>Ga0210395_10000005_pt1 | contig 372023 bp, 314 predicted proteins | sample IncBWH4OmetaG_FD_150861 | JGI IMG/M metagenome (GOLD analysis project Ga0210395, IMG submission 150861) | Forest soil microbial communities from Barre Woods Harvard Forest LTER site, Petersham, Massachusetts, United States - Inc-BW-H-4-O ... | reverse complement strand
ACGCACATTTCGAGCCAGCAACGTGAGATCGGTAACACTCACAAACAAACGAAAGCACTTTCTCCACTGTCTAGCGCGTAAATGTGCTCAAAATATTTTTGATTGGTTCGAAACTGCGGAAGGTAGGCTAGTACCAGCTTTTCCAGGGGCAAATGAGGCCGATGCTCCGGTTCCGTTTTTCTTTTTAGCAGCACGGGTGATAACCGGACGCGCCAATTTCAGCGTTCCATCTATATTTCCCCAGCCATGGATACGCGGCCGATCCGACTCCTCGGCACTGGCGCGCAGGGCTGAAGCCACACATCGGGTTGGAGAGCCGCTATTCAGTTCGACTGGTAATCGGATCTAAAAGGTTGGCCGACTCGCGGGTCGGCGCGGAGCCCTTGTTCTTAAGCAAGTTTTCAATCGCGGAAAACAATTCGCTTGTGCGGATCGGCTTGGAAACATAGCCATCCATACCGGCAGCAATGCAGCGCTCCTGATCGCCCTTCAGCGCATGTGCAGTCATGGCAACGATCGGGATGTGTCCACCGGTGCGTTTTTCTTTTTCTCGAATTGCCGCGGTAGCTTCGAAGCCATCCATGCCGGGCATCTGAATATCCATGAGCACGAGATCGAAGGTATCTTTTTCCAGCGCCGCGATTGCAGCCTGACCATCTCCCACAACGGACACCACATAACCTCGCTTTTCGAGAAGGCGGAAAGCAAGGGTTTGATTTACCGCGTTGTCCTCCGCCAGCAAAATTCGCGCCCGACTTTGAGTCTCGTGCAGCGTATGCCGCGTAACGAGAGAAACAGCTTTCGGATTGGGGCTTTTCTGCAACACCTGACGAATCGAGTCCAGCAATTCGCGTTGGCGGACAGGTTTCACAAGGTATGCCGAAATTCCAAGCTCTCGGCAACGGGCGGCGTCGCCCTTGTGCCCGGCGGACGTCAGCATCATGATTGCCGCTCCGACTAGCTCCGCATCCTTACGGATGAGCTCCGCAAGGGTGAATCCGTCCATCTCCGGCATCTGCCCATCCAACAAAATGAGAGGAAAGCAACGACCGGTACTCTTGGCAATCTCCAGCGCTTGAAGCGCTGCGCGGCCTCCCTCGACTGCCGTTGATCTCAAGCCCCACCGGTTCAACATTCCTTGCAGGACACGCCGATTCGTATAGTTGTCATCGACGATAAGAACGGGCAGGTTCCTCAACTCTTCCGGCTGAAGAGGCGCGGGAAGTGCTGAAGACGCGCTTTGAATCGCCATGTGGAGAGTAAAGTGGAACGTGCTGCCTTGGCCAGGCTGACTTTCGACCCAAATACGTCCACCCATCAGCGCTACGAGTCTCGTGCAAATGGTGAGTCCCAAACCGGTGCCGCCGTACTTGCGCGCCATCGAGCCGTCCGCCTGGGAGAACGCTTCAAAGACTCGTTGTTGCTTATCAGCGGGGATACCAACGCCAGTATCTTTCACCGCAAAGTGCAGTGAAACGGCATCGGAAGACTCTTCCTCTTGCGTCACGGACAACAAAATCTCTCCGTGTTCGGTGAACTTGATGGAGTTTCCGACCAGGTTGACGATGATTTGGCGGATACGTCCAGGGTCACCGAGAACCGCTTCAGGGACATTGGGCTGCACTTCGTAAATCAATTCCAGGCCTTTCTGGTGCGCCCGGAAGCCTAGTGCCTTCATGGTTTCTCCCAAGCTTTCGCGCAAATCAAAAGGAATGGACTCAATCTCCAACTTGCCAGCCTCGATCTTGGAAAAATCCAGGATGTCATTAATCACAGTTAGTAATGATTCGGCTGATAATCGAACGAGATCGAGGGAGTCACGCTGCTCAGCAGTGAGATCAGTATCCAAAACCAGCTCAGTCATGCCGAGAATGCCGTTCATGGGCGTGCGAATTTCATGGCTCATGGTCGCCAAAAATGTGCCTTTTACCTGATTAGCTTCTTCGGCGGCCTCTTTGGCGACTGCCAGATCAGCGTTCGCGAGCGTGAGCTCCTGAGTTCGATCCTGGACACGAGCTTCCAGAATTTCTTGTTGTCCGCGAATCTCCCCCGCCATGCCGTTGAACGAGCGAGTCAGTAGTCCTATTTCATCGCTCGAAATTACCGGCAGGTCCTGAAATCCTGCATATCCCTCCCGGCGCAGCTCATCCGCTGCTTGCGTCAATGCTCGTACTGGTGCGACTATGCGCCGGATCAAGACTGTGAAGGCTATGGTGACAAACAGCATCACCACGGCGATGCTCAAGAGGATGACCCACTCCATGGTCTGAATTGAGGAAACAAGGTTGTTCCGATTGAAACCGATGTAAACCGTTCCCACAATTCCGGTCAGGACCGGCTTTTCAAAAACGGCGATCGGCTGTTTTTCCCCTGGCAGTTTTATCAGGGATCGATCCTTCAGACTCTGTGTTTGATCCCTCAGTATGTCGGGAAACTTCGGGACAAAGGTATGGGCAAGCACGCGCCCGTCCGGCGCTGTCACATAGGCCCACTCAACATCCGGAATGCTAAGAATTGCGTCCAGCGCAGACTGGACCGAAGTGAGGTCCCGGCTGACCAAAGCAGGCTCAACCGATTTCGCCAAAGCTGCGGCGACGACGTCGCCGTGCGCCATGAAATTCTCAGTCAAACGCTGTGATAGCTGCCGATTCATCAGCGTATACAGCATCGCCACGACGAGCACAGCACAAACTAATTGCAGGGTAGTCAGTTTTCTCGAGATGCTTTTCATTTTGTTTCTTCTGGCGGCTCTTCGGGCACCCAGCGCCCATTCTCTGTGCGCGTCAGCCAGACCCGGTGTAGCCCCTGATGGTTGGTGGAAGAGAACTCCAGGTTTACTCCCAAACCGGGGTCCCAGCCGTGCAAGGATTCCATGGCGCGAATGAAGTCTTCCCGCGACGGAGAAAGGCCTCCGCGCTGGAGCGCCTCAGTTACCACTACCGCATTTAGCCACCCTTCTAGAGTCACGAAACCGTAGCTCTCAGGTGCAAGGTGCGCGCGGTAGTCAACGACAAGTGGGTAACGCGTATCGCCGGGTGATGGGACAACCTGGCTATTGATGAGATTGATCGTCAAATCCTTTCCGGTTGTCTTCGAAGCCCCCTGCAATTTAGCGAGCATGACCTCCGCACCCACGAAGCTTACGTTCGCCACGGGAACATCCCACCCGCCCATGCGGGCATCGCGGATAAATGCACCACACGGCCCGTAGACACCTACTGCGATCACCGCATCGGCGCCGGCCTGACGCAGGATTCTTACCTGCGTGGTCATGTCCGTTTCAAAGGGCTGGTTCCGTCTGTACGAGACTGTTTCCACCGGCTTGAGATTTAATTCCGCTAACGCATCTGTTACGCCGACCTCTCCGCTCTTCCCGTAGGCATCCGCTTGTCCAAGAAATCCAATTCGTCGATAGCCCTTCGCGTACAAGTAAAGGACCAACGCGTGCGTTTCTTCGCGATACGACGCACGAATGTTAAACACAAACTTGTCGTAAGGAGGCTTACGTTGAGGGTCCGCCCCGGTGAACGGCGCTATGTTGACGATCTTTTCCTTCTCGTAGTACTTCAACAGCGGCAAGACACGAGTAAGCGTAGGAGTGCCTACATAATCGAATAGAAAAAAGGCATTGTCTTTTTGAATCAGTTCGTTAGTGTTCTGGACGGCCGGATCCGGTTCATACCTGTCGTCCTTAACCAGGATGGAGATTTTCCGGCCGTAGACTCCACCTCGCGCGTTCACCAATTCGAAATAGGCAACCGAACCGCGGAGCAAGTTCTGGCCAAGCGTTTGAGAAGGCCCGGATTGGACGTTTGAGACGCCGATGAGAATTTCGGAGCTGTCCGTCGCTCGTACCGTCGGAACGGAGGAAAGAGTCTTCCCTCCTAAGATTGCACAAGTTAGAAACGCTCCCGCCAACATCGACAGGCTCGCTATCCGTCTCATTTGCCTGCTCCTTGTCTGCTTCGAGGTGAGGTTGCGGTGCCCTAAAAAAGAATCTTGCAACTGCAAGGCCTAATGGATTGGCACGACACTCTCTCAACCCTCGTTGCTGCAATACCTTGGCGCGGAGTGGGGATCGTCATCTCGACGTGGACGTTTTCGAGCGTCTAGGAAAGGAACTTGTGCCCAATATGGAACTGACAGCCTGGCTTCCTCGCTCATAGGTTGCCAGGGGCGACCGGCTTTCCGCCGGCAGAGCCTTCCTTTGAAAAACGGGTCAAGGATATTTGTCGTGCAGCGGTTGTCCTGAAATGCGTTTCTACGAGACTGATGCTCACCGAGTTCGATTCCCAACCGATCGGGTAAGCATAAATGTCCGATCTCGACTTACCAGGCGTGTTCCAGACGAGCCTTTATACATCTCAGTTGTCCTCTGCTGCGGATCTTCGAGATGGGCGCCTCGTCTTTTCAAGTTGCTGTTCGAATTTCTATCACTTTGGCTTCACCTCAGAGCGTTGGGCTCGCGGCGCTTTACACTCAGTGCGTTGGGCTTGCGAGGCTTTGCGCTCCATGCTTCAGCGCCCAGTCCACAAATCCGCTCGGAGCGTTTTTCACGCCGAAAATATTGGCGTTCTTCAAGTCGGCGATATGTTCCCAGCGAATATCGCGCAACACTGCGTCGCTCAAGTCCGCATCCACGAAACTCGCTCCGGCAAGGTCCGCCCCGGTGAAATCCGCTCCTGCGAGATCGCTTTCGTCCATGATCGCTCGCTGGAGCGTGGCTTGCGATAAATTCGCGCCGCGAAGATTCGCTGAGCGAAGGTCGGCATCCGTAAAGTCCGCTGCTGGAAATTTGCCATCGCGGATATCCGCTGCAGAAAAGTTCGCTCGCAAAAGGCGTGCTTTGTCGAGCCGAATGCCTTGCAGGAAGGCGCCGGAGACGTCCACGCCAACGAGGGGAACGCGATCCGCGTTTAGCTCCTGGAGCGCTTCGATGCGGCCGCCGCTGCCGCCCTTTCCTTGCGAGGTATTCACCACCTGCCAGGCTTGATAATGCCTTTGTTTTACGCGATCGCCGGACTCGGAGAAATAAAAGATGACCGCAATCAGTACGCTGAAGGTTTCAAGGTAGTCGAGCACCTCGAGAAACGTCCAGTTGCTCAGGGCATAGGCGACCCACTCCCAAATCCATTCGACAGCAAGGAACGGTCTTACCCAGGCGCGTTTCGTTCTGATGCGGTATTCGACCCACGCCGCGGGCCGGTCCTTCCGTACGTGTATCCTCATCTGCTTCTCCTGGCAGCTTGCATACCCGGCACATCCTTCAACGAACGAGGACAATCCACTTCTCGCGCTCGGGCCGCGCAGGGATCGGTAAGGCCGTTCGAACTTTACCTCAAATTGGATTCAAAGAAGTGCCAGGCCAGATTGGCAGTTTGCGCGCGTCGTCGCGCGGCTCACACCCAAGCCCTTCAGATTCGGCAGTTCTAAAAACTGAGTTTCATGCGAAACGGAGAAATGGAATTTGGGCCCCCGAACGACATGTCCAGTAACGCGCTACCGGACATCTCCGACAATGTCGGCCCTGTCAAACTATTTTTAAACACATTCTCTTCGCCTGCGGGTGCTCCCATAATCCGCAATTTTCTTGATCGCTCCAGAGAGTTCTATGCGGAGCCGACGTCCAGCATGGACGGCCGGGAACGCGAACGTTTCTTTAGAGTGTTCACGTTCAAGCGTTCTATTGGGGCAGGCCCCCGAGAAGTTCGCCATTGACATTGATCGTCAAACTACCAAGATTACATCATAATCGCTGAAAGCGTCATATATACGTCTTTTGACAACTATAGATAGGTATGCGATTGCCAGTTACGCACAACTCGAATTCAGGATATCAATGCTAAGCTCTGCACGGTCGAACTCCGCCCGGTTTTACCACTGGCCGTCTTTGAAGAGCTTGCCAAGAACGAATTTGAAACCATCCGCCGCTCGCTAAAAGTCGTGTTCGCTCATTGGCTCGGGAAGGAACGGCAATGAATTGGACAAGTATCCTGGCAGAAGAAGCACGAAACAATTGCATCGTGCGCACCGACCATTTAGCTCGCAAACACAAGCTCTCTGAACGTGTCGTACGCGATGCTTTGCGCCGATATGAGGCACAGGGTCTGGTCGAACGCGTCTCGACAAAAATCTACATCAACCACTTCAATCAGCAATTTTCACCTCGTGATCTCGTAAATGTTCTTCGGCCTCGTTCCTACATTTCACTTGAGTCCGCTTTGGTGGAGCGAGGCATCATTACCCAAAGCCCCTCAATACTGACTTGCGTCACACCTGGCTATCCGCAGTCTTTCAGAAGCAAATCTGTCAGCATCGTGTATAGAAAGATCTCTTCTGAACTCTATTGGGGCTATGAGGAAAAAGCTACTCGCTACAACAAATATCTCATCGCGGAACCTGAGAAGGCGCTACTGGATTGGATCTACCTAAACCGTCAAGAAGGACTTCCGACGCCCTTAGACGAACTCCAATTGCAGTTTCTAACTCCAGCCAGGCTTCGAGACTACGCGCTGCGATTTCCGCGCACGGTGAGCGAAACGGTTAAGGATTTCTTGGTTGAAGCAGCCTTCCCGTCGCAAAATGCCAACGACCGACGGCCAAGGGCAGGGCGATGAATGTGACGGAGGTCGGAAACTATCCGAACAGGTCGGCAAGAGCACCCACCCGAGACGCGCCAAACGTTATACCGACACGATCACGCAGACGCTAGCTCGAAGGCAGGTCTCTCAACATGTTTCCCGCTCCGGCAAATGGGCGCTCCTTTTCCGAGATCGTCAGAAATCTCAAGCGCGGTTTTTTCGAAGGTGTCGGTCACGTTGCCGTCTATTTCGACTCACTGCCTCTGGAGGAAAACATCGGATCAAAGCAGGTTTGATCACGCTGCTGTCACAAGGCGGATCACGGGACTCCTGGAAACATCTGGTCGAGGACGATCAGACGCTGAAGCGTATCAAGCGGAGATGAGTCTGCTACAGCGGTCACGCTTTGAGACGGTCAGCAGTCTGACGTTCTTCTTCCAGGTCCTCAAAGCTGTACCGTAGTGGGGGAACACCGTGTTTCGCCGCGAAATCCATGAAAGCTGCCACGGGCGTCTGACCTAGCTCCGCAGCGCGCCCTAGCATTGGAACTAGCTCTACTGCTTCGAGTGCTACGAAGTACTTTACACCGCAGAGTCCTTGTGATAGCTTTTTCCCTTGGCTCCCGGCCAGATTCTTTGGGAAAGGATACTCAACCCATGGAAAGCATTTGGTCAATCAAACCCGCAGTTGCCGCACGATTGGGAATTACCCTTCTGTTCATCCCCGTCTACTTCATGAGTGCCTCAGCTCTTAAGCAAGACGCACCCGGGCTCACGTTGCTGGGGAGTCCGATGATTTTGCTCGGTGCTTTGCTCGTCGCGTTCATTCTTAACGCTCTCTCGATTCTCTCGATAGGCTTTCACAGCGACACCCCTTCTGTTCTAAGCATTTCCCTCTCGCTGCGATTCTGGAATCTGACGGTGATCGCAATCGGTTTGCTCCTCCTGGGCGCGCTCCTCGGTTACGCCTTTGTTGAGAATTTTCAGGTTCGTCCCGGCAGTTAGGGAAACCAGCCGGGTTACAGGTGAGACGCTCGTTGCCATCAATCAGTAGATGAACCGCCAGAAACAATGCTGCGGCAATAAAAACCGCCGTCATGAAAAGGCTGGCTACGCTTGTCTGGTTTTGCTTTTCGCTTGGCCTCTGCTTGCCGTTGACGACGGCGACGTTTCATATGTTGGCGGGATCGTCGAGAATTTGAAGGAGAGAAGCCCGGGGAAATTAGATATGACTTCGCAGACCGAACTGGTCTTCGTGTCTTCCTTCGGGCTGCTCCGTCGCTCTTGTTGAGGTACGTTGGGATGACATCTGTAGCAGCGAAGCAGCTTTTATGAAGGCCACCAATTCCGCGATGCAAGACCTTCTAGGTGCTAAATGGAGGGTAATAATGAAGGAACAGCAATGATACGGCGTTGAAGGGATTTAGTACGATTTCCCTTATTAATTCCTGCCAACTCCTGTGTAGTTCGCGTTGCCGGACAAATGAAATCCGCCCGGAACCGCGACCCGTGAAGAGTTTACGGTCTGGGGTCCCTGTCCTGTGAGGGCGTTAATCTGTCGGCTTCCTAACGAGCAAGCCACAGCGCATAGCGAATCGCCTGAAACATTGTCCACTGATGGTGTGTTCGCAGAATTAAGTACCAATTAAAGAGAGATGGTGATTTCATAATTTTCCTACTGACCGTAGCCGCCCTGCCTACGGATAGATAGTGACTTGCGAGTGCAGTTCGCTTCGTATGTGCTCGACATAATGCTCCAACGTCCCTAGTGTGGGCAGGTTCAAAGCGGCTGTCTGTACATTTATGTACTTAGATTGGTAAATGTTTGGCGGTAGGGCGAGCGAAGCGATTCGGTATATCACGTCCGCTTGTACTGATGAACTTTCCCGTCTAGAGGCCAACGGCAGCAAGACAAGCAAATCGCGTCAGCGACCACGAGTGCAGCTAGACTTCATCGTTCTCGTTTATTCTCGCATCGTCGACGAAAAGAAAAATGGTCCCACGCCTTCCTGTTCGTCCAAGAAAACGGGGACCATTTCCTTGCAATGTGGGCTTACGAGGGATTAAAACTCGCGGAAGGCGGCATCGGCTTCTACCGCCATAGTTTGCAGTGTATTGAGGAACCGCTTGCTTTGGCCGAAGAAGAGCCCATCGGCAGTAAACGATGCAATGGTTGCTACAGCGCCTGCAAACCTATCATCGCTAGGTCGAATCACCGCGCAGTGGGGCAAATCCGCGTTGATGAATTCGCATGGGACGGGAAAGATCAGGCTGGGCTGAATTGACGGATTGAGTGGGCTGAAGAAATTGGGAAATGTCAGGCCAGATGTGGAGTCCGTAAACGGCGCAACAGGGGCTTGCACTCCGTTGCCGGAGAAATCCACCCATTCCAGGAAGTGAGCGATCTCGTCTCCCCCAATGCCCAGCGTGATTTTCAGAACTTCCAGGCTGCTGACTTTCTGACTAAGCGCCGCATAGAGACTCGAGCCGCCTTGTTCGATGTATCCGAAGTGAAAGCCCGCTACGTTGGCAATCGCCTGCGTGTGCATGTTGCCGGCAACGATCCCACCGGGGAAAGGAGCGCCGTTGAAATCGGCATCGGTTCTGGGGATGGCGGTTACCCCATTGAGAGTGATCGCCTGAGGGAAGGTGGCGCCGAAATCAGGGTTGGTTGCACTGCGGTAGCGGACGTACCAGCTTGTGTCGACGTTGAGATGCATGAGGTTGGTGAGGCGCTTGATGCCCGATGATCCCGTAGCTGTGCTTCCCGCCAAAGTGCGGAACTCGTCGAAGTTGACTGGCTCGGCGCCTTTAGACTCGAGATAGGCATTGAGGAATGCGGCGTGGCTCACTTCATCCAATGTGTTGCTGGTGATATATTGCGGGCCGTCGGAATCGAGGTTCGACAAAGCAACCTGATACGGGTTCAGGGATTGGTTCGGATCGACCTCGACTGGTTGGCCAGATGTGAGACCACCCAGCTCTGCATATTGTGTCCACAGATCGCTCTCGATGAGCTCGGCTGCTGCCAGGAATCGAAGAATGGCGATGTCTCCCCCGGTCAGGCGATTTCCACCTTCTTGGCCAAAGGCGCGTGCGTTAGCTCCCATTACCCCGGCGCCTAACGCAACTGCGCCTCCCGCCAGCATTCCGTTCTTCAAGAGTGACCGGCGATTTACTGCACGATTCATCAGACTATTTGTTTTTTCCATGAGACCCCTAAAGTGTTGAATTTGAAATGACCAGCCCGCGGAATGACAGTAGGCGCACTTGCCGGCCGAATTGCCTCAGGGAAGTCAAATAATTGTCCTGTTCTTGTCGGGGTCTTAATGTAAGCGTCCAGCGCAGCTCAAGCGCAGACCGTCTTGACGTGCCGTAGTCGGCCATCTAGCGGCTTGAGTTTGTCGCGCGCCGCTGCCGACTCGACTCCCGAGTTCTTCAGGACCGCCGCCGGCCATCTGCATGTAAGTCCGCCACGCAGTTGTCTACTATCTGCATAGAAGCATGCAGTTTTTCTATGAGCTTTACGACTGTTGGCGCCACTGGTTGCGTCGTTGGCTCGAGCAGATAGTCACATAGCACATGCAGGGCTAGTTCGCATTCGTGCTCTCTCATGAACTCTTCAAAAAGCTGAGACCGCTTAAGGTCCACTCCCTCCGGGAGCCCTTCCTTGAGTTCTTGCAGTTGTGCCTTCAGTTCGTACCAAGAAATTTCTTGATTTGTCATTTAATTTCTCGCGATGCTGAAAACGATTGTAAGTGCTCGCATTGCCGTGTTGAAGCCAGGGATGCAGGCGCCTATGGGCTTTTCGAGTTTGCGGGTGGGTTAGTTTCGTCGGTGAAAATGTCGTCGGTCTGAGCTCTGGCCATGGCGAGATCCAGCCGAGACAACCGCTGTGCCAGAGATTCACTTTTCTGACGTTTCAGCATGGCTAGCGTGTGGCGCCCCTCGTGGGCCACGGCGATACATTCCCTCAGCGGAGGAATGACTCCGATGCTGATTCCACCGTGTTCGATTGTCTCTTCGATGTAAGGCAAGTCTGGAAGACGGTTGGTGGGAACGTTCGTAGCGGTGCCTTCTTCTATGCTGCGTCTTGGTTGGGGAGCTGTAGACTTGCGTCGACGCTTGCCACTGCTGTCCCTGCGAATTCTGCCGAGTCTGCAGTCAGGTTCATTCAATTGCTCCCTTCGGAATGGCAAAGGGAATGGTGATCCTAAATAAAGTTCCGCTCTCACTGCTCCCATCAAAACAGATCACCCCGCCATGGTCCTCGACAATCTTCTTCGCTATCGCGAGACCCAATCCGCTTCCCCGGGCCTTTCCGCAGCTCACAAAGGGTTGAAAAACGGAGTCTTGAATCGTCGGAGGGATGCCGGGGCCGTTATCCCAGACGCCAATTTGCAAGCAGGCTTGATTTCCGGTTGTGGTTATCATGATCTGCCCGGAGTCCGGAGAAACCGCCTCGCAAGCATTAAGGACGAGGTTGGCGACCACCCGTTCGAGACGGGTGGAATCGAACCAGCCCACGGCCAAGCCTTCATGATGATGGTTGATGGTGATGCGCGGGAACTCCTGTCTCACACTTGTCATCCGGATCGCGTGCTCGACTGTGTCGACAATGTTTCGGGCAGCAGGCCGAAGCGTGTCATGGCCCTTCGAGCACTCCAACAATGAGGACACCATCTCATTCATCCGGTCGATGGCCCAGCGGATCTCCTGGTAAGTATCGCTTCTTTGTATCTCGCTAATATCTGACCGGGTCAGAAATTCTGCATTTGCAAGGATGGCGGTCAAAGGATGGCGAAGATCGTGGGAAACGAAGGCCACGATCCTGCTTACGGCGGAAAGCGGCTCCGGTATTGGAAGTTCACATGGCCTGCTCCGCAAAGTCCCAGCCGGCAGCAACCGGCCTCGAGATATAGCTTGCTTCAGCATAGAAACTCCCTCACATCCGCCACGTGCCGAAGATCCTTTCCGGCTTCAGCATGGAATACGTTGTGGCTCTAGATTTCGTCGAAGGATGCCCCCTCTTTTAGCCGTTCGGCCAGAAACGGGTTAGCGCGATTAAGCCCTACACCCCGACTTCCCAGTTCTTTGAGGAGCAGTATCCCCTCGGCATCGGCGAATGAAACGTCCGACAGTTCCAGGGACAACCGAACCTCGTTGGCGGAAGCATGCACAGCGCATGTTGTGCGGAGCTCCTGGACCGAGGAACCCGTTATTCGACCTTCTACGCGAAGGGTTACTGCGCTCCGTGACGATTCGACAACCGTGATCCTAAGCATCGCGGTTCACTTGATCTCCTTTGAACTTGCTTGAGCAATTGAAATGCCCTTCACAAAATCAGGCCAGGTTTGAAGCGACTTCCCGGGGCCGCCAAGCCAATATTTATCTAGAATCAACAAGTTGCGAAGGCTTGCGGCCGTCTGGTTGCGCTCCAGTTCCTAGGATCGGCAGAGGCTGCTTCCTTCAGGGTGATGGATTGAGGGGCGGAGCCACCACATTCGGTAGTCACCCGCGAGTTTATGCAGGAAGAACTACGATGGGCGGTGACGCGATCCCTTAATGCCCAGCTTAGCCATCCGGTGGCGAAGTGTGTTTGGATGAAGGTTCAGAATCCTCGCCGCTCCCCTTGGACCATCCACCACTCCACCCGCATGTTGAAGGGCTGCAAGGATGTGGTTTCGGTCTACCTCGTCCAGCGTTAGGAGTGGTTTTGGAGACTTGAGCTCCGCCTGCCGCTGCTCTGGAGCATCCGTCTCAAGAGCCTCCATTCCTTTCGTAGAGGCGGCAACCGCCATTAGGTCGCGGTCCAGCCGAAGGATCGGGTCCACCGATAAGATAACCGCGCGCTCAATTACGTTCTGCAGCTCACGAATGTTTCCGGGCCATGGATAGTTCATCAATTTCTCCATCGATTCCCGTGAAACTCCGTCGATTTTCTTCCCTAACCGCTTGGCGAACCGGGATACGCAGAAAGCCACTAGCTGGGGAATGTCAGAGCGGCGTTCTCGCAGAGGGGGAAGCTCGATGGGAAATACGTTCAGACGGTAAAAGAGGTCTGAGCGAAAAAGGCCCGCCTGCATTGCTTCACGGAGGTTGCGGTTCGTGGCGGCAATCACGCGCACGTCCACACGCACAGGGTGGCTGCTCCCCACGGGCTCAAACTCGTGTTCTTGCAAGACGCGGAGCAGCTTGACTTGCGTTTCTATGCTCAGCTCCCCGATTTCGTCCAGGAAGATCGTGCCGCCGTGGGCAAGCTCGAAGCGCCCGATGCGCCGCTCAAGCGCCCCCGTAAAGGCTCCTTTCATATGGCCAAACAGTTCGCTCTCCACCAAACCAGCCGAGATGGCGCTGCAGTTCACGTTCACCAGGGCACGGCCATTGCGGGCACTGCGGCTGTGGATCGCGCGCGCCACGAGTTCCTTTCCCGTCCCCGTTTCCCCGTAAATGAGCACGGTTGAATCGGTGGGAGCAACCTGATCAACGGCGCCGAGCGCCCTGAGCACTGCTGGACTATTGCCCACGATCTCCTCGAAGTTGTGCTCCGTGCGCAGTTCCTCCCGAAGGTAGACGTTTTCCTTCTCCAGCCTGGCCTTCAGGCTCTCAATTTCCTGGTAGGACTGCATATTCTGAATCGCCAATACGATCTGGTTCGCCACTTCCTGCAAGAACACGGCGTCCTCATCCGAATACCGATCTTTTTCACGGCTTACCAAGCTGAGCGTGCCGATAGACCTTCCCTGGAAAACCAGGGGCAAGACGCACATCGACTGGAGGCCCTCTGCGATGAGGCGGCGCTCATTGGCATACTGCCCCTCTTTTTCAAGATCGCGGCGCAGGAGAGGCCGCTGATGGTCGAACACCCAGCCGACGCAGGTCTCGTTATGACTGTCCTCCAGCCCCGATCGGAAGTAGTCCGAGACCAGTTCTCCCTCCACGGCGAGGAAGCGGAAAGTATCTCTCTCCGGTTGATAGAGGGTAATGGCGCACCGGTCGAAGAAGATGACGCGCAGCAAGGCCTCGGAAATAGAGTGTAGGAGGGCCTGCTGGGTCAGGTTCGTTATGATGGCATTGTTAATTTGAAGAAGACTGCGGTTCCACTCTTCACTTTTGCGGAGCGCCACCTCCGACTGTTTCCGCTCCGTGATATCAATAAACGTTATAACCGCGCCTAGGGTTCTACCTTCCCGAATGACAAGATGAGACCAATACTCTACGGGAAAGCTGGTGCCATCCCTTCTCCAAAAAATCTCATCGTCTCTGTGGACGTCCTCGCCCTTTTGAAAGCCCACATAAATCGGGCACTCTTCAATCGGATATGGGCTGCCGTCCTTTCGGGTATGGTGCTCCATCGCATGCATATTCTTCCCGAGCAATTCAGCGGGATCGTCGTATCCGAGCATGTGCGCCGCCGAGGGATTTGAGAAAAGGCAGGTACCTGTTGAATCGCAGCCACAGATCGCTTCCGTGGCGGAATCGAGTATTAGGCCGATTCGCTCCTCACTGTTGCGAAATGCGTCTTCCGCACGCATTCGCATCGCGCTCTCTTCAGGATGCGCCATGGCGGACGCCGTAAGTCCACTGCAAGAACGCATAGATCATGAAGTTAGTGCCGAGCATGTAAAACGCGAGAAATACTTTGAACGACACCTTTGCCTACCCAAGACGGCAGCAGACCCCGTCACAGCTAGTTTAGCATTGGACAGAGGCCACTAAAAAGTCCTGCGGAGTTCGTAGGGAGGTTGTTAGGACATTCTTCTGGAGGAAGGATCTAAAATCGTGGTCGCCCGCCAGCGTTTCGCTAGCGGGCGTTTAGCAAGTGTCTTGACCTGGTATTAATATCTTAGCGTCAAGCCAAAGAAGAGACGGCGGCTCGCTGCGATACTCGATCCGGGAATCGAGTCTCCGGTCAGGCTCGGAGTGGCAAAGCCAGTGCCGAAGCCAGTAAGTCCAGCGTTCTCGATATCGGGAACAACGCTGGCGAAATTGGCATGGTTGAAAACGTTTTCAGCGGTAGCGCGGAATTGCAGCGATGCGCGCTCGTTAAATTTCACGTTCCTGAAAACCGAAATGTTGGCAGTATTGGAGGGGGCATCCCGCAAGGAGTTTCGGGCCGCGTTTCCGAATGGTGTCCCAAATGTCGTCTGAGCAATCCCGGTGTTCGCAATGAATCTGACTTGATTGTTCGTCACATTCTGGACGTTGCCGTTGTTTGCGGCATTCAAGCTGATCAGCTGATTCGGGCTCGCGGAGCAGCCTACACCAAGCAAAGTGCAGGCATCTCCAGCGAAGATACCAACTGTGTTTGCCGGAGCACTTTGACTTCCCACGAACGGACGAGCGACACCTCCCCCGTTGTTGAAATCGGTCAAGAAGCCATTATCGAAGCAATCGCACACTGCAGTCGCATTGGCAAATGTCGGCTCGACGGGAGTATATGGCTGTCCGGAGGCCCAAACATAGCTGCCCGACAATCCCCATCCGCCAGCCAAGCGCCCCACGAACCCATGCTGCCCTTTGAAAAAAGGCAGCTCTTCTGTCGCCGTAAGGGTGAACTGATTCGGAATATCCAAACCCGAGAGTCCACGCTCGGCGTTAGCAGTGTTGAAAGGATCTTGAGCATATGACGTCGTAGTGCCTGCCCCGCCTGTCGCAAAGATTTCGCTGGCATTGTCGAGCGTCTTGCTGAAAGTGTAGGCCGCACGCAGCGTTAGCTGATTGAAGAGGTTGTGAGCGCGCAATTCCGTCTGAAGCGCGTTGTAGCTGGAGGAAGCGGAATTCTCTCTCGACAACTCCACCCCTAGATTGCAATTCACGCGCCCAAATCCTGGCGCGCCAGGTGTGGAGCACGCTGTAACACCCGCCGGTAGGAGGTTCGGAAACACCTGCGCCAGACCTGGATCGGCGGCTGTGCCGACAAACGGATTTGCGTTATCGGACTGGAAGAGATCACTCGCGTGGTTTCCCGCGTATCGGATTTCAAACGCGACATTCTGGGACAGCTCACGTTGCACGCCGAAGCTCCAGCTTTGCACTTCGTCTGGCCGGAAGTTTTGTGGAATAACTGTCTCACCGAAATCACGCGGATCCAGTTGACCCAGCGGCAATGAAGGGGCAGCCAATGCTCGCGTGGCCGTGCCCGTCAGATTGGCAGGAATGAAGAGCGGGTTGGTGGCCGTTGGAAGAAGCGAGGCCTGAAGAATATTCGGAGTACCGTCATAGTTGTTTTGATAAATGTTATAGAACGCGGGATCGTAAGCGATTCTATAGCCGCCACGAATCACCGTTTTGCCGTTGCCAAACAAGCGCGCACCCCACTTGGGCGTATATGCAAATCCAACGCTAGGTCCAAAGGCCTTGTGGTACACGGGGATTACTGGTGTAGTTCGAACATCAAGTGGCAAAGCCGGATTGAACAACGGATTGGGTCCGGTTTCATTCTGAGTGTCGAGCTTATTCAAAAGGTTATCCGGCTGGCTAAAGAAAGACCACGTCAGTCCCAAATTCAATGTCAGATTCTGCCTGAGCTTCAAATCGTCCGCAAAATATAGGAATGTGTCATCTTCCTTGAAGTCTATCCTTGGATTGCCTTGGGCTATGACCAATTGCTGAGGCTGGCCAGATACATAGTCATTCAGACTGTTGAACACAAAGACGCCGTTGATGTCTGGAAGAAAAGTATTGGGTGAAAATTGGTGTGTGAAATTCACTCCAGCCTTGAATTGGTTTCTGCCCACAACGTCGCTCCAGTTGTCCTGTACTTGCCAGGTATCGACAATCCGGCCCTGCGGAAAGGCTGCACCCACGCCGAAACCTTGGGTCGCTGGGTTTAGAAAAAACACATTTGTAAGGCCATTCAAAATATTCCCGTCCGTCGGATCCGTGCCGTTGGTGCTGCCGCCGAATTGAACGTTCTCGCGGCCGAACCCGATGCGGAAGTCATTCACCATTCGCGTACTAAAGTTGTGCGTCTCGCTAAGCAGAATGTTTTGGCTCAAAGCGGGAATATTTAGGAAATAGCCGGCGACCGGATTATCGAAGTTACTGTTGATGTCGATCGATTTATTGAACAGATAGCGCGCGGACAATGTATCCTTTGAATCCAGCTGATAATCCCAACGAGTCACCCAATTGTAAGCATGATTCGGGTTTGAAACTGTACGAGTCACTCCACCCACCTGGACACCAGGGCATCCACCCAAGGTCTGGGTTAAGAAGGTGTTGTTCGGCCCAGTTTGTGTAGCCACAGGATTTCCTATTGTCTCGCCAAATGGTCCGAACCTCGTCAAGGCCGAAACTGCCGCCGAGCTGGGCCCCGACCCAAAACAGCCCGCCAGCGTGGCCAATCCAGCCGGCGTCGGCGTGAGATTCGCACTGTTATAGACGGTTGATGTGGAGACAATATCGTCATCAAAGCCGGCAAAGAGAAACATCTTATCCCGGACGATTGGCCCACCGACCGTGGCGCCGGTGAACTCCTCGTTTGCTCGCGGGGGTTTGGTCGTGCCAGATGCAATCGCCGTGCTGGTGAGGCTATTCAACACGGAATTGTTCTCATTGCCATAGATACTGCCGTGCCAGTCGTTTGTGCCGCCCTTGGTGGCGATGTTGACCACCGACCCGCCGTTGCGCCCGTATTCCGCTCCGAAATTATTCGTGATCACGTCGTACTGTTGCACGAACTCCGTATCGCTTAAGAACAAGGCAGGCCCACCGAGGTCGTTATCGTTGTTGTTCTGGCCGTCGATCTCTTGATCGTTGTTGCGGCCGCGCAAACCGTTTGAGGAAAAACCCAAGCCGCCATTGGCATTTGAAAAGCCCTGATCACGCGCCGAAACTACACCGGGCACAAACAAAGCCAAATTGTCCAGACCTTGGTTCTCCTGAATACCGGGAAAATCCGAGAGCGCGATGCCGGAAAATGTATTCGTCACTTGAGCTTCAGACTGCTCCAGAAGAGGGGAGGCCGTCGTGACTTCCACCGTCGCTGCCTGTTCGCCGATTTCGAGCTTCAGCGTGCCAAGGCCTTTGTCAACCGCAATTGCAACTTCCACGCCTGAGACGAAGATGCTTTTAAAACCATTCTTCGAGGCCTCCACCCGATAAATGCCAATGGGCAGGGCGCTCAGCCGAAACGAGCCGACACTGTCGCTCGTTGTTGTGAATTCTTGATTTGTTGCGACCAGGATCGCCTTTACCGTTACATCAGCAACTGCGGCATCTTGCGCATCCGCGATGGTGCCAGAAATCGAACCCGTGGATACTTGGGCGTGTGCAGTTTGTTGGCTGATAACTAGAACAATCAGCACCATCATCGCTGCGATCATCAACGGAAGAGATAAATACGTTTTGCCGATCTGTTTCTTGCTTTGATTCCGAAATTCAGACAGAGCACTTCGTTCCATTCCCACACCCCTTCTTACGGTTTCTAAACACACCGCCTTCAGTGCGGTGGACTGACAGACGACCTCGCTGCGACGTAAGCGCCGTGTGACGCTTAGCCTTCAGGCCAGCGATAAAAGCACAAGCACTTGAAGCCGATGTCAGTCTTTGGTGTTAGAGGAGTACTGGCCGAGGTGGGTTACGGAATTGAAATGTAATAATCCTTACAAAAGCGTGAAGGGTTCGAACGAAACTCTATTCCTGCGTGGCGCGTTCGAGTCGCTCTCGCTGAAGAATGCGAATGGTCTTCCGTTCTATCGAGATGATGCCCGCTCTTCGTAATTCACCCAGCGTGGTGGTTATGGATTCCCTATGAAGGTCGAGGTGGTCAGCTAGGTCTTTATGAGTCATACCAGCCACCACGCCGTTCTCCGCCCTTTCTAGCAGCAGGGTTGCGAGACGCGGAATCAGGCCCTTACGGACAAGGGTCTCCATCTTGTGGAGAACGTGCACACAGCGCTCGCTTATCAGGTCGACAAGCTTGTGTGTCACATGAGGAGCGCATTCTAAGAGAGCTTGCATACTGTCGCGCGAAATCATTCGGACGCGTGAAGTCTCTAGGGCTTCTGCGGAAGCAAAGTACTTTCCCTGGCCAAAGCACCCTACTATGCCGAATATGGCGGGAGGATGAAGCACCGTGATCGTTTGCTTTCTATGGCCATAGTTTCTGAAAGTACGAATGGAACCCTTCTCCAGGACAAAGAGCACTGTTCCCGTCTGCTCGGGCCGAAAAAACAGGTGCCCTGCGCTGCAATTCAGTACGTTGCTGTCTTTCTCAAGCGCCTCCAGGCAGGAGTTGGGCAGATGTCTGAAGAGGTCGATCTCCGAAAGGAAACTTACATCAAGCATTCCGATCGTCCTTCGCACTGATTCGGCTCTTCGCGAGCAAAGTCTCGCTGGGTCGGGAACGCATACTGAGTGCTGTCATGCGTTCATCGCGGGTCTTTTCACGCTGAACCTCGTGGAGCAGTTCGCGCAGCCGCGTGCGGGCCTTGTGTAATTGCGACTTCGAAACGCCTACCGAGCGCCCTAATATCTCGGCAATTTCGTGATGCTCATATCCTTGGACATCATATAAAACAAATACCGTGCGGTAGCCCAGCGGCAACCTTGCGACGCAGCGTTCGAGATTTATTCGGTCAATCGATCCCTCCAGCAACAGGTCAGGAGCACCAATCGTTGACGTTGAATCAGAAGAACTCGTTTCGTCGTTTGGGTCGAGAGTCTCTTCGATTGAGCTGATGGGTGGCAACTTCCGGCGCAGGCGCATGAGTACGATGTTGACCGCCAGTCTGTGCAACCAAGTAGAGAAAGCCGATTCGCCGCGGAAGGTGTGAATTTTGCGGAGCAAAAGCAAGAACGTATCTTGAGTCAGATCTTGCGCTTCGGCCTCGTTACCTACCATGCGCATGCATACGGCATACACACGCCTACTATGCAGGCGATAGAGGTGGTCAAACGCGGTCCGATCGCCCTGTTGCGCTCGCTGGATGGCCTCTGCTTCGCTCAGTTCGCCGCTGACGGCAGGAGAGACCGGCGGCGCAGCCTCTTTCGAGATGCACTCCGTGTTGGAACGTGCATCCCGCTTTAGGCTACGCCGCTTCTCTACAGTGGGCCTTGCCAGGGATACAACTACTGATGTTCTGCCCCCGGCGATTGCATTAGCTTGCATGACTTCTTTCCTTAGCGACCAACAGCGTGGATCGCGATGGAAGTCCTGTTCTCACTGGACTCTGTCGCAGGTGCGGCCTGTGGCGGAGTCTTTTGATGGGCTTCCTTATGTCCCGTGTGCTTTTGCGTGCGTGTGAAGTAGACGAAGGTCCTTCCAAGCTCCGGGGCATCTAATGACTCGACGGTCTGCACATCGGCGATGTCCACCAGGTTCAATTGCGCATGGTCTGAGACGGCCTTGTCGCCGGTTGAAGCGGCCATGATGATGGCGTTGACTTGCGCACCCCGGATGTAAAGTCTGTAGTCAGAGGCTGCGGATGACATGACAAAAGTGTAATCGCCAGCCGGCAGCGTGGCGCTTCCCCAGCGAGCCTCAAATGGCAGCGTGAACTTGCCTTGGTATACATTTTGCGCGTCCCCCCCAGTCGCCAAAGCGCCCAGTGCAAGAACAGCCACAGCTACCTTCGTAAGTAATTTCAAATTGCGAGCCCAAATCATTTCGAATCTCCTTGTATGGTGCGATTTTGAATTGCGAGACATTTCATTGTCTTCAGCGTGTAAGACCACGCATGCTGTCGGATAATTCCCCGATCCAGGGCTGTTTCGGAGGCGGGAATTAAATTGTCGGTATTTCGGTCCGCAAGTTATATCCGCTTTTCTAAACGGCCCCCCGCAGTAAAAGGACTGATGGAAGCGTCTCGATCAGTCCTTCCCCAACCTGGTCCTTAGCGACCATGGCTAAACTGGCGACCCCGATTAGGACAATCAAAATACGCAAATACTGCTTTTTCGTCTTTCTCCTTTGAACGATTAGAACGTGGTTGACCAACGCAAGACACTGAACGATTTGCCCGATTAGTGCGCCGTATGTTCCGACGATTCAGAATTTGCCACGTATTAATTGGTGCCTCGAGAGAAGGCAAATCTGCCTTAGCTCTTCGTACGTGAAATATGTCTCTTTCTGGTCCCCAACGCGCTCCGTGTGGCCGAGTTCCAATTCGCTGGAGATCCATCTCAATTCCTCTTCCGGAATCCCAAGCAAGAGCGCAGCGCGTTCCTGCGTAACGTATTTCGGTACTTGGTTGTCCATGGGTGTTCGCCTCAAGTCGAAAGCAGTCTCTTGGCGTCCTCCTCGACTGCCAGAATTGATCACCTTTGTAGTTGTTCGGTCTTCAGCTAACCGCTGAAGTGCGTTCGGACAATTCAGATTGAGCGATAATTGTGTAGAATTCCTCCCGCTGCTGAAGTGCTGTAAGAATCGCCAGTGCTTTGCCGTAAGCTGCTATCGCTCCCGTCAAACTATGAAACGCCGGGGAGTCTTTAGGTGTTATGCGTCTTGTAATTTGGGCGTCCGCTGACAATTCGAGTACTCGTTCTACTGCTTGACTTGCATGACCCGAGCTAGACTTTCTCATTGACCGGGCCTCCTTCTTAGAGCGTCATTTTGGATAACTACCGCTTCGAAGCTTTTATTCCGAAAGGGCGGCACTCAGCACTTTCGTCCTCAAAGCGTGTACAGATGATGAGACGCGATTTTCGCTACGAAGTAACAGAATCGAACGTAAAGAATATGTCTCTTGTTTGTCGTTTTATTTAAGCATTCAAGTTACATAAGAATGTTCCCAGCTATTCGGTAACACAGAACAAGAACTTGTCCGAGAATTGAAAAGAACAGAGATCAAGCGATGAAAAACAGAAAATGGGCGACCCGGGTTCCAAAGCCGCCCATTTTGAATAAACAAACGTCTAGTTGCTTCCCGACGAGGTTCCCGGGGTAGACGTGCCGCCGTGTGATCTCGCGGCGGCTTCCAGGATTTCCGAGCGGGATACTGAAATGCTGTATAGATGGCCATCTGTTTCAATCTTGCTGAGGAAGTGCTCGCCCCCAACTTGTTCGAAACTGACGCTGGCCTTGCCGGTATCATTGCCTTCCACCACTGTGGCAACGACTACCGCGCTCGTGCGATTTTCGAAGCTGCTGAGGACGAGCGCTTTTTCGTTGGTGTTAGACGCGCGGTTCACCTTATAGGTGCCTGCCGGAAGGGTTTTGCCAGCGACCACAAACTCGTAGGGTATCTTGACCACGATTTGGTCGGCCTCCTGGGCCTTGGCTGCCACACCCAAACCGGCGACGCCGATCAGGGCAATCAAAATACGCATGCACTGCTTTTTCATTACTTCTCCTTTGAACGCTTAGAGCGTCATTTTAGATAACTGCCGCTTCGAAGCTTTCGTTCCGCAAGAACGGCATTTAGCAGAATCATCTTCAAAACGTGTACAACGATTGGACGTGCTTGTCCGCGGCAGAGTCACAGAATCGGATGTAAAGCTTTTGACGCTTGCAGGTCTCGAATTTGTCTCACGCACTGTGGCCCGGGAATTGAAGTCACAAATCGTCGAATCTCAACAGTGAAGTCCGATAGGAATATCTATTACGATCTTATCGCGCCATGCTCGCGGCGATTATCAATTTTTCTGAGTAATGCGCATAATCTGCCTCAAATTCTCAAAACGCTTGAAACAAGGTAAACTCTCAAAGATTCGCCAGTACAAATTTCTGGCATGGTCACTTTGAAACTTAAGCTGCAAGCCGCATCCGCATTCCTTCGCAGACATTCGTGGTTGCCGTGGTTGGCAACCATTGCGAGCGCGCTCGTACTCACCGTCGCATTCGTGGAACGCTTAAACGCTATCTGGCCATTCGCAGCTGCCCTCGGCTTGCTCTGCTCATCGTTTGTCTGGGGATACTCAGCGCGTGCGTTGAAGGACATCAGCGATTGGCCGCCGCTTAGCAATTGGCAGCGCCAGGAGTACGCCGCGGTGTGGGATTCGCTGGCGGGTTCGATGAATGAGGCCGCCGTTGCAGCCGCCGGCGAGGCCAGCGAAACCCGGTTGCGCAGCTCGGCCGCGGAAAGTGTTCGCAACCTGCTGGAACTCGCGTCCATCGGTGCGCGAGATGAAGTCCTTGAGATTGGCTGCGGAGTTGGCCGGATCGCCAGAGAGATTGCTCCGCATTGCCGATCCTGGATGGGGACCGATATTTCGGCGAACATGCTCGCCCACGCTGCGGCTAGGCTGCAGGGGCTGGAGAATACGCGGCTCGTTCACCTGAAAAGCGTTGGCTTGGATCCCTTTGCGGAAAATTCCTTTGACGTCGTCTACGCGACGAACATGCTGGCCCATCTTGACGAAATGGACCGCTGGCGGTACGTGCAAGAAGCGTTCCGCGTTTTGCGGCCCGGGGGCCGCATGTTTATTGACAATATCGATATGGAGTCGGAAGCAGGCTGGTCCATGTTTTCAAACGACGCCATTCGATATCGCGACGTCAAACGCCCTCCTTACATGCCCAGGTTTTCTACTGCTGGCGAATTCACGGCCTACGCAAACCGGGCAGGATTTGTCGATACTCGAGCGCATCATCGGGCGCCGTTGGTGATCATCACTGCCTCTAAGCCAAGCTTAGGCAGATCATGATTTCCGCCATGAAGCAACATTGGCTTTTGTCCCCGCCTGAAGCGGGTTCGTGCTCGCGACCGCAATGGATTCACAATTGAGACGCCACTGGATCTTTACTTCCGCAGCTCTGAGTTACTTCCTTTTTGCGGCTGTCGATCTTTGGGGATGGTTTCTCTACCATGGGCGGATCGTAACCGTTACAGAGCAGGATCCCGTGGCCCGGAGAATCCTCGGCGCCCTGTACGAATTGCTTGCCCCGCTGCCCACTCCGAGCCTTATTTTCTGGCTGAAATTCGCTCTGAGCCGCTGGTTACAACGTCCTGTTCTTCAATATGGCGCAACCGGATTACTCTACCATCTGTTTGTGGTATGCCTTTCTGTGCTGGTTGGCTACGGGCTGCTACGAATGCGGGAATGGGCGCGCTGGAGCCTTGCATGTTTTTGCGTCTTAGCCGTTGCCGTCGACCTCCATTTGTTCTTAGCAACAATTCGAATGGCGCAAAGAGTCCCGCCAGACAGGAGTTCCGTAACCTGGAATGCTCAAGAGTTTCTTTTTCAGTCTGCGCCGCCCTTGCTGGGAGCGATTGTCGCATCGGCCCTGCTAGTTTTTGTTGTCCGCCACGGAATTCAATCGAAAACTCCATCGAGTGTTTAGGAGCCGGTTCACGCTCAAAGAATCCGTGCATTTAGCCGTTCACCAGAAATGCCGATCGATTGCACAAGAGCAGCCGGCCCCCGAGAGACCTTCAGAAAAGATTCGTTAGTCCGATTTAGGTCCTATGTTTGTTCTTTTTGCCGCCTGCCAATAGAGCGAAATTAGTCCTGCCTAGAGTTCGCCATGGGGTCTTCCCGTTTTTCTTTCTTCTTTCATACTTCTTGTGCGAGGGCGTTATGCAAAAGGCTGTCCGGGTTTTGGTGGCGAACCGTCCAAAGTTGATGCGGGAACTTATCCTTGCAACCTTTGCGGAGCAGCCAGACATTGAAGTCGTCGGAGAAGTGGCGGATGACAGAGAAATATCGAAACGCGTAAGCGAGACGCTCCCAGACTTCTTATTCATTGCGCTCGACGAGCCGGGAAAGCGGCCCGGAATTTGCGACACCATTTTCCAGCATCACCCGAGGGTTCGCATCATCGCGATTGCCCCTGGAGAAGATTGCAGCGTTTGCTACTGGGCTTCGCTGGATATCCACTCGAATGACATGGAAGCGTCGGAGGGCAGCATTTTAGGGGCGATTCGCGAGGGCCGGCAGCTGCCCGGTGAGCCTTGGCGATGAGGGATGCCATGCAAGCAAGAATTTCAGCCAATTGGGGTCGAGCTTTGACTTGTCGGTGGCTAGGGTTGAGCGTCGTACTTTTCACCGCTGCATCGATCCACGCTCAGCAGCAGGAGAGGCCGCGAGCGGTAGCCGACAGTAGTCCAGCGGCCTTGCGTCCAGAGTTTTCCGAATTGGCAAAGGATAACTTTAATCACGTGGCGGCCAACGCCAGCGAGATTCGGGCAGTGCTTGCGAAAGACTCAGGTCTCCTCGTTGAACTGAAACGGTGGGTGGCCAAAGAGGCGACGGACGACGGCCAGATCGTGGATGATGCGAGCCTGACGGATCAGGCCATCTTTGACAGACTTACGCAAGACGTAGCTTTCCGGTCAGTGGCGACGCGGCTCTTGCAACGCTACGGCTATCTGATGCCGACAGTAAATCCTGACTCGGAATATGCGAAGGAACAAGATTTGATCCTGAAAGAGCGTGCGCGTCATCTAGTCCAGGTCGAATCCCAGGAAGATACCGAAGGCAGGGCCGGCAATAATGGACTGCGGACCACAACAAATAATTCTGTGTGTGACTCGTCCGAAGATACGGATTGCAACGAAGCGGCCACCTCGGGACGAAGCCGAAAACTGAACCGGCCCGTGGATAGCATCGAACCAGATGAAACTCCTGCATCGCCGCAAATGCCCGCGGGTCTTCCGGCAACGGGACAACTCCTCCAGACCGGTGACAGGCAAGGCCAGCGAAATCGCGATGACGGCATGGAGGCCCGCACTGGTGTGGGCTTCGGCACAAATCTGCATAAGGGTACATTCGACAGTTTGACCGATGGTTCAGCGCTTCCATCAGATCGCGGACGTACGGGATCTGAAGGCAGTTCGCTTACAGGGCCCGATACATATGCTGTTGAGAAAAACAAGAACGGCAACGGACCACGATTGGAGAATGATCGAGAGCGCGACTTCAGGCCTCGATCAGCGCGTGCGAACAGTTCTGCGACGGAGCCTGCTCCAGTCGCTATAGTGCATCGCGCAAATCCGTATTCTGACATCCCCTCGCTTTACGACCTATACGTGCAGGCATCTTCCAGCGAAGGCGCACTCAAGCGATTCGGCCTTGCGATCTTCGAGACTGACACACGGGAACCCGGCGTGATTCCGATGGATTTGCCCGTTGGCCCCGATTATGTGGTCGGCCCAGGCGATGGAGTGACGATCGATCTTTGGGGCGCACTTTCCCAACGAATTGTCCGCGTCATCGATCGCGAAGGCCGCATTTCACTACCCGAAGTGGGCCCTATGTTGGTAAGTGGCAGAACATTAGGCGAAGTCCAGTTGGCAGTGCAACAAGCACTCGGCTCGCAATACCGCGACACTTCTGCCGATGTCTCGCTGTCGCGGCTACGAACGATTCGCGTGTACATCGTCGGCGATGTACAGCAACCCGGAGCATACGACATCAGTTCACTTTCCACGCCATTGAACGCGTTGTTTGCGGCAGGTGGTGTGACACAGAGCGGATCGCTACGCGCGATAAAACACTACCGGGGCAAGCAGCTCCTGGAAGAGGTGGATACATACGATCTTCTGCTGCGTGGCGTCGGGTCGGGCCAGCAGCGATTGGAAAATGGCGACACTCTCGTAATCCCCCCAGTTGGTGCCGAAGTAACCGTGAGCGGCATGGTGCGCCGTCCCGGGATCTTTGAGCTCCATAGCGAGACTCAACTCGCCGACGTGATCGAACTGGCCGGTGGAATCCTCCCGGCGGCGGCGCTGCGTCACGTCGAAGTGCAGCGAGTCGACGCGCACGACAAACGCGTAATGCTGAGCCTCGATCTTTCGGAAAGTGTGGATGCCGAGGGTGCAGCAAAGCAGCTCAGCACTTTTTCCATTCGCGACGGCGACGTAATCCACATTTTTCCGATTGCGCCGTACAACCAGGAAGCCATTTATTTACAGGGGCACGTACTCAGGCCCGGCAGGTACGCCTATCGCGAGGGAATGAAGTTTTCGGACCTGATCGCGTCTTATGGGGATCTTCTCCCGGAGCCCGCGGCGCATTATGCAGAAATTATCAGGCTGAATGCACCGGATTTTCATCCGAGTGTGGAAAGCTTTGATCTCTCCGCCGCGCTTGCCAACCCTGCATCGGCTCCAAAGCTCCAGCCTCTTGATACCTTGCGGATCTTTAGCAGGTTTGATTTTGAACAGGCTCCATCGGTCTGGATCGGCGGAGAAGTTCGCGCGCCGGGAAGTTACAGAACGTCGGGTCGAGTCCACCTCCGCGATGCCATTTTCCTGGCCGGCGGAGTCCTGCCCGACGCGGCTCTTGATTCCGCGCAACTCTTCCGGACCATGGCCGATGGCACCATGAAAATTCTGAGTGTGCATCTGAGCGAGGCCATTGAAGGCAATCCGGTCGACAACCTTCTTCTCGAACCGCGCGATCGCGTGATCGTACAGCGTAACGCATTGAGACTCGATCCGCCGACCGTCTATGTGAAGGGAGAAGTGGCCAAGCCGGGCCGTTACCCGCTGACGACGAATATGCGTGTCGAGGACTTGATACAGGTTGCCGGAGGATTGAAGCGCAGCGCAGATCCAGTCAGCGCAGACCTTACCCACTATGCGGAAAATGGTCTGTCCAATGAGCGCGCTGAGAATCTGACCGTTTCGCTGGCGTCAGCCAAAAGCGAAGATTCCAGCACCAATCTAGCTCTGCACGACGGTGATGTTCTGACCATCCGCCAGAGCCCCGGATGGAACGACATCGGCGCTTCGGTGACGCTGCGCGGCGAGGTGGAGCATCCGGGTTCTTACGGCATCCGGCCGGGCGAGCGGCTCAGCTCCGTTCTTGAGCGTGCGGGCGGCTTCAGCGCCGAATCGTACCCCTACGGCGCGGTGCTCATGCGGCAAGAAGTGCGCGATCTTGAGATGAAAGCGCACGATGAGCTGATTCAGCGCATGAAGGCGGAGGAGGTACAACTCAGAGCGCTGCCCGAAAATGATCAAGACCAGAAAAACTTGAAGCTGACGGCGATTGCACAGACAGAAACGACGCTCAATCAACTGGAAGCAACTGGGCCAGTTGGCCGCGTGGTGATCCACATCCAGCCAGACGTACAGAGGTGGAAGCGAAGCACTTCGGACGTGGCGTTGCGCGACGGGGATGTATTGGTGATCCCCAAGAAACCAAACTACATTGCGGTGAATGGACAGGTTTACAACCAGACGGCGATCACTTATCAGCCGGGCCGAAGCGCCAGGTGGTATCTGGCGCAAGCCGGAGGCCTTACGCAAATTGCCGACAAGAAAGCTGTGTTTGTTATCCGCGCGGATGGATCGGTCGTCTCCGCAAGCAACAACTCCGGATGGTGGCCAGGGGATCCCCTGAGCGCAGAGATGAGGCCCGGAGACGCGATCATGGTCCCGGAAAAGGCGCCTAAAGTTGGGACACGAAACTGGTCCACGCTGATCCAATCAGCGCAGATTGCTACTTCTCTTGCACTGACAGTGGCAACGCTGAGGCCCTAGCCAAGGAATATGTTAATGCGTAAAAGGGCGGCGGTAGTCCTATACAGACTGGCGGCGGTCGGCTTGAGTTTGGCGACGTCGGCGTGTGGGGCCGCAAGACCGCAACAGAACGTGCCCGTTTCGAGTTCAGGAAGCGTTTTTGTTCCGTTGGACAGTTGGGTGTATCCGGCGCTCGAGCGTCTTGCAGCGCTCGGCTTCATCGATGTCGAGTTCTTGGGAATGCGTCCATGGACTCGTCTCGAATGTGCGCATCTCGTTCAGGACGCGCGGGACATCATCGCAGCCCGTGAATCGGATGCAACTGGATCGACCGCAGCACTCTACAACCTTGAGTCAGAGTTTGCGAGCGATCTAGAAGCCCTTGATGGCGGTGTCACCCGCCAGGTGCGGCTGGAATCTGTCTATACGCGGCTCATGGGAATTAGTGGCCAGCCGCTGAACGACGGTGAGCATTTTGGACAAACAATCATCAATAATTATGGGCGCCCTTACGGAGAAGGGTTCAACAACTCCACCGGACTTTCAGGATATGCGGCAACGGGAAGGTTTTCGATCTATGTCCGCGGAGAGTATCAGCACGCGCCCTCCACGCCCGCCTATTCGCTTCCCGTGCGCCAGGTTATTGCTTCCGTGGACGCGAACCCCCTTCAGCCTGCAAAGCCTATAGCTGCTGTCGATCAGTTCGAATTGTTGGACAGCTACGTTGGCGTCAACCTTGCGAACTGGCAGGCCACATTTGGCAGAGAAAGCCTTTGGTGGGGGCCAGGCGAAGGTGGCGCGATGCTCTTCAGCGACAACGCAGAGCCCGTTACCATGGCTCGAGTCAGCCGCATTAGTCCTTACCAGCTTCCTTGGCCATTTAAATGGATGGGGCCCGTGAAGACGGATTTCTTTTTTGGCAAACTCTCGGGCCACGAATTTCCGCCGGGTCCGCTGATTCACGGGGAAAAAATAAGCTTCAAGCCGACACGCAACCTTGAGCTGGGGTTCTCACGCACTGTTGTTTTGGGCGGCGTAGGGCGAGCTTTCACGCTGGGCGCTCTATTCAATAGCTACGTGAGTTTCACATCTTCCCAAAACTATGGTGCTTCGGTGAATCCCGGCAAGCGCACGGGAGGATTCGATTTTTCATACCGCGTTCCGTTTCTTCGCAATTGGCTCACGATCTATTCGGATTCGCTGTCGGATGACGATGTGTCGCCGTTAGCATCTCCGCGCAGGTCCGGCATCAGTCCCGGCATCTATCTGCCGCGCATACCCGGCGCCCAGAAGCTCGATCTTCGTATCGAAGCCGTTTATACCAATACTCCCGGTGCCAACACTCATAACGGGCAATACATTTACTTCGACACCTTCTACCACGACCTCTATACGAACAACGGAAACATCATCGGGAGCTGGATTGGCAGAGATGGAAAAGGATATCAGGCCTGGAGCAAATACCGCTTCAGCGAGCGAAGAACTCTGCAACTAGATTACCGCCATGCGCAAGTCAGCGGGGACTTTATTCCCGGAGGCGGGTCAACGAATGACTACGGCGTGCAAGGCGATTTTTTGATCGGTCATGGAACCAGCGTGTCCGGCCGCGTTCAGTACGAACGTTGGAACTATCCGGTCCTGGCTGCGCAACCGCAATCAAACGTCACCGTGTCTCTTCAGGTGACGTATTGGCCGCGAGAGCGAGTCAACTAAGACCGCGCCCAGAGAGTAAGTGGTTTTCTGAAGAGGATTCGGAACTTGACGATGATCGGCACAGAAACGCAAACAGAAAATCAGAATGCTTCCGTAGAAATCGTTACGGAACCTGATTACACGCTGAGTGATCTCGGTTCTTCCTTTCTTGAGAAGCTCCGTCTCCTCTGGGAGAAGCGGCGTTATCTGCGAAGAGTTTTTCTCGCAGGACTAGTCTGCGGCGTACTTGTTGCATTTCTGCTCCCTGCACAATACCAATCCTCCGTACAGCTCATGCCTCCCGACTCTCAATCAAGTTCGGGATTGGCCATGTTGGCGGCGCTGACCGCGAAGACCGGAGGTGGTATAGGCGGGATTGCTGGAGACCTTCTCGGAATAAAAGGTTCAGGCGCTCTATTTACGGGCATTCTCCACAGCCGGACCGTTCAAGATCGGCTGATCGCTCGTTTCGATTTGCGCAAAGTCTATTCCGACCGCTTGCTGGAAGATGCTCGTAAAGAGCTGGCCGAAAATACCGCGATTTCGGAAGACCGCAAGAACGGAATTATCTCGGTCACCGTAACCGATCGAGATCCCCGGCGCGCAGCGGCCATTGCGCAGGGGTACGTCGGAGAGCTGAATCAGCTTGTGGCCGAACTTTCCACCTCGGCGGCCCGCCGCGAGCGGGTCTTCCTCGAAGAACGGCTGGTTGGCGTAAAGCAAGACCTTGACCAAGCCTCCAAGGACTTCAGCCAGTTTGCCAGTAAGAACAAGACCATCGATATCAAAGAAGAAGCGCGCGCGATGCTCCAGGGTGCATCCGCACTTGAGGGCGAGCTGATTGCCACCGAGTCGGAATTGAAGGGTCTGCAAGCGATCTACACCGATAACAACGTGCGTGTGCGAGCCACGCAAGCACGGGTGAACGAACTGCGGCGCCAGCTCGATAAACTTGGTGGCGACAATCCCAACGAGCCAAGCCGTTTGGGGGACAATTCTGATTCCTCGCATCCATCCCTCCGGAACTTGCCGCTGCTGGGTGTTACATACGCGGACCTCTATCGTCGCGTTCAGATTCAAGAAGCAGTTTTCGAGACTCTGACGCAGCAGTATGAACTGGCGAAAGTCCAGGAGGCCAAGGAAACACCGAGCGTCAAGGTCCTGGATGAGGCTAACGTCCCGGAAAGAAAGTCATTTCCTCCGCGCGCGCTAACTATGCTGTTTACTGCGTTTTTCATGCTTGGTCTGGCGACGATTGGCGTTATTGCTCGAGAGCGATGGGAGAAAACCGATTCGGAGAACGCAGGCAAGGTTTTCGCCGGCGAGGTATTTCGGACCATGAATGCGCATATGCCTTGGGCTACGCCAAATGGTTCGAGGATTCAAGCCATGACCCACAGAGTCTGGATTCGGGTCGTGCCTCGAGCTGAGAACTCGGAAGATTCGAATTCTCGGCCGAAGTAGCTGTAAGTTATTGCAACAAATGCAGTTAAGTTAAATTTAGCCCTGTGGTCGACGGGGCGAAGCTGTATTCGATTGCTGAAAAACTGGGGAGTTTCGGAAAAAGAAAATGGTGACCAGCAACGTCCAGTCGATGATTCAGGAATTCGTGGCGCAACCTCAAACGCAGCGGTGGTTCACTGTCTACACCTGCGCAAATCACGAAAAAACGGTTGCAAAGCGCTTGGATGCACGGAGCGTGGAGCACTTTCTTCCTATCTACACGTCCGTGGCACGATGGAAGGACCGCCGCGTCAAACTCGATTTGCCGCTCTTTCCAGGCTACCTGTTCGTGCGGCTTGAAGCGGGAGAACGCCTTCACGTTTTGGAAGTTCCTGGTGTTGTGCGGCTGGTCGGTTTCAATGGGCAGCCGTATCCGGTTCCGGACGCGGAAATTGAAAGTCTTCGAGCCGGAATTCAGAATGACTTGCGGTTCGTGCCACATCCTTACCTGAATGTTGGGTCGCGCGTCCGCGTCAAGCGCGGCCCCTTGGAAGGAATCGAAGGAATCCTCTTGCGCAGGAAGAACGTCTACCGAGTCGTGCTTTCGCTCCATTTGATTGCACGGTCGGCGGCCGTGGAAGTGGACGCCGCGGATATCGAGCGGATTCCATGACGGCTGAAAATGTAAAACCGCTGCCCTCGTTCAGCCTTATGTCAACTTCGTTCACCTGGGCTCGCGCGCGGCAGATCGGCCTCAGCATGGCGGACCAGGGATTTACTTTGGGTGGCATGTTTCTGCTTAACGTTACTTTAGCGCGCACGCAAACCAAGGAAGAGTATGGAATCTTCGCGCTGTCTTATTCCATCTTCACATTCTTATCCGGCCTGCATAACGCGGCGATCCTCGAGGCGTACACCATCCATGGTTCCGGCAGGTATCACGAGCGGTTCGACGAGTATGCGCGCCGGCTTCGCCGCGCCAATGCATGGTTATGCATTGGCCTGATGGCGACCCTTGCCGCCGCGTGGGGCGTGCTTCATTGGATGAAGCCGCAGCTGGCCTCCCAAACGATGCTGGCAGTGGCGCTCACCTGCGGGATACTGTTGATGGCATCTTTCGTCCGGCGGACCTTCTATATTCGGCGCAGGCCGGATCTCGCGGCAAGATTTTCCGCGACTTTCTTCTTTGTCTGTACCGTGCTCTTGCTCATTTTCCTGCGTGCTCGGCCTCTGAACGGCTTTTATGCGTTCGTAATCGCGGCGTCGGCTTGGTGCATCGCGGGTCTTACCTTCCTAGGCAAATGGAGTGCGGGGACGCCGGAAAAAAGCTTCGAGGAGATCGAGCCGCGATTTTGGGCCGAACACTGGAAATATTCACGGTGGGTCTTCGTCACAGCTCTCGTTTTTCAGCTTGTGGGACAAGCGTATTACTGGCTAGCGGCAGCGTTTCTTTCCATGAAAGACGTCGGTGAGTTGCGCGCCATGTACAACCTGGTGACGCCAGTAGATCAGATTTTCGCCGCCATGATTTTGCTCATTCTGCCGATGATGTCTTTTCGATTTGCTTCGCGGCGGATGGCGGGTCTCCTTCCTCTATGGAAGGCGTATTGTCTTTTCACTCTTCTGGTCACCTCCAGCTATGCCGTATTCATGAACATCTTTGGCAAGCAATTGCTCCACTTGCTCTATGCCGGAAAGTTTGATGATCTCGCATCTTTCTTAGGCACGCTGGCCCTCCTCCCGGTTGTGATGGGTGTCGGAAACACCGTTAACGCCGCGCTGAAGGCAAGCGAAAGGCCTCAAGCGGTCTTTGCTGCCTATATCGCGAGTGGAGCGGCGACATTTGTCCTCGGTTTGCCGCTCATTCTCCATTTCGGCATGCGCGGCGCGGTTTACGGAATGCTGGCGTCGAGTTTCATATATACGACGACTCTTTGCTTTCTCTTTTTCTCGCTGTTTGTTACGGAGAGACATCCTTCTCCCGACCTTCCGACCGCCAGAGAAAGCGCCCAGCCATGAGTAATGCGCATCCGGGAATGAACGAGGGTGATTAATTTTTCAGCATTGCGGCCGCATACGCTGGCCGGAAAAATTTTCCGTTTTCCATTCCGCGCAATTCCGCGGGATCTTGCCGTCCCGATCCTGCAGGGCCCGCTCCGGGGGAAAAAATGGATTGTAGGCTCCTACATTCATGGCTGCTGGCTCGGCAGTTATGAATTTGCGCTTCAGAAACTCATAGCCAACGAGGTGAAGCGCGGAGAGGTATTCTTCGACGTCGGGGCGTGCGTGGGATTCTATTCTCTTCTCGCTGCCGTTCGAGCCGAACCCGGCCAGGTTCATGCTTTTGAGCCGCTCCCCGCAAACCTCGCTTATCTCCGGAAGCATCTGGAATTGAATAAAATCAACAATGTGGAAGTACATGAAATTGCCGTCTCGGATGAAGTGGGGACAAAATTCTTCGCCGACGAAGCGACGCGCAGTATGGGAAAGCTGGACGCGAACGGCTGCATACCGGTTCGGACTTCCACGATTGACGCGCTGCTTCAAGTTAACGAGGTTCCCGCTCCTAACTACATCAAGATGGATATTGAAGGAACGGAATCAAGAGCCCTTCTGGGCGCCAAGGAATGCATCCTGCGTTACAAGCCCAAGCTGTTTCTTGCGACGCACGGCAAGCAGGTGCACAACGAGTGTCTGCGTATTCTCTCCTCCTGGCGATACGAGTTTCGTGAAATAGCGCGGGAATCGGCCGATCGTGCGGAATTGGTCGCGAGTCATCACGAGAATTCGCCAGAGTTTTCTGCCGAGTAAGAAATTCTTCGAAGCTCTACTCTGATGGAATCACAAAACCGCGAACAAGGTGCTAAGCAGGAGGCCATATTGCGTCCTGCGCGGATTTTGTTTCTGCAGCGAGCCTTGCTTGTGGTGTGCATACTTGCCTACGTTAAGTGTTTTCTGTGGATGTACGTCGACTACCTGTTCCCCACTTGGGGTTACTTTGGATTTGATTATAACACGCCCGGGACGGGCTATTTGGCTCTTGCGTGGGTTCTATCCGTAGCGCCCAGTCTTTGGATGCCGATGAAACTTACGCGACCCTCGCAGCTGGCGTATTGGGTCCTCTACATCACGGTCATCATCCCCTCGATGTTTGTCCCTATGTACGCAGGAATGAATCCGGTCACGGGAATTGCTATCCTCATGCTGACTCTGTTTACGGGCTTCGCGATGACTGGCAGCAGTTATCTGCTCCCGCTTTTCCGTATCGGCTTGCCAAAAATACCCAAGCAACTCTTTTGGATGGTTCTTGCCGCTGTTGCGATTTTCCTGACCTTATGGCTGCTGATCGTTTTTCGCGGCCACCTTCAACTTGTATCTTTCGGCGTCGCGTACGAATTGCGCGACGCCGCGAACGATGTCGCGGAAGGCAGCCTCGTCAACTATGCGTTCATGCTTCTAAGTGGTGCGATCAATCCGTTCCTCATGGGCTACGGGCTCTATTTCAAGCGCCGCTGGCTTTTCTTCGCAGGTGCCCTCGGGCAGATTTTGATTTACAGCGTGGGTGGGACCAAAGGATCGATTTTGTCCATTGTTTTCATTTTGAGTATTCATGGCATGCTCAAAATAAGGAAAATACCCTTTGCCCTCATTCTGTCTTTCGGTAGTTTGCTCCTTCTTGCGGGAACGACTTTTTCCATCCGATTCACCGGGAACGGTGACGTCTCGTTTCTCGGCGGGATCGCCCAATATGTGATTTTGATGCGAACGCTCAGCATCAATGGACTTTTAACTGCCCAATATTTCGATTTCTTTCAGCACAATCCGCTTACCTACCTTTCCCACATTCATGGGGTGAATTGGTTTGTGCACTATCCTTATAGCAACCCGGTCGGACAGGAAATCGGATTGGCGTATGCGGGCACTACCGGCCTGGACGCGACGGCGCACTTCTGGGCAACAGACGGTATAGGTGGTTTTGGGTTGCCCGGCATAGTATTGGTCTCCGTTATCTGCGCCGTCGTGTTTTGGCTTCTCGATTCCGTGTCCAAACGGCACGATCCCCGATTGGTCGCGCTCGTGACGGCGTATGCGGCCTACAACCTCGCCAACATCTCCATTTTTACGAGTCTTTTGTCGGGCGGACTCGCGCTGCTGATGTTTTTTATGTATGTGCTGCCAAAGCCAGGGCTGCAGAAATCTGGTGATCCAGCAAAACGCGAGATTCGCGCCGTTTCCCGCTTCACTGAATTCCATCGCGGCTGCGCGCAGGTCGGCGAGTGAATTTGGTGCTGGCCAATTCCTACCAAACTTTTAAGCGAATTGTCCGCGCTTTCCTCGTGCGAGATCTCTGGCAACAGAGGCAGGTGAAATGCACAGAATTGCGGCTGGGAGACGACGGCGCGCGATGGTGCATTTGCCCTGATGGTTTGTCCGTTTCCAGCGTTGTTTATTCGTTTGGAGTCAGAGAGGACGTTTCCTTTGAACTCGAATTGATCCGCCAATTCGGCGTACGTGTGAATGTGTTTGATCCCACGCTGAGATCGATCGAGTGGCTGCGCAAACAAGCGCTGCCGGAAAAGATTCACTTTTATGCCTACGGCCTTGCAGAACAAGACAGGACTTGCAAGTTTTCCCCGCCACGGAATCCAGCGCATGTCTCTCACAGCATTGTTGGTAGGAAAACGACGCGAGCGGCAATCGAAGTTCCAGTTCGGCGGCTGGCAAGCATTATGAGAGCACTGGGGCACAAAAGAATCGATCTGCTGAAGATGGATGTCGAGGGAGCAGAGTATGGTGTAATCGCGGACGCGATCAGCAGCGGCATCCCCGTCGGACAATTGTTGGTCGAATTTCATCATCGCGGGATAGGAATCGAGAAAACCGAAGCTGCAATCCGGGCTCTGAATCGCGCGGGCTATTCGACCTTCAGCATCTCGGCGAGCGGCGAAGAGTACAGTTTTCAAAGAACCGCAGACGACCTCGTATCTTTAGGTGCCAACAACGGCACGCACGGCTGATGCGTTTTCGCGCGACCGTGGTGCCGGTCAGTAGCGGCAATGGAGAACTCCGTTCCATGACAATTTATCGTCCCCTTAGTTCGGCCCTGCTCTCCTTGGATATTAGGCTCGCGAATGTGGGGCTTAGGTTCACGAAGGAACGAGGGACTCTGCTGATCTTTCTTTTTCACAGTCTCTTTGAAGACAAAAAAGAAGCGCAATCCGGAGTGATGGACCCGCAGCAGGGTGTTACGGTCGAAATGTTCAAAACATTTGTGACCCACTTCCACGCGAACGGGTATCGCTTTGTTTCGCCGGAAGAGATTTCCAAAAGCCTTGCGGAAGACCGCAAATACGCGCTCCTGACTTTCGACGACGGATATAAGAACAACGTCCGGGCTCTGCCGATTTTGGAGAAGTTTGAGGCTCCAGCAGTCTTTTTCATCTCCAGCGGACACGTGAAAACTGGCAGGTCCTTCTGGTGGGATGTGCTCCATCGAGAAGGCAAGAGGCGAGGGTGCACGGATGCCGAGATTAATCGGATGATCGCTGGTTGCAAGGCTCATAGGACGGAAGACGTAGAATTCCTTTTGAAAAAAGAGTTCGGTGAAAATGCACTCTGGCCCGTGGGCGATTTGGACCGCCCCTTCACTCCTTCCGAGTTGCGTGCATTCGCGAAACACAGGCTGGTTTTTCTCGGGAACCACACGAGAGACCACGCCATATTGCCGAATTATTCTGAATCAGAAATTGGCATGCAAATTTGCCAGGCGCAGAACGACATCCTGGAAATGACGGGGCGCACACCGGAAATGATCGCCTATCCTAACGGAAGCGAGTCCGTAATGATTCGGAAGTCGGCTGAGGAGGCCGGCTTGCGGCTTGGAGTCGGTATTCGGCCGGGTCACAACCGGCTGCCGGTGGACAGCGATTCAAGGGACCGGATGTCGCTGAAGCGTTTCACGCTGAGGGGCGATCGCGGAATTGAACAGCAGTGCCGCTCCAGCCGTTCCAGTTTCTCCATCCATCGTCTGCTGCAAGATGCGAGAAGAATCAGCGCGCGCCAGCCCTTTGATTTTTCCGCTTCCGTGAAATGAGGAATTCGTTGCGAGTGCTGCAGGTCCACAACAAATACCGCCCCGGCTGGGGCGGGGAAGATACCGTCGCCGACCTCGAGGCGGATCTTCTGGAGAGGAACGGTCATTCCGTGGAACGCCTGTCTGTTTGGACTGGCGAATTGGATGAAGCGAGTTTTTTCAGAATCGTGAGCGCCGGGTTTGGGACGGTTTGGTCGTTTCGTGGTTACAGGTTGATGCGTGATGCGCTAGCCCGTTTTTCTCCTGACGTCGTTCATGTGCACAACGTATTCCCCTTGCTGAGTCCGAGTATCTACTGGGCCGTGTCACACGAAGGCGTTCCGGTCGTGCAGACGATGCATAACTACCGGCTGGCATGCGCGAATGCCATTCTTCTCCGGAACGAAAAGCCTTGCACAGACTGCGTCGGCCATTTTCCCTGGAACGCGCTGGCTCACCGTTGTCATGGCAATTCTTTTTTCCGGACAGCCGCGGTCACGTCCATGAATGTACTTCATCGATGGATCGGGACGTTTGAAAACAAGATTCACGCTTACATTGCAATGACGGATTTCAGCAAGGAGCTCCTGGAACGCGCCGGATTGCCGGGCGACCGTATTTTCGTGAAGCCCAACTTCACCTCCGACCCGGGAAGGCTCGTGGATCTGCGCAGCCAGCAATTTGTTTATGCCGGTGAAATCTCGCGCGCAAAAGGCGTGCACCTATTGTTGGCTTCTTGGACCCAACTTGCTTCTGACGAGTTCAAATTGGTGATATTGGGCGATGGGCCCGATCGCGCAACGCTGGAGGATTTGTACGCGGACGCTCGAAACGTCGTTTGGATGGGAGCCCAACCACGGCAGATGGTGATTGAGCAAATCGCGATGAGCAAGTGGCTCGTGCTGCCATCGCTTGCGTACGAGAACTGTTCCATGACCATCTTGGAGGCGTTTTCTGCTGGAACACCGGTCATCGCGCCGAATCATGGTTCCTTTGCAGCGATTGTTTCGGACCGCAAAGAGGGAATGCTTTTTTCACCCGGCGATGCCGCTTCACTGGCATCGACTCTCGAGGCCGCCGTTAGCGCATGCCAGGCGGACTGGATCGCGTGGTCCGGTCAGGCGCGGGGTAAATTTCTTCGAGAGCTAACGGCGGAAGCCAGCTATATGCAATTAATGCGGATATATGAGAAAGCGGGGCAAAACTTTGCGTCGATGTCTTTAGCTACGCTTGGCGCAGAGAAGAGTAACCCAGCCGGACAATCAAGAAACGCAGCTGCCTGAGAAGGGAAGAGATTGACCCGATGCGAGTGGTTCTGCTATCCGAGGTCTATGCTAAAGGAATGGGCTATCTGGAGAATCTCATGCCGAAATATCTTGCTCGGCTGGGAGTTGAGACGCACGTAGTTGCAACTGATCTCTCCGTGCCCTCTCGTCAAGATTCAGGCATCAGTGAATACAATAATTTTGTGCCGCGCAACTTTGTGGGAAGCGTAGAGACTTTGGATGGCTTCACACTCCATATCCTCGGGCGTAAACGCGCTTTCGGGCAAGACCGTATGGCCCTTCTGAAAGAGAAGCTTGCATCATTGCAGCCCAACGTCGTGCAAACCATGACGCCTATTGGATGGATCGGTCTGGATGCCGCGCTCTACAAACGATCGCTGGGCTACCAGCTTTTTACGGGCTGCCACTATCACGCTTCCGTATTTCCGCTGGCGCGGAGGAAAATGCGAGCACTAAGTTCCGAGTCGCTGCAATGCCTTGCGATGAGAAAAATTCCCGGAAGATTGGTAAGCCTTGCAACGAGCAAATGCTATGCCATTGCTCAAGACTGTGCGGACATCGCGGAAAAATATTTCGGTGTCGAGCGCAACAAGATTGTAATTTGCCCACTCGGCGTGGATTCGGAGATTTTCTATCCCGTTGCGGACGATCGAGACGCCACAGATAGAACTGCACTGCGGCAACGACTGGGATTTGCCCAGAACGAGATCGTCTGTATTTATACCGGGCGATTCCGCGAGGGAAAGAATCCTCTGTTACTTGCGAAGGCGGTCGAGCGCCTCTTCCATTCCGGTTTGCCGTACCGGGGGCTGTTTATTGGAAACGGCCCCCAAGCCGAAGCAATCGCGGCCTGCGCTGGATGCAAAACACATCCATTCGTGACTGTGAAAGAACTCGGAGCGTTCCTTCGCGCGGCGGACATCGGCGTGTGGCCCGCCCAGGAATCCATGTCCATGCTGGACGCGGCCGCTTGCGGTCTCCCGATTGTGGCAAACCACACTATGACTGCGAGAGAGCGGCTGGACGGGAACGGTCTGGCATACCGTCTGGGCGACCTGGGAGATTTAGTTCGCGTTCTCCTGGATCTCCGCAATGAGGAGACCAGATTGCACCTGGGCGAACTTGGCGCGCGGAAGATGAAACGCGAATACAGCTGGGAACACATTGCCCGGCAACGAGTGCGCGACTATGAAACTGCACTTGGCTCTCTTAGATTGTTTGGTGAAACAGTAGTTTCAGAATAGCCCCCTTTTTCGCATCTCCTAGAAACTCATCCCAACGAACCATGCTGATCTCTATGGAACTCGAATGCGCATACTAGTTCTGGGCATCAATTACGCGCCTGAACAAACGTCCGTCGCCCCATTTGCGACTGGCTTCTGCGAAGACCTTGCTGCCAATGGAAACAAAGTGATAGTCGTGACTGCTTTCCCATACTACCCGGAGTGGCGCGTCTGGGAAGGTTATCGGGGCTCTCTCTACCGCAAGGAATGCATCAATGGCGTGACCGTACATCGCGTCGCCCACTATGTGCCACGCAAGCCAAGCAGGCTGATTGAGCGTCTAGCCTACGACATCTCGTTCACCGTGAATTGCTTTCTCGCGGCGCTGTTCACCGGCGGATGCGACCTGATTTACTGCTACTGTCCTCCGCCTACAGTTGCTTTTGCAGCGTATCTTCTCGGCTTGATCAAGGGCGCGGCGTATGTGATGAAGGTGTCGGATCTGGCCTCTGATGTAGCGCTGGCGACGGGAATTATGAAACCTGGTTTCGCGATTCGCCTTGCGAGGATGTTCGAGGCGTTCAGCTATCGAAAGGCAAAGGCCGTCATTTGCGTTTGTCAAGGTTTCATCGATCGGTTGAGGGAGCGCGGTGTAAGCGAAGAAAAGCTGCATCTGATTCCGGATTGGGGGGATACGGAGAATCTCCGGCCGGGCGAAGCGGGAAGCGCATTCCGGCTTGCCAATCAACTTTCCACGAAACAGTTTCTCGTATTTCACACCGGCAACATGGGCAAAAAGCAGAGACTCATGAACGTCGTGAACGCCGCGGAGGCTTCGAGAAACGAACGCGATCTCAAATGGATCATCGTCGGCCAAGGAGAAGAGAAAAGCCAATTGGAGGAGGAAATCTCCCGGCGCGGTCTCACGAACACAATGATGCTGCCACTGCAGCCTGCGGAACTCTTGACGGGGATGTATGGCAGCGCCGATCTCCTGCTTTTGAATCAGGCCGCCGCTGTCGAGGACGCCGTGATTCCTTCCAAGCTCTTGACCTACATGGGAGCGGGGCGAGCGATTGTGGCGGCGGTCAGCGAGAAAAGCGAAGCCGCCAGGCAAATTCACAGGGCAGATTGCGGGGTCGTGGTTCCGCCCGAAAACCCGGAAGCACTTGCAGCGGCTGTGCTCTTGCTGCGCAAAGATGCCGGCTTGCGTCGCAGACTGGGCGCCAACGCGAGAGCATTTGCGGAAACTCATTTCACAAAGGCGGGAGTTCTTCGCCGATACGACGAATTTTTTAGAAGTCTCCGTCCCGGCGTGAAGGGATTGTCGATGGTTCGCCGCGGAGCCGAGAACGACTGAGTCGCCGCATTTCACCGGATCAACAACCTAAGCCATGTTCTTCCACTTGAGAATTTATCGTTTTCTGCTGCTGGTCGCGACCTACTTTTTGCCCTACCTTGCCATCGAGTTGGGCTGGTATGTCTGGTATTATGCGCTGGCGCTCCTCGGGCGCCATAAAGATTTTTCTCATCACGGACATTTTAACTTGCTGCTGGTTGGTTCTTTCATCTGGATTTTTCTCGCGAAGCGCAACAAAGTGACGAACTTCGAAGAACTCTTTCGGGAGCGGACGGGAGCCCGATCCGCGGCCTCGGCATGTGTCGCCACCGGGATGGTTTTTCTTGCCATCTTTTACTTCAGCCGGAAATTCTTCCTTCCGCGCGGGTTATTCCTTGTCTGTATGTTGCTATTATTCATTTTGACGGTTTTGATGCGGGCCGCCTTCCGCATGCTCTACCGAAAAAGAAGGGAACTGGGCAGACCCACGAAGATACTGGTGGTGGGAGCCGATGAGTTTGCGCGTGACGCAGCAAGAAAGCTGCAGAACTTATCGTTTGCTCCATGCAAGGTAGTGGCTTATGTGCGGGTTTCTCCCCAGCAGGTTGCGATCGAGAACAGCCGCGTATATGAACTAGACCAGATGGGCATGCTGCATTCAGGGAATGGCATTGATGAGGCCGTGATTGCGATTCACCCTGCACAGTTTGCACGGATTCCCGGAATTATCCAGGCCCTGGAAAAATTAAGCGTGCCCGTGCGAGCTATCGTAGATCTAGGCGAAGGCATCGTGGTGCGAGAACGATTATTTCAGCTAGGCCGCCTCCAAATGCTCGATCTCACAACTACGCCAGCGGACTTTCTCGATTACGCTCTCTTGAAGCGCGCGTTTGATGTTTGCTTTTCGGTCTTGGCTCTCCTTTTGACATTACCACTGGCGGTTTTGACGGCCTTGTTGATCAGGCTAACTTCACAGGGTCCGGTATTTTTCGTTCAGGAACGCATCGGGCTGAACGGGAAGCCGTTCATGATGTACAAGTTCAGGACGATGCGCCCCTCCGGCCCCAATTCAGAAGAAGGGGATACGCGATGGACTACGCAGAATGATCCCAGACGAACCTGGGCCGGCGCATTCCTGAGAAAAACCAGTCTTGATGAGCTGCCTCAATTCATCAATGTTCTGAAGGGCGATATGAGCGTGGTAGGCCCCCGTCCGGAACGGCCGCACTTTGTCCGTCAATTCTTGCAAGATGTCGCTCGCTACAACCATCGTCACTGCCTTAAGGTAGGGATCACGGGATGGGCCCAGGTGAACGGCTGGCGCGGCGACACTTCGATCAACAAGCGCGTCGAGTACGATCTGTATTACTTGCAGAACTGGAGCCTCGCTTTTGACCTGCGCATCATTGTGATGACAATATTTTCCGGCTTGATGGACAGGAATGCTTATTAGCTCGAATTGTGAAGTTGATGGGGTGCGGAGCAGAGTGGTTGGTGACTCGTGACTAGTGATAGGTGCAATCCCCGCGAGACAGAGGTTTGCGGTTCAAGGCTAGCTGCCCCCCAGGAACAGGTAACCAGGATGCTGCAGGACCCCCACCCCGGCGTATACCGAGAACCGTGAAGCAACCCCATGATGACTTTAGAGTTGGGGGAGTTGATGGGTTGCTCATCCTCATTCTATACAGGTATACACAGGTAGTCCCCCCAATCAGCTCCCTCGAATGGAACCACTTTTGAATCAATTATTTGATAACCGAAGGAGCTCACGAACCTAAAAAGCTCTTCGGCGGTCTGGCCTCGCGGTAGCCAGGCAGGATGCACAGCAATCATTAATATTGGGCGATGGTGTTTGATCAACACTCTTGCACCCTGCAGGACCAGAAGTTCGGCCCCCTCGACATCGATCTTTATAGCGGCTGGAATGAACTGAGTCTCCTGACAGAACGCATCTAGAGTTGTGGTTTCAATTGGTATCGAAGACGTGTTCGACGATGGGTTGGCTGGGCTCTGATACAGGCGGGGGATAAGTGAATTGAGAAAGCTGTCTCCGCCATCCTTGAGGTAAAAAGACACTTTCTGCTCGACAGAGTCAGCCACGGCTTTGGGAACGATTTGGAGCTGGGAGAATCCATTCACTCTCTTGTTGTGGTTCAAGAATTCCACAAGAGGCAGAGAGGGTTCAAAAGCGATCACCTTTCCCCGTGCTCCCACACGGCGGCAGGCAAGCAAAGACATCCAACCGTAGTGGGCGCCGATGTCAAAAAAAGTGTCCCCAGGTCGTAATCTCTCGTCGATCCATTTCAAAACGTGAGGCTCGGTGGGCCGCGAGCCAAAAAGCTGAGGAGCCACGAAGACAAGTCTGCCACGGAGCAGTTTGGGGACTGGAAATTGCGCGCGCAGAAAGGCCAGTTTTAGGGACGCATGAAGTCTCGGCGCATGTTTTTTTAGCACTCGGCTTGCTTTGGCTAACATGCTTTCTCCACCAGGAGTCTCGATGGCCGACAGGGTCGGTGTCCGGCAAATGGCTTCAGTCAATCTTACAACCACGATTAAGACGGATATGTCCAGAGCCGCTCACGTTGGGACTCGTTTGCTTACCGTAGTCGCGGTTGCCTTTTTTCTTCTCACAGCGTTTCGTGCTGGCTACACGCATGACGAGACAGACTTTCCGAATTACTACACCGCAGCGGTTTCGGTGACGCGGGGACAGCAACTGCACAATTTGTATGATTGGACGTGGTTCCAGAGGCAGATGAATTATGCCGGCTTTGAACGGCAGCTCGGAGCATACACGCCGCAGACGCCACTGACCATGCTGCCCTTCGTGGAACTGACGAGGTTCGGACCACAAACGGCAAAACGCATTTGGCTGGTCTGCAATCTGGTTTTTCTGGGAGCCACGGTCTGGCTCCTCTCGCGGGTGACCCAGTTTCGTGCAGAGCAGATTGCTCTTGTGGCGTTTCTTGGATACGGCTCGCTGTACATGAACTTCTTGTATGGCCAGTATTACGTATTCCTCCTGTTTTTGCTCACGCTGGGATTTTACTGTTTGCATGAGCAGCGCGGGGCCGCAGGCGGTTTTCTCTACGGCATCGTGTTTGGACTGAAGTTGTATGGGGGCCCCTTTCTCATCTATTTTTCAGCGAAACGAAATTGGAGGGCGGTTGCCGGCATGCTTACGGCCATGGTTTTCGTCGGAGTCGCAGCCATAGCGATGTTTGGCTGGAAAGATGTCGTTTTTTACGCAACACAAATCCTTCCGCGATCGCTTGAAGGAGGCTCAGTCGACCCGTACCACCCCGGGAATCCTACGATTTCCACTCTGCTGCGGCACACATTCATGCCGGAGCCGGAATTAAATCCGCAGCCTCTATGGAGTTCTCCGTGGATATTTTTCTTCCTGCGTTCACTGGTGCTATTCGCACTTCTAGTGTTTACCTCCCTGGCGCTGGCAGTTAAGCAAGCCGGAAATGACAAGCGGGACTTTGCGTGGTTCGTTATTGTTGTTCTTCTGCTGTCCACCAGCGTGGCTTCCTACACCTTCATAGTATTGCTCTTGCCTGTCATCCTTCTTTTGGAAGATGCCAACCGGCGTGTGCGAATTGGACTTCTCGCTTGTTTCGTTTTGTTGTGTTCTCCGTTGCCATCCAGGCTTGATCCCTTTTTTCCAAAGGTGTGGCTGCTGCTCGGGCTGTATCTCCTTGCAGGGCGTCCCAACTGGCGATTACTTCGTCCTAACCTCGTGGCCGTTGCATCCACAATTGTCCTATTGGCTGCTCTTCTCGATGCGAATCGGCACATGGTTTCGTACAGGAACGAACCCGGACAGCGTTTTCAGAGAGCAGCGGTGGAGAAAGGAGAGTTGTTCGCCGCGAGTCCAGCCGTTTCTCCGTATGGACTCTTTTATCAAACGATGGGAAAAGATCGCTACGTTTTGAGTTGGATGCATGGCGACCGGATCCAGAAGATTTCCCTCGAGGGAGAAGTCTTCAACCCTTTTGAGTCTGCTGATGGACGCATTCGATTTGAATTGGTGTCGAATGGCCATTCGACGATGATGGAGTTTAACCCTTTGAATCATGAGGTGGCGCAACTCCCTTCTGGCGCCCCGGCGGAAGGGGAACGAGGCACTAAAGTTTCGCCGGATGGAAAATGGGAAGCTTTCACGGCGGTCCTGGGGGGAGCGGAGCAGATTTGGGTTCGAGATCTTGCGACAGGGAAGGCGGAGCAATTGACTGGGGGAAGATGCAACAGCATCGCTCCTGAATGGGAAACAGACTCCAGCAGCATCCTGTTTGCGAGCGACTGCGGACGGGCGTACGGACTGCCCTCGCTTTACCGCGCAAAAATTCCCGCGAACTGATTCCAGTTTCGCCTCGGCGGCAGCGAGAGACTCACGAACTCGCAGCATAGCCGCTGTCGAAAATAGTCTGCACGGCTTCATAGCGACTTTCCACGTTGAGCTGCCGCATCATGCGATGCACGTGATTTTTGACAGTGAATTCGGAGAGGTGCAAGTTTGCAGCAATCTCTTTGTTTGTAAGGCCTTTTGCGAGAAATGATGCAAGCTGCTGCTGCCGCCGGCTCAGACCGAGTTTTTCGCAGACACGCAGGTTGAGCATCAGCGAGCCTTCCTCGGCTGCGTGCACGACGAATTGGAATAGCGCGAGGGATAACTGCGAGGGGCATACCGCTTCTCCTTGGGCGACTCTACGCACGGCAGTAACAATGTCCTGAGCGCTCGCATCATCAAGAAGATAACCGCGGACACCTGCGCGTACGGCTTGCAAGAAACTCTCCGGGTCATCCCCCATGCCAAAGAGAACGATCTTTAATTGTGAGTTGCGGGCGAGCGCGTCAGGAATCAGGTTTGGCGAAGCAATTGTTGCCGTAACATGGTGAACGAGCAGGATGTCGCACTCGAGTTGGGCCACTTGCTTTTGTGCGTCCGTGGTATAGCGATCCACGCCGACCACAGAAAGATCGGGTTGCTTTCTGAGGACGCCGGCGAGCGCCTCGCGAAGCAAGCGATTCTCGACGAGCAAAAAAACTCTAGGAGTAGATATCGTGCTAGGTTCGCTTGTTTGTTTCATATAGTGTAAAACGGCATCGTTCGGTTCAAGACAATCCAACTCTATTGCAGGAAAGAGAAGCGTTTCTCCAATCCTATCGTTGCTACGGTACGGCCAATTCGAAATGGATTCAATACGCGCAATGTCATTAGAATGTAACGCTTCTGTTTGGAGAGGCGAGGAAAGCGCCTCGATGTAGACCCGTTAAAAGGCGGGACAAGACATTCTGTGGATAGAGTCAGTGGCTGCCAGGGTGGTGCTTGCGTTTGCGAAGAGGCGACGTCATGTCTGGGCGAGACAATCTGAAGTCTCTGGAAAACAAGGTCTGGGAAACGATCGAACGAACGGATCATTTGGTGGGATTAGTGCCAGTGGATCACCTCACTTGGCGGCCGGAGCTGCCCCATGAGCAGCCGGCAGCGAGCGATCTCGGTCATCTTCTGGGCCATCTTCTGGATTGTCTGGCGGGCTTTTGCGCCGCACTGGGCGCTGCATACCCTTCTGAGCTTGCCGACTTCGCAACTCTTCGGTCACTGCGGGTGAATCACTCTTGTCTCCCGGAAGATGCAAGGAAGCAGATGAAGATATACGCAGATCACATCCACCGCGGGTTCCAGCAAAGCACTGACGCGGACCTGGCCCGCAGAATACCCACTGTATTTGTCCCTGAGGGAGAGACGCTGCTGAGCCTGCTTCTGGGTAATCTAGAACACTTGATCAACCACAAGTACCAGCTATTTTTCTATCTGAAACTGGCAGGCGTGGCCGTCACCAGCAAGGACATCTATGCCTGGCGCGGGGTCCCCAACGGGTGACTCTTCACGTGATGGTAGATGGCACTTCCGGAGCTACCGGACGCGGGGAGCGGGGAAGAATGACCAACATGGTCGTTCCGGCTCTTGAGGTGCTCTCGATCGATGTGGATCCGCCATGATCGTGAATAATTTTACTCACGATCGCCAGGCCGAGGCCCGTGCCGTTGGATTTGCCATAGCTAACGAAAGGATCGAACAAGGAGCCACGGATTTCGTCGGGGATGCCAGGCCCGTTGTCGGCTACCCGAATCTCAAAAAGCTCTCTTTTAGCGCGGACATCGATGGTGATCTGGCTATCTCCACCAGCCGTTGCTTCGCATGCGTTTATGACCAAATTAACGAAAGCGCGTTCGAGTTTCTTGCTGTCAAATACGCCTTCCGCTTCGTGATCCAACGCGAGGGTGATCGTGGAGCTACGAAATTCCGGCCTGGCGCGAACTGCTTCAATCGCGTGGCGAAGGATCTGATCCAGCACGGCAGGCTCGCGCGATAGCGAGCTGCCCTGATGGGCCAATTCGCGCATCGAATCGATTAGGTCTGTCATCTGGTTCGAGGCGGTCATGATCTCCTGGTAGACTTCGCTTCTGTTTAGATTCTTGCCTTCGGCTTCGTACAGAAACTCGGCATTGGCAACGACGGCAGCGAGATAGTGACGCAAGTCGTGGGATATGGAGCTGGCTGCTCTGCCGAGAGCAGCAATGCGCTCGGCCTCGATACGCTCCTCTTGCGAACTCAAAAGCTCCTCTCGCATCTTCGCGAATGCCTCACTCAGATCAACAACTTCGCGGCTGCCTTTTGGAACAATGGAATACGCAAAATCACCGGCGGCGAGCGCACGGACACCTGCCACCAGATTTTCGAGAGGCCTGGTGATCGTGCGAGAGACGAAACTAAACAGAAGCGCGCCGACAATTACAGCCGATATGCCCACCAAATAAATAGTGTGATTTAGGTGGGCGATGAAACTGTTCACCGGGAGCAGGGGCATCAATACGAAGCAGCGCACGGGGGAAGGGAGCGATCCGTGCAGCAATATGGACGAGAATGCGTAATCGCTTCCGTTTAGAGATATCTCGCGAGGATTGAAGTTAGCGGAAAAATCGTCCACAGCGATAATCCGGTGCAACTCTGCTTCCTCGCGCAGGGAGAGCGTTGAGGCGATGACGTTGTCGCCGGTGGCCAGGGCAATTTGATAGCCCGCAACCACGGCAAGCTGTTTGGCGACAGTGGAATCAATCTGGTAACCAACCGCCAACAATCCAAGCTGCTCCAAAGTACTCCCGGAGCCAGCCGTGATTGGGCGCACGAACACCCAATACAGACGACCGTCGTCATACCACCACGATGCCTCTTCTCCTTGCTCCATAGACCTGCGCAGATCTCGTTTAGCATTGGCGGCAGACCAGCCCGGCTTGCTCAGATGCAGCGCCACTACCTCACTATCGTGCGTGGCGAGAACAAACAAGTCGCTGCCCGCAAGCCTCCAAAATGCTGACGAGCCGTCCTGGATGGTGGGCGCGTCCCGGGTGGTCATTAAGGCTTTTAGGGTGGGGAGATCCGCGAGCATTGCTGCCGTACGAGACAGTTGAAATTCCCTCTGCCGCTGAACACTCTCAAATGCGCGAACTGAGGCTTCCGTTCCGTCACGCACCTGCCGGTCGGTTTCAACCCCAACGGTGCGGCGAATTATGAAAAGCAGCGAGCCCGCTAATCCCGAAATGATTAGTAGAGTCGCGATGAACAGTTGCGTGCGAAGACGAAGGTGAGTCATCTAGGTTTCAGGAGACTCTCTAGGATTTGTTAACAGCGGGAGTGCCAACCACAAACTTATAGCCGGCCCCGTGAATAGTCAGGAAGAAGCACGGATTGGCGGGGTCCGGCTCAAGTCTTTGCCGAAGACGGAGGATGTGGTTGTCGACGGTGCGAGTGGAAGGGTAGTTTTGATATCCCCAGACTTCATTGAGAAGTTCATCGCGCGAAAGAACGCGCCCGGGCGAAGCGGCGAAGAACTTCAGGAGTTTGAATTCCTGGGCGGTGAGTGACAATGGTTTGCCGGCCCTCGTCGCTTCCATGCTCGTAAAATCGATATGTGCATCGCCGAAATCGAGGACCTGGTGGCTTACTGTTTTGGGAACGACGTTCGATACCGGGTTAGTCTTCGCCGCGCTACGGCGCATGGCGCGGCGGACTCTGGCCAGCAATTCTCTTGGGCTGAAAGGCTTGGTGACGTAGTCGTCGGCGCCAAGCTCCAGCAGGAGCACCTTATCCTCCACTTCGGAATTCGCGCTCAGCACCACAATCGGTACCGAGGCTGCCATTGATTTGAATGCGCGACAGAGTTCCCTGCCGGACATGCCTGGGAGTTTTAGGTCGAGTACGACCGCGTTGGGCAGCTGCGCACGAAAGCTCTCGAGGCCAGTCGGGCCGTCCGAGGCGATTTTGACGTTTAATGAATCCGCTTCAAAGAGGCGCTGCAGTGTCCGCTGCATTGGGCGGCTGTCTTCAACCACTAGAATGGTTTCCATAGATCCGATCCTTAGTTTTTCATAGTGGCGCTGGGACGAGATGCCTGCCCCGCCCACGGGAAGCGGCGGAAAGTCACCAGTGTCAGCCCACGTACAAATTTGTTTGGAATTGCAAGCAACTCAATACACCGTTTTCCCCGAGTCTGGATCGTATTTCTCTCCGTACTTGTTCTTATGCTCTGAATACATCGGCTTCGTCACGGGAACGGAGATAGCCGTTAAGAGCGGGTTGACGCTGTCTACCACAACCAGGCGTTCAAGCGCCTGCAGCGCCTCGGCAGGCGCAGATTCATACCACACATGAAGCATATACTTTCCGGGAGGGACACCAGCAATGGAGTAATGTCCTGCCTTGTCCGACGTGCCGAAGAACTCCGAATCGACGGCGAGAATTACGCCGGTCATTTCAGGGTGAATGTTGCAGAACAGGTAGGACGGACCGGGCCGGTCGAAGCGAATGGATTTCTGCGCTCCCGCCTGGTAAAGACCAAGATCGAATCGTTTACCTTGATAAAGAGAGAAGACGTTGTGAAACCATGGATCCAAATTAGGGAAATCCACTGTGCTTCCGACGGGCACCACCAGCAGGCTAGGTTCAAACCGTTTGTTATGCTGCACCACTCGAAAGTGCGGCTGTTTCCCGGCCGCCGTGCGCGCAAGATGGGCAGGGTCCAGCGGTGACAACCAAACGACGACACGCGAGGCATCCTTCACCCGCTGGCCGCTGTCAGACGGAATGAGTGTGACATCCCCCGTAAGAGTCGCAGTGAAGGTCGGTGAGACATTCGGAGTTTGCGCAGGGGCCAGCGGCCCCAAGAGCGCCAGATATATCAACGCAATCGTATTGGAAGATTTTCTCATAGCATTTCAGAACAGAAAACCAATCGCAAGGCCAACCTGCTGCGCGATGCTCGGTAAGCCGTTCACATCATACGTGCGCAGTCGACGATATTCCGCTGAAAATAACAGGTCGGAACGTGGCTTGAAAATGTAATTCGTAAACAGCATTTCATTACGCGCTGGGACCGTAAGGAGGAAAGCATCTAGCAAGCTATCCTGACGCAATTGCCCGGAATTGCGGGCTCCGGTGCCGGCTGCCACATTGAATTCGCTGCGCGCGTCCAGCCTTATTTTCAGTTGCGACCAGCCTCCAATGACGCCGAGATTTGCGAGTTCCGGAGCTGTAAACATCGTGTAGTACATTGGATTCTGGGGAGTCGAAGGGCTGAACGCTAAACCTCCAAGCCCGTCAATACCTCTTCCCGTAAAAAACTCGCCGCTGAGCTCGGCGCGCGGGAGCAGGGGGAACTTCCAATCGACAGTGCCTGCCCATCCCGCAACGTTGTAGCCACCGTAGTATTGCTGCGGAGAGTAAAGTGCACCCACTCCGATTACTGTCGGCCGATCCTCAGATTTCGTTGCTGCAGACAGACGCAGCGCATAGGTTGGCTGCCGCGAGCTTTCGGCTGGGTTAGGCGTCCGCTCATTTACATTAGGTGTGTAGTCCGAAGCAGGCGCCACATCTAGAAGGCCTGCTTGAATCTTCAACGGTGAAAGAGAGCCGTCGAATCGCTGCTCTACCCAGATGGTGGGTGTCCAGCTCCACAAGTTGCCAGCGGAGGCCATCCCCGGCTCGGCGACAGACATGTAGGTCGTCGGCGAATTCGGAGAAAAGAAGGGATGGTCGAGGCCGGCAACAAGGGAAGTGTTCTTCCAATCCATCCGCATCCGGGCCAAGCGCAAGCGGGCAACGCCGGAGCTGGCCCCTTCATAACCGCTGGGCAAACCACCGAAGAAGTCCAATTGCAGGTCGCCTGAGGTTCTGGCGCCGAAAACGTCCGGGCCAATACCAGTAAGTCCCACAATGGATTGTCTGAGGGATGCGCTCAAACTACCCGAAGAAGAGCCGGGTGCAGTTGGTATGGCCACATCAGGCAAATCGAGATTGTTCACCTGGCCGCCTATCGCGGAAACATTTAACAAAACCAGTCCGGATAACTTCAGGCGATACTTCGTACCGCTTTCTACCTTGACCTGCCGTAGTTCTTCGATCCGTGCATTCAAGATATCCCAGTCATCTTGGGAGATGTTCGCCTGCGCCTGAGCTTCACCGGGAGTTGGGTTCGCCGTATTCTTGGGGGATTCCGCCACCACAACTTTCTCTTCGGCCGCTGGGGCGGGCGCAAATCCGTTGACTTTGCTGATCACTTCTTCGAGCGCTGTCCGAAGCTGCTTTATCTCCGTCCGCGATTCGGCCAGCTCGGATCGTGTTTGTTGCAAAGATTCCGTGAGGGAACGAATCTCCGCGTCCAGATCCTTGGGGCTTGCCGGGGTGGTAGATGGAGACCCCGTTTGCGCAAAAGTAGCCGGACTCAACAGAAAAGTAATGCATACCAGGCGCCTGACCATTCCGAAGACGTTGTTCATGAAAAAACGCATGCAATCTACCTCCTTAACCGCAGTAGCGGCGGCTTGATTGCAGCGAATGCTCTCTCTGAGTATTCGCACATTTCCCTCATTTCAATCCGCTAGGATAGCTCTACGATTGTCATGGCACCGAGCGCAACGCTCGTCTCCATCGAACTGTCCCCAGGACCAAGCGAGCCATTTCGCGAATATGAGATATCACCCGGCCAAGAGCATAAACGTAGCGTCCAACCCTGGCTTTGACCGTGACCTTTAGACTTGGATGAACCCCCAAACCCAAAGAAGACTGCAAATGCATCGGAAATATTCGGCTTCGGAGATATTTTCGCCATAAAATTTGGTCGTTGACGAAATCGCGATGGACAAAAAGTGTCAACTTATTGCCCGGCAGGTTGGAAATCGCCCATATGAAACCAAACTGTCGAACCCAGGTCTCGGGACTTCTGGGGAGAGGGGCTAAGAACCACTCTTCCAAGATCGGGGGAAGGCGGCGGGGGAAAATCCGGTTTGTAAGGCGGAGAACAAGACCCAACGCTGTTCGGAGCTTTACGTCTCCGCTAGCGCGGTCGAGTACCGAGTGCCAAAGGGCCGCATCCTGTTCGTGAGTCCCGAGGAAATGATCAAGTTCAAAGAGCCAGGACAGCCGAATCCAAGATGACAGCAAATGCTGGAAAACGTGGAATACGTGCAACAGAAACATGTCGTCTTCGGCGAGCGCGGGGAAAGACACACCCAGCAAGCTCTTGCGCCGCAGGCGATTCAGGCAATCGATGGGCGCGCCAATCGATACGCAGTGTGCTTCGTGCCAGAGCGCGGTGTGGAGGTCAACCTGTCGATGCCGAGGCACGTCGTAGATGTTGTCGTGACGAGAAGGGATATAAAGAAGGGGTGTACCGAAAGTCATTTCCCCGCTGTCACCTGACTCTTGGAGTTCGTAGCCGCAGGACACCAGGGCTCGCGAAGCGTCCTTGGCAGACTCGGGAGCAATCAGGAAGTCGAAGTCCGTTTGGTGGCGCAAGGAAGGAACTGGGCAGTATTCGGGGACCAGGGTGAAGCCCTTCATAGCGGAGTAGCGCACACCGTGACTAGTGAAGGATTTGTTTAGATTGCCGAATTCGCTCAGCATCGCATGCATGCGGACACGATTTTGGTGGGCGCGTTGCTCTAACGCTTGGCGCAAATCTGCACTTACGAGATCGAGCGCTTTTTCGCGTTGAAGTCGGTCAAGAAAGTGAAAGGCCAGGCCGCTCTGATCGAGCCAAAGGAGCAGCTTTTTGGTCCTGGTTCTATCGCAATTGCGTAATACTTCAATAGGTGCAAGATCGGGTTTGGGGCTAAGAACCGAGAGGACGGCTCGTTTTAGAAATGGCTCACACATTGGCGCCTACGACCCCGTTTGGAAAAGGAATGCCAATCGTTGATTTCTTGTCCATCGCAAATTGCGTTAGTCCGCTGAGAATAGGGAAAACGTAGTTCTGGTAATCATGCGAATCCACATCGCGGCCTATGAAGGCGAGTACTTCCTTTTGCTCGAGATCAATGCCAGCAATACAAGCGGGACCCATATTTGCGACGAGTAAGCTTCCAGCCATGACGATCGTCGCTTCGGCGGGCTTTCCACGAACGTCTGCGTCTCGAAGCAGTTTCCAGTGAAATGCTGGCGAGAAAACCGGGGAGGATTGTGAAACGAAATAACCGAGCGGCAGAAGGAGACTGGAATCGTTCGTCTCGACAAGTATGATTTCCTTTTCGAACTTGATCAAAGCCTTCAGCGGGGAAGGCATGAACCGCCGCAAGACATCGAGCGGGTGGCTGTATGGGGTGTGATCGTAGGGCGGCACGCTAGACTCCATTGCAGAAGTGGTCGATGGCCTCGGCCGTCCTCTGGGGTAACTCGCCCGAACGGAGTCGGAAGCACTTGCCGCTCGTCACCGCCCGGATGATTTCCGAGCGTGTCGCGGCCGCTTCGGCAAATTCTTCCGGCAGGAGCTCGGCGCTGCGTTCGTAAAATGCTCTTGCATCCGAAGGGTCGTAAGGAATGAAGTTGCATCCTGGCCTGTTGTCGCGCTCGAGGAATATCAGCCAATGTGGACGCGAAGTGAATTTTACATGTGAACGAAAAACTTTCGTGGCGTCTACCTCGAAGGCTAGTTCTCCATTGAGAGATTCTTTCGGTGTGAAAGCTTTCAATTCGGCGAAGTGTTGCACGGCATCGGGAAGAAGCTTTACCGGCACGGGCAGTCCAGACGCAATCAAGCCGTCTTTATTCCCATCTTTGGAAACATATGTCCAATCGTCGGATACGAGGGAAAATTCCCTCTGAGCCAGAGCTACCGACAGCGTCGACTTTCCTGCGCCAGACTGACCCGCGATCAACAGCCCCTTACCATCTCGATCGAGACACGCGCTATGAAGGGGCACCACTCCCACAGTCGTGCCCATCACGCCGACCATTATGGGGAACAGCCGGGTGTTCCAAAAGGATGAATCGCTTGCGGTTGCAGGTGAGATGGCGCCGACAACGCGCCTTCTCAACAAATCGAAAGTGAATACTTCCTGCATCCCAAATGAGGCGAAGACCAAGTGGCGAAGACCTCTAAAGTGAGCCTTGGCCGATGGGTCACGGTTGATCGACGAATCCACCAGGATCTCCATTTTGATCGGCTGTCCCGATGGATGTGGATAGCGCGGGGCAGAAAACGAGGGCGACACACAGGAAAGAATCTCGTTCGTGTTGGTGGCGAGGAGGCACCGAACTCCCGCAAGAGAGAGTTCCGCATGGAAGGGCAATGCGTCGTGAGCAATGTTGTGAAATCTTGTCGCCACGGGATTCACTTTAGCGCGAAATTGAAGCAACGCATCCGTTGCAGGGAAGAAATGACCTGCCTGTGACAAACCCGTGACAAAAGCGCTTGTCCCAAGCCGTACCTTCGGGAAGTTGGAGAGTGCGAAAGTAAAGCATGTCCAAGAAAGTAGTTTTCTTTTTTCCGTCATTTGCGAGCACTGAGGCAACTGCGCCACTGGGTATTCTTGCAGTCGCGACGCCGCTTCTGCGAGCAGGTTATTCCGTAAGGCTCATCGACTCGACGATTACACCAAACTTCAAGAAGAGCGTTCTCGATGAAGTAAAGGACGCTCTGTGCCTTGCAATCTCCTTGGTGACCGGCCCGATGATCCGCGAAACGGTGGACATCGCACGTGCCGTGAAGGCCTGGAATCCAGACTTTCCCATCATCCTCGGTGGCTGGCATCCTTCGCTTCTCCCAAAGCAAACGCTTGAGGCCGATTTCATTGACATCGTAGTTCGCGGTCAGGGAGAAGACGCGCTTCTGGAAGTCGTGCAGCATTTGGAGAACCGCGCGGCGATTGATCTGATTCCGGGAATAGGATTCAAGCGTGATCGTAAATTGATTTTCAGCACGGAGCGCCCACTAAAACCGATTGTGGATCTCCCGCCGAAGGCTTACCACATCGCTGACTTCGATGCGTATCAACGCAGCTGCGGGCGCCGGTGGGCCATGTACATCTCAAGCCTGGCCTGCCCGTTCAACTGCTCGTATTGCACAAACGCTGGAGTTTATGGACGAAAGTGGAACGCGCTGCCCCCCGAACAGTTCGTGGAAGAAACTGTGGATTTAACGCGTCGCTACCAACTGGAAATGCTGTGGATTGTCGATGACAACTTTCTTGTCGATCTCGATCGCGCGCGGCTGATTGCTGAAGGGCTAGTTCGAGCGGATGCGAATTTCAGCTGGAGCATTCAAGCGACCACCAATCTCACATCGCGCCTTAGTATCGAAGATCTGAAATTACTTCGCCGAAGCGGCCTCCAACAGGTTTGCCAGGGCGTCGATTCTGCGTCCCCCAAGATTCTCAAATTGATGAACAAGACTTTCCAAAATTTCGAAGACATTTATGAGAGTGCGGCACGGTGCCTGCAGGCAGGCATTCGCCCCTCCTTCAATATTATCTTCGCGTATCCGGGAGAAGGCACCAAAGAGCGTCGCCAAACGATCGATTTCATGATGGATGTATGCCGGCGATTTCCGGGAGCCGAGTTTTGGACGAACATTTTCACGCCTTATCCGGGCTCGCCGATCATGGCTCAGGCCGAAGAACTCGGCATTCAGGTTCCAGCGTCGCTCGAAGGATGGGCTGACTTTTTTCCACGCTACACAGTGCTTCCCTGGCTTAAGGGAAACGAACATCGCCGTCTGCAAGTCATGCGGGATTATTTGAGAATTGCTTTCAACCGAATTCCGATAGCGGCTGACACACGCAGCCGCTCGACGCGGCTGATTCAGAAAGCATTTTCGTTTCCGGCACGGTGGAGACTGGACCGCGATATGTATGCCTTGCCTGTCGAGTTGTGGGTCAACGAAAGGCTCAAGCGCAAAACGGCAGCCTTAAAGCCGGCGGTTGATGCGAAGCGCTTGGAGCCATCGATGAGCGAGGCATCATGCTGATCGAGAGTAATCAAGTGTGCTTCTGCACGCGGGAAGTCTCTCATGGCTGACGTTCTCCTGGCACATTCCTACCACCTGCCCTACGACCGCAAGCAGGTAAGGAAAATGCAGCCCTATCCACCGCTCGGAACTCTGTATGCTGCCGGAGTGCTGCGCCAAGGGGGAATCTCGGTCGCAGTTTTCGACGCCATGTTGGAAGAGCCTGGTCCTGGGTTTCAGGAAGCGCTCAAAGTTCACCGCCCCAAGATCGTTGCCATTTTTGAGGACGATTTCAATTTTCTTACCAAGATGTGTTTGACGCGGATGCGCGAGGTAGCATGGCAAATGATCGCGCAGGCACGGAATGCGGGAGCGCGGGTTGTGGTTCATGGGTCGGATGCGACCGATCATTCCTTGGAATATCTTCGGCAAGGCTGCGAGTTCATAGTCACCGGCGGGGCGGAACACGCGCTGCTTCAGATCGTAGAGGCAATGAGCAACGGGGGCGATCCATCTCGTCTGCCGGGAGTCGTCTGCCTAAGACGATCGCTTGGTAAGGAAACTCTGGATAGTCAAGCGCGGCTCTCCTTTCGCAAATTCGAAGGTTTTCCCTTGCCTGCTCGTGATCTGATCGATGTAGAAAGATACCGAGAGGCTTGGCTTGCGGCGCACGGCAAATTTTCCATGAATTTGATTGCGAGCCGCGGGTGCCCTTTTCAGTGCAATTGGTGCGCTAAACCAATCTTCGGCGACAGTTATCACTTGAGGCCAGCAGGCGAAGTAGCTCAAGAAGTGTTGGTTCTAAAGAATTTGTACACCGCCGACCACCTCTGGTTCGCAGACGACATTTTTGCGCTCAATCGACACTGGGTCCGTGAATTTGCAAACGCAGTCGAAGAACTCCGTTGTGCGGTTCCTTTTAAAATTCAGGCTCGCGCCGACCTGTTGACGAAGGAGACCGTGGAAGCCTTGCGCCGGGCGGGATGTGCAGAAGTATGGATGGGGGTTGAATCCGGTTCGCAGGAAATTCTTGACGCGATGGAAAAAGGCTTGCAGGTGGATGAAGTCATTGCTGCGCGCGAGAACTTGAAGAGGGAAGGAATACGCGCGTGTTATTTCTTGCAGTTTGGATATCCCGGAGAATCCTGGCAAGACATCCAGAAAACCATTGCGCTTGTGCGCGGAACTAGTCCCGATGATATCGGAATTTCTTTCTCCTACCCGCTTCCCGGCACACGATTCTACGAACGCGTGAGACAACAGCTTGGTGCCAAACGAAATTGGTCCGACAGTGATGACCTCTGCGTGATGTTTAAGGGCACTTATAAGGATGAGTTTTACCGAGAAATCCGCGACGCGCTGCATGCCGAGGTAGATAGCTGGAACACGGATTCCTCGCTGCGGGACGATAATCGCGTGCGAAATAATTGGAAGCGCATCGCTCTTCTCGAGCCAGCCAGCCGCAATCCGGATGCCATGTCGTTTTCTGATCTAACAAACGATATTGCAATCGACACTCGCTCGAATCGCTCTGTGTTCGTTCCCATTCGCGGCTTGCTCGCTTCAGCTGGGGAGCGATAGATGAGCGATCTCCTCCTTACGCACGGTTATTTTCTCTACGAAGATCCCAAGGAGCGGCAGATCATGAAACCTTATGTGCCGCTGGGAATTCTCTACATTTGCTCCCATTTGAGAAGCAAGGGCTTCGACGTGGAGGTGTTCGACACAACATTTTCTAGGCCACAAGATTTGATTCGTCATCTGCAGACAGAAGAGCCTTCTGTCTTGGGCGTTTATGCCAACTTGATGACGCGCAAGAAGGTGATCGAATTCGTGCGGATTGCCCGTGAGGCCGGCTGGAAAACGGTCGTAGGGGGGCCGGAACCTGGTGCTTACGTGACGGAATATCTAGAGGCCGGAGCCGATGTGGTTGTCCTGGGCGAAGGCGAACTCACAATGGAAGAGTTGCTGCCCGCTTTGCGTCAAAACAGCAATGCTAGACTTGCCGAAATTAGAGGGATCGCGTTTCTCGGCGAGGGTGGTCAGCTCATTCAAACCGCACCGCGCCCTCAAATCGCTGACCTCGATGCGCAACCCTGGCCGGCGAGAGATGCAATCGACGCAATGCGCTACGTCCGGACATGGCGCGAGGCGCACGGCAAGGGGTCACTCTCAATTATCACGGCGCGTGGATGCCCCTACCGTTGCAAATGGTGCAGCCACCAGGTTTTTGGAATGACTCACAGAAGACGCAAACCGCGTGCTGTCGTAGACGAAGTGGAATGGCTGCTCTCGACCTATCAGCCGGACATGATGTGGATCGCGGACGACGTTTTCACCATTCACCACGGGTGGTTGCGCGAATACGCCGCTGAGATGCGCCGGCGAACGTTACGCGTGCCTTTCGAATGCATTTCGCGCGCGGATCGCTTGAACGCCGAGGCGGCGGATTTGCTGGCCGAACTGGGCTGTTTCCGCGTGTGGATTGGATCCGAGAGCGGCTCTCAAAAAATTTTGGACGCGATGGATCGCGGAGTGACCGTCGATCAGGTTCAAAACTCTGTCGCGCTCTTTAAATCCCGCAGCATTCAAACGGGGATGTTCTTGATGTGGGGTTACGAAGGTGAAGAACTGGAAGACATCGAAGCCACGATCGAGCATGTAAAGAGTTCTGATCCCGATATTTTCTTTACCACCGTCGCCTATCCCATCAAAGGAACGCCGTATTACAAACAGGTTGCAGACTCCCTGGTTCAACTCAGGCCATGGGGCGAAACATCCGACCGGGAAATCACTTTGAAAGGGCGGCGCTCCGCGCGCTTCTATGAGTTTGCGGACCACCTGCTCCGCGATGAAGTAGAGCTCGCGCGGATGTTGCGCAGCGGGTCGGAACCTGCTGCTGAACAGGAATTGCGCACAAAGATTAGAACATCACGCGAAGGTCTCTACTCGTCCTGCGAGGTGCGCGAATGAGCAGGGCCGTGATCCAAAACGCGACAGGGATCTCCCTGGCTTTCGATTCCATCGCCGAACGCTACGATGAAATCTTTACAAAGACGCTGGTCGGCAGAGCCCAGCGAAATGCGGTTTGGGATTCGCTGGCACAAGTCTTTTCGCCTACGGACCGCATCTTGGAACTGAATTGCGGCACTGGAGAGGATGCTCTTTTCCTCGCCCGTCGTGGAACTTCCGTGATTGCCTGCGACGCATCTCTTGCGATGATTGCTGTTGCTCAACGCCGGAAATCACAAGAGGCTTCTGAGGCAAAAATCCAGTTCCAAGTTCTCCGCAGCGAGGACATACATGAGATGGCCGCTGAAGCTCCCTTCGATGGTGCCTTTTCCAATTTTTCCGGTCTCAATTGCGTTGCTGATATCCAGGCAGTGGCGCTGAGTCTTGGCGAGCTGGTTCGGCCAGGCGGGCGTGTGCTGATTTGTCTCTCATCCCGGTTTTGCGCGTGGGAGACACTTTGGTTTCTTTCACGTATGAATGTGAGCAAGGCTTTCCGCCGTTTTACTGGGCGGACGATTGCCAAGGTGAATGGCGTTTCCATTCCTGTTTGGTATCCGTCGATTTGCTTTTTGCAAAAAGCCTTTTCGAGCTGGTTTCACCTTCGGTCGCTTCGCGCGGTCGGGCTGTTTGTGCCCCCTTCCTACGTTGAATCTTTCATCCGCAGGCACGAAGGCCTTCTTGCTCTTTTCGCAAACTTAGATCGGGCACTTGCAGGACTCCTCTTTCTTCGCTGTCTCGGCGATCACGTCCTGCTGGATTTCGAGAGAATTCAGCAATGAGTGCTATTGCCACCCGCATGCAGCCACACCGAGATGACGTTGGTCCGTTCCAATCTGCTTCCGGGGATCCCTGCCTCGAACTGCAGTGCCCGGAGTGCGGTAACAATTTAGGAATTATTTCCGGTTCTGCACTTTCTCTCCACGGCGAAGCCGTGTGCTGCCCTAGGTGTTCGATGAAACTCCTACGAGAACGGTGTATCTGGAATGCGCTGCCTTCCAGAAGACGGAAGTATTACGAGCAGTTCATGCGCGAGTACGAAGCTGTTCGTACAAGCGAAGGTAGGGGCAGTGACGATCCAGCTTTCTATCTTGCTTTGCCCCACAAGGACCATACGAGCCGGCATCGTTGGCAATGGAAGATTCGCTCTCGGTCATACCGGTACATAGAACGAAACATTCTGCCCGAGTTAGAACATCGCCAGAATCGTCCTCTCGTTTTGCTCGATCTCGGAGCAGGCAATGGCTGGTTCAGCTATCGTCTCATGAGTCAGGGCCATTTTCCGATCGCTATAGATTTGCTGACTAATGCGTTCGACGGCCTCGGCGCGGCTTCTCACTATCGCGCGGTTTTGCCGAGACTTTTTCCCCGCTTCCAAGCCGAAGTGGACCGGCTTCCCTTCGCCAGTGGTCAATTCGATTGTGCCTTCTTTAATGCGTCCTTTCATTATTCAGAAGACTACTCGCGCACCCTCGGCGAAGCAATTCGCTGCTTGCGGCCACAAGGAACCATCGTCATTGCCGACTCTCCCTGGTACAGCAGGGAGGAATTCGGCCAAATGATGGTTAGAGAACGTCAAAAGGATTTCCGGGAGCGCTACAGCTTTCCGTCGGACGGATTGGCCAGCAGCGAATTTCTGACGGACGAGCGGCTTGCCGCGCTGGAAGCGAGATTCCATTTCGACTGGAAAGTTCATCAGCCTGGGTATGGAGTTCGCTGGGCGATGCGGTCCTGGGTGGCCAAGTGGAAACGCAAGCGCGAGCCTGCGCAGTTTAGGATCTATACGGCCGAGGTGCCGCCCCGATGATTGTTTTATTCAACCCACGAGCGACAAAACCGCGCAATCGTCGCTTTCCCCTCGCCGTGATGGCCCTAGCAGCTGTCCTTGAGGGCCGCGAGGAATATGAGATCGTCGATGGCAATGTAGACGATCACGCCACGGACACCATTTTGAATCTTATCCGCGAGCACAACGTTGAATTGCTTGGCGTCACGGTTATGCCCGGTCCGCAGATGGTCGCCGCCATGGAGAGTTGCCGCGAAATACGACGGCTTCATCCGAAGCTCCCGATTGTCTGGGGCGGATATTTTCCGTCCATCTATAGCGATGCCACGCTAAACACTCGCTACGTCGACTATGCAGTGCGCGGTCAGGGAGAGGATACACTCCTCGAACTTCTGGAAGCCCTTCGAGGGAAGCGATCCCTCGAGAACATCTCCGGATTGTCTTACAAAGATATATTTGGCCTGCACCGCCACAACCCCGAACGCTTGATGAAGGGTCCAGACGCGTTTCCGTGGACTCCATTCCACAGGATTCCAGTGGAAAAATATCTTCGGCCCTCGTATTTCGGTAAACGAACGGCGGCCCACCAGGCGAGTATTGGATGCCCCTTTAAGTGCAGCTTTTGCGGCGTTCATGCCGCTTACGGAAATCGCGAGAAGATGGAAAATCCTGCCCGGACAGAGGCAATTTTGCGCCATCTAGCCAAGGATTACGGAGCGGATTCCGTCCAGTTTTACGATATGAATTTTTTCCTGCGCGAAGATCACGCGCGCGAGCTTGCTGATCGCCTCATTCCCCTGAATTTTAATTGGTGGTGCGAAGGCCGGATCGACACGATCAGCAAGTATTCTGATGCCACTCTGGAAGCGATCCGCCGTGCCGGATGCACGATGATTTTCTTCGGCGCCGAGTCAGGTTCCGACTGGGTGTTGAAGGAAATGCAAAAGGACATCACCACCGAACAAACACTTGCCGTCGCCCGGCGAATCCGGCAATTCGGAATTATCCCGGAGTTCTCCTTTGTCATCGGCAATCCTCGCGACCCGGAACGCGACACGCGGGAAACACTCCAGTTCATTCGCAAGATCAAACGACTGAATCCGGCTTCGGAAATCATCATGTACCACTACGTACCTGTCCCCCAGAGAACGGCAATGTACGGCAACATCGACGGGCAGATGGATTTTCCATTGACGCCTGAGGAATGGGCAACCAAGCGTTGGATGGATTTCACTCTGCGCATCGATCCCAATACTCCTTGGCTGAAGCGCAGGACGAAAGACCTCATCGATAATTTTGAAACGGTCGTCAGTTCTCGCTGGCCCACTGTGCAGGACATCCGTGCGCCTCGTTGGGGACGCACCTTGCTTAAGACGCTGAGTGCATGGCGCTATGCAGCTCGAGTCTACTCATTTCCAAAAGAGCTGCGTTGGGCGCATCAGTTCATCAGCCTTCGAAAGCCTAAGGAAGAGAGCCTGTAGGCGACCCTCTCTACATTTCTGGAAATGTCTAGCTTCTCCCCAATTCGTGGAGTCACTCCGAGGGAGGGATATCGGCTGTGGTCTCGCGTATACGATAGCCAGCCAAATCCCTTGCTGGCTCTAGAAGAAAGATTTCTTGGGACATTGCTGCCACCGATATCCGGACTGGATGTTGTCGACCTTGGATGTGGCACCGGTCGATGGCTGGCGCGCTTTGTGTCCAGAGATCCGAAAAGCCTGGTAGGAGTGGATTTCTCTGCCGAAATGCTGGAGCAAGCTGAACGTAAACTTGGCGGCGCCGCGAGGCTCCTGGTTGGCGACTGCGAAAACGTGCCTCTTTTCTCGGCTTGCGCTGATCTTATCGTGTGCTCGTTCGTGGGTAGCTACATCCAGAATCTTGGCAATTTTACCGAGCAAATCCGCAGGATCTTGCGCCCGGGAGGATCGGTTTTCTTCACCGATTTACACCCAGCCACAGTTGCGAGGTGCGGATGGCGCCGCGGATTTTCTATCGATGGCGCGCATGTCGATATTGCGACCTGCCCCCGGCCGATTGAAGAGACACTGCTTTCATTCGAGGGCGCAGGCTTGCGGGCCGTAGCGCTTCTCGAGCCTCATTTGGGCGAACCGGAGTTCGCAGTATTCGAGAAGGCCGGAAAGCAAAGTGCCTACGATGCTTCGTCTGGCCATCCAGCGATCTTCGTGCTCCAACTTCGTCCTAGCATGGAGAAATTGCCCGCTGACGGCGTGCAAGACAGGGAAGTTGCACTCAAATCCATTCGCGGTGCCCGCGTTGCTCTCGGTGGGGAGGAAATCGCGTCAGGCGATCTCCACATCAAGCAAGGCCGTATCGCGTTCGTTGGCAACGCTCAAGGTTTATCTATAGAGACCCAGGGAGCGAAAGACGCAAGCATCGATCTAGGCGGCTTCTTGGTTCTCCCGGGCTTGGTCAACGCTCATGACCATCTCGAATTTGCCTTGTTTCCTCGGCTCGGGGAGGGCGGATACAGCAACTTCACGGAGTGGGCTCAAGATGTCTACTTTCCTGAAAACTCGCCCATCCGAGAACACCGCGCGATCCCCAAAAACACTCGTTTGTGGTGGGGCGGAATTAGAAACCTTCTTTCCGGTGTTACCACGGTGTCCCACCATAACCCATATGTTGCAGAAGTCTTCGACGAGAGATTTGTGGTTCGTGTTTTGCACGATTTTGGCTGGGCGCATTCCGTCACAATGGATTGTGAAATTGCTCGAAAGAAGCAAGAAACTCCGCCGGACAAGCCATTTATAATCCATCTCGCCGAGGGCATCGATGAACAGAGTGCCGCTGAAATCCTTCGGCTGATCTCGGAAGGTGCGCTCGATGATCGAACGGTCATCGTTCACGGGCTTGGGCTTGATGACCATGGCAGGGCCTTGTTACGTTCCTTTGGTGCCGCCCTCGTTTGGTGCCCGACCTCCAACGTCTTCCTATTCGGACGCACGTTCACTCGTGAAGCGCTTCAAGAATTCCCTAGACTTGCATTGGGGAGCGATTCGCCAATAACCTGCCAGGGTGATTTGCTGGATGAGATACGCTTTGCGCGGGAGATAGTCGGCAGGAACGAGGAGCTGCTCTATTCTTCTGTGACCACATCGGCGGCGGACGTGCTTCGCTTACGCGATGGGCAAGGCACGCTTCGCGTGGGCGCCCTGGCTGATTTTGTCGGTGTGCGCGATACCGGGCTTTCTCCGGCGAAGACTCTTGCGATAATTTCCTGGCGTGATGTCGAGCTGGTGGTCGTCGGAGGCCAGGTACATCTTGCTTCTTCCGAAATACGGCGGCGTTTGCCTGAAAAGTTCACTGCAGAATTGCAGCTTCTCGAAGTCGAAGGAGAACCACGCTGGATTCGAGCCCCTGTGTCCCGTCTCTATTCCGAAGCAAGCCGCCATCTGCCTGGGGAAGTAAAATTGGGAGGCCGAAGAGTACGTTATGCATTCCCTGCATGAGTTCGTTACCATCAACCCCTCAGGCGATCTTGATCGCCAACGCGTCGCTCATTTGCCCATCCTGGTGATTCATGCTCACAGTTCCTGCAACTGCCGTTGCATGATGTGTGATATCTGGAAAACAAAAGAGAATCGCGCATTTAAGCCGTCCGACCTCGAGCCACACCTTGCTTCAATACGCCGATTGGGAGTTCGCTGGATTGTCTTTTCTGGCGGCGAGCCTCTCCTGAACCCCGAATTGGCTTTGCTGTGTTCCATGCTCAAGGCGGAAAACATCCATTTGACCCTGTTAACGACTGGCTTGCTTCTAGGCAAGTGTGCAGCACAGGTTGCGGATTCCTTCGATGACGTGATTGTTTCTCTGGATGGTCCCGAGGAGGTTCACGACTCTATCCGGCGGGTGAAATCAGCTTTTGCTCTCGTCCGCGCAGGCATCGCTGCCGTCCGGCAGTTGCGTCCAGGCATATCTATCACAGCACGCACAACCGTTCAGAAACAGAACCACGTTTATCTCCGGGATACTGTCCAAGCCGCCAAGCAGCTGGGCCTAAACGCGATCTCTTTTCTCGCTGCAGATCTCACGTCGCAGGCGTTCAATCGTCCACAGCCGTGGACCCCGAACCGTCAAAATGATGTGGCTCTATCAGTAGAAGAGCTGACGGCGCTCGAAGCTGAGTTGGAGTTTTTGATTGATGAGAATGCTTCGGACATTGCCGATGGATTCATCGCGGAATCACCCGCGAAACTTCGCCGGATTGCCCGTCATTTTCGTGCCCAGCTCGGCCTTGAGAGCGCGGAGTCGCCGCTCTGTAACGCCCCCTGGATTTCCGCCGTTGTGGAGACGGACGGAACAGTCCGCCCATGCTTTTTTCACCGCTCGATAGGCAACCTCAGCGATAGGAGCCTTTACGAAATCATTAATGGGGATCAAGCGTTGGCATTCAGGTCGGTGCTGGATATTTCAACGAACCCGACCTGCAATCGGTGCGTCTGCTCTCTCAATTATAAAAGCTAGGGCTTGGTGGTAGCCGGTGTTCCGCAATCTTCCCCGCAGTACATCGATGGCTCCCCCAAGCTTCCAGCCGGCGGCAAGTGGCGTATGAAAAGCACTGTTGACCAAATTTCTTCGTCGGTCAAAATTCCTTTGGACGACGGCATGCCGGATGGCCAGATGCCATTGTCGATGACCCACTTCAATTGTCCGTCCGTGTAGGACTGTACTTGCTTACTCGCCAGAGACGGTACTGGCGGCGACATATTATCTGCAAAGGGCACACCGGTGTTTTGACCGTCCAGGCCATGGCAAGCGACGCAATAGTGGGAAAAACTGACTTTCCCTGCAGCGATGTTTTCGACGGTGGCAGGCAGAGGGTTGTTCGCCTCTTTGTTGCGCACGAATAGCTTGCGTTTTGCCTGCGTAGCTATGCTTGTCTCCCATTTCCCGGGAGGAGTTGCCTTGCATCCTGCCACCAGGAGAACAAGGGAAACCAAAGGAATCGTGGCTTTACTCAACACTTTCCCGCTCACTCCACAACATGCACTGTGAAGACCATGGAACCGTGACCCTTTCCGCAAAAATGGGCGCACTTGCCTTTGAATGTTCCCGTTGTTTCCGGGGTGAGGAGCACATCCGTAGACTGCCCCTTGTGAAGCTCCTCGACGCGAACGTGCAACTGCTCAATGACTAAACCGTGAGTTACGTCCTCGGAACGGAGAGATAGTGCGACCGACTCGCCTTTTTTCACGGTGATCTCACTCGGCTCGAAGGAAAACTTGCTTGCGACAACGTTGATGTGCCGCGTGTCTCCAGTCTTGCCATTGAGCAGAGCTACGCCCATGAAAAAAACTGCCGCCGCTACCGACAACCGTATGGCCTTCATTTTCAACATGATTGATCCCCTTTGTTTTTTCGAGCTTGGTTATGGTGCAAGGTACTTGAGAATAAGCTGTTCATCTTCCGCACTCAGCATGGCTCTTACGCGCATGTGCCGGATTACAGCTTTCACTTCCCGAGGTGACAGGTCTTGAGGTGCTTGGTGACAGCGTCCACAATTTGCTTGAAACCGCTGCTCGCCTTCAGAGTTGCTGGGAGCTGTGTGGACGGAGCTAGCTTTCTTCGGGCTTTGTGCTTGTTGCTCTTGGCTCTGCGGTTGTTGTCCTCGGCTTTCCGCGGACGCCAGGCAAAAGAACGCGATGCTCATCAACACTATTTCTACTCTTAGGAGTTTTCTCAATTGGATCCTCCGGGAATAAGCGGCGAAAGGAATCGGTACGTCACTTCAAAATTCCAGATATTGCTATTACCAAGGGGGCTGAACTGCCTGCCATAGCTCGTATTGAGCCGCACGTTGTGCGGCAGATAGTAGTTGAGGCCGAAGTCGACCTGTCTTGTATCGGCGCCTGGCAGTCCGTCAATTGGAGAGAACGTTCCCCGATCAAACTGCTGCACTCTTCCTATCGGCTGGAGGCGTCCCAACCACGAGTCCTCCCCACGAAACTGCGAAAACCGGTATCCTGCCTCGGCCCAATAGCCTTGCCCATTCCGCGAGTGCGCGTATTCTCCTTTGATGTCCAGGGGTGCACGGTAAGGCTGCCAAGCGAAATGCACGCCCACGGAATTCTGGCGCTGATCCTCCAGAAGCTTTTGGTAAGACATCCCGATCTCAAGCCGCGCTCGCGGAAGAAAGACTCCCACTCGGCCGCCGGCCGCGCGTCCTGCTTCGAATTTGTTGGTGGTGGAGGTGCTGAGCGCCGAGAAATAGGCCGTGTAATTCAGTTCCAGGTCCTTCCGTGAAATCAGCGAACCCCGAACCATCGCGCCGTCACTCGATGCCGATGTTATCGTTCCTATCGGAAGAATGAGTGGGACGTCCTGGAAATTGCGCAGCCACACCGGTGAAAGCCGCTCGTTAAATATCCCGAATGGCGTGAGAAACCGGCCCACCGATATCGTCAAGTGGGGATTGGCGATGTAATCCAGCTGGAGATAATCAACTGTTGAAAAGGTTAGCGCGTGGTATGGGCCGGAATCCCCGTCCTCGCGAAAAATGAACTCATCAAAAGTAGCTCTGGATTCAATCAGCCAATGATCACCAATCGGGATCAGAACAACCGGTTGGATAACCGGCTGCATTGTAGTAACTCCTCCGGCGGTTGTACTCTCGTATTGGAGTCCTCCGGAAATGACCGGAGTATTTGACTGAGCACCAAGCCGTAGTCCCCCGCACAACATAAGAAGCACAAACAGTGAGGCTTTTTTAAGCATTATGTCCTCTAGAACAAGAAAATTTCACTTTGCAACCTCTGGATCTGCCGCGATGAATTTTCCGTTCACCCGGCGGATTCCCGATCTGCACTCAGGATTAAACCTTAGCGGACGTCATGGACGGCTTTGTCAAGCAGAAGTCAAATGGAAGTCATGTTTGTGCTCTAATTTCAGCTGAGTTATCTGCATCCAGGTCCTGAAGCAAAAACTTCACGGTGCAGATTCATACCTTCATGGGTAAGCTCAAAGGCTGATTCACGAATTGAGCGGATGTAGTTTGTGCGTTCCGCCCGAGCAGGGTTTCCTGCCATTTCGAGGAGTAAACAATGAGGCAGAAGCAGAACAGAGACATCGGACAGAAGCTCCTCGCAGAGATAGGCAAAGAGCGGAGCCTGAAAGGGTTGGCGCGTTGTTCAGTGATGCTGTCGAATTTGAAATCCCAGGAAGCGCCTCCGGATTCTCCCTGAGCCGATATGCACCACCGGACAGCTTTGTCGTTTCATAGAATCGGTAAGTTCAGAACTCCTGGCATGGGTGTCGGTAACCTGTCCGCATTTCGCTGTTCTGCCTCGGTCTGGACACAAACGCGATCGTTAACGATGACGGTACCGGGAGTTGGAGTAGGGCGGGCAAAAAACTCCTTTTGACGTGGCGCTGAGCTCATAGTTTCTTAGCATGTCCTGTCCTCGATCAAATCGAAAAGCGGACAGGTTTAGGTCCGCACCTACTCTCAAAAACCCCACTTCTGGCCGCTTTTTAGGGGTATGTCAGGAGTTCTGAAGTTACGCAGTATCAATCCCCCCGAGGCGTTCGACTCCCACCCCGGGCACCATCTTTATATTTATCAGTTGACGCGTCCGCATTCGCCAGGTCACTGGCAACTAGGGTTTGCTCTTGTCGCTCTCTCCGGACCCCTTCCTAAGGCTCCTTGCGAAATTGCACCCAGTAGTTGGCTGCTTTTTGGCTTGCGGCGCTTCGATGCATCGTTCAAGGTGCGTTCACGATTATGTTTGGAATATTCCGCTCGCGCAGCATGGCATTGAAGGCCGGTACGTCGGTAGCCATAAGCTGTTGCATCTCCTGCTGCGACGCATTGCCTTGCTTCTTCAACTCTTCTTGCACCGCCCCTTGTTGCGTCGTTGGCGGAAAATCCGACGAGCCGCTCACTTCGGCCGCCAGGTAGCTGATTTTTTGCAACAGCATCGGCGGGTACCGCACGTCATCCTGACCTCTTCCGGTCGCCTTAAGCTGCAGCACCTTTCCTTCGGCGGCGGTCAATTTCTCCACGAGTTCGTCAGCCGTCTTTCGAATCGCTTTCGATGCATCATCCGTTCCCAATTGCTTATCGAGACTGGCGATCTGGGCGCGAACGGATTCGATTTGATTGACGCTTGCCGCCAGCGCATTCATCTCATCCTCAAGTACGGAGACCAATTGAAGCTGCGCTTGGATGTCGCTTTCGTTCCCGGTCGAATGCGGGTCTTTCAGCACGTTGAGCTTCTGGCTGGACTTTTCCTCTCCGGCTTTCAGTGTGACGGTGTAGGTTCCCGGCGGCACAAGCAGCGAAATACGTTCCACGGCTGGAGCGGGCCGCCAGCCTTCCGCAGCCAACGGTACGTCTGGCGAATACGTAGGACTCGTTCTCAACTTGATCTCCGTGCTCGGTTCCGTCCGCAAGTTCCACCAAACGCGATTGATGCCAGGCTTAGCTTCGCAAGGAGGACCGCCGCCTCCTTCTTCGCCTCCTCCCCCTCCTCCGCCCGGACCACCAGGCCCTCCCGGTCGCCGCGCGCCTTCACCTCGTGGCGGACGGCACTCCAGCTCGCGCAACACTTTGCCACTCGCGTCGCTGATCGTGATAGTGGCGCGCTCTTTCTCGCCCAGCTTTGACTTGAGATAGAAGTTGATCGGCGCGCCGTACAGTGGATTCCGACCTGCGGTTGGGTCATACGAAATACCCGCGGGCTGCGCGACAGGACGGAAGCGGTAAGCATCGCGCGGAGCGAACAAATGCGCACTCGACCCGAGCACCTCCGAAGTCAACTCTTGCAATGGCGTAATGTCGTCCAAAATCCAGAATCCCCGGCCGTAGGTAGCCAAGGCCAGATCGTGAAAGCGTTCCTGCACCGCAATCCAATAGACCGGTGCATGCGGCAAGCTGCTCTGGAGCGGCTGCCAATTTTTTCCATCGTCGAACGAAACGTAGAGCGCATTTTCCGTGCCCAAGTACAACAATCCTTTGCGCACGGGATCTTCACGGATGCAATGCGCATAGCTCAGCATGCTGTGAGGAATTCCGTTCGTGATCGATGTCCACGTCTTTCCATAATCCGCCGTCTTGTAAACAAACGGATCGCGATTGTTCACCTGATGGCCGTCCACAGTGATGTACGCAGTGCCGGCATCGTAGCGTGAGGCCTCAATATTGCTTATCGTGCCCCATTCCAGAAGGTTGGGAATATTCTTCGTTACATTCGTCCAGATTTTTCCACCATCGCGCGTAATTTGAACGAGCCCGTCGTTCGTGCCCGCCCAGATCGTGCCTGCTTCCTTCGGCGACTCGGCAATGGCGAAAACCGTCCCCGCATATTCCACCCCGATGTCGTCCGGAGTCAGCCCGCCGGAAATTCCTTGCCTGCTTTTGTCATTGCGCGTCAAGTCCTTACTGATAATTTGCCAACTGTTGCCGCCATCTGTTGTGACGTGAACGAATTGGCTTCCCACATAAAGCTTGTTGTGGTCGTGCGGAGAAATCGCGATCGGGAATTCCCAATTAAAGCGGTATTTCACTTCCCCCGCGCTCGCTCCCGCAACATCTTCGGGCCACACCTCGACTTCGCGCGCTTGCCGGTTCCGTTCATCAAAACGCGCCATCGCGCCCCCGACGCTGCCCGAGCCCGTGCCGCTCGACCAAATAATGTTGTTGTCCACCGGATCAGGCGTTGCGAATCCGCTTTCGCTACCGCCTACGGGATGCCAGACGCTGCGCGGAATCTGTCCGCCCTGTCCTCCGCCTCCGCCGCCAAATCCGCCAAACTGTAAACTGTTACTCGGCCCGCGATACGACGGCCCGTCCTGCTTGTTCCCATAAACGAAATACGGAATTTGGTCGTCGAGCGTCACGTGATAAATCTGCGCAATCGGCAGTTGAACGTGGTCCCAGGTATGGCCGCGATTCACCGAAATGCTAACGCCCGCATCGTTCACGACCGCCATGCGGTCCCCGTTCGTCGGATCGATCCACATCTCGTGATTGTCACCGCCCGGGCTTGCGGGCATGTTGGTCAGCGTGTGACCGCCATCAATCGTCCTCGAAAATGCCGCCGTGAAGAAATACACCTCGTTCTCATTGTCAGGAGAAATTTCTTCGCGTGTGTAGTAGTGCGTACGTCCGCGAATCTGCCGGTCGGAGTTGACCAACTGCCAATTCTCGCCGCCGTCGTCGGAGCGCCACAGTTGACCGCTCTGTGTGGGCTTGCCGTCGATGGGCACTCCGTCACCAGTTTCAATCAGCGCGTAAACGCGGTTTGAGTCGCGCTGCGCCACGCGCACTGCAATCCTCCCGACGGGCGGTTTCGGCAGGCCATGGTCTTCCAGGCGTTTCCAGGTAGCTCCGCCGTCGGTGGATTTGAACAGCCCGCTGCCTGGTCCGCCGCTCGTGCGGCTCCAAGTGTGAATCTCGAGCTGCCACATGCCCGCAAACAAAATGTGCGAATTGTTCGGATCCATGGCCATGTCCGAGCAACCCGTGTTTTCGTCGACAAAAAGAACCTTTTCCCAATTCTTGCCGCCATCGGTTGTGCGAAACACGCCCCTCTCCGGCTGCGGACCATAAGCATGACCCAACGCGCAAGCGACCACCGTATCCGGATTGTGCTGGTCAATCAGCACGTTGCTGATCCGGCCAGTCTTCTCCAGTCCCATCAGCGTCCACGTCTTGCCGGCGTCCGTCGACTTGTAAATTCCATTGCCCACCGAAATGTGGCTTCGGATGAACGATTCGCCCGTTCCTGCCCAAACGATATTCGGATCGCTCGCTGCCACCGCCAGCGATCCAATCGAGGAGACTGGCTGCGAGTCGAAAATGGGATCCCAATGCAGGCCGCCGTCGGTCGACTTAAAGATCCCTCCCGAAGCCGCGCCCACATAGTAGATGTACGGGCTGCCAGGAACTCCAGCCACCGCGGTCGCCCGATTGCCTACGGGACCGATGTAGCGGAATTGGAGCTGGCTGTAGACGTCAGGATTGATCTGCGGCTGCTGCGCTCGAACCTGATAAGCGACACCAAGAAACGCTACTACTGAGGATAGTATAGAAAAACCCACGCGCTTTGACATGCTCAACCTCACTCGCAATTTTTTGCCTGGGATTGCGCGGATGATACCGGTACGGCATTCCCAGGTCAATGGTGGCTTCAAAAAGTGTCAAACCTCTTTAGAAATGTCCCCTTCCTTACCTCATTAGAAATGTCCCTTTTCTTTTGATTGCCTGTTGTCGTTGGAGTGTCCGCCGGAGCGAAGCCCTGCGCCGCGGTTTGTGCGGCGCGTTTAGGGCGTGGCTTCAAAAAGTGGTGGCAGTGGGCAAGAAAGTGAGTGTAGGCTCGTCTTCGCCAGGTTATTTCCGCGTTGTGCTTCAAAATCTTGCGGGTTCTTGGCCGCTCTAGCTGGAGAACTCCGCATCGTCATAGTCTTTCTCGCCGCGCAGCACGTCGTCATCGCTGGCGCTCCAGTCCTGGTTGGAAGAAATGGAGAATGAAACGGTCACGTCTTTGGTTGGATCGGCGAGAGTGTGAAACTTTGCTCCGTTGAAGGCAGTCTGGCCCTGAATGAAGCCGCTGATCAGATCAGTACCGTCAACGGTAGCTTGAAAGTCCGCGATCAACGCGGGGCCGGCAACGGGAACGCTCAGATCGTAGGTTACCTTGACATTGGCGTGGTCTTTTTCAAACTTAATCTGGTAGCTGACGGGCACATCGTTGAACGACATGTGAAATCCCTCCCGGAGTCCGCTGAACGCGGGTGTCAGTTGCCACCATAGTATTGGCATTGCGGAATTTTGGATAGTGAGCAATAGCCCTACCGCTCTCCCCTCACTTGCATAGGTGTCCATTTTCGAGGCCATCTCGGGAGAGCTGCAAGAAACAGGGCTGTTCTTTCTCGAAGATTGCCTCGCGATCAAAGAGCCAGCCGCTCGCCCGGAGCCAGGTAGCCAGCCGCGGCTAGCTGCCAGCCACGATTCGGCACAGCCCTCGCAGGAACTTGTCTCGCCGGTGGCGCTCTTCTTCTACACTTTCTCTGACTCGACGGATTTCGTTCCATCCAGAGCGGCCCGACAGCCGCCCTTCAAAAATGCGTGCAGCGGCCTGCAGCGGGAGGTTTGTGTGGCGAGTGTGGAAAATTTCGACCTGATCGTGATCGGGTGCGGCCCCGCCGGAGAAAAGGGTGGCGCGCAGGCCGCCTATTTTGGCAAGCGCGTCGCCGTCATTGAGCGCGCCGAGCACATGGGCGGAAGCTGCATCAATACTGGCACCGTCCCCAGCAAAACGCTGCGCGAATCGGCGCTCTACTTTTCCGGGCTCAAGCAGCGCGGGCTTTATGGCATCGATTATTCACTGAAAGAAAACCTCACCGTTCACGATTTCATGCGACACGAACGCGAAGTCGTCGAAATGGAGCGCCGCCGCATCCTCAAGAATCTCGAGCTGCACCACATCCAGCTTGTTCTCGGTCAAGCGGCGTTTGAGGATGCACACACAGTCGCGGTGACAGGTGTAAATGGAACGCGTCGTCTTCGTGGCGAAGTCATTCTGATCTCCACTGGCTCGAAGCCGCATCGCCCACCGGAAATCGCTTTCGACGATGTCCACACGTTTGACTCAGACACGTTTCTGCAAATGGACCGCATTCCGAAAAGCCTCGCCGTCATCGGCGGCGGCGTCATCGGCTGCGAATACGCATCGATCTTTATGGCGCTCGGAGTGGAAGTTACGCTTGTGGATGGACGCGATCGCCTGCTGCCCTTTCTCGACGGAGAGATCTCCGACCGTTTGCGCGACCGGCTCACGGCGCTCGGCATGCGGTTTTTGTTCAACGAGCGCCCTGTGAAAGTTGAGAATTCCTCGGCAGGCGTGCGCCTTTCGATGAAAAGCGGCAAGATTCTCGAAACCGATGCCGCGCTTTTTGCCGCAGGCCGCCGCGCTGCCGTGGATGGTCTTGCCTTGGAGAAAGCAGGTCTCGCTATCAACGACCGTGGCTACATTCCCGTTGACGACAACTATCGGACCACTGCTCCCGGCATATATGCGGCGGGCGACGTGATTGGATTTCCCGCACTGGCGTCCACTTCGATGGAACAGGGCCGCGTTGCCGTCTGTCACGCTTTTGGCTTCAAATACAAGCAGCGCGTCGCGTCGATGCTTCCGATGGGCATTTATACCATTCCAGAAATTTCCGCCGCTGGCGAAACGGAAGAATCCTGCAAGGAAAAGAAGATCGATTATTGCGTGGGACGCGCCCACTACGAGAACAATGCCCGCGGCCACATTATTGGAGATACCGCCGGCTTGCTCAAGCTCATCTTCGCGCGCGCCGACCGCAAGCTGCTTGGCGTGAGCTTGATTGGCGAAAGCGCCACCGAGCTCATTCACATCGGCATGATGATTCTCGACAACGGCCAAACCATCGACGAGTTTATCGAGCAGGTCTTCAACTACCCGACTCTCAGCGAAACTTACAAATACGCTGCCTACGACGGTCTCGGCAATCTCGCGGGCCACAAACTACGCGAAGGCTAGCCGCTGCGCACATCTTCTGGCATTCTCAAGGCTGTGAGCAAAACGAAGCCTCGTTTGTCATTCTTGTTTTTATCTGCAATCGCCGCCGCGCTGATCCTCTTCTCTTGCCGCGCCACACCTCAGTCCGACTCCGGGACAGTCTCGCCAGCTCAGGAACCGCCTCACGCCTATCTGGGATATGACCGCAATATTTTTCCCGGTACGGACTCACTTCCTGTTTTGCGAAAGACGTTTGCCTTCAGCAGTTATTGGCTCAGCCCGCCGCCTGGTGAAAAGACAAACACTTGGCTCGGCCGGCGGGACGTTTTGCGTTCGCAAGGGTTTGGTTTCCTGCTTCTCTATCGGGGCCCCGAAAACAGTGAAGTAAAAACCTATGCTGCTGCGATGGAGAAGGGAACAGCCGACGCGCGCAACGCAACTTCCGTCGCCAAGAGCGAAGGCTTTCCCGCGCAATCGATTATTTTTCTCGATATCGAAGAGGGCGGCCGTTTGCCCGAGACGTATCATATTTATGTGCGCGCCTGGAGCGCGGAGCTCCAGCGTCTGGGTTTTCGTCCCGGCGCCTATTGTTCTGGAATACCGGTTAAAGAAGGACCGAGCGTGACGATCACAACCGCGGACGACATCCGTACGCGTGCACCTGGCCTAGACATTGTCTTTTTCATTTTCAACGATGTCTGCCCGCCTTCGCCTGGCTGCAACTTCCCGCAAAATCCGCCGTCTCCAGCAAGGGGTGGAATTCCGTCCGCCGCGCTCTGGCAATTCGCGCAATCGCCGCGCCGCATGGAACGCACCGTCCACTGTGCGCCGGGTTATCACACAGACGGCAATTGCTACGCCCCCGGAGACAACGCGCACTCCTGGTTCCTCGACGTTGACACCGCAACATCTCCGGATCCTTCTAAGGCGGCGGGTGCGAGCAAATGACAGTCCAGTTTCACGTTCAGAAATCCTAGCGGAGAATCAGTCCGTAGGGTTCCGTGGAAACTTGAAATAGGGAAGCCGCACTCCATTGATCAGAATCTGGTCCGCGCGAATATTTGCGGGTGCTTCAAATCCTGCGGCGCCGCCGTTGGTCACGTAGTCGTCTTCGTCCACACCGTCTCCGCTGACGCCCAGCCCGCCGACGAGCGTTCCGTTGCGATACAGCCCTGTACTTCCCGGGAAAAAAACAATTCCGCTTTTGTTGACGTTCGCGGGTCCCGCCTGCATCCCCTGTGTGCAAGGGTTTCTGATGTCCTGCAAGAAAATATTGAAAAATGGTCCCGGCGACGTGCCATCAATTCCCGGCGGAAAAAAAGGCTGCGAGCCAAAGCTGATCGTTCGGTTTGTGACGGCCGTGCCCATGGGCACCTGGTTCAGATCAGCCGCGGTTCGCGCCGAGCTGTTGAAGTACACCATGTTTCGCGCTTTGCTGGCCGCCACATCAATGCTGAAGACTGTTGAATCCTGCATCCGGCGCAGGCCGATGATGGTGCCGTCCAGATCAGCCACCGCAATCACCATGCGCGCGCGCGAACCGATCGGCAAGCGAATCGCGGCGCGTGTGACGTTCGCAGTTGCTTCCGCGTTGGCCAGAACTGTCTGCACGTCCGATGCGCTCAATCCTCCCAGCGGTCCCGCGGCAGGCGTAATCAAATCGCCTTCGGGCGGCTGACCCGTGCTGTTCGCAGGCGCGACGAAAAACGATCCGGCGCCCGCGACCGGTCCCACGGAAACGCCTGCGGGCAGTGACGTCTGTGTGACGAAGGGAAGCGCGATTCCGCCGATGAACACGACTCCCGGAGCGGCCGGCGTCGGGCCAAAGGAGTCCGATGGGCCGGTGCGCTGTGTCGTCGAGCCGACCAACGCCGCGTATTCCGCCACGTTGAGATTGCTGGAAGAAGTAACCACTCCAATTCCGCCCACAACGACATTCTGATAAAAAATCGGGACGCCGCCGGGATTCACGGCCAGTGGATTTGAGTCCATCGCATCGGCTTTGCCGGTGACAATGCCCGGTCCAAAACCTCCGCCGAGCGCGAACGATGGAGGAATCTGACTTTGAAAAGCTACGCCGCTTACCAGCGCGCATCCGCGATTTGTATTCTCGATGCCATAGAGATCGGCAGGCGGCTGGTTGGTCACGCCGGGAGGAAAATGTATTCCGCTGATGAAGCGCACCGTGCGCGAAGAGAGCGGCGCCTGATCATTGCTGAAAAACGCGCCGGTCCTTGCCAGTGCCACGGCCACATCGTTTGCATCAAGCGTCTGTCCGAAATTTCCAACCGCCGTCGCTGGCGCGTTTTGCGTGCGAAAAACTCCTAACACAAATCCCGCGCGGTCCACAACGGCTACCGCCATATCGACGTTCGCGGAATTCACCGCGGCCTCGACGATATTCTGTACGTCTGTGATTTGCAGCGGTTGCACACTTGCAACAACTGGGGGAGACACAGGCGCGCCACTCCCACCGCCACATCCCAGCAACAAAAACGCTAGAACTCCAGCCACACCCAAGGCCAGCAAAATGCCCACCGCGAGCGTTTTTTTTCGCCGGGCCAGGGCCTGCCGCGAGGCGACCGGCCTCCGAAGAGTGTGTTCCGTCGGCATGAAGGGTATTTTCCTTAGTAACACGCATTCTCATGCCCCTCAATCGTTTGCGAGCGGTGCGGTTCCTATCGGTGAATGCTCGCGATGGGCAAGAAGTGTTGTCGCTTGTGTTCACTTTTCGCGGAAATCGGTTGCCCGCCGAGGCGCGATATTGTTAGCTAGAATGCGCTTCCATTTACTTGCGCAAATTCTCCCAGGTTGCAGGCATGCTCGCTCTCTCTTCGCGAACCTCTCGACGCGTAAGTGGCTCGGCTCGCGCCGGGCTTGGGGTATTGCTCGCGATCTTGGGTTTGGGAAACGCATCTGGCGCGCAGCAGCCCACACCCGGGCAGCAATCTCCGTCCGGTGGACAAGCCACTGTCCAGAAATCCAGCGAACCGGCCGCCGCTCAGCGCATTCCGCGCCAGCAGGCTTTGACGACTGCGGCCGTCGATGGTGTTCTGCGCGAAGCTATCTCAACGAACGAATCCCGGCCTGTGGCTTCCGCTCAACTGACACTTCGTCATCTGCAAAGCGGACAGATTTTGCGCTCTGCTTCGTCGGTTGAAGGCGTTTTTCGCATCCTTCTTCTTTCGCCCGGCCACTACGAATTTCGCGTGGATGCCGAGGGATACGCTCCGCTCGTAATCCCGGATCTCGCACTAAACGCAAACGAAGTCACGACGCTGGAAATTTCTTTGGTCCGCACTGGCAGCGCGGAATTCCGCTCGCGCCTCCCGCGGCTTCCCGAGCTCGGTCCCGCCTCCGCGCCTGCTTCAGCGCCGGCGCCCGGCAGCTATCGCGAACTTCGTCATCGCCTCGATTCCGACCCGAATTACATCGCGGAACTCGCGCCGGAATACTTGCCTCCTGTCGCCGATATCTACAATGTGGTGCCGAATCGCTGGGCACTCAATCAACCGGACTATCGCCGCTACCCGCAGAGGGGCGAATATCCCTACACCAAGCCGCATTGGTACGACCCGTTCAATCGCAATCGTTTCAAAGGCGATGAGCCTATCTGGCCTGAACTTCTTGGCGAGCAGATCTTTTTGAATATCACGGCTTCGTCGGAAACCTTTTTCGATGGCCGGCGTGTTCCTTCGCCCAGCGGCGTGAGCGCCGCCGAGCCCGGCAGCTCCGGTTTCTTCGGCCGCGGTGAACAAGCCTTCTTCGACCAGACTCTGCGCTTCAGCTTCGACCTTTTCCACGGGGATGCATCTTTCAAGCCAGTCGATTGGCGTATTCGCATCACGCCCGAGCTCAGCCTCAATGATCTCGACGTTCGCGAGCTGGGCATTGTGAGCCCGAACGTGCGCGCCGGCACGAACCGCTTCGACGACCATCTCGGCTTTCAAGAGGCTTTTTTCGAAGTGAAGCTGCACGACCTCAGCGACAACTTCGATTTCATTTCCGCGCGCGCCGGCATCCAGCAATTCAACGCCGATTTCCGCGGATTCCTCTTTGTGGACGAGCAGCCCGGCCTGCGTATTTTTGGCAATTGGAGCAACGACCGCGTCGAATACAACGCCACGTATTTTCAGATGCTCGAAAAAAATACAAACAGCGGTCTCAACACGTTCAACCGACGGCACCAGCAGGTCGTTTTGACAAACGCCTACATTCAGGATTTTTTCTTTCCGGGCTATACGGCGGAATTTGTCGGCGCGTGGAATAAGGATGACCCGAGCGTGCATTACGACGACAACGGTTTTCTCGTGCGCCCCGAGCCGGTCGGCAATGTCATCAATCAAGGCCCGGGTGGAGGGCCTCTCGCGCATGGGATTCGCGTCGGCTATTTCGGCTGGCTCGGCAGCGGGCATATCCGCCGCATCAATCTCACGCACGCTTTTTATCAGGCCGTCGGCGAGGACACGTTCAATCCGATTGCCGGGCGGCCCGTCACTGTGAACGCACAAATGGCGGCCGTCGAGCTTTCTTACGACCACGACTGGATACGCTATCGCGTTTCGACGTTCTACACATCCGGCGATGCCAATCCGCGCGATGGCCGTGCACGCGGCTTCGATGCGATCGATGATCTTCCAAATTTCGCCGGAGGTATTTTCAGTTTCTGGAATCGCGAAGACATTCGTCTTCTGGGCTCGGGCGTTCAGCTGACGACGGACGGCAGCCTGATTCCGTCGCTGCGCTCCAGCAAGGAGGAAGGGCAGGCCAATTTCGTCAACCCGGGCATCTTCATTGCGAACGCGGGCGCGGATTTTGACATCACGCCCAAGTTAAAGGGATTTGCGAATTTCAATTACCTGCGTTTCGATCGAACTGAGACGCTCGAATACATATTGTTCGAGACTTCCATTCGCCACAGTATTGGCGAAGACTTCGGCGTCGGTGTGACGTACCGCCCGCCACTCACGGAGAACATCGTGCTTACGGCCGGCGCTTCCGCCCTGCAGCCCGGCGACGGGTTCAAAGACATCTACACGAGCCGCACACTTTTCTCGCTTTTCGGCTCCGTGAAGTTTACGTTCTGAGGAAATGCAATTGATGAGCTTGCCGTGCACATTCAAAACCTCTTCTCAGCGGAATCTCTGCGTCCTCTGCGTCTCTGCGTTATCTTTTTTCCTGGTTCTATACGGCGAATCGTCCTTAAAGGTGCAAGCGAAGCAAGACGCTCCAGTCGTTGGCGGTCAATCGCAGGAAAAAGCCGATCGCAAATCGTCAGGTTGCATCTCCTGCCACACGTCAACCGACGAGCCGACCATGCATCCGACAAAAACCGTGTTTCTCGGCTGTATCGATTGCCACGGTGGCAACTCTTCGGTTTTTGCTATCACTGGCGCGGCGCCTAATTCCGCCGAATACAACGCCGCCAAAGAAAAAGCCCACGTCCAGCCGCGCGACGCAAGTTTCAAGGACCGTTCCGCTCTGCCTGAGCGCACGTACACGAAATGGCTGAAGGAATCTCCGGAATTCATAAAATTTGTGAATCCGGGCGATCTGCGAGTGGCGTCAGAAACTTGCGGAGCCCCTGGCTGCCACGCGAAAGAAGTCCGCGCTTCTTCGACAAGCATGATGACTCACACCGGTTTGCTGTGGGGGGCGGCGCTCTATAACAACGGCGGCTATCCAGAAAAAAATACTCATTTCGGCGAAAGCTACGACCGCGACGGCAAGCCGCAATCCATCAAGACCTTTCCGCCTCCCACGCCCGAAGAAACGCGCGCGAAGGGCGTGCTCCCAGAACTAAATCCCCTTTTGCGCTGGGAGATTTCTCAGCCGGGTAACGTGCTTCGCGTTTTTGAACGCGGCGGCGAAAAAAAAGCGGAGCTAGGCAATCCCAATCGCGAGGAAGACCCCGGCAAGCCCGATGCAAAATTGAGCGACCGCGGCTTCGGCACGGAACTCCGCACCGATCCTGTTTTCCTGGGATTGCAGAAAACGCGTCTCGTCGATCCCGTCATGTCGCTGCCCGGCACCGATGATCATCCCGGCGACTATCGCGCGAGTGGCTGTACTTCATGCCACGTCATTTATGCCAATGATCGCGATCTATCTCACTCAGGCGCCTACGCGCAGTTCGGCCACTCGGGTTTCAGCGCGTCCTCCGATCCGACCATTCCCAAGAACGAGCCGGGCCATCCGATCAAGCATGTTTTCACACGCTCCATTCCTTCGAGCCAATGCATGGTTTGCCACATCCATCCCGGCACGAACATGCTCACCACCTATTTCGGCCTTACCTGGTGGGACAACGAAATCGACGGCGACAAGATGTATCCGGCGAAACAACGCAATCCGACGGAGGAGCAGCGCTATCAATCCTTTCTGCGGAACCCCGAAGCGGCCGCGGCCCGCGGGCTTTGGAGCGATGAGAAATTTCTCGAAAATCTCGGCAACCCTGAATTCAATGCGAAACTGAAGACGACGCAGTTCGCCGATTTCCACGGGCACGGCTGGGTGTTCCGCTCCGTCTTCAATCACGACCGAAATGGGAATTGGCTGGACAAGGACGGCAAACAAATCGCCTTCGACGATCCGGACCGCTTTGGCAAAGCCGTGCATCTCCGAGACATCCATCTTGAAAAAGGAATGCAGTGCAACGACTGCCACTTTGCGCAGGACAATCATGGCAACGGGAAAGTTTACGGCGAGCCGCGCGCCGCCGTTGAAATCGACTGCATCGATTGCCACGGCACGATTCGCAACAAAGCTACGCTCATCACCTCCGGCCCGGCTGCTCCCGAAGGCGGCCATCATCTCGACGCGCTGCGCACGCCCTGGGGCCTGCGCCGCTTCGAGAGGCGCGCTGATGGAGCCGTGATTCAGCGCTCGATGTCGGAAGAAAATAAACAGTGGGAAATTGTACAGACCGCAGATTCCGTGACGCCCGGCAACGTGCACTTCAGCATGAAATCGTTTCGCGCCAAGCTAATGACGAAGGACGGCAGCGTCGCGGCACAAATGCCGCAAGACGACGAGCATCTGGCACACGCGAACTCTTCGATGACCTGCTATTCCTGCCACACGTCGTGGACGCCGACTTGCTTCGGTTGCCATTTACAGATGACCGCCAACGCGCGCAAGCCCATGTTGCATAACGAAGGTCTCACCACGCGCAACTACACCAGCTACAATTTTCAAGTTCTTCGCGACGACATCTACATGCTTGGCGTCGACGGCACCGTCACGGGGCACCGCATCGCTCCCGCGCGTTCTTCGTGCGCGATCCTCGTTAGTTCGCAAAATGCGAACCGCGACTGGCTCTACTACACACAGCAAACGATTTCCGCTCCGGGCTTTTCGGGCCAGGCTTTCAGCACGTTTGTTCCGCACACCGTCCGCGCCAAGGAAACGAAGCAGTGTAGCGATTGCCATGTCTCCGCTGCCAACGACAACAACGCCTGGATGGCGCAGTTGCTGTTGCAGGGCACGAACTTTATGAATTTCACGGGCCGCTACGTTTATGTCGCCACCGGTAAGCAAGGCTTTGAAGCCGTAGCCGTCGCCGAACACGACGAACCGGAAGCGATTTACGGCAGCGATCTCCAGCGCATCGCCTATCCCGACAATTACAAGAAATTCGTGGACCATCGCCGTGAACTTTCCACCGCCGCGAGCCACGGAGGCAACGTCCTCGACATTCAGGCGCGCGGCGAATATGCCTACGCGGCCACCGGCTCCGGCGGCTTTCGCGTCTACGACATCGCTAACATCGACAACAAAGAGTTCTCCGAGCGCATGATCACCGCCCCGGTCTCTTCTGTTGGCCAACGTTTTTTCGTTCCAACAAAGGACGCGCTGGCCATCGCTTCACCGACCACACTCGGCGTCGATCCGCTCCGCCAGCAACTCCCTGAAAACGAAGAGCAGCCCATCCACCTTCTCTACGGTTTCCTTTACGTTGCCGATAGAGAAGAAGGTTTGGTCATCATTGGCAATCCCGACCTCAAATCGAAAAGCCCCGGCGTTGGCACGCTTCTCGACGGCAATCCCGCCAACAATTTCCTCAAGCGCGCACTGGCGTTCAATCCCAACGGCCTCCTCATCGGTGCGCACCGTATCGCCATCGCGGGCACCTACGCCTACATCCTCACCGACAAATCGCTTGTCGTCGTCGATCTGGATAATCCGCTCGCTCCCCGCGTCACGGCAACCATTGGCGCTCCTGACTTGGACAATCCGCGCGGAATCGCCGTTCAGTTCCGCTATGCGTTTGTGGCGGATCGCTATGGACTAAAAACTTTGGACGTGACAGACCTCGCGCACCCTAAAATGACGGAAAAGGGTCGCGTTGCGCTGGAGGATGCCCGAAACCTCTACGTAGCCCGGACCTATGCCTACGTGGCCGCCGGGAAAAACGGAGTAGGAATTATTGATGTTGAAAACCCGGAAGCCCCGCGCCTGGACCAGGTCTTTAATGCCAACAATCAGATGCATGAGGTAAATGACATCAAGATCGGAATGGTCGCGGGCAGCGTCTTTGCATTTGTCGCTGATGGCTACAACGGCCTCCGTGTCCTGCAGATCATTTCACCTTGGGACGATCCGGCTCACTTCTCTGGCTTCAGCCCACGCCCCACTCCGAAATTAATTGCTACCGCGCGCACGCACGGGCCTGCGCTCGCCATTTCCAAAGGCATCGATCGGGATCGCGCCGTCGACGAATCCGGCAACCAAGTGGCGGTCTTCGGTCGCCGCGGCGCTCGCCCCCTCAATCGTGTTGAAATGCAGCGTTTCTACCAACATTCCGCAGACGGCTCGTTCTATTCCGTAACCGACGAGCCCGCAGAACCCCCACGCTCAGCGACATCTTCAATATCCTTCTTTGCCCGCGCCCGCAGTTGGCTCAATTCTCTTTACTGAGGTTAAGATCATGAATCGCCGCAAATTTCTCGACTCAACGCTCAAAACAATCTCCGCCGCCACTTGCGCTCCGTTTTTCACGGGCGCCCTTCACGCGCTTACCCCGCCCGAGAGCGCAACGGCGCAACGCCAGTCGAACGCTCCGCGTCCGCAACTCGCTGTCACCATGGACGATCCAAATTTGAAGCTCGACTCCAACCTCCGATGGCCTGATGCGAACTCCCGCATCCTAAAAGCTCTCGATGGGCGCAATGTCAAAGCCGCTCTGTTCGTCTGCGGCATGCGCGTCGACGAGTACGAAGGCTCCAAGCTGCTCTCCGCATGGGACCAAGCCGGACACATGATCTGCAATCATTCCTATTCCCATTTAAATTATTGCGGCCCCATCAGCTACGCCGATTTCGCCGTGGACTTTCTGAAAAACGAAAAAATCATCGCTCCTTATCACAACAAGACTCTTCTGTTCCGCTACCCGTTCCTCAAAGAAGGAGACACCGCGGACAAGCGCGACCGCTTTCGCACGCTTCTCAAGGAAAGCGGCTATCGCGTCGGTCACGTCACCATCGACGCCTCAGACTGGTACGTCAATGAACGCATGGCCGATCGCCTCATCAAAGAACCCAAGTTCAACATCAAGCCTTATCGCGATTACTTAATCGCGCATCTTTTGGACCGCGCGTCGTTTTACCGCCAACTCGCACTGGATGTCCTCGGCCGCGACATTCGCCACACTCTCCTCATTCACTACAACACGCTCAACGCCCTTGTCCTTCCCGACGTGATGGCCGCTTTCGAGACTGCCGGGTGGCAATGGATCGACGCCTCCCTCGCGTTTCAAGACGAAGTTTTCCAAAGCCAGCCAAAGACTCTGCCCGCGGGGGAGAGTCTGGTTTGGGCCTTAGCCGCCGAGACAGGCCGTTTCAAGGACCGGCTCAGATACCCGGGCGAGGATGACGTCTACGAGGAACCCAAGCTGAAGGCTCTGGGCCTCTAGGTTCCGGCTGCCGAAGTTACGGAGCCCTATTTTCACTTTTCTTTCGCTCTAGCTATGTCGTTCTAGACACGCCTTTTGCCCCTTTTGGTGCCCAAAAGCGTACCCATCTCCTTTCCTTTGTATCTTTTAACCTTGGGGCACATCTAACAAAGGTATAATGGTTTGTTCACGTTTTTAACGCATAGCACCCATCAAAATAATTCGTGGGACACCCTGGGTGAACAAGGCTATCGTTGTAATTGTAGGAGGCCATCCGGGCACCCAGTGCCGGCGAACCTCGTCAAAGACGAGAATGCGTCTCGCTCTAGCGAGCAGATAACAGTGGGCAAGAAGGAGTACTAGGACATGGTTAAGCACTATCTACTGGCGAGCGATTTTGACCAGACCTTAAGCTTTAACGACTCGGGAGTCGCTCTCTCCGAGCTCATCGGTTTTCATGGGTTCCACGACAAGGTCAAGGGCCTTGCGGAGATGAACCTCGTCCAACAGGGGGCGGAACTCAGCTATTTGATTTTGCATGACCCGGAATTCCGCCGGGTTCGGCGCGATCATCTGGTCGAAACCGGCAAGCGCATCCGCCTGAAACACAACGTTGCTCTCTTCGCTCGCGCGCTAGCAAATCTGGCCGAGGGCTACAAGTTTCATTTCAACGTTATCTCCGCCGCTCCGCAGGAAATTATCCAGTCCGCGCTCGAAGGGATTGTGCCGCCGCAAAATATTTTCGGCACGCGCTTCCGCTATAACGATTCGACAGGGGAAGTGGAGTCCATTATTCGCGCTTCCGCTGGTTGGGGCAAAATCACTGTCCTCGAAGAGCGCCGCGCGGAACTCAGCATCAGCCACGACCACATCATCTACATGGGCGACGGCGGTTCGGATATACCGGTGATGATGCACGTCAATCAGCACGACGGCCTCACGATCGCAGTCTCCGAAGCCAAGTTTATTACGCGCGTCGCGAAGCGCACTGTGCTCAGCGACAACGCCATGAGCGTGCTTGTCCCGGTGCTGGAAAAGGTTTTGGGCTGGGACTCGGCACACATCCGTAAGCTGTTCACTTCTTACGGACTGAACCTGCTGGAGTGGGACAAAGTGCGCACCGACATGCTCACCATTCAAGATTCCGCGGAGCCGGTTGCCTCTTCTTCCGCTCACGCTCATTAATCCCTCTTAGAAATGAAAAAGGCGGCCGTCTTTAGCAAAGACAGCCGCCATTTTTTCAAAAAAATCCCGGAGTTTACTGCGGGCCGAATTTGAACTCGATCACCTCTGTCGTTTCCTTCGGACCAGGCTCGAATTCACTTTGCATCGCTGCTCTTTCTGCTTCCGTGGCGAGTACAGGATGCCCGCCGACAACGTGCGTTCTCTTCACCTTGCCATCGGTGCCGATGGTTACCTCCACTTTGACGACGCCAGCAAGGTTTAGCTTTCTGGCGAGATCTGGGTACTGAGGTTTTCCCAGCGATTTGACCTTGCGCTTCGATCCTGCGATCTCTGCGTCTTGAGCTCGAAGAGAAACTGTCCCCAAGCTTGCTGCGGCAACTACTGCGAGCAGACACAGCGCGAGTATCCCCTTAGCTCTTTTCACCATTCTGTCCTTGAAGCCGGAAACTCCGGCGGAATTTACGCCCGGCTTATATTTGCATGTTAAGAGCCAGACACCCAAGCCGGTCGCCCGGGAGGAAGGGATCCAGTAAATTTATTGAAATCAGGTAATTAGCAAGGGTCGCGAAATGAGACCGTCGCAATTGCCCCCGCCTAGAGGAGCATGTCCATCTCAAGCTCAATCGATTTAGCGACATCTGTATCGAATTGAGACGCTCAGCTCTTCGGCGTACCTTCTCAGAGAAGAATCCCCAAGCCTCCCATCAGCCTTCGTGCTCCCTTCTACAGTGTGCTTCCTCGTTCGTTTTGAGCAATCTCCTTCCTCGGTTACAATCCCCCAGCGGAGGCATCATGTCCAAGAAATCCATTCTCATGCTGATTGGCGATTACGTGGAAGACTACGAAGTGATGGTGCCGTTCGAGGCGCTGCAGATGGTTGGTCACACCGTTCACGCGGTGTGCCCGGGCAAAAAAGCTGGCGAGTTCGTGGCGACCTGCATCCACGATTTCGAGGGCGAACAGACTTACACGGAGAAGCGCGGCCACAATTTCGCGTTGAATGCCACTTTCGATCAGGTCAAGCCTGAAGATTACGACGCACTCATGATCCCCGGCGGCCGCGCGGTCGAATACCTTCGCCTCAACCCACGGGTTATCGAGATCGTTCATCACTTTTCAAAAACCAATAAACCGCTCGCGGCTATCTGCCACGCCCCGCAGGTTCTGGCGGTTGCGGGAGTTCTCCAAGGAAAAAAGTGCAGCGCCTATCCGGCCACCGGCCCGGACGTTACGCTCGGCGGCGGCACGTATGTCAGTCTTCCCATGACTGAAGCGCTCGTCGACGGCAACCTCGTCACTGGCCCGGCCTGGCCTGCGCTGCATTCCTGGCTCGCCAAGTTCCTCGGCATCCTCGGCACACGCATCGAGGCCTAACCGGAAGGCACCTTAGAAAGTGAGTTCTCGCTCCAAACAAGTACTGATACTTTTCTAAGTATTACTTGAGGGCGGCATCCGTTGTGAGTTTTTATTGTGACCAACTTGAAGCTCACCATTGGACCTACTGCCGAGAGGAACAGATTTTAGGCGAACGCAGAGTTATTTTTCTTCGGAACGAGGATACGGCAATTATCATAGCGCCCTGCGGCCCAATGGAGTTCCAGTTTAACTAGGACTGATCGTTCACCGAGGATCTGCTCTTCCTAATCCTCCCCGCCTCATGGATAATTGTGGGCTCATCATCCCCCCGGAAAGGGCTCTGCATCATGGCAAACATCAATACCAAAAAAGGCGTCATCGGCATTCTCACTGGCGGCGGCGACGTCCCCGGTCTCAATCCCGCAATCCGCGGCGTCACTATCCGCGCGCTTCATGAAGGCTATCAAGTGATCGGCTTCCGCCATGGTTGGGCCGGTCTCGTCGATATGGTTCGGGAAAAGGACTACGACAATTCTGATAATTTTCTGGTTCTCACAGAGGAAGTCGTTGAGCGTGCCGCACGCACTGGCGGCACTTTTCTTCACTCCTCGCGAACGAATCCCGGCCGGGTTAGTAAATCGAATGTGCCGGCACATTTGAAAGACAATTTCACCGCGGAGAAAAACGATCTCACTCCCGAAGTCCTCAAGAATCTCGCATGGCTGGGCATTGACACGCTCATTCCTATCGGCGGCGACGACACGCTGAGTTATGGTGTCCGACTGCACAAAGAAGGTTTCAAGGTCATTGCCATTCCCAAGACGATGGACAATGACGTCCCCGGCACGGATTACTGTATCGGCTTCAGCACCTGCGTTACACGCACTCTGCAGCTTGTCAACGACCTCCGCACTTCCGCTGGCTCTCACGAGCGCTTCATGGTCATCGAAGTCTTCGGCCGCTACGCCGGTTACACAGCGATGCTTCCTACCATGGCCGGCGCCGCCAATCGTTGCGTCATTCCCGAATACAAATTCAATATCGAGCGCCTGACCGAGCTTCTCGTTCACGATCGCAACAAGAATCCCAGCCGCTATTCGACGGTTCTCGTTTCCGAAGGTGCGATGTTCGAAGGCGGCGAAATGATTTTCGAAGGCGAAGTCGCCGATGCCTATGGCCACAAAAAACTAGGCGGCATCGGAGATATCGTCTCGGACAAAGTAAAGGAACTCTCGAAGAAATTTAATAAGGGCAAGACCATTGAAGTCGTCAACCAAAAACTCGGCTACCTCGCCCGCTGCGGCGATCCCGATGTGGTGGACTCGATCGTTCCGATGGCTTACGGCAACATCGCTCTCGAATTGCTATTGAAGGACATCCACGGCCGTCTCGTCGTCCTGCATAACGGGAGCTACGGCAACATTCCCATTGAAACGATCACGTCGACCAAAAAAGTTGTGGACATCAAGGAACACTACAACACCGAGCGTCTCCGCCCGCAATTCTCCAGCTTCGAAGCCAAGCCCCTGTTCCTAATGGGCAGTTAACCCGCATTTCTCGCACGAATTCCTCCGGTTAGCAGATGCCGACCGCACCTGGGCCATAGGTGTGGGAAGTCCAATTATTCCTAAAGCTTCTTGAGGCTTCCGAGAAGGCGATCTCTGCGGAGCGCGCTCACTCGCGGCCCACTTTTTGGCTGAAAAAGTTCGACATGATTTGGAGGGCTTCCTGCGTTTCGGGGAGCTGGAAGTGATACCAGAAGGCATGGGGCAGGGCTTCGAAGACGACGAGCTGGGAATTGTCGCCGGCGCGTAGCAGAGCGCGATGGAAAAGGGCGGTGTCGCTGAGGAGCAGGTCGCGCGTGCTGGTGACGAGGAGGCTCGGAGGCATGCCTTTCAGGTCGGCGAAGATGGGGGACAGAACCGGATTTTTGCGCTCGGTGCTGCGCGCGTACTCTTCGCCGGTCGGAGCACTGGGGTCTTGGGGTTTTAGGCTGCCGGGGAAACCGTTGAGAGTGAAGAGCTGGTGAGAGTCGGGCGTGCGGGAGAAGTCGGCGAGGACGGAGAAGAGACCTAGAGCGGCGGGAAGCGGGAGATTGAGCTGCTTGAGGCGGACGGCGACTTCGGCGGTGAGGATGGCGCCTGCGGACGTGCCGAATATGCTTATGTTATGTGGTTTATAGGTCTTGAGTAGTTCCTTGTAAACGGCAACTACGTCGTCGACAGGGGCGGGGAAGGGATTTTCGGGAGCGAGACGGTAGTAGACCGAGACGATTTTGATTTTGGTCAGGTTGCAGATGGGGTCGCCTTCGATGAGCGAGCCGGAGTCGGAATTGAAGCCGCCGCCATGGAGATTGATCAGGACCAAGTCGCGGTTGGCGGCGGGCGTTTCAAGGGGCGTGATGATGTCGGTGGGAACGCCGGCGGTTGTCGTGGACTCGATGTTGACGGGGAAGAGGCGTTTCGCTTCGGCGGCCTGGCGGACGCGCCATTCGTCGGTGCGTTTGCGGCGCGTGGCTAGGTCCTCGGGGCCGGGAGTCGATTGCACGAGCGAGGCTAGCCATTTTTGAGTTTCGGGACTGATCGTGGTGGGCATGGGGATAGTGCGGGTGATGTGGGCGGTGCCGTCGGGATCGAATGTGGAGGAGTCTTGGGGCCCGGATTGATTTGGATTGCTCCAAGCAAGGAACGACGCAAAGACTACCAACAATGCTGGGAAAATGATCTTTCTCGACATTGAAAATGCCTCCGAGCGGTTCAGCAGAGATGGAGCAGAATGCCGCAGCAGTAAAAGCGGAATACTACCTACGAAGCGACGCGGTAGCTAGAAATTAAACGGAACCGGAGAAAAGATAACCCAGAGGAGCGCAGAGATTCGCGGAGAACCTTGCGCTGCAAATGACGGCTTGAGTTGAGGAGGGGCGAGAGAGCCTTTGGACGGGAGCCGCTTCGCTGGCGTCAGTGGAGTTTGGCGAATTCGGATTTGGCTTGTTGAAGGACGGGGATGTCGGAGTCGGCGTCTTGCCAGAGAGTGAGGAATTGCTGGTATTCGTCTAGGGCTTTGGTGCGGAAACCTCGTTGCGCGTCGGCGGATGCGTCTGGGGCTGCGGCCTGCAGAACGTAGGCGCGAGCCAAGCCGACGTGAGCAAGGGCACCCATGGGGCAATTGAGGACCAGGCCGGGATGATCGAGGATTCTTTGAAACTCTGCGGCTGCGGCTACCCCCTGGCGTGAGGCGAGATAAGCTTCGGCGCGAACCTCAATCGGGAAAAGGCAAATGTTGGCCGGCAAGTAGAGTATGCCGCCAAGATCGGTCTGTTCCGTGGCCTGCAGTTCCGATTGAGCGGCGGCGGGATCCTTTTTAGCGAGTGCGGCGGCGGCTCGAACCGTCGGAACCGCGTAAGATTGAACAACGGTGGCTTGCGGATACTGCTTATTGAGATCTTGTGCTAACGCCAGCGCATGCGTCATGTCGCCCGCCTGCGCTTCGGCAATCGCGGCCAGAAACCCGACCGATTGGCTGCCGGGTGAAAGAGCGATGGCTTCGGCGGCTTGTTTGCGAGCTTCGGCGAAATTACCGAACAGCGCTTCGCGGTAAGCGCCAAGCGCCAGCCAGGTTCCTGCGGCTTCTTTGTTGTCTGCGTGAGAGGCGGAGTCTGCGGCGTGACGGGTGAACTTGCGGGCCTTCGCTTGATGCCCGTAATAAGCTTCCGTGTCAGCCTCAGCGCCAAACAGCTCGTGCTGAAGATCCGGCTTGTCATCAAACCATGCCGACTGCTTGGCCATATCGGCCGTGTTGCGCTCCGCAAAGTCCACCATGTACAAGGCTAAATGCAATCCATCCGCGTTGGGCTTCAGCACCAAGCCTTGCTCAAGCAATTTTCGAGCCTCGGCGGGGCGGTTCAAGCTCATCAGGTTTTGTCCCTCGTTGGCAATGCCAGTTGGGTCGCCAGGATTGATGAGCAGTTCCTGTTGCTGATACTTGAGCGCACCTTCATAGTGCCCAAGAGTTTCTTCAATCATGCTCACGTTTGAGTAGGAGGAATTTGCTTTGGGATAAGCTTCGATCTGTTCCTGAAAAGCGCGTTCGGCCTTCGGCAGATCCCCGATGCCCAGAAAGTAATAAAGCGATTCGATGTGAGTCTTTTCGCGCTGGCTGGTGTGTTCGCGGAGAGCAAACGCTCGAGAGAGAGATTCAGTGGCGCGCGCCGTTTGGCCCAGGTTGCTGTACATCACTCCGATGACGGCGTGTGCCTCCGCGAAGTTCGGATCGATTTCCACCGCGCGCTGGTAGTGGCGCAGCGCCGCGTACGTGCCCTCCTGATACTCGGCGCGAGCGCCCAGGCTCATTTCGCGCAGAGCCTCGAAGGAAGCCGTCGTCGCGCCAATGAGGGGCACGTCGTATTTCTGAACTGTAGCGAGAGATTCACCCAAATCGCCGCGAAGTTTTGCGGCGGCGACGCCGAGAACGTCCAAAACCTTTTCCTTACTCGCAGCGGTAGCTTGGTTCTGGGCAATGACTTCACCATCGGTGCAATTGACCGCTTTCAGCCCGACCACAAATTCGCTGCCCAGACTTGCGATGGAGCCCGCGATGTACCCTTTGCTGTTGGTGCGCGCGCAGACTTCACGGGCAAGAACGGGCGTCAGAGGAGTGTTTGGTGGCTGCTTCATCAGTTTGAGCGTGGAACTGACTTTCGCGTCGGAAAGCACGTTGAGAAATGGAGATTGGCGAAGCGCGACAGAGAGAGCTTGTTTGAGAGTATCGTCGAAAACGGGATCGCCGGTCGCGTTGGTGAAATCGGTGAGGACGACGATGTCCCGATCGGTGAGTTTTGGGGTGGGTGCGTGCGAACGAAAGAGCGCGGTGCCGATGGCGAGAGCAATGAAAAGGAGCGCGGCGCCCAAGAGCAGTGAGCGGCTGAACTTCGCGCGTCCCAGGGGAACTTGCGCAGCGGAGGCGACGGAAACTGCTGAGAGGTTGCGCGCGGATTCGGACGCAGCCATCGCAGAGGCGCGGCCGGAATCGCTGTCGCGCTTGAGTCGCTGAAGGTCACTGCGAATGTCCGAAGCATGCTGATAACGAAGGGCGAGATCTTTTTCGAGGGCTTTGTTGAGAATACGTTCGAGGTCGGCGGGGATCTCAGTGTTGAGACGGACAGGAGCTACGGGTGCGTGATTGAGAATGGCGTCGAAGATTTCTGCGGAGCTGTTGCCGCCGAAAGCGGGGCGGCCGGTGGACATTTCGTAGAGCACAACGCCGAAGCTGAAGAGGTCGCTGCGAGGATCGAGTTCGCGGCTGCGGGCTTGTTCGGGAGACATGTAGGCAATCGTGCCGAGGATGGTGCCAGGGCTGGTGAGATGTTCGTTTTTTAGCGTGGCAGAATCGTCAGACGCAGTTGCGGTGGCTCCGGTGGGGGTGTGAGAAGCGGTTTTAGCCAAGCCGAAATCCAGGACTTTGGCTTGGCCGCGGGCAGTGACGAAAATGTTGGCAGGCTTAATGTCGCGATGGATGATGCCTTTGGCATGCGCGGCGTCGAGCGCGTCGGCGATTTGCATGCCGAGACTCAGCGTCTCCTCGAGCGGAAGAGGCTTGTCGCCTATGGCGTGCTTGAGAGTGTGGCCTTCGAGGCACTCCATGACGATGAATGGGTGGCCATCCACTTCGCCGACTTCATGGATGGTGCAGATATTGGGATGATTCAGAGCGGAGGCGGCCTGGGCTTCGCGCTGGAAACGCTGAAGTGCTTGCTCGTCCTGTACTATGCCGTCAGGAAGGAACTTCAGGGCAACGAAACGGTGCAGCTTGGTGTCTTCGGCTTTATAAACGACGCCCATGCCTCCGCCGCCGAGTTTTTCGACGATATGAAAATGTTCAATGGTGCGACCGATGAAGTGCGTGGAATCCGGCATGTGAGCCCAATCTTAGAATTGCGCTGCGTTTCAAGTCAACGCATCCGGACACGCATCCGGACACGGATGGACCCGGGGCGGATTCTGGAGGACGTTGTAGCGGCGGAATCCGGTGATGAAATCTATCTTGCGGAACAGACCGGGCGCTGGGCCTTGAGCACGACGGTCGTGAGTGCGCCTACAACGAGGGCGGACTCAATCCAATAGTTGGCTGGATTGCGCTTGAATAGGAAAGCCGCAGCCAGGATGCCAACAGCCCACACGAGTGACCAAAGAATGGGCGATGTAACAAGCTTTTTGGGGTTGAGCGTCATGTTAGGACTGTAACACGCTTTGTGGCTCGCCCGAGTTAAATCGGCGGCGGTTGACCCGTTGCGGTCGAGAGTGGAGTGAAGAGGTGAGCTGTGGGCTCCGAGTTGGGCGATTGGAAACAAGGCCGGTGTCAGCCAGGACGCAGGGAAGAGTGAGTGGTGCGGCGTTGTGTATAATTGAAGCCTTGGGGAATTTGCGGAATTCATGCCAGAAGAGACAAAAACTGTAAAGGCAGGCGCGGAAGTGCTGCGCGAACGGCGGCGGCGGTTTCGGCGGACACGTGTGCGCGAACTGAAAATGATCGCCAAGGCGCTGGCGTCCACGAAACATCCGGTTTTGGTGCATATCATTCCGATGCGGCGATGTAATTTGGACTGCGGGTATTGCAATGAGTACGACAACGTGTCGAAGCCGGTGCCGCTCGAGGAGATGAAGAAGCGTCTGGATATTTTGGCGGGTTTTGGGACGTCGATCATTACGATTAGCGGGGGCGAGCCGCTGATGCATCCGGAATTGGAAGGGGTAATCCGGCACATCCGGAAGCGCGGGATGATTGCGGGGATGATTACGAATGGGTTTTTGCTGAGCAAGGAGCGGATCGGCACTCTGAACGAGGCGGGCTTGGAGCACTTGCAGATCAGCATTGATAATGTAGTGCCGGACGAAGTGTCAAAGAAGAGCTTGAAGACGCTGGACATCCGGCTGGAATGGCTGGCGGAGTTGGCCGTTTTTCAGGTGAACATCAATTCAGTGCTTGGGAGCGGCGTGAAGGATCCGGAAGACGCGTTGAAGATTGCGCATCGTGCCGTGGAGCTGGGATTTACGAGCACGGTGGGGATTATTCACGACGGGAATGGGCAGCTGAAGCCGCTGGGCCCGCGCGAGTTGGAGATTTTTGAAGAAATTATGACCTTGGGGAAGCGGTCGTTTTCGCGATTTAACGATTTTCAGCACAGCGTAGCGCGGGGCAAAGAGCACGACTGGCGTTGCCGTTCGGGAGCGCGCTATCTGTACATATGCGAGGACGGGCTGGTTCACTGGTGCTCGCAACAGCGCGGGTACCCAGGGATTCCGCTAGCACAGTATACGGATGAGATGCGCCATCGCGAGTACTACACGGCTAAGCATTGCGCGCCGATGTGCACGGTGTCTTGTGTCCAACAGGTGGGGATTATTGATAACTGGCGCGGGCCGCAGACCCTGAAGCCAAAGCCCATGGCCCCTCCGTCGCCGCAGCCCGAGCTGGTGCAAATCGGCGGTACGCGAAGCGACTCGTAGCTGCAATGCACGAAGCGGCCCCTGATCGCAACTAATTTCCTTCCTGTCACGCACTCTCTAGTTTCTCTCCGCGCACATGGTTGGGTGTGATTGATTGACGGTTAAGCCCGTCTTACGAAGAATGAGAGCATGCCAGGCGCAGCGATTGAAATTGAAAATCTGACCAAGGACTATCCGTTCGGGTTCCTGCACCTTAAGAAAAAGAGGTCGTTGGAAGGCTTGACCATGCAGGTCGAGAGCGGCGAAGTGTTTGGTTTTCTCGGGCCAAATGGCGCGGGGAAATCGACGACCATAAAGCTGCTTGTCGGGTTGATTTTTCCGGATGCGGGCACGGCGCGGATTCTGGGAAGACCGATTACGGACATCGAGATGCATCGCGACATCGGGTATCTGCCCGAGCAGCCCTATTTCTACGATTATCTGACGGCCGCGGAAGTGCTGGATTATTTCGCACAGTTTCACGATTTGACGGCGGCGGACCGCATTGAGCGCGTGGCGCGCATGCTGAAGAAAGTTGGCCTAGAGACGGCGCAAAAGATTCAGCTGCGCAAGTATTCAAAGGGAATGTTGCAGCGTGTGGGTTTGGCGCAGGCGATTCTGCACGACCCGAAAGTGGTGATTTTGGATGAGCCGATGTCGGGTCTCGACCCGATCGGTCGACGGGAAGTGCGCGACATCATTTTGGAATTGAAGCGCGAGGGGAAAACCGTGCTGTTCTCCACGCACATTTTGTCCGATGCGGAGATGCTGTGCGACCGCGTTGGCGTGATAGTTGGCGGGAAGCTGCGCGGCGTTGGCGCTCCGAATGAGATGGTTGGAATGAAGGCGCAGGGCATGGAAATCCTGTTCGAACTGCCGGGAGGCGGCGCGAAGGTGGCGGCCATCAGCGCGAAAGCGACTAAAACCGGCGATCGTTACCGCTTGCAAGTTTCTGAAGAGGAGGTGTTTGCGGCGCTGGAGCAGCTTCGCGGCGCGGGAGCAAAGATTCTTTCCGTGGCGCAAATCAAGGCTTCTCTCGAAGAATATTTCATGAACTTGATCGAAGCGGATCGGGCGCAAGCAGCGGCGGTTGAGGTGAGCGGGAAATGAGGCGCGCTGGCGCGGTTGCCTTGAATACATTTCGCGAAGCGGTGCGCGACCGCGTGCTGTATAACCTGGTTTTTTTTGCGCTGTTGATGATGGCGGCGGCGATCTTCGTCGGAGGAATCTCGATAGGTATCGAAGAGATGGTGATCAAGAGCCTGGGATTGAGCGCCATCAGCGTGATTGGGCTTTTGATCGCAGTGTTTATCGGAGTAGGCCTCGTCTACAAAGAGATGGACAAGCGGACGCTGTATGCGCTGCTGGCCAAGCCGGTGCGGCGCTGGGAATTTCTTCTGGGAAAATTCGGCGGACTGGTTTTGACGCTCGCGGTAAACACGTTGGCGATGGCCGCAGGATTGTTCTTGGCCCTTTTGTATGTGAAGCATCATCTGGAGAGCACGGATGGCGTGCTGCTCATCGCAGTCTATTTTATTTTGCTGAAGTTGATGCTGGTAGTAGCGCTGGCGTTGCTGTTTTCCTGCTACACCACACCTTTGCTGGCCATTTTGTATACGTCGGCGCTGTATATCGCCGGACTGTTCGTGGAGGAAATGCGAACTTTTCATTTTGCCATTCCAAACCCGGCGATGGAGGCTCTGCTTCGCGGGCTTTCCTACCTGTTGCCCAATTTTGAGAATTTCAATGTGATGGCCGCGGCCGCGCACGGGCGGGGAATTCCGGGCGCTCTAATTATCCAGAACACGGCTTACGCCGCGCTGTACAGCGGGATTGTCTTGCTTGTGGCCGCAGCTGTCTTTTCACGGCGGAATTTGAAATGAACTCTCGGAGTTCGAAGAATTGGCTGCTGCTGGTGTTGCTCCCGTTGGGATTTCTGGGTGTTTGGCAGTTGCAGCAACGCGTCGACCGACAGCGCGCTGCTTTGCACCAAGAGCGTGACGAACTGGTGCTGCGATCCGGCAAACTGATCAAGGCGATGAGCCTCGAGTACGCGCCGTTGATGGCGGACATCTACTGGACGCGCGTAGTGCAGTACTACGGTGACAAGCGCGCGAGACATGATCCGAATTTCGAGCTGCTGTGGCCGCTCCTGGACATCACGACGACTCTCGACCCTAACTTGCTAGTGTCGTACCGCTTCGGCTCGACATTTTTGAGCGAACCTTCTCCGCGGGGAGCCGGTCATCCGGAACTCGGCATCGAGTTGCTCGAGCGGGGAATCAAGGCGAATCCCGAATACTGGCGATTTTATGAAGACCTGGGATTCATCTACTATTTCGAGCTGAAAGATTATGCGAAGGCCTCGGCGGCGTTCGCGGAAGGAGGCAAGAATCCCGACGCGCAGATTTGGATGAAAATCATGGCTGCGAAAATCGCGGCCGAGGGCGAATCGCTCTCGACCTCCATCTTTTTATGGAGCGAGGTCTACCAGACAGCGAAAGATCCTAAGGTGAAGGAAAATGCGCTGACGCACCTGCAGTTGCTCCGCGTCACTCAGGATTGCAAGCAGCTCGATGCGCTCGCGGATGAATTTCAAAAGCGAACCGGTCGGCGCCCATCGCGCATAGGGGAGCTGGTGCAAGCGGGGCTGTTGCCGAGTCAGCCGTTGGATCCCACGGGCTATGTCTACGTTTTCGGGACGGATGGTAAAGCGGAGCTGAATATCGACAGCCCGCTGCTCGAACAACAGCTTCTCCAGCAAGACCAAAAGTGAAGCTGTAACACGCGCCGCTTATTCTGGGGTTTTTTCCGTTTGCTCCGTCGTGCACAGGAGCGTCATTTGGGGATCGATAACGATCTTGTGCGGAGCAGCTTGTGTTGTGAAGTGGAAGGAAGTCTCCGGGCCAGCGGCAACGACAGTGCCGAGAAAAATGTTATGACCCATGCCGTTGCTGGCGTAGAGCGGCACGCTGACGATAAAAGAGCGCGGCACACCGGTCTGAAAAAGCTTTCCACGGACGACTTCGCCTTTATCCGTATGGTGTGTGGAGTACTCTAGGCGATAGCGCGGGATTCCCGTGCCGCGCACCCATTGTTCAAAGAACCATTCCATGGAACGGCCGCCTTCGAGGTCCATGGCGGGCGTCATGACGGCTTCAACTTCGCGCTGTAGATCGTCCGTGGAGAAGGCGCGGTACGCGTATTTTGTGGAGATGGTGCGAAGCAGGGCTACAAAACGTGCATCGGGGTCTTTTGCGCCGGGCTGGCGCAGCATCTCGCGCAACATGTGAATGATCCAGGAGCCCCTGCTGTAAATCACTTCTTCGAAACCCATCGGCGACTTTGAGGAGTTCAGACGGTTGCCAAGAGGCAACGCTCCAATTTCGCCGGCCGGCGCGTCCGATCCGGGAGCCTTCTCCAATAGTTGCTTTCGATAGCGTTCAAGCCAGAGACGAAGCTCATGCTGGGAGGGTTTTCTACTGTCCGCGAAGAGCAGCGCGAGATAGTTGGCAATGGCTTCATCGATCCACTGATCCCGGTAACTGGACCAACCGACAACGTTGCCCCACCACTGATGAGCGACTTCGTGAAAGGGCACAATGTCTGTAAACGCCTCCTGCCTTGTTGTGGAGAGTCCGGCGCGGTTTTGCGCTTCGGGCGACAGGAAGGAGTATGTCGAAATGTAAAGCAGACCGGGCCAGCCCTGGCCGAAAGTGCCGGGAATCTGCGAAACGCTTAGCGTACGAAAAGGAAACGGCCCACTGAAACCTTCATAGAAGCGAATGGAAGAGTCGATTTCTTTGGCTAGCTGCTTGAGTGCATCGGCGGGGCTCGGGGCGGGCGGTTGCATAGCCGTGCGGCTGCTTCCTCCCGGAATCCGGAAGGGAACATCGGCCGCGGCAAGCGAGTCGGGATTTGTGGCATCGAGACGATTGGTCAGCGCTTGTTCCAGCTGGCGGTTGGCGTAGACGTCGATGGTGCGCGTTTCGGCGGTGATGGAACTGGAAGCGTATTCGCCCAAATTGAATCCAGCGATGGCGAGGGGCCTGTCGCTTCGCCAGTGACCAACGCGAAAATCTCCGGCGCTCTGTTCATCGATCTTGGCGCCGGTGGCGACTAATTTCAAATGATGTGGCCAGCGCATGGTGAGGTCGTAGGAGGCGAACTCCGCTTGATCGCCGAGGTGGGGATACCAGCTTTCTCGGGCGCCGACGAAGAGTACGCCGTTGCCAGCGTCTTCGATGACATTGCCGCGGTAGTGAAAATGAATCGTAATCTCCTGGTCCTTCTTCGAGGGTTGCGGCAGCACGACATGCAGATAGTCATTGCCCCGAACGCTGCGTTCTTGCAGGGTCATCCCTTCGTTTTGGAAATAAGCCAGCGGCTTGCCTTGGTCGTCCGAAACAGTTTCGGCGTGGAGCGCGCGGGAGAGCTGAAACGTCAGAACGCGCTCGCCGGAAGTTTCAGCGCGCAAATGGACCGTTGCCCCGGCGTCGAGGGAGTTGTCCGTCTGAACGGTCGTATCGATCGTGTAGTCGAGTGCGTGAAACTGGATCGGCGGAGGGACTGATCCGGGGACGCTGTAGGATGCCCAAACATCGTACTGCATGTAGTTGCCGGATTTGCGCCGCTGGCCTAGAAGGACTTGCTCTCGCCGCTGAGGGTCGAAGAGAAAATCGAAAGGGCCGGTCTCGACGCCTTCGAGTGCCGCATAGAAGTAAGGCTTTGGGTTTTGCGAAAGGCGGTCTTCGAGAATGCGAAGGGACTGGGAGGCGTTGAGCTGCGCGACGAACGGGTCTGAGAGAGAAGCGAAGGCGGTGTCCAATTGTGGAACGAGATTGGCGGAGTGAAACTGGCGAAGGAGATCGTCAGCGGCGTCATCGGTGAAACGCACGTAGGCGTTGAGGAATTCCTGATCCAGTAGAGGAGCGCCGAGAAAGTGAGCCATCTGCTGCTTTTCCACTGGCTCGCGGGGAAACGCTAAAGCGTGGCCGCGGCCGGAGAAGACGAAGCCGGTGACGCGGCCCTCGATGGGTGCGAAAAAGGCTAGTTTCCCTTCTTCAAGATAGATTTCCACGTCGCCACGGCGGAGCTCGATGCGATTGACTATATCGAGCTGATAGGTCGTCGCAGGATCAAGACGCAGGGTGTTGATGGAGTCGTATAGTTCGTGGGGCGACTGATCGGCGACGGAGGATACGGGCAGGGCAATGACACACCAAAAAGCGAAAAGTGCCCGACCTGGCCTCATGCAAGAAGTGTAGTCACTTTCGGCATGGCGGAACAAGGCCGCGAAGAGCGCGAAGGCGAGGAGGATTAGAATTGCGAGATGGGTCATTCCACCTTATTTAGACGCGCTCTGACGCTGTCTGCCGTGATGATTTTCTCGGTGGTTGTGGGGCGTGCGGACACGATTGTCCTGAAGAACGGACGGCGGATTGTTGCAAACAACGTTAGAGAAGAGGGTGACAAGGTCAAGTATGAGACGTCCGCCGGCGAACTGAGTCTGCCAAAGTCGATCGTCGACCATATTGAAAAAGGCGGCGGCGTGCCCATGGGAGATTCTCCTGCGGCTGCCGCAGCCAATCTGGCCATTACGCCTCCAGCCATGGAAGCGACAAGCGGGAGCACGGAAATCGAGAGCGGCGCGGTGCATGACGGTGCGATTGACCGGGACTACATCGCGAAACTCGAAGGCTTGGCGAGAGGCGGCGACATTCGCGCGAGTGCAAGCGTTGCGCTTGCGCATCATGCGGCGGCGCAGTTCGAGCTTTCGCGAGGCGATATGGAGCACGCGCTTGCTGACGAACGCACGGCGCTCACGTACGCTCCGGAAGAGCCGGCGCTACTGATGAACGTGGCTTACCTGCACTTGCGTCGAAGCGAGTACAAGCAGTCGCTGGATTATCTGGAGCGCGCGCGGCGCTTTGCACCGGAAAACGCCGATGTCGCAAAGCTGGCGGGCTGGGCGTATTACGGCATGAACAAAATGGATCAGGCCGTCGCGGAATGGAAACGCGCGCTGGCTTTGCGGGCTGATCCGGAAGTGCAGGCGGCGCTCGACAAGGCGCAGCGCGACAGGCGGGAAGAAGAAGGTTACAAGGAGAATGAGAGCGCGCACTTTACGTTGCGTTACAGCGGCGCGGCGGAGCCAGCATTGGCGCGCGAAGTTTTACACACGCTCGAATCCCATTTTTCAGCTATTGAGTCTGAGTTGAATTTTACGCCGCCGGATTCCATCGGCGTGGTTCTCTACACGCAAGAAGCTTTTACCGACATTACCCGAGCGCCCGGCTGGGTGGGAGCGCTGAACGACGGACGCATTCGCGTGCCCGTGCAGGGATTGACCGGCGTGACGCCCGAGCTGTCGCGCATCTTAAAGCACGAGCTGACACACAGTTTTGTGGGGCAGAAGACGCGCGGTCACGCGCCCACATGGATTCAAGAGGGATTGGCGCAATGGATGGAAGGAAAGCGCAGCGGAGACAATGCCGACATTTTGGCGCAAGTTTATAAACAAGGGCATGCGGCTTCGCTTGGCAATCTGGAGGGATCGTGGATGGGCTTGCCGGGCGATGCGGCGGGTTACGCGTATGCCTGGGCGCTCGCGAATATGGAATACATCGTGCAGACGGGCGGAATGGGTGACGTGGAGCGGATCCTCGATCGCATCGCCAGCGGAAGTTCCACGGAAGCTGCGTTGCGCGAAGTGCTGCACAGCGATTACAGCGATTTGATGCAGGCCACCGCGGAATACCTGGGCAAGACTTACGGACGATAGTTCCGGAAATGAAATGAAAACGCCGATGAAAACGACCTTACTGGCAGCGGTTTCGTTTCTCACAGTCAGTCTGTGAGCCGTCAAACATTCAACAACAAACCGGCTAGGAGCGCGGCGCGGGCAGGCATGGTGTTGATGAGGATATGCTCGTCATTGGAATGGGCGCCATGGCCGACGGCGCCGAGACCGTCGAGAGTTGGCACGCCGACAGCAGCGGTGAGATTGCCGTCCGAGCCCCCGCCGGCAGTGCATTCTCCCAGCGAAAGACCCATTTGTGCGGCCAGCGTTTTGGCTTTGGCGAAAAGCGCTGTGCTGTATTTACGTTCGAGCGGGGCGCGATTGAAACCTCCGCGAACTTCGAGCTTCGCACCGTGAAGAATCGGACGGAGCGCCCGCAGCTGGCGCTCGATGCGGCGCATATCCGCGATGCGCAGTGCCCGGAGATCGAGGACGGCGCGGGCGTACTCGGCAATGACATTTACGCGCGTTCCGCCTTCAATGAGGTCGGCGTTTACAGATATTCCGCGGCGCAAATCGTTCCACTCCTGAATACGCTGGAGCTGTCGCGCCAGTTCGTGAACCGCGTTGATGCCTTCTTGCGGTGCTAGGCCTGCGTGCGAAGCGCGGCCATGCACGATCAGTTCGGCCTCGCCGACGCCTTTGCGAGCAGTCTTGATCAGGCCTTTTGGCCCGAGCGATGGCTCCAGCACGAAGACGGCTTCGCTCTGCCGGGCTTCCGCTTCGATGAGCTTGCGCGAGACATCGCTGCCGATCTCTTCGTCGGATGTCCAGAGAAAAACTAAACGATGTGTGAGCGGAGCTTTGGTTTGCTGCAGAGTTTCGAGAGCGAAGAGCGCTTGCGTGATGCCGGACTTCATATCGAAGATGCCGGGGCCGTAAGCTTTTCCACCGGAAATACGAAACGGCATTTTGGTAAGAGAGCCGGAAGAGTAGACCGTGTCGTAATGGCCGAGCACAAGGAATTGGCCCGCGGGCCGGGATTTCTGCGGCCACCAGGTGACGCGCAGTTGATCGCCGCGGAGCTTCTGAGCGATACGCTCGACCTTTGCGCCGCGCTTGCGCCATTCAGCGGCGAGAATGTCACAGCAGCGGTCGGCAGGAGCTTTTTCAAGACTCGGAGATTCCGCGAGGACAAGCCTCTGGACCGTGGAAAGCATATCCGGCAGACAATTCTTCAGATGCCGCAGGAATTCTTTGGGGTAGTTGGTGTCCGACATGGCCGGGACATGCTAACAATGTGCAGCTCAGGCGGCAATGTTTCCGCTTGAGATTGGACAGAGCCGCGAGATTTTGTTCACCCTATCGTTTGGCGGATCGCCGGGCAAGCCTAAAGAGGCGGGCTTTTCAAATTGAAATTGGTAAGTCTCTCTCGCACACGGCGCATGAAATCGTCTCCAGGATCCGACTTTCCAGTCCGGTAGCCTGGAACCAATTCCAGAAACAGGGGCGTTTTTTCCATGCGGCGATATTCGCTGTGGCCGAGCAGGTAAGAGATCGAATATTTTCCGGCGAGGTAGCGGACCAGGGCGGCGTCGGCCTCCACCTGGCGATCGGTGAGAGGGTATTTGTCGGCATCGCCTACGTTTTCGACCCCGATGGCTACGCGGTTCAGGCCGATGCAATGGCGGGCCATCCACGTTTCGGGCATGAGGCGATAGACGGTGCCGTCGCGATCGACCACGAATTGGGCAGAGACGTTGAGTTCGCCTTCGCGTTGAAGCTCCGGACGGGCGGCCTCGATCCGGGTGTGGCTAAAGTAGTTCCAGGTAGAATCAAACGCGTTTATTGCCGTGTAATGCAGCACGATAGCCTGCGGGGTGATCGTGATATCTTGCGCATCGGGTGAGTAGTGTTTACGGATGTATTCGAGAGTGAGCTGGATGCGTTCTTTGTCGAACGGGATGGGCTTGTCGACGATGCGTAGATCGCTTGGAGTTTGCGCCGCGCTGGCTGCGATGAGTGCCACTCGAGCGAACGCGATGCCAAGGGCCAGCGCCGGCAGAGGCCGGGCCAGCGGCGTATGTTTGCATTGCATCAGGGCCAGAATAGCAAAACGAGGGTTGTCGGCGAATGCGCACGACGCTCTGGGTGCAAGATCGAGCAACATTGGCGGCGCGCAGAACGCTTGGATTCGCATATAATAGAAAGTTTGTTAGGGAAGAGTGGGGCGCCGCAGTAAGGATCTGTGGCGCGATGGGGAGCAGGGATGATACTCGACGTGGTGGAAATCCAGAAGATCTTGCCTCACCGCTATCCGTTTTTGATGGTGGACGCGATCCTCGAAATCGAGCGGCTGAAGCGGATCGTGGGCGTGAAGAACGTAACGATCAATGAGGCGCATTTTCAGGGGCATTTTCCGGGCCAGCCGGTGATGCCGGGGGTGCTGATCATTGAAGCGATGGCGCAGACGGGCGGGCTGCTGCTGCTGCGTGAGGTTCCAGATCGAGACAATAAGTTGCTGTATCTGGTGGCTGTGGATGGTGTGCGGTTTCGGCGGCCGGCCGTTCCGGGAGACCAGTTGCGGATTGAGCTTACTGTGCTTTCCTGGCGCGGCGATTTTTGCAAGTTGGAGGGCAAGGCGACGATTGAAGGGCAACTGGCTACGGAAGCGACGCTCATGTGCAAAATGGTGGACCGGACCTTTGGCGCGAAGGCGGAAGAACCCGCGAAATGAGCAAGCCGGAGATTCATCCGCAAGCCGTCGTGGCATCAAGCGCGAAGCTTGCTCCCGGAGTAAAGATTGGGGCTTACGCGATTGTGGGCGAGGAGGTGGAGCTCGGCGAGGGTTGCATTCTTCATCCACATGCTTTTGTAGGCGGGCCTGCGAAGTACGACCGCAACAACGTTTTCTATTCGTTTTCTGCGGTCGGCGGCGATCCTCAGGATTACACCTTCCGCGGCGAGCGGACCGAGTTGATTGTGGGCGAGGGGAATATCTTTCGTGAGTACGTCACCGTCAGCCGAGGCACGAAAAAAGGCGGAGGCGTCACGCGCGTGGGCAACGAGAATTTTTTCCTGGCCTACTCGCATGTAGGTCACGACGACCAGATCGGGAATCAGACGTTGTTTGTGAATGGCGCCACGCTGGCGGGGCATGTCGCGGTGGATGATTTCGCCACCATCGGCTCGTTTTCGGTCGTACACCAGTTTTGCCGCGTGGGGCGGCACGCCTATGTAGGAGCTTGCACCGTGATCGTGCAGGATGTGCCGCCGTTTTCGCGCGTGGTTACGGAACGCAAGACGAAGAGTTACGGCGTCAATACCATTGGGCTTGAACGCAAAGGCTATTCGAAAGAGCGGCTGCAGGTGCTGGATCGAGCCTTTCGTTTGCTGAGCCGCTCGAAAATGAATACCACACAAGCTCTCGCCGAGATGCGAACGAAGCTGGCTGGCTCGGACGATGTGCAGGAGCTCATCCGGTTTATCGAGAGTGCCGAGCGCGGAATCGTAAAGTAAGAGTCGCCGCCACCATACATTTCATGCCGGACACCAGCGCAAACGTGACAGGATGGGGACTCATCGCCGGAAACGGGCGATTTCCGTTTCTGGTATTGGAAGGCGCGCGAACTCAGGGAATTGAAATGGCAGTGATCGCACTAAAAGAAGAGGCTTCGCCCGAACTAGAAAAAAGCGCCAAGAGATTGCACTGGGTGAGCCTGGGCGAATTGAGCAAAGCCATCGACTTGATGCATAAAGAAGGCGTGACGCAAGCGGTGATGGCCGGGCAGGTGAAACACAACAAGATCTTCAGCGTGATACGGCCGGATTGGAAACTAGCGAAGCTGCTCTTCTCGCTGCCGCGCAAGAGTACTGATGCTTTGATTGGCGGGATCGCGCGCGTGCTCGAGGACGAAGGGATTCAACTTGTGGATTCAACGCTGTTTCTGAAGCCGCTGCTGCCCGAGCCGGGCGTGCTGACGCGCAGAGCGCCCAACGAACAAGAATCCGCCGATATCGCCTACGGGCACAGCGTCGCGCGCCAGATCGCGGGCATGGACATTGGGCAGACCGTGGTGATTTCCGACCAAGCATGCGTCGCCGTGGAAGCCATGGAAGGAACGGACGAAACCATCGCGAGAGCTGCGCGTATCGTCGGGGGGAAACCTCTGGTTGTCGTGAAAGTTAGCAAACCGCGCCAGGACATGCGCTTCGATGTACCCGTGGTCGGTTTGCCAACCATCGAACAGATGAAGAGCTCCCGAGCCACCGCCTTGGCGGTGGACGCGGGACGCACCTTGCTGTTTGACCGTCAAAAATTGATAGAACTGGCCGATCGGGCGGACATCGCCATTCAGGCGTTTGCCGCACCTGCGATTGCGGAACCGAAGAGCGCTTCGGGGGGAATAAACAAGGAATGAGCGGCGGCGGAACAGAAACGAGAAAAATACGAGCCGCCGTTGTGGGCACAGGGGAGTTTGGGCGCAACCATGCACGTGTCTATCGCGAGCTGGATGGCGCAGAACTCGTTGGCGTCTTCGATCAAGACCAGGTGCGGGCAGAAGCGGTCGCGGCCGAGTTTCAGACGCGCGCCCTCCGCAGCCTGGAAGAGATCCGAGAACTCGCCGAAGCCGTAAGCGTTGCTGTGCCGACCGTCGCGCACGCCGAACTAGGTTGCTGGCTGCTCAAAAGCGGGCTGGACGTGCTGGTAGAGAAGCCCATGGCCCTCAATCTGGCCGAGGCCGATGCGCTTCTCGATGCGGCGCATCGCCACCAACGGATTTTGCAAGTAGGCCACGTCGAAAGATTCAATCCAGCCGTGGCGGCCGTCGAGCCGATTCTCAATCGGCCGCTTTTTTTTGAAGTACATCGCTTGGGAGTTTTTACTCCGCGCAGCCTCGATGTCGAAGTGATTTACGACGTGATGATCCACGATCTGGACATCCTGCTGGCCTTGGTAAAGGAGCCGGTGACCGAATTGAAAGCGGTAGGCATTCCCGTGTTGACGGACAAAGTGGACATCGCTCACGTCCGTCTGGAATTCGCTGGCGGCGCGGTCGCCAACGTGACGGCTAGCCGCGTCTCGACGGAACGCGTGCGCAAAATGCGATTTTTCCAGCAGCATGAATACATTTCGCTCGACTACGCCCGTCGCGACGCTCTGCGCGTCGGCGTGAAGCGGCCCGGCCCGTTGCCCGAATTTTCCTTTGAAAAATTGCCCGCCCCGAACGTGGAACCTTTGCACGCGGAACTCGATGCCTTCCTGGAAGCGGTGCGCACCCGCCGCGAGCCGCGCACCAACGGAGCCGCCGGCCGCGCAGCCCTCGAATTGGCAAGCCGCGTCATGGCAAGCATCCAGGAACATGGAGAGCGCGTCCAAGTAGCAGCATTCGCCTCACCAGAGAAAGCAGGAAAATGATTCCCCGCACCCTGGTCCCGGAAGGTGCCCGCCTGTCTGCTGCGGCGGACACCGCGACGCAGCGCCGGCGTCCGACGACGCTGGATGAGCGCACGCTCGTTCCGGCGATGTTGCCGATCGTCGAGCTGGATGGGAAATCAAGCATCCCCAGGTCGTTGCCGCTTGAATCGATTGCCGCACGCGTCGTCGTTCCGCGCGACGTAAATCAGGAAGCGTACCAAGTCAAGGAAGACATTTCGACTCCCGTACAGCCCACGGACATGGACGAGCGCATCGCTGTGCCGCAGGGCGGGGCGCCACTAGAAATGACGGAGGGTCCGCTGGTCCCCCCAGCGGATATCGTCGATCTCGACGTCTTCATGACCGGCGAAGTGAACCTCCTCACCAAGCCGCAAACGGAAGAAAAAACAAAGTGGGATCTGATAACGCGTGTTTCGTCGGTGGCGTTTCACATTGTTCTGATTGTGACCATCCTGTTGTGGGCCAGGATTTTTCCGGCCCACGCACCGACGCAGCAGGAAATTGATCTCGCCAACAGGCAGTTGACGTGGATTCCCCCGGAGAGTTCGTACGCGCCCAAGCCAAAAGCGCAGCCGCGACCCGCGGAGCCCCCTGCCGTGCACGTCGACCCGAAGGTAATCAACAAAGTTGCTCCACCTGTCCCACAACCTGCGGTCCGGCCCGAGCCTCCCAAGAAAGAGTTGCCGGATGCTCCTGCTCCGAAAGTTCCGGTAACCCCGCACGAAGTGGAAACGCCCGCGCCCAAGCCGGATGCCCCCAAGCCGCCGCTGAAATTGGATACTCCGGATATGCCAAAGCCGCATGGCGGGCTGGTGCTGCCGAAGGCTCCCTCGGTGGAAGATTCCATACATGATGCGCTCAAGTCGCCTAGCCCTGGCTCGCCTTCGATCGGGGGTGGCGGCCGCATCTCGGGCCGTGGCTCGTCGCGTGGAGGCGGCGGCGGAACGGCCTTCGGCGGAATAGAAATGCTTACGCCGACGGAGGGTTTAGACTGGAGCAGCTATCTCCAGCGCGTGTACGTCACGGTGAAAGGCAACTGGTTTGCCGTAATGCCCGAGTCCGTCGAGCTTGGTGAGAAAGGCGTAGTCGTCTTGACGTTCAAGATTATGCGGGATGGCAGCGTACCCAGCGCGGAACCGGTCATCAACCGCAACTCGGGCAAAGAGCCGCTTGACCGCGCCGCCTATTCTTCCGTGCGCGCCTCGAACCCTTTCGAGCCGCTTCCTTCGCAATTCAGCGGGCCCTACATCGAATTGCGCTACACCTACCTCTACAACGTTTCGCCAGAGAGCTACAATCAGCAGAAGTGAAGATCGCGCGACTTCCGCGCTTGGCATATTCTCTTTCGATGATCCCACGTACACCCGAACTGCCGCTGGTCGCCGTGGTTGGCCCCACGGCATCGGGAAAGTCCGCGCTTGGCGTCTGGTTGGCGGAGCAGTTTGGCGGCGAAGTGCTGGCCTGTGATTCGACGCAGCTCTATCGTGGCTTCGATATTGGCACCGCAAAACCGGGCGTACCGGAGCGCCGAGGCATCACCCATCATCTCATCGACGTTTTAACGCCCAGCGAAGCAGCGACTGCTGGCGGATACCGTCAGATGGCTCTAGCTGTTCTCGAGGACTTGCGGAGTCGCGGCGGGCTGCCAGTTCTTACCGTTGGCACAGGTTTGTATTTGCGCGCGCTGCTTGAGGGCTTGGCGGATGTTCCACAACGCTCCGAAGAATTGCGAGAAAGGCTGCGCGCCAGCGCCGAGGAGCATGGCGCGGGTTATTTGCACAGGTTGCTCAAACGCCTGGACCCGGAAGCTGCAGGAAAAATCGCGGCTGCGGATCAACAGAAATTGATTCGCGCCATTGAGGTTTGCGTCCTGGCGCGGCGGCCGGTCTCCGAAGTCCACCGAACCGGACGTACGCCGCTGGCGGGCTGGAGTGCCTTGAAAATTGGTTTGATGCCGCCGCGCGAGGCGCTCTACGAGCGCATTCACGCGCGCACGGATATGATGCTGGCGCATGGCTGGACGGAAGAAGTGCGTGGTTTAGTGCATAGCGGCTTGCCGGAGCACGCCAAGCCTTTCGATTTTATCGGTTATCGCGAATTGCGCGAAGTTCTGCGGGGAGAGAGGGATCTCGAACAGGCTCGCGCAGCAATTCAGCAAGCCACGCGGCGCTACTCTAAACGGCAATTGACCTGGTTCCGCAAAGATCTCGGCGTTCATTGGTTCGCTGGTTTTGGCGACGATCCGCGCGTGCAACACGAAGTACGAGAGTGGCTCCGTCAGCAGGGCTTGGCAGATTCGCCGCAGGCAAGCTGAGCGGGTATAATGGCGCAGGCGAGGCGAGACCCCTCCTCGATGGCTCCCTCGGCGCAATGGCTTCAGGACTGACTTCGTGACCAGAACTTCGCAGCCTATCTCTACCTCCACGGCGGATCGCGCTTTGCTCGTTGGTTTGGGCTGGAAGCGCAAGCCGCGGTTTCCCGGCATGCCTGCGGGCGAGCGGGGCAGAGAATCGCTCTTGGAACTCGTCGAACTGGCGCGCAGCGCAGGTGCGGAAATCGCGGGCACGGTTTTTCAAGTGCGCGAGTCGGCGGACCCGGCAACGCTCGTGGGCCGTGGCAAGCTGGACGAAATTCGCGCGGAGGCGACCGCACACAAGGCGCCGCTGATTATTTTCGACAGCAACCTCTCGCCGATGCAGCAGCGCAACATCGAAGAAGCGACCGAGCGCCGCGTCATCGACCGTACGCAGTTGATTTTGGATATCTTTGCGAAGCATGCGCGCAGCCGCGAAGGACAGCTGCAAGTCGAACTCGCACAGTTGAATTACATGCTGCCACGGCTTACCGGCAAGGGCGCTTCGATGTCGCGGCTCGGAGGCAAAAGCGGCGGCGGCGGTTCTGGTGGAGCGGGCGGCGGAGCGGGGCGCATCGGCGTACGCGGACCTGGAGAAAAGAAACTGGAAACAGATCGCCGGCGGATTCGCGATCGCATCGGCAAAATACAGAACAGCATTGAAGATATTCGCAAACAGCGCGCTTTGCGCCGCGAGGCCCGCAATGCAGTGCCGCTTGGAACGATTGCACTCGTGGGCTACACCAACGCCGGAAAATCGACTCTCTTCAATGCGTTGAGCCGCGCCGAGGTGCTGGTGTCCTCGCGAATGTTCGCCACGCTGGACCCGACCATCCGCGCCATTCGTTTGCCGTCCAATCGCCGAGTCCTGGTATCCGACACTGTAGGATTCATCCGCGATCTGCCCAAAGGATTGCTGACGGCGTTCCGCGCGACGCTTGAAGAAGTGCAGGAGGCCGCGCTGATTCTGCATGTTAGCGACGTCTCGAACCCTCATCACGCCGAACTCGACGAAGAAGTCGACAAAATTCTGAACGACCTCGGCGTAGCGGATCGGCCACGACTCCGCGTGTTCAATAAAGTGGACCGGCTTTCGCCAGAGCAAAGGGCGCCGCTCGCCCACGCGATCGGAGCAGGGACAAACGGAGGCCCTGCGCTTGTGTCTGGGCTTACGGGAGAAGGCGTGGAGGAGTTGTTGCGCCGCATGGACGCGGATCTTCCGGTCGATCCTGTCGTTACGCTTTCGCTGCGGCTGCCGCTCGCCGAGGGCCGCACGCTGGCGCTTGTTCATGCGCTTGGCCGCGTGCTACATTCCGAGGTCGAAGACTCTCACATGTTGCTAGATGCCGAAGTCCCTGTGTCGATCGCGCGGAAGCTGAAGCTAAGCGCTTTTACAACGGATGGAACTTCGAGCCGGGCGCGTGCGTAATAGGGGGTGAGAGGGTTGCCATGATTACGTTCATCCTGTGGTGCATCTTGTTTTGCTTCTGTTGGCCGCTTGCTTTGCTTGCGCTCGTGGTTTATCCCATCGTTTGGCTGATTCTCTTGCCGTTTCGCATTGCAGGAATCGCCGTGCACGGAGTCTTATCGTTTTTGAGAGCCCTTTTTTTCCTGCCAGCGCGAATGTTGCGAGGGCCGCGAGCGATCTGAGGGACTTCCTTCCTGTTTGCGTCATAGTAACTCTGTCTCGACAACCAAAAAACCAGGAGTTTTGGCTGCTAAATGGGTCTTTCTTGAATGGTTTGCGCAGGTTTGGCAAGCCGGCGCTGCTGTGGAAACCTTGTGGAAACTGTTTTTCGCAAAAATGCGGCGGTTCAAATTGAAAAACCAAAAAATCAGCATTTTCGCCAGACCGACCCTTAATCTATTGATTATAGGCAGTTTACGGGACCTCTAACCCAGGTCCCGAGACGCATCCAGGCGTTGACTTGCTCGTAACGGGTTTTCGACATTTGCACAGCTTTGCAGCAGAGAGAGTACCGATGAGTACAGCTTCGAGCGAAGCGCAACTCATTTTACTTGTTGGCGTTACAGTACCGCTAGGGTCGCTTTCCGGTTCCTCCGCGGGCTTTGACAGACGTTGACGCCTGCCAAGCAGGAGTCTATAGTCAGGCGAGTGGTGGCCGAAGCCTAAGGGGCGGCCTCCCCGCCGCCATGTTTCTATGAATCTCCCCAACTCACTGACGGTTCTGCGCATCTTTTTCGTTCCCCTGCTGATTGCGGTCTTGCTCACAAAGAGCCCGAACTTCGAATTCCATGGTTTCCCCATGCATTTCGAGTTTTGGGGAGTCTTGATCCTGCTCTTGGCCGCGGCCACGGACTGGGCCGATGGTTATTTCGCGCGGCGACGCCTGCAGGTGACGACTCTCGGGATTCTTCTAGATCCCATCGCGGACAAACTTCTTATCTCGGCCTCGTTCGTTTCTCTTGTGGGTATGCAACTCGTCCCGGCTTGGATGGTCGTCATCATCATCGGGCGCGAATTCACTGTGCTTGGTTTGCGGAACATCGCATCGGCGGAAGGATTCACGATCGCGGCATCGTTGTTGGGCAAAACCAAAATGGTTTTGCAAGTGTGCGCAGTAGCTGTCCTAATTGCCGGAGCGCCGCAGGAGCCACACCCCCTGCTGAACAAGCTGGGGCTGTACCTTCTCTGGTTGGTGGTAGTAAGCGCGCTGGTATCAGCCGCTCAATATTTTCTGAAATTTTGGGGCCAGCTCGACGATCGTATCAAGCAACGCCGCAAGCTGCGTATGATGGAGAGCCGCAAAAAGTCCGAGGATGCCGTCCCTCTCTGAAAACGATCGACAGTCTCTGCTCGATTTGGCGCGCAGGGCGATCGCAGACGCCGTTTCCCTCCAGAAAAGCGCCGGAGGAAACCCTCAAAGTGGGATATTTATGGAGAAACGCGGTGTGTTCGTGACTCTCCACGCTCGCGGCCGGTTGCGCGGCTGCATAGGCGTCATCGAGACCGTAGAGCCGCTGGCTGAATCCATCGCGCGGTGCGCGGCCGGTGCGGCCCTGCACGACCCGCGATTTTCGCCCGTCCGCGTGGAAGAGCTCCCGGAGCTGCGAATCGAAATCTCCCTGCTATCTCCCCTCGAGCCGATTCTTCCTGAGAAAATCGAGATTGGGAAACACGGTTTGCTGATTTCCCAAAGCTCGAAGCGCGGTCTTCTGCTCCCACAAGTTGCGGTTGAGCACAAACTTGCCCGCGAACAGTTTCTCGAAGAGACCTGCCGCAAAGCTGGTTTGAGCGCAGGAGCATGGCAGGAGCCGGAATCAAGAATTCTTGGATTCACTTGCGAGGTCTTTAGGGAAGGCGGAGACACCGAGGAACCACCCCCGGCGGTTGTTTGAACTCTCCCCCAGCCGCCAGGCGTGCCGCCAGGCGCATCCCAAAGAAAAGGCCCGTGCGAGCAGTGTCTCGCAGCGGGCCGGAAGCTTCTGTTTTGCTCCGAAGCGGTTGGCTATTCGATTTCGACGTAATCGCCCGTGTAAATATCGATCGTGCTGTAGGTGATCAGCACGGTTGAGGAGTTGCGGCTTACGTTGATGACGATGCCTTCGCCCAGCACTTCGCGCGGTAGGTCATTCCACGTATATCGCCCGGGCGAACTGCCAAAGCCGTACATACGGTCTTGAAAATCTTTAGTTTGAGGAGCGAGCTCGGCCAGCGTGCCCTGGTACCGGAATATTCGATAGTAGTCGCCTACTTTAACCCCCTTATTGGTCCCGAGGTTCACGTAAACGGTGTTGCCGCGTCCGGCGGATTGTTGATAGTCCTTTGATTGAACCACCATGGCTACCGGCTTGCCACTGATCGGCGCGAAATGGTCAAAAGCGGCTGGGTCCTTGAAAGTGGGCTCCGGTCTCTCTTGGAACGGCAGCACGATATCGCCTCGCTGCATGTAGTCGCAGGACAGCGTCACTTCCGCAATCGCTACCTTCGGCTGAACGTTAACGACACGAAGCTGTCCAGCGTCCAAATAGTGCGTCCCCATCGCCTTCATCAGCTTGGTTTGCCATTTGAACCAATCCACAGCCAGGGCGTCGCCTTCCGCCCTAACGACGGAATACCGATCCCCGACGCGGACGCCTTTGTCCGTGCCGCGGTTGATGTATACATAATCTCCGCGGGCGAACGTAATTTTATTATTTGACTGCTCGCCGGAAACCAGCCGGGTCGCATCCGGGACCTTTTCGTCCGTGACAAAGCCTGAGCAGTAGACGGTCGAAAAATTCGCCTGCGCGGGGGCAGGAGTAGTCTGCGCCGAGCAAATCCCGGCGCCTGCAAAGACAATCGTGCTTAGAGCAGCTAATTTAGCGCGCATTTCAAGGCTCCTTCAAACACGCCTACGGGCCGTGCGGGGACGATTCTTAGCGAAAATAGCAGGGCCGCCCCCATGCGTCAACAAATACGCCGGGACCGCTTTACACTTTTGCTACGGGCATGCTAGAAGCCTAATTCTCACTAACATGGCAAGAATCACGCAGCGGAGAAGCTTGTTCGGGGAGGGTATAAGACGCGTCTGCGCGGTCGCGGCAGCCTCCACGGCTGCGGAAATGGCCCGTTTGGTCCGCGCCGGGCTTCGCGAAACCCCTACGATCGAGTTGCGCCTGGACTGGCTGCGGAACGATACGGAGCGCTCCGGCTTCCTCCACTGGCTTAAACGGAACAAGCCGCGCGGGGCAACGTTCCTTGCCACCTGCCGTCGACGCGAAGGAGGCGGCAAGCTACGAGCAGGCGTTCAAGCCGAGCTTTACTGGCTGAAGGAGGCCCGCCAGGCGGGCTGTTCCTGGTGCGACCTGGAAATCGAGACAGTTCGCGAGTTACAAGGCCGATCTCTGCCAGAGGGCCAATCTCTGCGAGATTTGGAACTGCCGCGCCGCATTCTGCTGTCTTTGCACGACTTCGCCGGAACACCATCCTCGAAACGATCCTTTGGCCCCGTGGAGCATTCCGAAGCAGACGCCGTCAAAATTGCAGCCTATTCCGAGACTGTCGTCGACAGCCTCAGCCTCTTGCGGCTGGCTCGAAACCCACCCCTATTCCAGCTTGTTGCTGTGCCGATGGGCGAGGTTGGCCTGCCGGCGCGCATTCTCGCGTTACGCGAGGGGAGTGCGCTGGCTTATGCGCCGATTGGTAAAGCGACGGCCCCTGGACAAGTCTCCCTGTATGCCTTGAAGCATCTCTATCGAGCACACGAGTTGACTCGGCGCACTCGGGTTTACGGTGTAATCGGGGACCCGGTTGGCCATTCCTTGTCGCCGCTGCTTCACAACACGGGATTTATTGCGCGTGGAATCGATGCCGTTTATTTGCCTTTTCTGGTGAAAGACCTTCGCGATTTTCTGAAGGCGGTGCCGGAGTTTGGGATGCGCGGCTTCAGCGTCACGATACCGCACAAGCAATCCATCCTGAAGTATTTGCGAGAAATCGATCCGCTCGCGGCCGAAATTGGCGCCGTCAACACGGTAGTCGTCCGGCGCAACGGTTCACTCTTCGGCTGCAATACCGATTACCTCGGCATTCTGCGTGCCCTCGAGAAAAAGCTCGAACTCTCTGGAAGCCGCGTTTTGATATTCGGCGCTGGTGGAGTCGCAAGAGCCGCCGCTTTCGCCCTCGCGAAGGCTGGTGCCCAGGTCGGAATCTGTGCGCGCCGCGAAAAACTTGCCCGGGAACTAGCCAGAGCCGTCGGCGGCGAAGCCGTCCCGCGCCGCGCCTTGAAAAGCGAAACCATCGACGCCATCCTCAACGCCACTCCGATCGGCATGCATCCCCATGATGGAATTTCTCCGCTTTTGCCACATGAGCTGAACTGCCGCGTCGTGATGGACCTAATCAATCGCCCACAGAGGACGCAACTCCTCAAACTCGCCGCCCGCAAGGGCATCGCTACAATTTCCGGCGTGGAAATGTTCGTTCCGCAGGGCGTCGCTCAATGGGAACTCTGGACCGGTCAGCACGCACCGGAATCCGCCATGAGAAAGGCCGTTCTCGAGGCGCTGCGCGCCGAAGAAAACTCCCGCCAGCACAGTTAATCCGAAAATGCGATAATGCCGTGCTCGGAAACCAAATTTTCGCCGTGAGCTGTGAAGTGTGCCCATGATTCAGCCGGACTTTCACGAATTTCAGCGTCTCGCCAAGCAGGGAAATCTCATCCCGGTCTACGAGGTTTTTCCTGCCGACTTGCTCACACCCGTAAGCGCCTATCTGCGCATTGCCCAGGGTGCGAGATACTCTTTTCTACTGGAAAGCGTCGAAGGCGGCGAAAAAATCGCCCGCTATACCTTTGCCGGCGCGAATCCTGAAGAAATATTTCGCTATGCAGGCGGCGCCTGCGTTCTCGAAAGCCAAAACCGCATCCTCTGGGAAGAGCGCGATCCCGTCACGTTTCTTCGCGCCCGCATGGAACGCTTCCGTCCCGTGCGCCTGCCAGGTTTGCCCCCGTTGGTAGCCGGCGCCATCGGCTATTTCTCCTACGACATGGTCCGCCTCATCGAACGGCTTCCCAAACGCCTCCGCGACGACATCGGCCTCTACGACGCCATGCTGATGTTCTATCACGGCATCATTGCCTTCGATCACGTGCAGCACCGGCTCTGGATTGTTCGCAATGTTTACACCGACGGCGAAGGCACCCTTCGCGCAAAATACAACGCTGCAGTCCGCGAGATTCGCAAAACTCGCCAGCTCCTCGAACAAGTTTCTCCCGCCGAGCAACCAAAAAAGAAAGCCAGGAAGCGCAGCGCACCTCTGCGCGTTACTTCCAATTTTCGCCGCCCGGAATATCTCGAAGCCGTTCGCAAAGCCAAAAATTACATCCGAGCCGGCGACATTTTTCAGGTAGTGATCAGCCAGCGTTTCTCAGCCAAAACGTACGCCGAGCCGTTTGACGTCTACCGCGAGCTGCGCGCGATGAACCCGTCCCCTTATCTTTTCTATTTGCAGATGAACGACATCGCCGTCGTTGGCAGTTCGCCTGAAATGCTCGTCAAAGTGCAGGGCCGCGATGTTTTCTACCGGCCGATCGCAGGGACCCGCTGGCGCGGCAAGGATGAAGCCGAAGACCAGCGACTCGAAAAGGAAATGCTTGCCAGCGAAAAGGAACGCGCCGAGCACATCATGCTGGTCGATCTCGGCCGGAACGATCTCGGCCGCGTCTGTGAATACGGCACGGTAAAACCCGAAAAACTGATGACCGTCGAGCGCTACTCGCACGTGATGCATTTAGTATCGAGCCTACGCGGTCGGCTTCGCGAAGATGTCGATTGCTTTGATGCCCTGATGGCTTGCTTCCCGGCGGGCACCGTGTCGGGCGCTCCCAAAGTGCGCGCCATGGAGATTATCGAAGAGCTGGAACGCACGCGCCGAGGCATTTATGCCGGTGGCGTTCTATACTTGGATTTCGCGGGCAATCTCGACTCATGCATCGCGCTGCGCACCATGGTCATCAAAAATGGTGTGGCCCATGTGCAAGCAGGCGGCGGAATCGTCGCGGATTCCACGCCGGAAGGCGAATACGAAGAGTCCGTGAATAAATCGAAGGCTTTGCTCGCGGCACTGGAAGCGACGCATCGAAAAGGGAAGTGAACGAAGCTTTGACAGTTTGAGACGAAGGTGCCCAATAACGTGATTCTGCTTCTCGACAACTACGACTCCTTTACCTACAACCTTGCCCAGTATCTCGGCGAGCTGGGCTGTCAGGTGGAGGTGCACCGCAACGACAAAATCTCCGTCGAAGAAATTGCCCGTCGCAAACCGGAGAAAATTGTCATTTCGCCGGGCCCCTGCACGCCGCAAGAAGCTGGCATCTCCGTCGAGCTAGTCGTACGTTTCGCCGGAAAGTTTCCGATACTAGGCGTTTGCCTCGGTCATCAAGCGATCGGAGCCGCCTTCGGCGGCAAAATCATCCGCGCTCCAAAGCTCTTCCACGGCAAAACCAGCGAAATCCATCACGACGGCAAAAATATCTTCCGCGAATTGCCCGAGCCCTTCACTGCCACGCGCTACCACTCGCTTATCGTCGAGCGCAAGTCCCTCCCTCGCGAGCTAACCATCACCGCTGAAACCACTGATGGCACCATCATGGGCCTCCGCCACCGCCGCCACAAAATCGAAGGCGTCCAATTCCACCCCGAATCCGTCCTCACCACGTCCGGCAAACAGTTGTTGCAAAACTTCCTGTCTCTATGATCTCTGCGTTCTTCCTGCCTTCGGCGTAAAACTCTTTCTTTTCACCACTTCAAATCCGCCAAAATCGCCGCATACACTTCCATTCCGCGCCACAAATGTCCCAACCGCAAATTTTCATCCGAACTATGCTGGTGATTGTCGTAATTCACGATTGGCACTCCGATCCACGGCAACCCCAAATCCTCAAAAATATACATTGGTACGCTTCCGCCAAGAGTCGGCGCAATCACGGTATCGCCACCCGTCGCATCCTGCACCACCTTCACCAACGCCTTCGACGCCGGCAAATCCATCGCCGTGCGCGAAGCGCGATACCCTCCTTGATCGATAACTTTCGCGATCAAAGCATGCGCGCGCCGTTCTTCCATCGTCGGTTCATGGTCAATAACAAAATATCCCTGCTTCTTGATAAACGCCACGATCTGCTCGAATTTGTTCTTGGGGTCTTCGCCTTTCACGAGCCGCGCGTCGATGGAAGCTTCGGCCTTGTCGGGAACGACGTTCTGTGCGTGCTCCCCAACGTATGCGCTCTGCAATCCGCGGATGTTGAGCGAAGGCTCCTGCAACAATTCGACTAGCTTTTTTCCCGAGCCTTCCGGTTTTGCGATACCCAGCTCCCGCTCGAGGTCGGCATCGTTCACTGGCATTTCCCCAAGCGCCTTCGTTTCTAGCTCGCTCAGCGGCGTGACATCATCGTAATAGCCGTCGATCAGCACTCGCCCATCCGCATCCTTCATCGAAGCCAGCAGCCGCGAAAGTCCCATCGCCGGATTCGGCGCCCAATTCCCATAATGTCCGCTATGCAGCGCCCGCACAGGTCCATACACCGTAATGTCCAGTCCGATGTCCCCGCGATTCCCGAAGAAAACAAGTGGCCGCCCTGATTGATGCACCGGTCCGTCCGCCGTAATCAGCAGGTCGCCGCCCAGCAGGTTCTTATGCAACTCCAAAGTGTGCGCAAGGTTTGTCGATCCGGCTTCTTCTTCGCCCTCGAAAATGACTTTCAAATTCACTCCAAGCGGAATCTGCTTCGCGCGCAGCGCATCGAGCGCCGCAAGCAGCGCCACGATCGGCGACTTGTCATCGGAGGCCGATCGTCCATAGATCCGCCAATCATCTTTGTAGACCGCGGGCCGCTTCGCGCTATTCTCCGGAAATGGAATGCGCTTCCCGCCGGCTTCAATCGCGTCGCTTCGCAAGACCGGTTCGAACGGTGTGCCGTCCGTCCACGCGGCCGGATCGACCGGTTGGCCATCGTAATGCGCGTAGAAAATAACGGTGCGTGTCGCCGTCGGTGTGATCAGCTTGCCGAAGACCACCGGCCCGCGTCCCGTGATGGGCAACAGATGCGTCTCAATCCCTCGCGCTTCCAGCATCTCCACGAGATGCTCCGCATTTTTCTGGATGTTCGGCGCGTCGCTGGCTACATTCGGGATGGCGACGAACTCCGCAAGCTCCCTCACGATGCGATCTTCATTGTCGAGTCGGTAGTCGCGCACTTCTTGAGCCACCTGCGCCGCGCCGATCGGCGCCTGCTTCTGACCCATCGCTGGACAGATCCAAAGGCCGGCAAGCAAAATCACTGCAATCACTCTCAAGGAGTTTCTCCTCAGACTATCTGAACCGCATTCCTGCCGCGGTCATCCTACGCCTCAATACCGCCATCTCTCGCTCGCATTTTCTCATTTTACCTGTACCAACGGACAGCCGTCCTCTCGGGCAGTCTGAGTTTCATTTTGTGCGGAACTCGGTAACAGCCGATTGCGCAAAGTACCAGTGCGCCCGTCGTTTCATTAACCAAAACTAAGAATTCGCTTTCCCTCGGAGGATTCGCATTATTATGAGCCGTCGCATTTTGTCTGTTGCTCTTTCGTGCCTGCTGTCCGCGGCTGCGCTGCTCGCGCAAGCCGTTCCGGCTGGCGTCGTTCTGCAGTCCGCCAGCGCGCGTTTGAATACTACCGATGCCGCCGTTGGAACCACGATCTTTGACGGCGACCGCATGGAAACTCAGGAAAAAGGCGCCCTCAGTCTCCGCTCCGGACAAGTGCAGCTGACTCTCTCCGAGCAGACCACCGTTTGGATGAATCACGAAAATTTGATTCTCACTCCCACGCTCCAGCGCGGCACGGTAACATTCCGCGCGGAAAACGGAACGGGAGTAGAGATTAGAGCCGACGACATCCGCGTTCGGCCGAATTCTCCGGTGCTCACGGTTGGCCAAGTGACGCTCGAAGAGTGCAACGTGATCGTCACTGCTCGCACGCAAGACCTCGAAGTCACCGCAGGCAAGGAAAACAAGATTATCGAAGAAGGAAAAACCTATCGCGTCGCGCGCAAAGGCGTCTGCGGCGCGGCCGTGAACCACGCGCCTCTTGCCGTCGGCCAGAGCCGGTTTTTCCTGCTCCCTCTCGCGGTCGCCGTGCCCATTGTCATTTGGCTCACCACCCGCTCCAGCGAGAGCCCCGACCACCCGTAGGCAATTCTTCTCCTCAAAACTCCTCAGCCGGACAATTTCACGGGGGCAGCCGCGTGAAGCCGACAAGCGCGGCAAGCTTCTCTTTGGCCTTGCCTGTCGCGAGCGCCGCTGCTGCCAGCCGCGCGCCCTCCGCGAAACCTGGCGCGACCTCCGCGGCCACTAACGCCGCTGCCGCGTTTATGATGACGATGTCCCGTTGCGGACCGTCTTTCCCGGAAAGAATATCGCGGATCGTCGCGGCATTTTCCAGCGCCGTCCCGCCGCGGACGGCATCGATCGGCGCCCGCGCAACTCCAAAATCCTCGGGCGTCACCGTGAAACGGCGCACGGCTCCATCTTTTACTTCCGCAACCAGAGTTTCTCCAGCCAGTGCAATTTCATCCAATCCCCCGGCTCCATGAACCACGAACGCGTGTTGCGCGCCAAGTTCGCTGAGCGTCGCCGCGACCAAATCGATCAGCTCCGGCGATGGAACACCCACCACATGGCATCGCGCCCCCGCCGGATTCGTCAGCGGTCCAAGAAGATTAAAAACCGTCCGCACCCCAATCTCCTTGCGCGCTGGCGCGGCATAGCGTGCCGCCGCGTGCGCCGCCCGCGCAAAAAAGAAGCCGATCCCGATCTCGCGAATCGCCTTGCCAAAATGCTCCACTGGCAATTCAATGCGTACACCCAGCGCCTCAATCACATCCGCCGAACCGCTCCCCGAGTGCGAAGCGCGATTCCCATGCTTTGCGACTCGCGCGCCTGCAGCCGCCGCAACAATTCCCGCTGCCGTCGAAATGTTGAACGTCCTAAATCCCTTGCCCCCCGTCCCGCACGTGTCCACGAGGTTTTCTGGCTGTGGCTCCCCATCCAAGAACACTCGTGCCGCGTACCTCCGCATCACGCTCGCAAAACCCGCCAGTTCTTCGACGCGCACCGGCCGCGCGTTCATTGCCCTCAGCAGCCGCACGATGTCAGGCGTTTCGACCCTCCCTGTGAGCAGCTCTTCCATCACTGCTTCCGCATCTTCCCGGGAGAAAATCTTCCCGGATACGGCGCCGTCAATAAGAGATTTTGTCATTTGGATTCAACTGCAATTCCGCCGCAACCTTGCTCCGCTTTATACTTTCCGAGTACACTCTTATGTTTCGGACGACAGGAAAATTCTAACACTACGGAACCCCGATGAAGATTCATGAGTATCAGGCCAAGGCCATTCTCGCGCGCTACGGTGTCACCACTCCACGCGGCGAAGTCGCCTTTTCCAAGGAAGAAGCCCGCGAAGGAGCGGCAAGGCTGAAATCGAACGTAGTCGTCGTTAAAGCTCAGATTCACGCCGGCGGCCGAGGCAAAGCCGGTGGCGTCAAGCTCGCGCACTCTCCCGACGAAGCCGCCGACATCGCTTCGCACATGCTGGGCGTGAATCTCGTCACCGCGCAGACCGGCCCCAGCGGGCGCACCGTCAAGCGCGTTCTCATCGAAGAGGGTCTGGACATCAAGCGCGAACTTTATCTCAGCATTCTCGTCGACCGCAGCGTCGGCAAAGTCGTTTTCATGGCCAGCGCTTCTGGCGGCATGGACATCGAGGAAGTCGCCAAGACGCATCCCGAAGCCATCATGCGCGAAACCATTCATCCCGCGGTTGGCTTGCAAGCCTATCAAGCGCGCAAGCTTGTCTTTGGACTTGGCTTGTCCGGCGATGTCGCCACGAAGGCCGGCCCGTTTCTCCAGGCCTTGCACCGCGCTTTTGTCGATACGGATTCCTCCATGCTCGAAATCAACCCCGCCGTGGTCACCGCCGACGGCCGCCTCGTCGCCCTCGACGCCAAGATGACCTTCGACGACAACGGCCTCTTCCGCCATAAAGAACTTCGCGAATTGCGCGACCTCGACGAAGAAGATCCTCTCGAGGTCGAAGCCTCCAAGTACGGCCTGAACTACATCAAGCTCGACGGCACCGTCGCCTGCATGGTCAACGGCGCTGGCCTCGCCATGGCCACCATGGACATCATCAAATACGCCGGCGGTTCCCCGGCCAATTTCCTCGACGTCGGCGGCGGCGCGTCTTCCGATCAAGTGAAGAACGCGTTTCGCATTTTGATTGGCGATCCCGCAGTCAAAGCCGTCTTCATCAATATTTTCGGCGGCATTCTGCGCTGCGATGTTCTAGCCACCGGTGTAGTGGCCGCCGCAAAAGATTTACAAGTGAAAGTCCCGGTCGTCGTTCGCATGGAAGGCACCAACGTCGAACTCGGCCAGCAAATTCTCCGCGAAAGCGGCCTCAACTTCACCATTGCCAACGGCATGAAGGACGGCGCGCAAAAGGTCGTCGCGCTTGCAGGAGGTGCGCGATGAGCGTCCTGGCGAATGAAAAGACGCGCTTGATCGTGCAAGGTTTCACCGGGCGCGAAGGCACTTTCCATGCTCAGCAAATGATTGAGTACGGCACCAACGTAGTCGGCGGAGTCACGCCCGGCAAAGGCGGCACGAAGCATCTCGAACGCCCTGTCTTCGACACCGTTCAAGAAGCGGTGAAGGGAACCGGCGCTAATGCCAGCGTCATCTTTGTTCCTCCACCCTATGCGGCCGACGCGATCTTAGAAGCGGCCGATGCGGAAATTCCGCTCGTCATCTGCATCACCGAAGGCATTCCCGTGATCGACATGGTTCGCGCCGCCGCAACGGTAGACTTCAACAAAACGCGCCTCATCGGCCCCAACTGCCCCGGCGTCATCTCCCCCGGCAAATGCAAAATCGGCATCATGCCCGGCCGCATCCACAAACAGGGCCACGTCGGCGTCGTCAGCCGCAGCGGCACGCTGACCTACGAAGCCGTCGACCAACTCACACGCCTCGGCATCGGCCAATCCACCTGCATCGGCATCGGGGGCGATCCCATCATCGGCACGTCTTTCCTCGATGCCATGCGCCTCTTCAACGATGACCCCGACACACACGCCGTCATATTGATCGGCGAAATCGGCGGCAATGCCGAAGAAACTGCCGCGCAATGGATCGCCTCCAATGTAAAAAAACCGGTCGTTGGCTTCATCGCTGGCCAGACCGCCCCGCCGGGCCGCCGCATGGGCCATGCCGGCGCCATCATCAGCGGCGGCCAAGGCACCGCCAAAGACAAATACGCCGCCATGGCCGCCGCAGGAATCCACACAGTTGAGACCCCCGCGGACATGGGCTCAACAATCGCCGCCGTCCTCAAATAGTCGTTTTGTTTTTGTAGGCGCCGGGCTTTAGCTGGGCATCTTGCACTTAATAACTCGGAGGATTGTTTCGTGTCACTCGAACGCACATTCGCAATTATCAAGCCGGACGCCGTTGCTCGCGGCCAACAGGGGGAGATTCTCTCCCGCATTCATAAAGCCGGCTTCACCATTGTCGCTATCAAATCCATGCGCCTCACCAAAGAAGAAGCCGGCGGCTTCTACGCCGTCCACAAAGCTCGTCCCTTTTTCGGCGAACTCACCGACTTCATGAGCTCCGGCAAAATCTTCGCTATGGTCCTGGAAGCCGATGCCGCCATCCTGAAATGGCGCGACACCATGGGAGCCACCGATCCCAAAAAAGCCGCGCCCGGCACCATCCGCCACGACCTCGGCACCAGCATCGGCAACAACTGCACGCACGGCTCTGATGCTCCGGAAACGGCCGCCTTCGAAATCAACTATTTCTTCGCCGGCCTGGAACTCATCTAGGTAGCAAAGGCTTCCAGGTAGCGCAGACTTCAGTCTGTGCGTTGTTCACCAGCATCCCGCTCCCGCGGAACTGAGAGCCATCTCAATGGCCCTTCTAGGTGGCGTAGCATGGCGACGCCCGCCGCGGTCTACCCGGCAACCGCGATCGCCTGGAGCGCTTTCCCGCCTTTTCCCCGCTTTTTTGAGCCTTGCTCTCCCGATGCCCCATCGTCCGAAGGATTCAGCAAGTAGATTTTGAGGGCTGCTCGCGGGTGGCAGGCTCCCTCTTCTATAATGCTTCTGTGGATCCGCTCCGCGACCTCGGCCGCACCCTCCTGCTACTCGGTGCTGCTCTAGTCCTAGTCGGCGCGCTCTTCTACTTCGGTGGGAAACTCCCCTTCCGGCTCGGCAGACTCCCGGGCGACATCGTCTATCGCGGCGAACACACCACTTTCTATTTCCCCGTCGTCACTTGCCTTGTCCTAAGTCTCGGCCTCTGTTTTCTTTTCTGGTTCTTCTCGCACTTTCGACGGTGAGTCGCTGGAAGAACCGCGGATTTTCCCCGCGCCGGCGCTCTCCTGATATATAGTTCCCGCGTCCAAAAGCGAAGAACCTTAGCGCGCACGACCAAACTACATCGGAGAACCTCTCATGAAATTTGCCGTCCTCACTCTCGTCGCGGCTCTCGCCGTTTCACACTCCGCCTCCGCGCAGACCTCCTCCGAGAAGCCCGCCCAGCAAAACGCCGCTCCTGCGCAAGCTGCCTCAGACCCATTCGCCAGCGTTCCCACTCCAAAGCCCGAAGATGTGAAGTCCATCGACAGCATCATGGCCGCGGTCTACGACGTCATCTCCGGCCCTCCTGGCGAGCGCGACTGGGGCCGTTTCCGCTCGCTCTTCCTTCCCACTGCGCGCCTCACTGCCGCCACAAAAGGCCCTGATGGCAACGTCCGCCTTCGTCCCATGACCGCCGATGAATACGCCACGCGCGCTGGCGGCTACTTCCTCAAGAACGGTTTCTTCGAACACCCCATCGTGAGTCGCGTCCAAACCTTCGGCAACGTCGCCCAGGTCTTCAGCAGCTACGAATCGCGGCACACTGCCGGCGAAGCCCCTTTCGCGCGCGGCATCAACAGTTTTCAGCTCCTCAACGACGGCAAACGCTGGTGGGTCGTCAGCATCCTCTGGGACGAAGAGCGCCCCGACAATCCCCTTCCCAAGGATTTTGCCTCAAAGCCGTAGCCCGTTTGCTCTGCCGTCTGCCCCTCGCTTTACAGACTCGACTGCTCCACCTATAGTCGTAATTGCATGCTGTTGGCCTCTTCCAAGCGTCTCTGTGTGACCGCGCGTATTTTCCTTCCGCCGTTTGCCTTCTTTTTGCTTTTTTTCGCGCTCGCCGCAAACGCCGAGAACATCAAAGACATCCATCCCACCAGCTACGTCACCGATCTCGCGCACATCATCGCCCCCGACGTGAAAACCCGCCTCGAAAGTCTATGCCTCGAGCTCGAGGAAAAGACCGGCGCCCAGATGGCCATCGTCACCGTCCGTTCCCTCGACGGCCAGGACGTCGATCAATATGGCAATGACCTTTTCAAGCAGCTTGGCGTCGGCAATAAAAAAGACAATCGCGGCGTCCTCCTCCTCGTCGCTCCCACCGAGCGCACCTATCGCGTCGAAGTAAGCTACGGTCTCGAGCCGGTCATCAACGATGCTCGTGCCGGCGACGCCGGCCGCCTGATGCGCTCCTATTTCCTTCAGGGAAATTACAGCGCTGGCATCGAAGCTGCTGCCTGGCAGCTCGCAAAATTCGTCGCCGACGATCGCGGCGTAACACTCACCGCAACTCCTCCCGCCAGGCCCGCCCACCCGCGCCAGGACGATTCCCGCTCTTTTCCCATCTGGCCGCTTTTTATTTTCATTTTCATCGTGATTCAAGTCATCAGAGCTGCCTCGAGAGGCGGCTCCGGCCGCGGCGGAAGAGGCAGCGGCTGGTGGATCGGCCCCATGATCGGTGGCATGCTCGGCGGCGGTGGCTTCGGCGGCAGTTCCGGCGGCGGTGGTGGCGGCGGAGGCTTCGGAGGTTTTGGCGGTGGCAGCAGCGGCGGCGGCGGCGCCAGCGGCAGTTGGTAAACGAAGCTTATTAGCCAGAGTTTACGTATACAGTTTGTGGACGCAGCCCTCGAGTTTCGACAAGGAGCGGTAGCAAAATGCTGTCGACGGAAGCAAAACTGACGGATCTCGTAAGCCGCATGAAGGAATACGCGGCCGACAATCTCGAGTCCATGATTCTTTATGGCTCCGCCGCGCGCGGCGACTATAAGCAAGGCCATTCCGACCTGAACATCCTCTGCGTCCTGCGCAGCGTCGCCGCCCGCGAACTAACACGAGTCACTCCCGTGGTCCACTGGTGGTGCAAAAATCAAAGCGAACCCGCGCCCCTCTTTTTCACCGCCGAAGAGCTGCGCCGCTCCGCCGACGTTTTTGCCATCGAGCTTCTCGACATGCAAGAAAGCCGCCGCGTTCTCTACGGTGCCGACCTCGTCGCCAGCATCGCCGTGCCCATGAATCTCCACCGCGTCCAGGTCGAGCGCGATCTCAGCACGCTGCTTCTAAAACTCCGCCAGCATTTCCTCCTCAACGGCCATAAAGAAAACGAATTGCGCGCGGCCGCGGCTAAATCGGCCTCCAGTGTTCTCGCCCTGCTTCGTCACGCCCTCATCGCGTTCGACGAAGAGCCTCCCGCCACTGCCTCCGAGGTTTTCGCGCGCGTAGCCGCTCTCACCGGCGCCGACGCCGAAGCTTTCGCAGCCGCTTTCAAGCTTCGCGAAAGTCACGTCCATGCGGACGACATCGTGCGCACCTACGGCCAATACGTAAATGCTCTTACTGTGGTAATTTCGGTTTTAGACAAGATTGTCCCCAAGCGCGAGTGGCAGCGAGCCGGCAAAGCCGGTTCCTGACTTGTTTGCAAGGATTTGTTTGCGGAGGAAAGCATCATGAAAGCAGCTCTGATTGTGCTCGTCGTTCTCGTCATCATCGCGTTGCTCTTCGGCAGCTCCTTTATTTCGCGCCGAAACCAAATGGCCATCAAACGCGAAGCCGTCAACGCTTCCTGGGCCCAGGTGGACGTCGTCCTGCAGCGCCGCGCCGACTTAATCCCCAATCTCGTCGAGACGGTCAAAGGTTTTGCTACGCACGAAACCGAAGTCTTCAGCGACATCGCCAAAGCACGCGAAGGCTACATGAACGCCACCACGCCCGCCGATAAAATCGCGGCCAATAGCCAGCTCGAAGCCTCCCTGGCCAAAGTTCTGGTCCTCACTGAAAATTATCCCCAACTCAAATCCAACGAAAATTTCCTCCGCCTCCAGGACGAACTCGCCGGCACCGAAAACCGCATCGCCGTCGAGCGCCGCCGCTACAACGAAACCGTCCAGGACTACAACACCTACATCTCCCTCTTCCCGAACAGCTTCATCGCCAGCATGAGCGGGTTCACACGCAACGACGCCTACTTCAAAACCGAACCCGGCGCCCGCCAAGCCCCCAAAGTCAATTTCAGCTCCACTCCAGCTCCCTCATCCGCGCCGGCTCCAGCCCCGGCGAAGCCCTAGCGCGGTCGGTCACGCATCCGCCCAAATTGTAGGGGCCGCCACACGGATCACGAGTCACGGATCACGCTTCCATGAGCCAGCTCACCTTCAACCTCCAGCCCACCCGCCGCGCCCTCACCGTCAGCGAGCTGACCGCCCGCATCCGCGATCTTCTCGCCAAGAATTTCAATGACCTCCTGGTCGAAGGCGAAATCTCCAACTGCCGCGAAGCCCAGTCCGGCCACATCTACTTCACCCTAAAGGACGACCGCTCCCAAGTCCGCTGCGTTTTCTTCAAGCAGCAGCAGCGCGGCATCAAGTTCCGCCCCGAGGATGGCTTGCACGTCACCGTTCGCGGCTCGATCAGCGTTTACGAAGGCCGCGGTGAATATCAAATTTACGTGGAGAATATCGACCCCGTCGGGCTCGGCGCGCTGCAGCTTGCATTCGAGCAATTGAAGAAGCGCCTCGAAGCGGAAGGCCTGTTCGCCGCTGACCGCAAAAAGCCGCTCCCGATGCTTCCCAGCCGCATCGGCTTGATCACTTCTCCGCGTGGAGCCGCCGTCCGCGACGTTGTCCGCATCTTGCGCCGACGATTTCCGAATGTTCACTTGACAGTTTTTCCCGTGCGCGTTCAAGGCGAAGGTGCCGCCGCCGAAATCGTCAAAGCGCTAAGATTTTTCAATCAGAAAAAACTTGTCGACGTCCTAATTCTCGCGCGCGGCGGCGGCTCCATGGAAGATCTCTGGGCCTTCAACGAAGAACCTCTAGCCCGCGCCATCGCCACCTCCGAAATTCCGGTTATCTCCGGCGTTGGCCACGAAACCGATTTCACCATCGCCGATTTTGTCGCTGACGTTCGTGCTTCCACTCCGTCCGCCGCCGCCGAGCTCGTCGTTCAGACGCGCCGCGAATTCGATAAGCACATCGCCGATCTCCGCGAAACGCTCGCGAGCCTCTTCCGCTACCGCCTCCTCGATCTGAGCAAGCGCGTCCACGAACTTTCCGCGCGCCGCGGCTTCCGTCGTCCGCTCGATCTGCTTCGCCAGCAGCGGCAGCGCGCCGACGAAATGACTTCGCGCCTCGCGCTCGGCCTCCGCGCCCGCCTCGAACAATCGCGCAGACGCTTCACCGCTCTGCACTTGCGCATCGCCACTTTCGATTTTCGCGTGAAAATTTCCGCGTTCCGCCTGCGCCTCGAAAAACGCAGCGCCGACCTCGGCGTCCGCGCCGAACGCCTTCTGCGCACCAAACGCGAACGCCTCGAGCGTCTGACTCTCCAACTCGAGGAACGCAGCCCTCTGAAAGTTCTGGAACGGGGCTACGCCATTGCCACTGACGCCGCCGGCAACCTCCTCCGCGACGCCGCCCAGGTAAATGTCGGCGACGCGGTAGCCATCCAACTCCACCGCGGCCGCCTCACGACCGAAGTAAGCAAGAAGGAAAAGTCATGAAACCGTCTCTCTCGCGCGCCCGTTCATTGGGGCTGCCGCTTGGCTCGTTTTTGTTTGATCTCTTTCAGCGTGTCGACCAACTCGTCAGCCATCTTGGTCAATTCATCGCGTTCGGCTTTGCTCGCGACGGTGTCGGCTTTTAGCCGGTAAAGCAGATTCAAGTACGCCATCGCGTCCTCGTAGTCTGGTTTCAGCTCGATCGCGCGTTTTAGAGAGGCAATGCCTTCCTCGATCGTGCTCCCATAACCCTTCTCATATTGTTCCCGCAAGTCTGTGGGAAGCGGTTCAACGTTACTCAGTTTTATTCCGCCCGCCGACTCGTTGAACCCTTTTCGCAGTTCGCCGTTCGCGCGGTAAGCCAACGACCAGTCAATTACCCCTATTCAGTAATACGGTTCGGGATCGTCCGGCTTGATCTGAATGTGTTCTTGCTGGAAGGTCTTAGATTCCCGGAATTTGCCCGCATCGAAGGGCTGCCCCGCCATCTGGAACAGAAGCGATCCGATTCCATCGACCGCGGAAAGATTCTCCGGCTGGAGGTTCAAAACGCCTTTGAACTCGGCGATTCCGGCTTCACCTGTTTGCCGATTTTCTTCAGAGGGAGCACCGGGAATGTATTGCGAACGGTAGGTTGCCGCAAGATACAGCCGCGCGTTCAAAAGATTGGGATCCAATTGCTTGGCATGGCTGAATAGCTGGATTGCTTCTTCGTACTGACCGTTCTTGAACGCCCGTAGGCCTTGATTCAACGCAACCCGCGCCTGAATTTGCTCCTGAGTCTGAGGATCTGGGTCTTGCTTGGTGAGATTCCCATGAGGCTGAATAAAAAAACTGCAGCGACACAGCTGAAGCAGAGAAACGAAGACACACGAATATGCGGAATCAACATGAAGAACTCCGATCTTCCCTGCGGAGCTTCATTCTAATCGTCGTCGGAAGAGGAGGCAACTTTGAGGACCGCAAGAAAGGCTTCTTGCGGAATGTCGACTTGGCCGACGCGCTTCATGCGACGCTTGCCTTCTTTCTGCTTTTCAAGGAGTTTGCGTTTGCGCGAGATGTCTCCCCCGTAGCACTTGGCAAGCACGTTTTTGCGTATCGCCGCCACGGTTTCGCGCGCGATGACGCGGCTGCCGATGGCCGCCTGGATGGGCACTTCAAACATTTGCCGCGGAATCAGCTTGCGCAGGCGCGTCACCAATTCGCGGCCGCGTTCCGCCGCAAAATCGCGGTGAATAATCAGCGCGAGCGCGTCGACGGGTTCGCCGGCGACGAGCACGTCGAGTTTGATGAGGTCGGATTCGCTGTATCCGGCAAGATGGTAGTCGAGCGAAGCGTAGCCGCGTGAGACGCTTTTCAGGCGGTCGTAGAAATCGAGCACGATTTCATTGAGCGGCAGTTCGTAGGTGAGCATCACACGCGTCGGCGAGAGATACTCGAGATTTTTCTGCGTGCCGCGTTTCTCCTGGCAGAGCTTCAGAATCCCGCCGACGGACTCGTTGTTGGTAATGATCATCGCCGTGATGATCGGCTCCTCGATTTTGTCGATATCGCTGGGGTTCGGAAATTTCGCGGGACTGTCGACTTCGATCACTTCACCGCTCACGCGAGTAATGCGGTAACGCACGCTGGGTGCCGTAGTAATCAGGTTGATCCCGAATTCGCGCTCCAGGCGCTCTTGCACGATTTCCATGTGCAGCAAGCCAAGGAAGCCGCAGCGGAAACCGAAGCCGAGCGCCACGGAATTTTCCGGTTCGTAGAAAAACGCGGCGTCGTTCAACTGCAATTTGCCGAGCGCGTCGCGCAACGGTTCGTAATCGTCGGCGAGCACGGGAAACAGTCCGGCGAAGACCATCGGCTTGATGGCTTCAAACCCAGGCAGCGGCGGCGCAGGCCTCGCAGCTTCGGTGACGGTATCGCCCATGCGCGCATCCGCCACGCGCTTGATATTTGCGACGATAAAGCCCACGTCGCCGGCGCCAAGTTCCTCGAGCGCGACGGGCTTGGGAGTGAGCGTGCCGAGCGTTTCTACTTCGTGGACTTCGTTGCTGTAGCAGAGCCGGATTTTTGTATGTTTGTTGACGTGGCCTTCCATTACGCGCACGAGGACCACGGCTCCGCGATAAATATCGAACCATGAATCGAAAATCAGCGCCTGCAGCGGATTTTCCGAGCTGCCTTTCGGCGCCGGGATGCGCTGCACGATGGCTTCGAGAACGTCTTCGACGCCGAGGCCGCTCTTCGCGCTGATGAGCAGAGCGTCCGCCGCGGGAATCGCGAGCACGTTTTCAATTTGTTCTTTGACGAAGTCGGTTTGCGCGGCAGGCAAGTCGATTTTGTTGATGACAGGAACGATCGTCAAGTTATTGCCCGCGGCGAGAAACGTGTTCGCCACAGTTTGCGCTTCGACGCCCTGGCTGGCGTCGACGACGAGCAGCGCGCCTTCGCATGCGGAAAGGGCGCGCGACACTTCGTAGGAAAAGTCTACGTGTCCCGGCGTGTCGATCAAGTTGAGCTGGTAGGTGTTTCCGTCTTTCGCGGTGTAATGCAGCCGGATGCTTTTCGCTTTGATGGTGATGCCGCGCTCGCGCTCGAGATCCATCGAGTCGAGCACTTGTTCATGCATCTCACGCTGCGTAAGCGCGCCCGTCATCTCCAGCAATCGGTCCGCGAGAGTGGACTTGCCGTGATCGATGTGCGCGATGATACAAAAATTGCGTATGAACTTAGGGTCCATGTATGTCGGTTATCGCTTCCGCTTGCGACCGCTTTTATTTTGTTCAGATCCCGGCAGGAGCCGCATGCTTCGAGGAGCCAAGACACCAGGCTGCGCAAAACCGTGCCGTGTGACAGTTCAGTTTGCCACAAGGAGTGAGTAGTGGGTAGTGAGTAGTGAGCAGGGGACAGGTGGCGCTGGCAAAATATCCAAAATTGCGCCGAAAACCGCGGCGGAAAAGGCGCGTCTAAGAAAACGGAGGTGTTCTCGAAATGACGAAACGAATGGCGTTTCTCGCGTTGCTGGTCATGGCAATTCCAGCGTTTGCTCAGGACCAGAAGCCGGCGCCCACGCTGAAAAGCGTTTTGCTGCAACAGTTGAAGGACACGCATACCAACAGCAATTGGTTCGTATGCGCGGATGTTGCTTTGGCAGGAGTGACGCCCGAGCAAGCGAACTGGAAGGACGGCAAGGGGAATCACTCCGTCGGCCAGTTGGCGTATCACATCTGGTTTTGGAATGAACGCAATCTTCGCAACATGAAAGGCGAGCATCCGGAGAAATTCAGCGGCAACAACGACGAAACCTTCGACAAGTTCGATGCGAAAAGCTGGAACGAAACCGTTCAGAAGCTGGACGCGGTACTGACGGAACTGGAAAAGATGGTCGAGAATGCCGACGAAGCAAAGCTGAAGGCTATCGCTCGGACGATCGCAAACATCAACGCGCACAATGCCTACCACATCGGCGAAATCGTGATGGTGCGCAAGGAGCAAGGCTCCTGGGATCCGAGTAAGGGAGTGAAGTAAGCCCAACAGAGACACGGAGTTTCCCGTTCTAGCTGTTTGAAGGCTCCCGAGAGTTTGGTGGCGAACTCGGCTATTCGTCGCGAAGAGTGCAGATGGGCTCGACGTGAGTGGCGCGGTACGCGGGAACTGCGGTGGCGAGAACGCCCACAGCAACAAGAAGGACGGCGACCGTGGCGAAGGTGAGCGGGTCGGTCGGGCGCACACCGTAAATAAGAGACGAGACAACGCGACCAAGCCCGAGGGCTGCGGCGAGGCCGATGGCGACGCCCAGCAGAATGGGTTTCAGGCCATCGGTGACGACCATCTTCATGACGTCGGAGTGGGAAGCGCCGAGAGCCATGCGAATGCCGATTTCGCGGACGCGGCGGCGAACGGCGTAAGAGAGCACGCTATAAATGCCGACGGCGGTGAGGACCAGCGCGAGCGCGGCGAAAGCGGCCAGCAACAACATGTTCGAACGCTGCGGCGTCAGGGTATTGGAAATCAATTCGTTCATGGTCATTACGTCCGTGACCGGCGTTTCCGCGTCGACTTCATGCACGGCGCTGGTGACGGCAGTGACGATGCTCATGGGGTCGGTGCTGGTGCGCACGGCAAGGCTCATGGGGAACGAGCGCCAGGTTTCAGAAGGCGGAGCGAAGATCTGATCCAGCGGCCAATACACTGTCGCAACCGGCCGGGTCTCATCGAGAGAATCCAGCTTCACGTTTCCGACCACGCCGACGATTTCGCGGGCCGCACCCGGAAAGAAAGTTAGCGTGAGATGTTTGCCGATCGGGTTTTGGTTGGGCCAAAAGCGTTTGGCCATGGATTCGCTGATGATCACGGCGGGATTTCTGCCTGCCACGTCAGCCTCGGTGAGGTCGCGGCCGCTCAGGAGCGGGATGCGCATGGCATGCAAATAGCCGGGACTGGTGAGGCGGACGTCGACTTCGGGTTGGTCGGCCATGGGCACGACGGGCTGGCCTTCGATGGCGACCGGCTGATGGGAACCGCCATCACTCATGGGAAGGTCGTCGATGACGCCGGCGGACTCCACACCGGGAGTGGCGCGAACTTGTTGAAGGACGCGTTCGAAAAAGGAGATATAGGCGGTTGGAGTGGTGAACTTATTGGCGGGAATAGAAACGGTCATGGTGAGCAAGCTATTGGGATCGAAGCCAGGCTTGACGTTGCTGAGTTCCCACAAGGTGCGAACCATGAGTCCGGCACCGATCAGCAGCACCAGGGAGAGAGCAACTTCGGAAACTACAAGAAGGCCGCGTGTTTTGGCGCCTCCGGAGTCGGAACTGCCGCGGCTTTGACCTTGCTTGAGAGCTTCGTTGACATCCGCTTTCGTAAATCGCAGCGCCGGGAGAAGGCCGGCGAGAGCGCCTGCGAACAGGGCTAGAAATGCGGTGAAGGCAAGCACGGGAGCGTTGAGTGTGATTTCCGCGAAACGCGGGAGGCGGTCGGCGAGGAATTTGACGATCAGAGCAGTGCCAAAGCGGGCGAGAAAGAGGCCCAATACGCCTCCGGCAAGGGAGAGAAGCAGAGTTTCAGCCAGCACAAGACGGAGAATGGCGCCGCGGGTAGCTCCTAAGGCCGAGCGGATTGCGATTTCTTTTTTTCGGGCCAGGATTTTGCCGAGAACAAGATTGGCAACGTTGGCGCAAGCGATCAAGAGCACAAAAGCTACGGCGCCTACCAGCACGAGCAGAGCGGGGCGGACATCGCCAATCGTTTGTTCGCGCAAGGTAAGGATCTTGGCGCCCCAGCCTTTGTCGTCCTCGGGATAAAGCTGTTCGAGGCGAGCGGAAATGGCACTGAGTTCGGCCTGCGCCGCGCGGATGTCTACGCCGGGTTTGAGGCGGCCGATGACCAGGTAGTTGTGATTGCCGCGTACCGCGCGCCTTTCGTCGGTCCAGGCTAGAGGGATCCAAAGCCGGGCCCAGCTGGGGTATTTGAAATTGGGAGGCATGACGCCGAGGATGGTATACGGCTCGCCATCGAGAACGATCTTTTGGCCAATGACGGCGGGGTCAGCCCCATAGCGTTCGCGCCAAAGGGCGTTGCCGAGGACGACGACATGACCCTGGCCGGGGCGGTCATCGTCGGGGGTAAAGCCACGGCCGAGAATAGGTTGAACGCGAAGGATCGAAAAGAAGCCCGCAGCGACGGGGGCGGCTTCGATCGATTCCGGGCGTTCCTTGCCACCGACGTTGAAACGAGCGCCGCCGAAAGCGGCCATGTCCTCAAAGGAGTGGTTCATGCTCCGCCAGTCAAGGTAGTTTGCCGGGGAGACGGAGAAAGAGGTCATTCCCGGGAAGCTTTTGGCGGGGGGGACGTGCCAAATTTGCATGATGCGGGAGGAATCCTGGTAGGGGAGGGGGCGGAGGAGAACGGCGTTCACCACGGAGAAAATGGCGGTGTTCGCGCCGATTCCCAGGGCGAGCAGGAGGATGGCGGTAACGGTGAAGCCTGGGTTGCGAACCAGGATGCGAAGGCCGAGTTGAAGGTCGGAGAAGAGGTTACGCATAAGAAGGCACTCCAGGCCGCCAATGAATGGCAGTTGGGCGGTGACATGCATAGGAGACGGACGAAACGGCAAAAGGTTCCAAGGATTTGGCGAGAATGGGCGTGCCGGATACCACAAGGCGGGATTGCACGAGTTTTGCGGGGCTCGCAATCGCGGTATATAGTTGAAAGTGGGCGTGCACACCTCTCGCATCGCGCGCGACCCGGCACAAGATTTTCTAATCAGCCGACAGGCACAGCAAAGGCAACCCGGACGGATGGCCGCAGACGTCAGCAAGCATTTGGACCGCGCCAAGCGATTCCTCGAAAAGAACCGCGTCGAGGACGCTATCGAAGCGTATCTGGCCGTGCTGGACGAGGCGCCGCAGCACCAGGAAGCGACGCAAGCGCTCGGAGATCTTTACGCGCGGATGGACCAGCCGGAGCGCGCCGCCGTTTATTACGGTTTGCTGTTTGATTTGCTGATCGAGCCGCGCGACGAAACCAAAGCGCTGGCCATCTACAATCGTTTTCTGCGAAGCGGCTCCACTGCACAGCCTCCGGAACGCATCGCCCGCTATGCGTTCTTGCAGCAAAAACAGAATCATCCCGAAGAAGCCATCGATCAATACACCAAGGCTGGGGAATTGTTCACGAGCGCGGGACGGCATGAAGATGCGCTGTTTTGCTGGGAGCGCATCGCACAGCTCGATCCGGAAAACCTCAGCCGGCAGCTCCGGCTGGCGGAGGGGGCGGAGCAGATCGGGAAGAATGCGCTCGCGGCGCGCACCTTTCTTAGGGCCGGTCAGCTTGCCTCGGCAGGCGGCGCCGAAGTCGATGCGCTGAAGCTGCTGGGCCGGGCTCACAAGCTAGCGCCGCAGGAGCGGAGCGTTGCGCTGCTCTATGCGCAAGCCAAGCTGCGCAGTGACGAGGCGGCGGAGGCGGCTACACTTCTCGAACCCTTTGCGGCGACCGAGAGCGACACCGTCTTTCTCGAGACCTTCGGCGATGCGTTGATTCGCGGCGGAAATCTCGACCGGGCGCGCGAGATTCTCGAAAAATTGTTGCGCGAAAAAAACGCAGGCGTGGAGCGCCTTTTCGAACTTGCCGACGCTTATGCGGCTTCCGCGCAGACTACCAAAGGCGTGGACGTGCTCCAGACGCTCAAGCGCCGCATGTTCGCGGACAAGCGGCAGAATGATTTCGCCACGCAATTGGACGCCGTAGCCTCGAAGCACCCGCACTCGCAAGGAATGATGGAGTTTTGGGCCGCGGTGTACAACGAGCTGAACCGCGAATCGCAGTATTTCGAAATTCTAGTAAAGCTATTCGATGTTTATTTCAACGCCGGCGACTTCCGGAAGGCTTGCGATTCGCTCGAGCGGCTTGTGGACATCGACGCCTACGACTACCGGAATCAAGAGCGGATGGAAAAGCTTCGCGGACATGTGGATGAAGCGTTTTTGAAACGTGTGGGCGGCAGGCTGGCCAAGTCCATGAGCACGGCGCCGCCACCGCCGGCTAACACCGGCGCGGGAGCAAGCGTCTCGCAAACCGCGCCAAACACGGAAGAAGGCCGGCATGCGCAAGCGCTCGAAGACCTGATCGTGCAGACGGAGATTTTTCTGCAGTATTCGTTGCAGGCGAAGGCGCTCGAACGGCTGCAAAAGATTGCTGCCATGTTTCCCGGGGAAGAAGCGCGCAACGCACGTTTACAGAATCTGTATCAAATGGCCAATTGGTGGCCTCCCGGTGCAGCGAAGCCCAAGCAGGAAGCCGTCGCGCCTGCTCCGCCACAAGCCGCGGCGGCGCCGGTCGTCGAGGCGCAGCCGGTGCAAGTCACGACGCGGACGGGCGTATACAGCGCGGAAACGCTGCGCGATTTGTCGAAAATTTCCGAAATCAACCAGAAGATTTTCCGCCAACAGACGCCGCGGGCGATGCTGAACACCGCCGTGAGCGAAGTGGGTTCTCATCTGCGGACCTTGCGATGCATCGCGGTTGTCGGGGCGCCCGGCCGGCCCCCAGAGATGTCCGCGGAATTTTGCGGCCAGACGAGCAAGCCTGCGCCGGGAGCACAGGTGGTTCTGCTGCTGGCGCAGATGGAAAAGGCGGAGCCGGATGAACTCGGTGGATTGGTGGTTGACGCTACCGAGGGATCGATTGTCGCCGAAATGGGATTGGCGACCGCGCTTGGGGTGATGATCACGGACAAAGAGACGCAAGCGCCCGCGGGGATGCTGATTGTTGGCCACGCGGAACCGCATAAGTGGAAGCCGAACGAAGCTTATTTTTTGCAAGCCATTGGTGATCAGATGCTGATGAGCGTGAGCCATACGCGGCTGCGTTCGCTGGTGCGGCGCATGGGAGTTTCGGATGAACGAACCGGTTTGTTGAGCCGCAGTTCGTATCAGAGCTGCTTATTGACGGAGGCGGACCGGGCGCGCAGCCAAGGGACGCCATTGGCTCTGGCGATTTTGCAAATTGATCGTGGCGCGGAGATTTTGCGGCAGCAGGGGGAGTCGCCGCTGGAGCGGTTTTTGGAGCAGTTGGCGCGGTCGCTGCAGCCGATCGTGCGGCAGAACGACGTGGCGGTGAAATATACGTCTTGGTCGCTGGCGTTCATTTTGCCGGATACGACGCTGGCCGGCGCGCAGAACCTGGCGGACAAGTTGCGGCGCGCGGCTTCGGGCTTGCGGCCGCCTTGGGATACGACGCAAATCACGCTTAGCGCTGGGATCGTCGAAGCGGTGGCGAAACACGAGTACGACAGCGAAGACATCGTGACGGATTTGATCAATCGCGCCGAATTTAGCGTGGAAGAGGCGCGGAAAAAGGGCGGGGATACCGTCGTGACTCTGGATACGCCGAAGGTCTAATTCTTATAGGTCCACTTCGGATCACAATTTCTGAAAAGTGAGGCGAGCATGTTTCCAACGGATGTGGTGATTGTGGCGGGGGCGCGGACGCCGATGGCGCGGTATACGGGGGCGTTTTCAGAGGTAAGCGCGATTGATCTGGCGGCGCATGCTTCGAAAGAAGCGATTCGGCGATCGGGAGTGGACCCGGAGGAGTTCGACCACGCGATTTTTGGGAACGTGATGCAGACGAGTGCGGACGCGCTTTATGGTGCTCGGCACGTGGGATTGAAGGCGGGATTGAAGGTGGAGACGCCTGCCGTGACGGTGAACCGATTGTGCGGGTCGGGCATTGAAGCCGTGTCGCAGGCGGCACAGCGGCTTTTGCTTGGCGAAGCGACGATGGTGTTGGCGGGCGGGATGGAGAATATGACGCAGGCGCCGTTTGTTATTCGCGGCGCGAGGACGGGATTGAAATTGGGCGGCGGGGCGCTGGAGGATTCGTTGTTTGTAGGATTGACGGACAGTTACTGCGGACTGCCGATGGCGTTGACTGCGGAAAAATTGGCGGAGCAGCATGGAATTACGCGTAAAGATGCGGATGCATATGCTTTGCGGAGCCAGCAAGCGGCGGATGCGGCATATAAAGCGTGCCGGATTCGGGAAGAAATTGCGCCAGTGGAAGTGAAACAGGGGAAGAAGACGATTGTTTTCAGTGAAGACGATCACCGGCGGCCGGAAACGACGATGGAGACTTTGGAGAAATTGCCGCCTTCGTTCAAGAAAGATGGAATTGTGACGGCGGGGAATGCCAGCGGGATTGTGGATGGCGCGGCGGCGGTGGTGGTGACGCGCGAAGCGACAGCGAAGGAGCGCGGGCTGAAGCCGATAGGACGAATTGTGGCGTGGGCGACCGCGGGAGTCGATCCAAGCATTATGGGGATTGGGCCGGTGCCTTCCTCGCAGAAAGCGCTGAAACTGGCGGGGTTGACTTTGGAGCAGATGGATCGCGTGGAAGTAAACGAAGCGTTTGCCGCGCAGTATCTGGCGGTAGAGAAGGCGCTGGGGTTGAACCGCGACAAGACGAATGTAAATGGGGGAGCGATTGCGCTGGGGCATCCGCTGGGAGCGAGCGGGACGCGGCTGCTGATCACGATTTTGAACGAATTGCGGCGGAATAATTTGCGGTATGGGCTGGCCACGGCTTGCATTGGCGGCGGACAGGGAATTGCGATGATTGTGGAAAGCTTGCACTGAAAATCGTGCCCGCCAAGACAATTCTAATCTCGCGATTCAAAACAACCGGGTTTCCGACAAGCCACACACCAAAAGGATTCTGGTAAACTTTCGGGGCCCGCGAAGGGCTTCGACCGCGGTATCTACGAGGAAAATCAATCATGGCAATTCGGAAGGTGGGAGTTGTGGGGTGTGGTTTGATGGGGTCGGGGATCGCGCAGGTTTCGGCGGCTGCGGGATTCCTAACGGTGGTACGAGAAGTGAGTCCGGCGATTGTCGAGAAGGGGCTGAATATTATTGAGAAGAATTTGGCGCGGTTGGTGGAGAAGGGGACGATCACGGCCGCGGCGCAATCCGAAATTCGTGGGCGACTGCAAGGGACGATCCTGCTCGAGGAACTGAAGGATTGCGATTTAATTATTGAGGCGATCATCGAGCAGTTGCCGGCGAAGCGTGAGCTTTTTACCACGCTCGATGCGCTCTGCCCGCCATCGACGATTTTTGCGAGCAATACTTCTTCGTTGACCATCACAGAAATTTCCGCGGCCACCAAACGGCCGCAGAGGTTTGTGGGTTTGCATTTCTTCAATCCGGTGCCGGTGATGAAGCTGGTGGAAGTGGTGCGTACGATCGCGACGGATCCGGATGTGTATGAAGAGATGGTGGTGTTTGGGACGAAGCTGGGGAAGACGGCGGTGCGGGCCCACGATTCTACGGGATTTATTGTGAACCGTTTGCTGGTGCCTTATTTGCTGGATGCGATTCGCGCGCTGGAAGAAGGCGTGGGATCGATCGAGGATATTGATAATTCGATGAAACTCGGTTGCGGGCATCCGATGGGGCCGCTGACTTTGCTGGATTTTGTGGGATTGGACACGACGTATTACATTTCGCAGATTATGTTCGAGGAGTTCCACGAGAAGAGGTTTGCCTCGCCGCCTCTATTGAAGCGCATGGTTTTGGCAGGATGGAATGGGCGGAAGTCCGGGCGCGGATTTTATGACTACAGCGATCCGCAAAAACCAAGGGCTTCGAAGCTTTGATGTGAGACATAGTTTTTCCTGATTTTTGTCGTTTTGGCTGTGCCGCTCCTCCCGGGTTATCATCCATGGTCTGAACGAATTGAAGGACTGAGTAAGTAGGCGTCTTAGAGAAGATTAGTCGAGGATCCGATGTCATCCGAGTTGATCAACCTGCTGTACGAGAAGAGAGATGGGATTGCGTTTGTTACGTTCAACCGGCCGAAGGTTTTGAATGCGTTGAACCGCAAGACGATGGAAGAATTGCAACAGGTGCTGCTCGATGCGCGCGGCGACGAAACGGTGCGCGTGCTGATTTTAACTGGCGCTGGAGAAAAATCGTTTGTGGCTGGGGCGGATATCGGAGAGCTTTCGCAGCAGACGCCGGTCGGTGGGAAAGAGTTTTCGTTGTTTGGGCAGGGAGTGATTCATTTGCTGGACACGATGGGGAAGCCTTCGATTTGCGCGATCAACGGGTTTGCGCTGGGCGGAGGTTGCGAGATCGCGCTGGCGTGTTCGATTCGAATTGCTAGCAAGTCGGCAAAGCTTGGGCAGCCCGAAGTAAAGTTGGGAATCATTCCTGGCTATGGCGGAACGCAGCGGCTGGCGCGCCTCTGCGGCAAGGGCGTGGCGCAGGAACTTTGTCTTGCCGGAGAAATGATTGACGCCGAAGAAGCTCTGCGCATTGGGCTTGTGAATCATATTTACGAACCGGCAGAACTCTTGGCGGCGGCCGAGGCGTTGGCCAAAAAGATCATCGCGAATGCGCCGGTCGCGGTGCGGTACGCGATGGAGGCGATCGAGCGCGGCATAGAGACGCCACAGGAGGAAGGGCTATTCCTCGAGGCGACGCTCTTTGGTTTAGCTTGCGCGACGGAAGACATGCGCGAAGGGACAAAGGCGTTTTTGGAGAAGAGGCGGGCGACATTTGTGGGGAAGTAGCTGAAGGCAGAAGAGAAAAACAGAAAAGATAACGCCGGAGCGCAGAGTTGACAGAGTTTAGCGGAGAACTGGGAGCCAAGCGGAGAAGTATGCAAACAGGGAAGATAGACGGCGGGTTCAGCGCAGCGGGATTGCGGTTCGGGATTGTTGTGAGTCGCTTTAACAGTTTTATTACCGAGCGGCTATTCGCTGCGGCGGTGGACGCGCTGGAGCGCGTGGGCGCGGCGGGAAAGGACGTGGATGCGGTGCATGTGCCGGGTTCCTTCGAATTGCCTCTGGCGTCGAAAAAACTTGCGCTGACTGGAAGGTACGACGCCTTGATCGCGATCGGATGCGTGATTCGCGGGGAAACCTCGCATTACGATTATGTTTGCTCGGAGACGGCGCGCGGGTTGCAGCTTGCGCAAATGGATACGGGCGTACCGATTATGTTTTGCGTGCTGACTTGCGACAATTTGGAGCAGGCCATCGACCGCGCGGGGCTGAAGGGCGGCAACAAAGGATTTGAAGCAGGTCTCGCGGCGGTTGAGATGGCGAATTTGTCGCGTAAATTGCGCGGCGCGCAGGCAAAGCCGACCGCCAGCGGAAAGCCGCAGCGCAAGTAACATGTCCCTGCGCACAAAATCACGCGAGTTTGCGATGCAGATGCTGTTTCAGTGGGACATGAGCGAGCAGGAGCCTGCGAAACTGGAAGCGAAGTTTTGGCGGGCCGCCAAAGCGACGGATTCCACGCGCGCGTTTGCGAACCGGCTGTTTGAAGGAACCGTGAAAGACACCGCGGTGATCGATGGGCTCATCGTCAAGCAAGCGGAGAACTGGCGGCTTGAGCGGCTTGCTGTGATCGACCGCGCGATTCTACGGCTGGCGATTTACGAACTGCGAACCACGGACACTCCGCCGAAAGTGATTTTCAACGAAGCGGTTGACTTGGCTAAGAAATTCTCTTCCGAAGATGCCGGATCTTTTGTGAATGGAATTCTCGACGCCGTCCGCAAGAGCATGGCGGCAAAATAAATTAACATCGATTGGGAATTATCTAGTTTGAATCGGCGCGTCTACCGATAGCTTTTGCTGAGCGCCGTCCGCGTCCCGTGCGGGTTAGACCGTTATCGTGCCTTCGAAGACTTTGACGGCGGCGCCGCTGACGCGCGGAACCAGCTTCTTGCCACGTTGCGTCACTTCCACTTCGATGTGGCTTGGACGGCCCATTTCTTCACCTTGAAGAATACTGAGTGTGTGGCCGGCCGCGAGCTTGCCATGCTTCACGAGATAGGCGCCGAGGGAGCCAGCGGCAGAGCCGGTCGCGGGATCTTCGTAAATTTCCCAAGGGAGCATGCCGCGCGACAAGACTTTGCTGCTTCCGCTCAACGCAAAGCAGTAGGCCATCGTCGCGTTGCTTCCGAGCAGCTTGCGCAGATCGAACATATTCATGACGATTTTGCCGAGCGCAGCGCGATTGCGGAGCGGCACCATGAGATTGAAGATGCCGGTCGAAACGTATTCGGGGTCGAGATGAGGATCGAAGTCTTTCGGGGTCAGCCCGAGCGATTTCGCCAGAGCCGCTTTCTTAAATTTGATGGGGCGAAACGCCGCCTCGGTCTGCGTCATCGTGACGCGCTGCGGTCGGCCGTCCTTGAACCGGATCTCAACGGGAAGAACGCCAGCGCCCGTTTCCTGCATGACGTGCACGCCGCCTTCTTGCGCGGGAACGACGCCCAGCTCCGCAAGAAGAAACCACGTGCCGACGACCGGGTGGCCGGCAAGCTTCAGCTCTTCGCGCGTGGTGAAGATGCGCAGGCGAGCCAAGGCACGCTCGTCGGTCGGTTTTTGCACGAAAACCGTTTCGGCGAGATTCATTTCGCGCGCGATGGCTTGCATCTGGTCGTTCGAGAGGCTGTCGCCGTCGGTGAATACAGCGAGTGGATTGCCTTCGAAGCGCGAGTTGGTAAAAACGTCGAGAGTGTAGAAACGATGTTCCATTGGATTTTTAGCCGGGCTGGAGCGGTTCTGGAAATCAGATGTGCTCGAGCTGCGCGACGGTCCTTTCGTTGGTGATGTTTCCCGTATTGAGTGTGGATTTCGGTTCCATCAGGATCAGGTGCACTTCTTCGTCCGCAGCCGGGCAATGCTCGGTGCCGCGAGGCACGATGAGGAATTCGCCTTCGCGAACGAGTGTTTCGCGATCGCGGAACTTCATCCGCAGAGTCCCTCTGGCGACGAAAAAGAGCTCGTCTTCGTTGTCGTGATGATGCCAGACGAACTCACCTTTGAGCTTGACGGCCTTGATGTGACAGTCGTTCAGCTCGCCGATGATGCGAGGATTCCAGTAGTCCGAGAAGTGGCTGAATTTGTCTTTCAGGTTGATCGTTTCCATATGTGCACCTACAAAGCCCGAACAAGTTTGGCTGCGGCATCAAGAGCACGCTGCGTGGTTTCCTGTTTCGACGTCTCGCAATAGACGCGAAGAAGGTTCTCCGTGCCGGAGGCACGGACCAGGAGCCAGCCAATTTCGCCGAGATAGACTTTGATACCATCCATGTTTTCGCGGCGCGCAATGGGCCAGTCCAGGAGTTGCGTCAGCTTGGCGTTGGAGAAATACGCGATTGCTTTTTCTTTCTGGGACGGCGTGACGTCGAGATCGTCGCGGCCGTAGTGGAATTCGCCGAACTCGGCATAGAGTGCGCGCAGCATGTCGCCGAGAGATTTGCCGTGCCAAGCCATCAGTTCGGCGAGGAAAAGCGCGCAAACCGTGGCGTCACGTTCAGGCAGATAGAGGCTCGTGCCGATGCCGCCGCTTTCTTCGCCGCCGATCAGGATGTTTTGCTCGAGCATCAGCTCGCAAATGTATTTGAAGCCGATAGGAACTTCGTGGAGTCTGCGGCCGAATTTGGCGGCGAGTTTGTCGATCAGTTTGGTGACGCTGAACGTCTTGGCGATATCGCCGGGCAAGTTGCGCGTGCCGGCGAGGTGCCAGACGAGAAGCGCGAAGATCTGGTGCGGATTGACGAATGAGCCGTCGCGGTCGACGGCGCCGATGCGGTCGCCATCGCCGTCAGCGCAGAGGCCGGCGTCATATTTTCCGGCGAGCACGGCTTCTTGAAGCGGTGCGATGTGCGGTGGAATGGGCTCCGGATGCACGCCTCCGAAACGCGGGTCGCGCTTGCCGCGAATCTCGTCGCAAGCGATTCCGTTGCGTGCGAAGAGCGCGGGCAATAAACCTGTCGCGGAGCCGTGCATCGGATCGGAAACAAAACGCAGCTTTCGATCGCGCAATCGCTGCCAGTCGATCAGTTTCTCAATGGTGTCGAGATAGGGAGCGCGAGGTTCGAGCGATTGAATCAGTTCTTTCCGGGGCGGAAGCGGAGTTACGGCGTTCTTTTTTACTTCGGCGAGTTCGATTTCGATCTGCGCGACGATGGATGGCAGAGCGCTGCTGCCGTAGCTCGCTTTGTATTTGATGCCGTTCCACTGATAAGGATTGTGGCTCGCGGTGATGAGGATGCCGCCTGCGGCCGAGCGCTGGCGAACGAGCAGTGAAATTGTGGGTGTGGGGCAGGGTTTGTCGGCAAGCCAAACGGGCGTACCGGTCGTGGCAATCACTTCAGCAACCGCCGCGGCCACGCTGTCGGACGCAAACCGGTGATCGTAGCCGACCAGCACGCCTTTGCGCGCGTCTTCGCAGCGCACGACGTAGTGTGCGATGGCTTTGGCTACAATTCGCGCATTCGCAAACGTGAAGTCTTCGGCGATAACGTCGCGCCAGCCATCCGTTCCAAATTTGATCTCAGTCATAGGGGACAGAGGAAAGTATACGCGAAGCGAACTATCCGCAAACAGCCGCATTGGCATCCAGTTCGGTGCTGGCCTCCCATGCCGCCTACTCTTTATTTTTCACCGAGCGATAGAGGTCGTTCCACCATCGGACGAGCTTAGCGTGTTCTTCTAGGTTCACCCACGCGGTGTTCTCTCTGGAGGAGGGATCACCACCGAACACAATGGGCTTCAGATACCACTTTATTTTGCCCCTGAAACGCGCATCAGGTTGGAGGTCATCCGCGCGCTCGGTAACGCTACATGGCGCGATGTACTTTAGGTCCAAGGGGACAGTGGGAATAGAAAAGGTTCTCCTTTGCGAATCACGAACAATGAAGTCGTCCCAACCACGCAGCCCCAAAACGTGGTAGCCAGGTAGCAAGTGGGAAAGTGCGTAACGGTCTGTCACGGTCGCGACTTCCGACTCGTCAAAGAGAATCAGATAATCGTCCCCGATCCACCCTTCTTTCATCTGGCAGGGCTCCGAGCTTGTACTACAGCAGTTTGGCGAGCTTTCGCTCTTCGAGGGACTTTACGATTTTGGCGACGTCCTGCGCGCGGTCGCGGGGAACGATGAGAAGCGCGTCGGAAGTTTCTACGACGATCAAGTCGCGGACGCCGATGGCGGCGACGAATTTCGTTGGGCTGTAAAGAAAATTGCCTGAGGCATCGAGAGCCAGGCCGTGACCCGCGAGGACATTGTCGCCGGAATGTTTTGTGAGGAGTTCGTAGACCGCGGCCCAGGAGCCGATGTCGCTCCAGCCGACGTCCGCGGGGATGACGTAGACCTGCGGCGCGCCCTCCTGGCGCGTAGCGTTTTCTAGGATTGCGTAATCGACAGAAATATTTTCCAGTTTCGGATAGATGGCGCGCAGGCGGCGCTCGTAGGTTTTCTTGCCGATGGTTTCTGCCAGCGATTCGAGAGCTTCGTGCGTTTTGGGAAGGAAGCGCTTCAGATTGTCGAGAAACGTAGAGACGCGCCAGAAAAACATTCCAGCGTTCCACTGGAAATCGCCGGAGGCGACGTATCCCTTGGCGGCTTCGAGCGCTGGCTTTTCCGTAAAGCGACGGACGGCGAAGGCGGGAAACTCGCTCGGTCCTAGTGCGTCTCCCATGCGCTCGACGTAGCCGAAGCCGGTGTCCGGGCGAGTCGGAGGAATGCCGAGGACGACCATGCGGCCCGGTTCGCGCGCGAATTCGAGTGCGGTATTGACGATTTTGCGGTATTTGTCCGGCTGCGCAATAAAATGGTCGGCGGGCAGCACGGCCATCAGCGCGTCGCCTTTTGCGGCGTGGCGCACGTGGAGCGCCGCTAGCGCGATGGCAGCAGCGGTGTTGCGGCCAATGGGCTCCGTCAGAACGCGCTTACTCGCAGCAGCAGGAAGCTGTTTCTTGACGGCGGCAGTTTGCTCGGCATTCGTAACAGTCCAGACGCGATTGGCAGGAATGATCGGCCGCAACCGACCGACGGTTTGCTCGAGCATCGTGTCATTCCCGACGATGTTCAGCAGTTGCTTTGGCGTGCGTGTGCGGCTACGGGGCCAAAAACGCGTGCCGCGCCCGCCGGCTAGAATTACGGCGTGAATTTGGAGCTTTTCTTCAGGCATGTGACGAAGAAGAATTTAACACAGAGGACACGGAGGTCACAGAGAAGATGACTGGTACAGACGTTCCGCAGCTTCGATGTGATTTCCGGCGCGCCTGAGCTTCTTCCACCGAGACTTTCAGCATCTTGGCAACTTCATTGTGATGGACTTTGAACGTTTCAAGGTGCGGGTGTGGCCCATCAATGGTGCTCAAGTCTCACCGAAGACGGATTGGGAGATCGCAGAGCCGGTTAGGCCGGCGTGGTGCAGGAACTTGGGGAGCGCCGCGATATCCGGGACGTAGGCGCGAAGAACGGTGGTTGGCTGAAGGGGATGGAGCGCGGCGAGATCCAGCGACGCAGGAAGCATCCAGCATTCGCCGGCGTTGTAATGCGCGGCGCCAGCCGGCCAGCCCAGATTGCCGCGACCGGAAAGCACAACAAGCAACTGAAAGTGTTCCGGATCTGCAGGAAATTCACGCCGCTCCGAAAATTGGAACCACTCAGCGGCGAAGTATTGGCACGCGCAAAGTAATCTCCGATGCTGCCCCTTCGCGCTCAGGCTAAGCGGAGGAATTTTGCTCTGGTGAGCCTTGCCGAATTGAATGACTTCGAGCGCTTTCTCAATGTGCAGTTCGCGCGGCTTGCCGTGAGCGTCGAGGCGATCGTAGTCGTACACGCGATAGGTGATGTCGGAATACTCCTGGATTTCGCAGATCACCATTTTCGGGCCGATAGTGTGGGGCGTTCCCGCGGGGATGAAGAAAGTATCGCCGGCGCGAACTTCGTAAGATTCGAAGACGTCTTCCAAGGTGCGAGCGGCGAGCGCTTCGAGGAATGTCTCCTTGGTGACGCCCGATTTCAAGCCGGCGAGCAGTCGAGCGCCGGGCTCGGCTGAAACGACGTACCACATCTCCGTCTTGCCGCGCCCGCCGGCTGCTTTTTCGTGGACGGAGGCGTACCTGTCGTCGGGATGTACCTGGATGGAGAGTTTATCCGCGGGGAAAATGAATTTCACGAGAATCGGAAAATTCGCCGTTGAAGCCAGTTTTGTTCCGCGCCACTCGGCAGGCATTTCGCGCCAGGCCGCGCCGAGAGTTTTTCCGGCGAACGGTCCGGTAGCTATCTTGCAATCGAGGCCGGTGAGCCAAGCTTCGCCTAACGGTTCGGCAAGATTTGTCTTCCCAGGAAAAAGAGGGGCAAGCGAGCGCACGCCCCAAATACGCGGACTGAATACCGATTCGATGCGAAACGGCTCAGGGCTTGTCGGAAATGGGGTCACAATCAGGCTGCAGCTTCGACGCGCGTGAAGAAGCGTTCTAGGCGGCGCAGGCCTTCGTCGATGCGTTCGATGGACGTCGCGTAGGAGAGCCGCAGATAGCCTGGCGCGCCGAAACCTTCGCCGGCGACCAGTGCGACGCGCGCTTGATCGAGCAACAGCTTCGCAAGTTCGCCGGTATCTTTCGCGATGGCATGGCCGCTTTCGCCGTTCGAGAGGTGCGCCGCGACATTCGGAAACGCATAGAACGCGCCGCCGGGCATTTCGCATTTCACTCCAGGAATGGCGTTCAAACCTTCGACGATGCGCTTCCGCCGGCGATCATACTCGGCGAGCATCACGGGGATGGAGTCCATCGGGCCGGTCATGGCGGCGACAGCCGCATATTGGGCGATGGACGTGGGGTTCGATGTCGACTGGCTCTGCAATTTCGTCAACGCCTGAATAAGTTCGGCGGGCGCCAAGGTGTAGCCGATGCGCCAGCCGGTCATCGCAAACGTTTTCGACACCGAGCCTATGATGATGACGTTGTTCTTCGAGTCCGGCGCGCTGGCAATCGAAAACGGTTTGTGGGGCGCATACGTAAAGTGCGAATAGCATTCGTCGCCCATCAACCAAACATTGTGCTTCTTGCAAACCGCCAATATCCGCGCGTACTCGTCAGGCGGAACAACACCGCCCGTCGGATTGCTCGGTGAATTCAAAATCAAAAGCTTCGTTTTCGGCGTGATCGTCTTTTCAATCGCAGTAGCTTTCACGCTGAAACCGTCTTCAGGCCGCGTCTGCACGTACACCGGCGTGCCGCCTGCGTACTTAACGATGTCCGGAAAACTGACCCAGTATGGCGCGGGAATGATGACTTCATCGCCCGCCTGAACCAGCACACTCATCACATTAAAAATGCCGTGCTTGCCGCCGACGGTGACAATACTTTCCTTCGGCAGGTAGTCCGAGCCCAGCTCGCGCTTATGCCACGCACAAATCGCTTCGCGCAACGGCATGATTCCGCCCGTCGGCGTGTACTTGGTTTTGTTTCCCTCGATGGCCGCAATGGCCGCCTTCTTGATGTGGTCGGGAGTCGGAAAGTCCGGCTCGCCTGGCCCGAAGTCGGCGATATCCACGCCCTGCGATTTCAGCCGGTCCGCTTCCGCGATGACCGCCGCCGTCGGCGAGATTTGTATGCGATTGATGCGTTCGGTAAGTTGCACTGCTTTCTCCTCTGGGACAGGCTTCAGCCCGTCTCTTTCGTTATATTTCCCGTCGCGCCACACTCAGCCGGCAAACGCCTACAAAACTTTCGCCCGCAGCCGCTGCTCCACTTCCGGCGGCACAAGGTCCTTTAAGGGTCCACCCAGCTGGGCAATCTCGCGCACCAGCTTCGAGCTCAAATAACTAAACGATTCGCCCGGCAGCATGAACACTGTCTCGAGCCTCGGCTCAAGCTTCCTGTTCATCAAAGCCATCTGCAACTCGTATTCGTAATCGGAAATCGCGCGAATGCCCCGCAGAATCACCCCCGCGCCGCGCTTGCGCGCATAATCTACGAGCAGCCCGTGAAAAACATCTACTTCCACGCCCGGCCATTTTTGCGTCACCTCGCGCAGCATCTCCACGCGCTCCGGCACCGAAAACAGCGGCTGCTTTTCGGCGTTGTTCAAAACCGCGACGATCACGAGATCAAACATCTTCTCACCCCGCTCGATCAGGTCGAGGTGGCCGTTCGTGACCGGGTCAAAGGACCCGGGATAGATGGCGATGGATGTTTTCATACAGGGTTCAATACTCCGGTAGTTTACCCCAGCCACCGGGATGCTGGAATCTTTTCGCGCTTTTCCGAAAAACACAACTTTTTGGAACCCGTCGGGTTGCAAGAACTATCTCAGAGTGTGTCATTGACATGAAGAGATTCTTGCACGACCACGCTATCGCCCCCTTATGGTTCTTGTGCTTGAGCTGCCTTTCAGGTTGCTCAAGCGGCCGCCACATTCCACCTACCCCGCTTCCCACAATAGAAAGCTTCACAGCCTCCTCCGCTTCTATCATTGCCGGGCAGGACGTGACGCTCAGTTGGAGCGTGACAGGCGCCAGCTCGCTCGAGCTGAGCGGCGTCAGCAGCGTCAGCGGGACTTCTGCGATTGTGACGCCCGCAGAGACGACCACCTACACTCTGACCGCAACAAACGCCGCGGGTTCGGCAAACAGATCCGCGACCATTACGGTACAGCAAGGAGCGCCACTCGGCACTGCAAGCATTGACGCCGCCAAGCCCGGCGCGCAAATCCCGGCAAGTTTCCTTGGCTTTTCACATGAGTGGAGCGGGCCTCCAGTCCTGATGGGCCCGCCCGGCAACACGAATCCGATCTATCGTCAATTGGTGAAAAACCTGACGGCCTACGGCGGGGGCCCGTTGTTGATACGAATTGGCGGCAATAGCACGGACACCACAACGGCGCCCACGACGGGAGTTGTCGCTCCAATGGCGCAGCTTTACGCCGATCTCGGTGCGAAATTCACGTTGGGCGTCAATCTTGGCTCCGATGACGTCGCGCTGGCCACTCAGCAAGGGCAATACTACCTTGCGAATATGCCGGCCGGCTCCCTCGAAGCCATTGAAATTGGCAACGAGCCCGATCTTTATCACGATAATGGCGACCGCCCCACGACCTACACCTTTGCCGATTACCTCAGCGATTTCGCCACGTGGAGAACTGCGATCCTGCCTCTGCTTCCCAACGGAGTGAAACTGATGGGCCCATCGTGGGCCAGCACCAGCAGCCTATCCAATCTTCCAGCATTCCTGGCGCAAGAAAAGAGCAACCTCTCCATTGTCAGTCAGCACTACTATGCGGGAACGCAGTGCAACGGCATTACAAATCCTCCCGATTATCTCTTGCAGGATTCGGCGGCCACAAAGGGCGCTACTGCTGTTGCTTCGAGCGTGACGCTGACGCACGACAATAACCTGCCTTTCCGCATGGGCGAAATGAATTCCATTTCCTGCGGGGGAGAAACCGGCGTCAGTGACATCTTCGCGTCCGCGCTTTGGTCCATCGACGTAATGTTTGAGTTCGCAAACGTTGGCGTGGATGGCGTGAACTTTCACAACGGCAACGGCGGCGGATATTCGCTCTTTCAATTCAACACAGCCATCATGGGCAACACCACAACGTATTCGGTCGCATCGATTCGCCCGGAATACTACGGCCTGCTGTTTTTCCAGATGGCCACCGCGAATACGCCGAAGCTCCTGCCCGTGACGCTCAACGCAGCCGCGAATCTAAAGGTCTGGGCGACGATAGATGCGCAGGGCGTGGTCCGAATCGTGCTTATCAACAAAGACGAAACGCTGCAAGGCGTAGCAAGTGTTTCATTGGCCGGATACGGCACCGCCAGCGTCACACGGCTCACCGCCGCAAACTATCAGGCCACGAGCGGCATTAGCATCGGTGGGCAAACGTTTGACGGCAGTCAGGATGGAACGCCGCAAGGCACGGCGTTCACGGAGGCTGCACCAGCAAGCGCCGGCGTTTACTCCGTCGCATTGGCGCCGACCAGCGCCGCGCTTCTAACTATTAACCCGCCATGAAGCGTAATCCGCGCCGCGAGGCCATTTCCGTGAACCAAAATCCTCTTCGCAACACCATCGATCTATGACACACTTTTGCGCTTATTGCCGTCGAGCGGACGCTGCTCTGTAACTATTTTTTCGCCTTCGGAGGCTTTGCCTTGATGGTGTCTCATCGAATCGCGCGAGGTCTTTTGTTTATGTTGGTTGGTGGCGCCATGGGAACTCCCATCGTAAGATCGCAGGGTCAGCCAGCGCTTAACTTGATGCCGTACCCGTCCACCGTGCAACCAAGTAACGGCCGCTTGAAGATTGACTCCTCGTTTACAGTTGGATTCACGGGTTATACAGAACCGCGGTTGGATCGGGCCGCGGAGCGTTTTCTCCGCCAGCTATCCCGGCAGACCGCAATTCCGCTGGTTGGAAAGCCAAGCACCTCAGCAAAAGCTGTCCTCCTGATCCGCACCGACCACGCTAGCAAGGAAATCCAGGAACTCGGCGAGGATGAGTCATACATTCTCGAAGTCAACGCGGACGGAGCAAAACTCACCGCGCCAACTCCGCTCGGAACTTTGCACGGCCTGCAAACTTTTCTGCAATTGGTCAATGTCTCGCCCGACGGCTTTGCTGCCCCCGCCGTCACCATCAACGACAAGCCGCGTTTTCCGTGGCGCGGGTTGATGATCGACTCGGCGCGGCATTTTGTTCCTCTCGATGTGCTCAGAAGAAACATCGATGGCCTCGAAGCCGTGAAGATGAACGTCTTCCACTGGCACCTTTCCGAAAATCAGGGTTTCCGCGTCGAGAGCAAGAAATTTCCGAAGCTTCATGAGATGGGCTCCGACGGCCTTTACTACACGCAAGATGAAATCCATGACCTGATCGAATACGCGCGCGACCGCGGCATCCGCGTTGTTCCTGAATTCGATGTGCCTGGCCATAGCACGGCGTGGTTTGTCGGCTATCCGGAACTCGCCAGCGGGCCTGGCCCTTACGAAATTGAACGCAAGTGGGGCGTCTTCGATCCTGCGTTCGATCCCACAAGCGAACGCACCTACAAATTTCTCGACCAGTTCTTTGGCGAAATGGCGAAACTCTTTCCGGACCATTTTTTTCACGTTGGTGGTGATGAAGTGAACGGAAAACAGTGGGATGCCAATCCCAAAATGCAGGAATTCATCAAGGAACACGGGTTGAAGAACAACGAGGGCCTGCAATCCTATTTCAACAAACGGCTCGAGCCCATCATAAGCAAACACGGCAAGAGCATGGTCGGCTGGGATGAAGTTCTCGATCCATCGCTGCCGAAGGACATCCTCATCCAGTCTTGGCGCGGCCCGGAGGCGCTCGCCGCAGCTGCCAAGCAGGGCTTTCGCGGGATTCTTTCGAATGGTTACTACCTCGACCTTGGTTGGTCCGCGGCGCGCCACTACGCCGTGGATCCGCTGAGTGGCGCAGCGGCGGGTCTCTCTCCCGAAGAAAAAGCCCGCATCCTTGGCGGAGAATCCTGCATGTGGGCCGAATACATCAGTCCTGAAAATATCGATTCGCGCATCTGGCCGCGCAATGCCGTCATCGCGGAGCGACTTTGGTCTCCCCAGGAAACGACCGACGTCGCCTCCATGCATACGCGCATGGAATTGCTCGGCCAGCGCCTGGAATGGCTCGGCCTATCGCACTGGACATATCACCGGCAGATGCTTCAGCGCATCGCTGGCCCCAGCACTCCCGAGGAATTTCTAGCCCTCACCACGCTTGCCAGCGTCGTCGAGCCGGTGAAAGACTACGCGCGGGAAGAAACTGCGACCGCCGAAGCAACCAGCGCCACGCCCCTGAATCGCCTCGTTGATGCAATCCCGCTGGAAAGTGCGACCGCCCGCCATTTCGGCGAATCAATCGATAAATTCATCGCCGCCTCTTGCCATGACGCTAATGCGGACACCCGTCTGCGCGCCCAACTAACCGCCTGGCGCGATAACGACGCAAATCTTCAGCCCTTAGCCCAGCGGTCTTTCCTTGTAAAAGAAGTCTCAGCGACTTCCCAGGATCTTTCAACGCTTGGAGCGATCGGTCTTGCTGCTTTGGATTTTATTGCCAAGAAGCAACGAGCCTCGGATGATTGGAAAGCGCAACAGCTTGCGGTCCTTCAGCAGATACAAAAGCCAAAAGGGCAACTCTTGCTGATGCCGGCGCCGGCCGTTCAAAAGCTTGTGGAGGTCGCCGCAGCTGGAGGCGGTTGCTCTTCGCCGAACTAATATCAGTTGACCTAAAGCTCTGTAATGGCGGAGCGCTTTTACCCTGTAAGGCTCCCGCCCGAATAGGCTAGTTCTTAGGGGCGGCTTGCTGCGGGCACTCGCCAGAGCCCGCGTCGGTGAATGTCTTTCCTTCGACCGGAAGGAATTGCCAAGTGTAGTGCCCGGGCGTCAGCGTCAGCTTAATGACGCCATACGTATCTGTGTTGCGCACCTCGCTATTCGCAATCGCAAAGCCCAGCGGATCATGGCTCCGTCCGCCGGTACCCACAACAATTTCGCGAATACCGTTCACCGGATCGGCGTGCCCGTCCGGATCTTGCGGCGCAAATCGCTCGTAGGAATGCTCATGTCCCACCACGACCAGCGCGGCATGAGCCGCATAGAGGTCTTTCCAAAGCTCCCTCAATTCCGGATGAATCGCGTGACTCTTGAACACCCCGCTGCTGAAAAGCGCGTGATGGCCGTAAGCCAGTACGCAGGCATTCGGGTGCTCCGCGAGATCCTTCCGCAGCCACGTCTCTTGCGGTGATCCCGCACCGCATCCGCCCAGATCTTTTGCCGCACAATTCGTGTTCAGCGCCACGATATGCCAAGATCCAAGGTCGTAGCTGTAATAGCCCTTTCCTGTAGGTCCCGCCTGCGCTCCCCAATACTGAAAATATCCGGAAGCAGTGGCATCGGCGTACTCATGATTCCCCAAGGTCGGCTTCGTGCGGGCCTTAAATTCTCCCCAAGTTGTCCCATAGCAATTTTGAAATTCGGCTGCGCTGCCTCTCTCGTAGGCTAGGTCCCCTGCGGCAAAGACGGTGCCCGGTATTTGTTCGATCAGCTTGGCCGTAGCCCGAGCCCCCTCTGGCTCCTTGCAGCTCGCGATATCGCCTGCACCGACGAGAACGAAAGTCTTCCCGTCAGCCGAAGCTTGGGAAGGCGACGGGTCTACACGATGCTCGATCGCCGCTGGCTGGGCTGACTGAGAGCACCCAACTGGGCAAAGCGGAGCGAGCAACAGGCCGAGCCAGGAAATCGGTCCGAGCAGGGTGGCAGTCCAAAGCGAGCTGTTCAAACTACAATCGAGACGGCTTCCGACACTGTTCATTTTCGTCGTCTTTTCCCTGGCTAGCCTAACACGACGCACAATAATCTAATCAGAACGGCGGTTCACCTCTCAAATTATGCCGTCCGCTGCTGAATTCGACCTTTCGCAGGAAATCCCTGGCAAGTCCGACTAATTCAGTCTTATAATGGGATAAGCCGCACGAAATAAAGGGTTTGGAAGGAATTACCAGGCCCTTTAGTTTGACTTGGAGGGCAAGACGGAGTATCCTCTCATTGCGACTGAATCAGTCGCATATCCTGCGGGGGCAGGAACCAGAGTGAGAAATGTTTAAGCTATCCAAGAAAGCCGATTACGGCCTGATTGCCGTCAAGCATTTGGCGATGCACCGGCAAGAACATGCGTGCAGCGCGAACGAAATCGCGGAAGAGTACGGCATCTCAGTCACGCTGATGGCGAAAGTGCTGCAACGTCTGGCGCGAGAAAGTGTCGTTGTTGCGAAACACGGTTCGACGGGGGGGTATCAGCTGGCGAAGGACCCCGGACAAGTTAGCGCGCTGGATGTGATTTCGGCCATCGATGGCCCTGTGCTCATCACATCGTGCGTAACGAGCCACGGAAATTGCGAAACCACCGAAAGGTGCTCGGTTCGCGAGCCGCTTCGGAAGGTGAACGAAAGTATTTTAGGAGTTTTAAGCACTGTAACGATTGCGCAGATGAGCGAGGACCCGAATGAGCCCGCGCTTGTCGCCCTGTCGGGCCCTATGCGTTCGGGTTCGCACATGAGTTCGAGTTAGGAGACAGAGGAAATGGCCGTCAAACTGCCGATTTACATGGATAATCACGCAACCACGCCAGTCGATCCACGCGTCGTGGATGCGATGCTGCCGTATTTCACGGAAAAATTTGGCAACGCTGCAAGCCGCAACCACAGTTTTGGCTGGGCTGGCGAGGAAGCCGTCGAAACGGCTCGTCAACAAATTGCCTCGCTAATCAACGCCACGCCGAAAGAGATCATCTTCACCAGTGGCGCGACTGAATCCGACAACCTGATGATCAAGGGCATCGCGGAGATGTTCCGCGAAAAGGGCAATCACATCATCACGCAGGCTATCGAGCACAAAGCCGTGCTGGACACCTGCAAGCGCTTGGAAAAAGAGGGCTTTGAAGTTACCTATTTGCCGGTGCAGAAGGACGGCCGCGTCAATCTCGATGAGCTGAAAGCCGCCATCCGCCCGACCACCATTCTGATCACCATCATGTACGCCAACAACGAGATTGGCGTGATCAATCCAATCCCGGAAATTGGCAAAATCGCCAAGGAACACGGCATTTTCTTTGCCTCGGATGGCGTGCAAGCGGTCGGAAAAATTCCGGTCGACGTGCAGAAGGACAACATCGACCTTCTGGCTATCAGCGGCCACAAAATCTATGGCCCCAAGGGCGTTGGCGCGTTGTACGTTCGCCGCCGCAATCCGCGCGTACAGCTCTCGGCCATCATCGATGGCGGTGGCCACGAGCGCGGCATGCGTTCCGGCACCCTCAACGTCACCGGCATCGTCGGCCTCGGTAAAGCTTGTGAGCTTTGCCAGCAGGAAATGAAGGAAGAGGCGATTCGGCTCAGCGGGCTGCGTGATCGTCTGAAAAAGGGCCTGGAAGCCAAGCTGGACGAGGTTTTCATCAACGGCTCGTTGGAGCATCGTCTGCCGAACAATCTGAACATGAGCTTCGCCTATGTCGAAGGCGAATCGCTCCTCATGGGCATCAACGACATTGCGGTTTCGAGCGGCTCGGCCTGCACTTCAGCCACCCTGGAGCCCAGCTACGTGCTCAAGGCTCTCGGCGTCGGCGAAGACCTGGCGCACACCTCGATCCGCTTCGGCCTCGGCCGCTTTAACACGCAGGAGGAAGTCGACTACGTGATCGAAAAGATGGTCCAGGTCGTCACTAAACTGCGCGAGCTTTCGCCCCTTTACGAGATGGCCAAAGAAGGCATCGACATCTCCAAGATGAAGTGGCAAACGGCCTAGACGCTGCATCTAAGGGTTTAGGCAGCACGAGATCTCAAGTACAAAAGGAAACACGATGGCAAACGAAGGTACAATCCGAATTCACCGCTCGATCGGCGGCACAGGAGCCGCTTTTCGAGTAACGTTCGTACCCTATGAAGAAGGCGAAGAAGCCCCCGCCGCAGGCGAGCGCTCTTTCCACGAACTGCAGCAAGTTCGCGCCTTTTTGAAGATGCTCGGCGTTGGCGCCGAGTTCATCAAGGACGCTCTTCGGCAGCTCACCGCGGGCCGCTCGGCATCGGTGCCGAACGTTTCGCTCTCTGAGAAGGCCGTGAAGAGCGCTGGCTTTGGAAATCTCGTTAATTTGGCAAGGAGCAACAGCTAATGGCATATAGCGATAAGGTGGTTGAGCACTACAACAATCCGCGAAACGTCGGTAGCTTGCCGAAGGAAGACCCCAATGTTGGAACGGGTCTGGTCGGCGCTCCCGAGTGTGGCGACGTGATGAAGCTGCAAATGAAGATCAATCCCGATACGCAGGTCATTGAAGAAGCCAAGTTCAAGACCTTCGGCTGCGGCTCGGCGATTGCTAGCTCATCGCTTGCAACGGAGTGGGTCAAGGGCAAGACGGTCGAGGAAGCTCTCTCGATCAAGAACACGGACATCGTGCGCGAGCTTTCGCTTCCGCCGGTGAAGATTCACTGCTCCGTGCTTGCCGAAGACGCCATCAAGGCCGCCATCGGCGACTGGAAGAAAAAGCACGGCATCGAAGTGCCGGTTGCCGAGAAGGCCGCGCACTAATTCTCGTAGCCCTTTCCTCGTAGGGGCACGGGATACCGTGCCCGTTCGCGGCGAAGCTGATCTCTAATAGGCCCCCGGAGCGTTTGAAAATGGCAACAGAAGTCGCCAATCCGACAATCGCAAAAATCTCCCTAAGCGAGCGAGCCGCGAAGAAAATCCGCGAGCTCCTTGAAAAGGAAGGCGTCTCGCCCGAACAAGGCGGCCTGCGTGTCGGTGTGCAAGGCGGCGGTTGCTCGGGTTTGTCCTATGCGATGCGCCTGGATACGCAAGCCCGCGACCGAGACAAAATCTTTGAAGAATTCGGCGCACGGCTCTTCGTTGACCCGAAAAGTTTCCTGTATCTCAACGGCACAACGCTCGAATACGAAGAGACTCTAATGCGCCAGGGATTCGTTTTCCAAAATCCCAACGCCGCCAGAAACTGCGGATGCGGCAGCTCCTTTACGGCTTGAAGTAGCACAGGCACTCTTGCCGGTGCTTATCGATTTTAGCTTTTTGGCGTTATTGCCTGTACCAGCGGGGGAATTCAAAGGCGAGTCAGTCCAGTGGTTGGCAGCCGCACCCGCCAGCCACTTTTTTTGTGCCCGGTTAGAAATGATCGATTCCCAAATGAGCACGCCTGCCACATCCAAGACGAACGCCCCGGCGCTGGACTATTTTGCCATTTTCGGCCTCCCGCGCAAGCTGCGGATTGAAGAGAATGCGCTCGAGCAAAAATACCTGCAACTTAGCTGGAAGCTCCATCCGGACAATTTCGTCAGCGCCCCTGAAGAAGAACGCGAGTTGTCGCTTCGCCGGAGTTCGGAGCTGAACGATGCCTACCGCGCGCTGCAGGATCCCGTCGCCCGCGTCGAATATCTCCTGGGCCTCGAGAACATGCGCAAAGAAGGCCAGCACAAACAACAAGCGCCTCCCGAACTCCTCGAAGAAGTCTTCGAGCTGAATGAATCGCTCGACGAGCTGCGCGAAGCAAAGTCCGCCGGCGACGATCTGACGGCACTGAAATCGCGCTTGGAGTCCGCTGAGAAGAATTTCGGCGAAAAGCTCGCCGAAGTCGACGCCCAGCTCCGAGCCACGGCCTGTGACTGGGACGCCGCCATCGACCGAAACGCAGACGACGCGACGCGCAAAAAATTAATGGCGCGAATGAACGAGCTGTTGAATCGCCGCTCGTATATCAGAAATCTAGTCATAAACGTTCAAAAGGAGCTTTTGTAGGGAAGGGGCTTGCCCCTCCCGCTTTTCCTCATGGGCAGAATCGTTGGCATCGACCTGGGAACCACGAACAGCCTGGTGGCTTATATAGACAGCCAGACGGGCCAGCCGAAGTGTATCCCCGGTCCGTACGGCAGCACCTTGTGCCCGTCGGTCGTCAGCCTCGATGCCGATGGCAGCATCATTGTCGGAGAAGCTGCGCGCAACCGCTTGCTTACGCAGCCGGAGCGCACCATCTATTCGGTCAAGCGCCTCATGGGCCGCGGCCCTGCGGACGTACAAAATGAACTGAAGCTTTTCCCGTTCCGCATCGATCCCGCGAGCAAAAACGTCATCCGCGTCATGCTCGGCGAAAAAGTTTTTACGCCGCCAGAAATTTCCGCATTCATCCTGCGCGAACTAAAGAGCTGGGCCGAAGCCTTTTTTGGCGAGCCCGTCGACCGAGCCGTCATCACCGTCCCTGCCTATTTCAACGACGCCCAGCGCCAAGCCACCAAAGACGCCGGCAAAATCGCGGGTCTCGAAGTTCTTCGCCTCGTCAACGAGCCAACTGCTGCCGCGCTCGCCTATGGCCTGCACGAAAAGCAACGCGGCCGCGTAGCCGTTTATGATCTCGGTGGTGGCACGTTCGACATCTCCGTCCTTAAGCTTATTTCCACCGCCGAAGGCGACATCTATCAAGTCCTTTCGACAAATGGTGACACGCACCTCGGCGGCGACGACATCGACAACCTGTTGCAAGCGTTCGTCCACGACCAAATTCTTCAGTCTGACGAGATTGACTTCTCACCTCACGGCGAACTCGCGCAGGAACTGCGCAAAGCCTTGATCGCCATTAAACATCAGCTATCTGAAGCCGACTCCGCAAGGCTGCGTTTCCCGTTGCCTGATGGCGCAGTCTACGTCCACGAATTCACTCGCGATGCTCTGGATGCGCTGATTCACCCGGTCGTCGACCGCACCATGGGCCCGGTGAAGCAAGCCCTCTCCGATGCGAAGCTCAAACCAAGCGAGATCGAGGAAGTAGTGCTCGTCGGCGGCGCCACGCGCACACCGCTGATTCGCCGCACGGTACAGGAATTTTTCGACCACAAGCCCCACACCGAGCTGAATCCCGACGAAGTCGTTGCGCTCGGCGCGGCCGTCCAAGCCAATATTCTCGACCGCGGCGTCACCAACATGCTCCTGCTCGATGTAACGCCGCTCTCGCTTGGCATCGAAACATACGGCGGCGCCGTTGCGAAAATCATCCCGCGCAACTCCACAATTCCCGCGAGCGCGCAAGAACTCTACACGACGGGCGTAGACAACCAGACGGGCATCGACATTCACGTCCTGCAAGGCGAACGCGAACTAGCAAAAGACTGCCGTTCGCTAGCCCGGTTCGTTCTGAAAGTCCCGCCAGCTCCCGCCGGCCTGCCGCGCGTCGAAGTCAAATTCCTGATCGACGCCAACGGCATCCTCCAAGTGGCCGCAAAAGATCTGCGCACCGGTGAGCAGCGCACCATCGAAGTGCAGCCAAGCTACGGCATCAGCGACAACGAAATCGAGCGCATGCTCGAGGAATCCATCGAATACGCCGAGCAGGATTTCGCCGAGCGCCAGCTCATCGAAGCCCGCACCGAATCCGAATCCATCCTTGTGGCCACCGCAAAAGCACTGGCTAACGAGCAGTCGAACAATCTGCCTCCCGAAGAACGCGCAAAAATAGAAACCGCGATCGCCACGCTGAAAGAAGCCGCCGCAAGCACGGATTACAAGCTAATCCGCAAACGCATCGACGACTTGAATCACGCAACGGAGCACCTGGCGGAATTACTCATGAACAGCGCCGTAACTAGCGCGCTGCAAGGCCGTAACCTGGCCGAGGTTTAACATTTTGTTGGCGTGGTACCAAAAGATTCCGTCATTTCGAGCGAAGCGAGAAATCTCTCTTCGATCCTGCGATGACGACAAAGCGATTGAGGGAGAATAAAATATGGGCGGCAGCAATCCTTACATCGAAGAAGTCAAATACACGCCCGCCACGAGGAAATACAAAGTCACATTTCTTCCCAGCGGCAAAACGATCGAAGTCGATCCTACGAAAATTCCCTACGGGCACAACGGCCTCCCCGGTAGCATTCTCGATATCTCCGAAGGCATCAAAGCCGGCCTGGACCACGCCTGTGGAGGCGTCTGCGCCTGCTCCACGTGCCACGTCATCGTCAAGCAAGGCCTCGAATCCTGCAACGAAGCTACCGACGCCGAGCTCGACGAACTCGACATGGCTCCCGGCATCACCCAAAAGTCCCGTCTCGGCTGCCAAACCGTGCCCGACGGCACAACCGACATCGTCGTGGAAATTCCCGAGTGGAACAAAAACTACGCCAAAGAAGCCGACCACTGAACCGTGTTCGGTGAGGTGTCGCTCGCAACGGGATCGGTTCTGCCACTGATCACGGGTCGCGAGACACGATCTTCCAGGAGCAAAAAAATATGCCCCCCACATTCGGCTGGGACCAAACCGAAGATATCGCCATCGGACTAACCGACAAATATCCCGACACCGATCCGCTCACCGTCCGTTTCACGGACATGCACAAATGGATCACCGAGCTCCCCGGTTTTTCCGGCGACCCGGCCGCCTCCAACGAAAGCAAACTCGAAGCCATCCAAATGGCCTGGCACGAAGAATTCCTGGACCGCCAAACGTAGCGAAACGCACGCTGTGGAAATCGAGAAGTGATGGCATAATAGCCATCTATCCGGGGAGTGAGTTATGAAGACAATCTCTCTTCCGCTGCTTGCAGCATCCCTTTGCTTAGTGAGTTCTCCTGCTTTCGCCCAAGCCCCGCTGGCCCCGCAGCACGCGCCAGACGGGGGTACTCGCGAAACGTTTGCCAGCATTACGATTCCCCCTATGCTCAAGGCGCCCTTCGCCGCCACTGTCAATACAGAATGGATCCGCCAACTGCCCGATGGCAACAACATCACTCTCATAAATCACAGAACTGTTGCCCGCGATTCCCAGGGCCGCATCTTCGAGGAACGCGCGTGGTTCGTTCCTAACGACGGCAAGCACGAGTCAACCGCCTATCAGATTGAGATCAGCGATCCCGTAGCCCACGAACGTTACGTTTGCAGAATTGCCGAACACGTCTGCCGCCTTGAGCAGTTTTTCGCTCCTAATTTTGCTGTTTCGCGCACAGCCGCTGCTTCTCCGGGCCTGCCCGGCGCTCCGGCCATCGAGAATCTCGGTACGCAAGACGTCTCCGGCCTCGAAACGATTGGCACGCGCGAGACGACCCTCGTCGAAACTCAAACCATTGGTAACGAAGCCCCAATTCTAGAGAGGAAAGAATTCTGGTATTCCCCGCAGCTAGGGGTCAATCTCATAACCAAGCGGCAGGACGCGCGGTTCGCCACGCAGCAGAATTTTGAGGTCACCAATGTCGCTTTGGGCGAGCCTGACGCGCAGCTCTTTGAAGTTCCCGCCGGCTACAAGGTGATCGACCTGCGAAAGCCGCCGGAGATTTCTCCTAAGCAGGACACCTCTCAAAATTAATCTTCTGCTCCGAGCAGTTCCGCGGGGCGCGGGGCTCGAGCAGCCTTCGCCATTTTCCGCCCCTGCTTGTTCATTCCCCCGATTTCTCTTATTCTAGATAGGTTCCACACTCCGCAAAATGTGGCGCTATGGTGCAACGGTTAGCACGCGGCCCTTTCAAGTCTTAAAACAGCATCCCAAACACAGGACTTACCTGTAGAATCAGCAGTTTACTCACGTATTGCAACGCTTTGAAACAGGGTGAAAAGAGCTTTCTGGGTGCAACTCAGGTGCAACTATTGGCAAACCGAAGTGGTCGAGGCGTCAGTCTGCAAAACTGATCTTAGTGGGTTCGAGTCTCGCCGACTCTCGATAGCGATGCGGGGTAAGCCGCATGTGCCCAACGCACGGTGAGTGCGGTGGATTATGAATCACACGCTGACTGGCTGATTGTCGGCAGAGTGCAATATCTGCCGGACGCGTGATGCTAGGTATGCTCCTACGCGTTCTTCGTAACCGCTCACCGTGGCTCCTCGTGACGGATGCTGAAGGATTCCGGTAAGCAATGCTGTGTGAGTTGCCGGAAGCATCAGCGAGCAGCTTTTCCAGCGATAACGTTTTCCGTCTGCCTGCTCTTCATGAGGCTGTTCGTCCGAAACACTGGTGCCTGGTGAGATCGCACCGCTGCTGGCACCCTCCTTAATCGTCTCGTATGTTCTCTTTGTGAGGGCTATGACGAGACGAGGTTTCACCCTTTCGAGAACAATCCGGAGCCGAGTTAAGCCGTTGCGGAGTTTCCCCTCAATAATTCGCGCCTCAAGTCCTTCAGGCGATATATCAAGGTTCATGTGAAGGAAGAGGCTCTCCGCGGCGAAGTCGGATAATCCAGTTGGTTGGAATGCTAGATGCACGATCTTGAAAAGACTTTTGCGGAAGGGACTGTCCCATTCCTTGAAAAAGCTGCAAGGCGCACCGAGGCCCGGCAGATGGACGGTAGTAGATTTTCGGTCTGGCTTCTTCAGGCGCTTGCCCAGACCCGGGCTTGGACCCACCGATAATAGCCAAGCGTTCCGTGACCCGTTGACCTGAGGAAGCGACTGCCAATCGCTGAGAAGCTGCTGCTTATCTGCCGCAGTAGCTTTTTGAGCTGCATCGAATCGTTGCACGGGGTCTGTAGAGAAAAATCTCTTCAAATCGACGTGGATTCTACCAGTGTTCATCGCCGCCGTGTGACCTGCGCCCATTGTATCGTTTATCCTAAGTCGTGCGCGTCTGCCAGTTCCGCCAGCCCGGCACGGACATCGGAATACCACCGCATGCTAGACTAGCTCAGATCGTCTGAACGGCCATGAAGCGCCTGCTTTTGATCTACGAACAGTTGGAGGAAGCCAAAGCTTATTTGGTTAGCCGCTCACGCTTTGATTTACGACTGGCTCTGATTCTCGCAGACAACGTCGCTGAACTGATGATGTTCAATGTCTTACGAGAGACCTTCAGCCGAGACGACTGGCTCCGTCCATTGCGTAAGAATGCCGAGCAGCTTGGGGTAACGCTTGATTCGGCCTTGGAAGTGAAATATACGACGGAAGAGCGCAAGAGAGCAGAGCAAGAATTTGAGCCGATGGTCCGGTTGCTCCATCGTCTGTCAAAGCTATCCTCCTCCGACGCGACAATACTTCGAATCAGCCATCGCTTGAGACGCGATGCGTTCCACAGAGGACAGCTACGCGAAGATATTTTGGAGCCTCTCGTTTGCCTGCTATTCAACACGGTAGCCGTTTTAACGGAGTCCTTGGCATTTACAAACCTCGGCTACGTCGCCCCGCTCGATGATGAAGATCAAGCATTCGTGCGTAGATATGAGCTCACCACCAGTATTCCGATGTTTAATTCCGATGAAGCCCGAAAGAACTGCCCAGCCAAACTCGTTGAAGGCGTTGAATTCGATTTGGATTCATTTCGTAACGCGTTAATAAACGATCACGTTGGCCGAGTCCAGGAATCGTTGAAAGGGCTGGACGGCTTCTATCAGACTGATGACGAGAAAGATCTGGAACTCCTCAAATATCAGTTTTGGAAGGAGATGGCCACCCAAGGCTGGCAACCTAAGCGAGATGAATTCGACGCGGTTTTCGCAACATGGCAGCACAACGCTATTCCTATTGTGACGACAAAGTGGTTACGGCAGTTCGAAACCAGTGTGTCGCGAAGACTCAATTCACGGCATGCTTCACAGGTCCTGGCGACTTATTGGGGCCTGGACGAAGACTTTGTGCCAAAGGAAAGATTCATCGATGACCACATCTCAGCCGTGGATGAGGCAATACAGCATCAGATCGATCTTGCGAGAGGAAAATAAACAACAGAGGTGGGCGTGGTATGTCAGCTTTTGAAAATGTTCTCAAACTGGTCCGAGCATGGCCGTGCGAACCACTGCCAACCGAACTGAAGTACCGTGACTCGCTCATCGCATATTTGCGTGAGAATCTTCCAAAAGCGAAGATCGAGCGCGAATTCCGTCATCTCGGAACCACGACCGATGTTTATGTTAGGGAGGAGGGTTTTTTTGGGAAGTCAGAGGTCTTTCTCGAACTCAAAAGGAATCTCCTGACGAAATCAGTGCTAGATCGGTTAGTGGGCCAAATCGAATTATTAGAGCCGAAGGAACATCCCATCTTGGTTGTTCTCTGTGGCGAGATAGACCCGGCATTGCTAGGAAGGCTGAGACAAGACAGCGATACAAGGTTTCAGAGCCAGGAATCTATTTGGCGTATCGCATAATTCCTTTAGAGATCGTATTGAAGGAACATGCTCCGTACCCACACGTACCGAAGAGAAAGCATTCAAACGTTGATGATCGCAACGAAATCCGCGTTCTTGTTGAACAGCATAAGCGAACAATCCGAGAAACGCATCTTGCGAGTAATTACTTCCCGGAACTGACCCGCTTTCGCAAAACTTTCTTGAGATACGATTTGGCCGATAAGAATGCCAAGAATCGCGCATTCTTCGATAAGTGGTTGACACATCCGGTTGTGGAGGCAGGTTGGTCGCCCGCAGGTGGATGGACGCTTGAACGAATTTCAGAGCTTCATGCCGACGTGGAAAACGTGAAAGCTTAAATATGCCCGAACCTCAGCCCTGCCGCCGCTTCAAACACATGAACCCAACTCCCGCGTTCTTCAAGCATCTTCCGAAGTGCGCAGCGTGCAAAGCGGTCATCGCGCATCTCAATCACGAATCGTATATTGTGATGTGGATTCACCAGCACAGGAACTAAATTGGTTGTCCCAAGTCCTATAATTTGTTTCCCGTTTCCCTCTTTGGCCTCACCAAGGGCGTCCGTTCGAAGACCTGCTTAAATAAAGTGATAACATCTCGTTAATGCCAATCAGCGACATCGAGCGACAAATAATACAGGCGGTAATCCATCGATTCCTTCTTGATAGGGAACCCACGCAGCGACTGTGGGTAGCCAGAGAGCTTAGGAATCTGGACGGTCTTCAGAATCTGATGAGTATGAATGTTGTGAAAACGAATAACGGTGAAGACTTCTTTCCGACGGCGCTGGCATTTTATTATTCTGGCGATACGCAATATCAGCGATCAGCTAAAGAATCCGTGGAAATTGTTGCATCTGTCCTTCAGGATTTGTTTTTGACGGAACCCGCCCAGACAGACTTCACGGTGGCAGAAATAGAGGCCCGAGCCATCAAACTGAATCAAAACGGTAACCCGGAAGCAATTCGTCTTGGGCTGTACCTGTGCGGTGAATTTGGCTGGCTTGCGGGATGGGGCGGTAATTTAGAGAAATACCAGATCACAAATCTTCGGATTAGCGAGCGAGTTGTTACATTAAAGGAGTTCGATAAGCTCTGGGACGAACAGATAAAACTGCGCACGCCTAAAGTTGGAGGGTTTCGGTCAGAACCACAGCAGAATAGGAAATCCGTACCTCCTCCGGGGAAGACAAAGCGAGTTGACTGGGAAGAAATCAGGAAGTTAGGTGAAGGCGGTCAAAGCGAAGTCTTCTTGGTTCGCACTCCAAAACGCGTAGCTGATCGCTTTGATTTTCTAGGGAAAGTACAGCAGCACGCTGGCGGCTGCGGAATTGACGGCGCTGGTGAACTTTCGGAGGCTGCATTCAATTACGCCCGTCCTGAACAAGATCCCGAACTCGGTGCCTTGAAGGTGTTTATCCCGCGTGCTGAGGGTCCTGATGCAGAACAGCAGATGATGGTTCGTTTACAAAATGAGATTGCTGTCTTGAGCCAGAATCGACCAGGACTTATCCGAATGCTGGATTCAAATATTGATGAGCGTTGGATTGTGACGGAATATTATCCGAATGGAACGCTTGAGGCGCACCCACTACATTATCGCGGCAATGCTCATTCTGCTCTCCTTGCGTTCCGTTCGCTTGTCTCGACTGCAGCGAACCTACATAAGGATGGGATTGTTCACCGAGACATAAAACCAGCCAATATTTTCGTCGATTCCGACGGCCAGATCGTCCTGGGCGATTTTGGAATCGTTTTCACCCCAGGCAATCAAGATCGAGCCACTTTAACAAACGAACGGGTGGGGCCGCGTGATTTTATGCCGCCTTGGGCAGAAGCGGGACGCCTGGAGGATGTCGGTTTCGACTTCGACGTATACATGTTGGGCAAGCTCTTGTGGTGCATGGTCACAGGCAAATCAAGACTAGTTAGAGAATATTACGACCGAGAGGAAAACAATCTTACTTCGATTTTCAAGCACGACGCGAATATGCACGCTATCAATCAGATTCTAGATCACTCCGTCGTTGAAGACCCTCGTAAATGTTGCCGATCAGCGGCGGACCTCTTGCTAATCGTCAACACCCACCTCGCCATAATCGAATCTGGCGGACAACTTTTGAATGATGGTGTGCCTCGACCTTGTCATGTGTGCGGACTTGGTGAATACAAGCCGGAACGTTTGAATACTTGGAATATTCGGCTTTGGCCTGATGGTACTTCCACCCAGACCAACACAACGCTCCTTGCTGTTCGACCTTTTGCGTGCAGCAATTGTGGGCACGTTCAATTTTTTAAGCCCCGACCTGGTTAAGTACCGAAACTAAAACTGCTTACGCGCTAGGCAGTCTTGGAATTCACCCTCTCTTTCCCTCCGTTTACGCTGGGTTCTGACCATCAAGCCCATGTCGCGCCGACCAATCGCACCGAGAATCGGCGGCTCAATCTTGATGACGGTCGCATGCGGACGATAATCGGCTCTCGTGTTATGCACGGTGTCGATATCGACGGCACGAACTCGGATTGTCTGTTTGCATCCGGGGCAAAGAACATGCACGCGAGATAGAAGCGGCATGGTTCGAATCTTCCAATCAGGGACCAAATAAAAATCAAGACAAATTGGGCACTCAAAGAAGCCGAAAGTCGCTGTAAGCATGAGTCTCCTAGCTAAGGTGATTTACAACCGCGTGCGGGAATCGCGACTCGCCGTCTGCAACCGGAACTAGCTCGACTGCGATGAGGCAAAGAGAGAACGCACAGCTTGGACAATCTAGCCAAACGACTCTGTGTAAAGGAATGTGGAGGATGTATTCCGGCCACATCAAGCACACGGTTTGGTTACACCGGGGGCATTGCGTGGTTTGAGCAGACAACGTTTCAGAGTCGCCCACACGAATACGGGAGCGTAATACGGTCAAAACTGGTTTCATGGAATCCTCAAGGTAGGAAACGGAGGATTCGTGGAGGAACAGGAGAGAAGATTCTACCGCCAAGGGAAAGTTTTTGGAAGATGGGACCCTTCAGTGCAATCCGATTTCTTGTTCCGTGCGTTCTACGTCCCAGTCTTCCCCAAGGGCTTGCGCCAAGAGGCGTAGCCGTATGCGGTTATTTTCTAGAATGTTCAGATAGTCTGTCCTATCCAGCCCTACCATTCACGACTTTAACTTCCTCTAGACTCTAAGTTCCCAGCCGTCGTACTCGCCGCCAAGTTGGGCCGCGAGCGACTCAACTTCAGCGCGGAGCCTTCCCATTTCGTCGTCATTTGGAGGGGGCTCATGCTTGACGAGCGCAAGCCAATTTTCATCGTCGGCACTGCGGCGAACTTCAACCGAAAAGCCTAGGCTTCGGAACCAAATTGCCGCCTTTTCCGCGTTGGATTTCTCGCGGAAATAAAGGTAGTGCTGCAATTGCTTGAGCGAAGACTGATCTGAGTCAGGCTCTTTAGATTTAGCTTCTTCGGCCTTAACGACTGCTTGGAGGCGAAGTTCTTCGGCTCGTTCGGGCGTCCAACCCTCCGCGAGTCTTCGGACCATGTAAGGATGTGGTCGTAGCGCGTTTATAGATAACTTTTCCTGCTCCGGGCTGAGTTGCTTGAACTTCGGCGTCCTCTTTAGGAATTCCAAGGTGAGGGGGTTACCAGCGGGAAAGATCATCCAGTACTGCGGTTTTCCACTCATGTCTTCCAGTCCTGGGTGTCGCATGAGCGGAAGTGGTTTTGCCCAATCAGGGACAGGCTGGTTGGAGACTACTGTAGCCTGCTTCTTTCGAAGCGCACCCTCCAGCGTGTAAAAGGTAAAGTAGAGCTCTCTCTCCTTAGCTAGGTCGCCAAATTGTAGAGGCCTTTTGTTAAACAGGCCTGGGAGCACTCGCACAAGCTGCCCCATTCCCTCATCCTCATGCGTATACTGAACATAAGCGAGGCCAGCGGGAGTTTCGATCTCGCAAATGTCGCCTATTACGGGCTTCTTGTATCCCATTGGGGCCTGATCTTACTGTACGCCAATGGGATGAAGCAATTTTTGTCCGAAGAGGTTTGCCGTGGCGGGGCCTCTGTCGGCGCTGGTCCATCGGGACCTAGACTGGATGGCTCTTCATTTTGTAGTGTTGGGAACCATCATGGATAAGCGACTCCCAAAAGCTGTTGCAATAACATCAGGGTTGACGGTCGTCGGGGCGATTATGGGCATCCCGACCCACAACGTTCATTCTTGGTATCAGTCAGTGGCAAATGACCTAGCGCCCACTCTTTGGGGAGCCGTTTTGGGCTTCATTATTGGATTGGTCTTGTCTTTGGCGCTGGTCCGGTAATCGCCCGTTTCGCGGTATCCGCTGCCATGAACAACAGCATCTGTTCCTTCAATTGCGCATCCACCTCGTCCGCGATGGTCACAACATCGGGGAGCAGCGCGCTAAATTCCAAATTGTGCGCGTTTTTGTGCAGCGTCTCAAAAATGGTGACTTGCAGCAGGCGCGACTCTTCTACTGCCATCGCTACCGTGTAGCCTTGTTTATGCCGCAAATCCCCATGGTCAGCCGCAGCCTTCGAAGTCTGAGCTTTCGCCCCTGCGGGCAGACGCAAGCGCGCAATCACTTCATGCAAAAGGTGACGAAGATGGCCCGTGCGGTCTTCAAAGCTCAGCGGGATACTTGCTAGGTCTGGTTCCTTCTCGACGCGAGCAAGCCAATCCTTAATCACTGTTTGAAGTTCACGTTCGAGAATGTCTGCTACGCTCTCGGTAGCGGCAGCCCCCCCCCACCAGTCCCTTTAGCTGCTCCAACCGACCCTTGAGATTTAGTCACTATTTCCTCGCTTTGTTTGCCACTCTATTTATCAATCTTGTTTGGCTTTGTCGCTGACGACCTCGACTCTAGACAAGCCAATTCAATCTTATTGGTAATTGTTGTGCTAACCATAATCTTAATATATTTGAATGTGAAATGTTCTATATAAACAGCCCGTCATCCGTTAGAGTTTTCTAATGCGCGAGGAATAGGGCATCCTTGCAATTAACGTGCTTCAGAAATCAGTCAATTCCTCTTCCACAAATCTGTGAAGAGCTTGACCGTCGCGGGTCCGTGGCCTGCGTATAATGCCGCGTCGCGGATTATGCCGAATTCCCTGATGTCGTCAACGCCGTTTCCTGTCTATTCCTGGCTTTCCGCGCACACCGATGCTTGATTAAGTCGGCATAATCCCGCGGAGACCGGAGTTCTCATCCCATCTAGTGAGTCCATCCCAGTACCCTATTGCAATTTGTCAGACGCATTAAAATCCTGGTCAATCCCGCGACGAATGAGACTCAAGTTTGGTTCGTTGGCCCATGTGATGGGACAAGGTGACCAGGAAGCAATCCACTCTTCGCTCGAGTCACCTCGACTACGAAACAGGACCAGCCTCGTTCCAATAGGGAGTTTCAGGTTCTCGCGAAAATTACCTCCCCGGATAGGTACTTCCCGAGTTGCCCTGACATTCCAATCGGTGACTCCTTTGAGTCTTTGCAGGAGGCGCGCTTTTGCCACCCCCGAGTGGTAGCCCTGAGGATCGACTGTATCTCGGTAGTTAAGAATCTCAACCATCGCAATATTGGCACTATCCCTGCCAAGAATTTCGAGGAAGGATGGCGAACATGCAACTTCACCGCGAGAGCCGTCTACGGCAGGATACTCGGCGAGATACTCGGCCCAGGCGACGGGCATGATGTCACTCTGAGTGAGGCAGTGATGCCAACGAGTGAGACAGGAGAGGTTCAGTTCCATCAGGCGATGAATATCCGCAGGTGCGGCATAAGGGGTAAACATCGTCCATCCTGCAACGCAGACCGTGCACCCACTGGGGCGGCCTATCGAGTAGTGCGGGTGAAGCATCAATTGCGGGTCAATCAGACCGCCAAAGTGTCGTTCAAATCGTGAAACGCTGTACGCAGATGCAAGGAGAGCGAACTCCATGCGGTCATTTCCGGACCGTCCGACTGGGTGCCCGTAAGTCTCGATCTCCACATGAAACCCTTTGCTCCAGACCACGCCCTCGCGCATACCGATGTTGGCCACGACTCTCGCAGGATGGCCCCCCAGGCGGACGTAGGCTTGAAGCAACGAATACTCCATGCGCTCAAAGGGCCCTTGGTTGTAAGACAGCTTTAGCCGCCAGCGAAAATAATCATCTAACTTGACGAATAGATTTCGCTGGATGAAGTAACCGAACACGAATTCGTTGAGAGTTACTGTGAGAGAGCACTCGTGTGTATCACAGGAATTTCCAAATTCCCGGCTTGAACCCCAGTTCTGGAATTGGGCCTGGGCATCCGGCCACGGCGTCTTGCGCAATTCGAGCGATTGAACCTGAGACAAGAGAAGTTGAGCGCGGCGTCGAAAAAGGTGCTGCTCGATCTTGCTAGCTACCACCGTCAGGAACAGTAGTGCACACAGGCTCAAGAAGAGAGCGAAGAGGAATTTACGCAGAGAACGAAATCGTCCCACAGAAAATTAGACACCATGGCCAAAGGTCATGTGCCAACCTTTTGTTTGAAAGTGCCCGGCTAAGTACCCGGGTGGACCCATTTCTAATTCCGGCGCCTGCTGCGCAAACCGGCATTATCCCTAGCTTAAAGGCTCTTCAGGAAAACCAGCAAGCGGTCGTCGGGTCGGTAACGGCCGTTTCGCGTTTTGCTGGAAGTGGCCTTGGCTAGTGCCTTCTCCTTCATCGCCATGCTGGCGTGGAGGTACACCTCAGTAGTCTCGATTGATTCGTGGCCAAGCCAAAGAGCGATCACTGAGCGGTCCGCTCCAAGTTGCGAGCCTAACTTGGCCGCGGACGGCAAACGATACAAGCGCGAGCCAAACATAGTGTTCGGGCACTTCAAGCCTGACGGCCCGTCTCCCACGCCCGCAGATGCAGTTCTCGCGAGTCGGTTGTTTTTAGAAAGTCAAGCAGCCGGGCGATCTTCCCGACGTTTAGGAACTAAGGCGAAGTTATAGGTGACCAAAGAGAAGCTACTGCAGCCCGCAATTCCTTCTCGTCGAGCCCCGCGTGTGAGAAAACCACTTTCCCCGAGGAATCGATGAGCACCAGGAAAGGGATGCCGTGTGAAGGCAACCTGTCTAAAGATTCTTGTTCAATGTGGTAATTGGGCCACGGCATCTTTTGCTGAATCCAAAAGTCGTCGGCTTTCTGCGGCACTTCGTCTTGATCCAAGCTTAAGAGGACAAGCCCTTTCTCTTTGTTTTCCTGATAGAGCCTTTCGAGGTCTGGAAGTGCCTCGCGGCACGGGACGCACCAGCTAGCCCAAAAATCCAACAATAGTGGTTTACCTCGGAACGATTGCAAGGTGGCATCCCGACCGTCTGAACCTTTTACTTTAATCGTCGGGAGCGCTTGACCGACAAACTTTGCCAGTTCTTGACTCTGTTTTTCCTCGAATTCTTTTACCAGCGCCGCCGTGACGCGGGGAGTGAAAACGAAGGCCCCCTCTGGAAACGACATAACGTTCAGTTTGGCGACGGAATAGACTCTGTCGTCTTCGCTTACATAGTTGCTACCTGGATCAGTCGAAAGGAGTTCCCCCTCCATGCGAATCTTCTCTCGGCGGATAAGGCCCGATTCCTCGTCGATCCAATAGGTGATAGTTCTGCTGATCGGACTTCCTGAACCCGGAAGCATCGCTTCGGAAATCACCACGATGCAAGTCACTGCTTTGTTGCCAACCTGGAGTTGCTCGTCGGGTGCGAATTTAGCCGTCCGGATCGAGTGGCCGAGACTGGCTAAGGATTTTGCCGCAGTTTGCGGCTCCGTCAGACGTTGTAATCCTGTGGAAGCCAATGTCCGGAGTACCGTCGGGCCGGTGCCAGGCGTAGCCCGTTGTGCGTACTGGTTCAGGCCAGGTGAATACACCCATTCGGTTTTGCCGTCGGAAATTTGGACCGCGCCCCCACCTTCTCCACGTAGCTCAAAATGATATTGATTTTCGACGCTGACCATAGCAATGGTAACGGTTCTCGTCCAATGCTTGAGGGACTCGCCCTCCATTCGACTCTCCCTGGTGTATTCGAGGTGGAAGGTAGTGGCCGTCGCGTATTGTGACAGCACACCGCTCAAGAACGGCAATGCGTCCGAGCCCGGCGGCCCCGGCTTGTTAGGAGTTGGCGGGGTCTGACCACCAAGCAAGAGGGCGAAGAAAAGCGGAAGAAGAGCGCACAGACACCAAAGAAATCTGAAGCGAGTCCGAGTAGGAAAATAGATCATTAGAGCCTATGATGGCGCGATCTTAGCACGTTTTTCAGCCTATGACCGCGTTGAGAAAATGGTTGAGAAAATGGCAGAAGGCAGAGGGCCCCACCCCTTGCGGCCACGCCCTCAAAAGGTGGGGCGGTCTGCAGCTTCGATTACATACGGCTGTGGACTATTCGGAATCGGCCTTCGTTAGGAACAAGAAACGTTAGTCGATCCTCGGTCCAGCATCCCAGCATTCCGCGCATCGCGCTAGGGTCGAACGACTCAGTTGCAGTGGGAGAGTTGGCGCATGAAGACACCTGTCAGGCCCGTTCGAATCGACGATGCCTTGTGGAAGGCCGCTCAGCGCGTCGCAGAGGACGGTCCCGAGGCGAGTGCATCAATCAGAGTTGTTGATGGCGTTCACATCCTCGACTTGGTTCTACCGCGCGCTGAAAAAGGCGACAAGGGAGACACCGGCGCACAAGGACCAGCAGGAAAAGACTCCGATAAAGTTGGCCCGATGGGAAAACCCGGCAATATCGACCAAGCCGTGCATAACGCACGCCTCGCCATTTCCGAAGAGTTAAAAGAGCTGATCGCCAGACTACAGAAGCTTGAGGAGAAGCCGTGAACGAAGAAAAAGACTTGTTAGAAGAGCTCGCTAAAGACGCGGACGATAACTTCTCGCTCGATGATTTGGCAGCACAGCCTGTTGCTGTAGAAATTTCATTAGAGGAGCTGGCAGGAATCCCTCCACAGGATTAGTTCAAAACTCGGAGGGTAATATCAAGATTAGGCGCAGACCGATCAAGTTACTTAGCGTACCGAGGTGGGTAAGAAGTCGTGAAATTACTCGTAGCTATTAAGTCGTGCAAGAAAGATCGCGATGCAGGCGGTCACGATTCCATTCGCAAAACGTGGGGACGCGACCTTGCTGCAGCCGGTATCGACTTGCGATTCTTTGTCGGTACAGCATCCACGCCACTCGCGCAGCGGGAGGAGAACACATGGATGAGAAAGAATTGAGGAACTGAATACACGGCGTTGGGCTGCGGCGACGCCGTCTCGCAACAGGGATTGCCCGGCCCATCCTGCGATTCATGATCGAGGACTCATGACACGACTTCAGTGCGAGGCGGCTTCGGTCGCCCTTTTTAATCTTGGAGAAAACTATGAGTCAAATTTTGGAAGCACCGAAGTCACTCTCTTGCAGCATTAATGACAACACGACACGTACTGTGTTTGATCGTGGGGGATTGCGTCGTTATCTCAACAACACCGAAGACAAAATCTTGTGGGTTGAGTGCGCGGAGGGTGATCGTACGCCTATTCGAGTGGGGTTTCTTCGGGAGACGGAGTTCGGGGGAGATTCGGTTTAATCTTAGCGCTGCAAGCGTTCGTTATGATTTCGTATTCCTCAACAGGTCTGCCGTTCTCTATTTTACGATTCAACACTGCGTGTTCATAATGTATGTAGACCGTTTCCTTTTCTTTGCTCCCGGAAATAGGGTCTTTGAAGTCCTCTACCTTGAGCCCACGTTCGTGGCAGTAGGGACATTCGACAATCTTACCGATACGGTTTGGTGCCAGAGGTCCGAGAGGCATCTTCCTGTAATCACTCATTGGTGAAGCTCATAAACCCTTAGACTGCCACTCAGCACTACTTCTTACGCCGTCCCCGTTCGGTTCGGTTCATTCGCTGACACTGGCCGCAAAGTCGGTAGTTATTGCCACCCGGTCGTCGATTGCGGGCGGGAATCTCGCCACCCGGAGGGCAGCCCTCGTTGTCGTGGTAGCGTCGTTTGTTCGCGGGCTTATCTGCTTCGTTTATGGAGTAATAGCTAGACATAGAGACCTCCCACACCCACTACTATAGCGCGGGCGTTCAATTTACAGATGCCTCCCGGCTACCCGAGCTAACCCAAAAGGCTATTAACCGTTATGAATAGTCCTGCTGACAAGCGGCAGAAGAATGGGCGATAGTCGATTTCAGACAGCAGTGAGCCCTACGCTAAGAAATGAAAATGAGACTTGCATACGTGACCGTGGCGGTCCTGGTGCTATCAATAGCATCGGTCGAGGCTGCCGCGCAATCGACCTCGCCCGTGGCCACCTCGCCGCAGGATGTTGTGAATAAGAGTGCTGACGACATCTATACGGTCGTTAAGGAAGTCCCCGGCAGCAAAACAACATGGACAGTTATTTATTCAGGTCATCCAGTAATTCGCATAGGAGAGTACAACTACCCAGGTAGTCCAAAGCTACGATACACACTTCAGTTCAGTGATGGGTGCCACTTTAAAAGTCCAGAAGAATACGACTGCGATCACCCTCTCACGGTCGGCCAGACATTCGGTCACCTCGACATCCAGCCAACCGGCAAGATCACGGGAGGGTCAATGGTGGACGTGAATGATGGCATCGGCGAGATTAGCATTCGCGAGTTCAAAGAGAACGGTAGGGATATAAGCCATTTTTACAAAGTATTGCGAGTCGAGGTGGTTAAAGACGCGCTTAAGTCTGACGCACAATCAGCACCGTCCGCCCAACCTACCAAACCAACCTTCGACCCGAATGCGCCTTATTCTGTCATACCGCCGCCGGTGCAACCTGCACGACAAGCGAAACAGCAATCCCCGTCTCGATTGGCACCATCTCGCAAGGACATACCCACGATAGCCAAAGCCGCGAACGGAGCAATCGTAACCATTGTGATGGCGAATGACGATAAACCTTTCGCACTGGGCAGCGGGTTTCTTGTGAGCCCAGAGGGCGTGATTGTGACGAATTACCACGTCATCGCTGAGGGCAACGTCGCTATCGTTAAATTTCCTGATGGCACGGCGTTGCCTGTTGACGGTGTACTGGCAGCCGATAAAGTTCGCGATCTTGCTGTCATCAAAATACACGGGAAGAGCTTCAGAACGCTCGTTCTTGGTAATTCAGATCAAGTCCGAGTGGGTGAAGAAGTTGTTGCAATCGGTAATCCGCTCGGCTTGGAACTCACAGTCTCAAACGGTATTTTGAGCGGAGTTCGAACGGTTGAGAAAGAAGGCGGCAAGTTTCTGCAGGTCACGGCACCGATCTCACACGGCAGCAGTGGCGGACCCTTGTTCAATATGCACGGGGAAGTCGTCGGTATCAACACCATGTCTTATGAAGGTGGTGAGAATCTGAACTTCGCGATTCCTGTCAACGACGCGAAAATATTGCTTTCGAATCAGTCCACGAAACTCCAAAATTTACCCAACGAAACTGAGCCGGTCAAAGCGCAAACGCAGAGCGGTGATGCACCCCCTTCGGTCTCCGTCCCATCGCCGCAGACCACTCCCGGTGCCCGCGATTATTATCAACAACTCTACAATGCCGGTGGTTTCTCCAACGGCCTCCCGAACGCTGTCTGTTTCAGTGATGACGCTCACTCAGGTAGTTTTTTCACTTTCGTAGCATACGCCTACGATAAGGACTACTACGACGCCCAAGCTAAGCTGCCTACATTTGAGCAGGCGCAGACCGCAGGCTACCCCGGCGTCACCCCGGAGCAGATGACACAGTTCAAAATCATGGAGAGAGTTCAGCGAACCGCGCCATACGTTAGCTTTCTCATGAAAGGGTGGTTCGAGACTTTCCCCCGAGAGGCTCAACAATTTTTCCGAAGTGGGGGACGAGTTTTGGACGAGACAATCTATGAGAAAGGCGTCAAAGTCAACACCATTGAGTATCGCTGGGATGGAAGTTCATGGTATTTCTCAATTCCTCCGGCAGACCCGAACGCATACACGAAGACGTTAAAAATCCTTCGTCTCGCCATTGAACCGACTTCAATGCGTTATGTCGATTCAACCACAGTTACGATGACAGTCGGAAGTGGTGCAACGGCGGCTACCCACACAGACCGCTATGGCCCTTGGGGTGGCGTCTGCGAAAAGGTTCCAAACCCAAAGTAAAGTAGTCGCGGACAAACTTTGGCAGAATCGAATCAGTCTATGAGCTTCGTTTTCCACTGTACAAGTCAGCCAGCCGTTCCGCCAACGAGTACCGCCGCCAGCACTCTGCACGATACCGTTTGTGCTCGGCAGTCTGGCGGGCCATTTCTTCGATCTCCGCAGTCGCCCAGGGCTGAGAAAGGATATAACTTTGTGGCGGTGAAGGGGGACCGGAAGGCAAGGCTCGCGGAATGCTTGTTGCCACAACATATCGTAGCAGGACGTTATTGATTATCGGTTGAAAAACTATCCTTTCGACCAGTAGATTTTTCCGAGACATGAGTTCACACTTTTGAGTGCATCAACACCCAACCGGCTGGCCCGGGGGTGAATAGCAAATAGGAGGAAGTACGCTGTACATCTAAAAATCTATTCAAGATGTAACCCCGACCGACCGTTGCAAGACGGGAGAGGGGCAGCCGAAACAAACCCGCCGTGCCAAGATTGAAAAAGAAGTGGACAGTCCCGCCTGTAGCAGAAATTCCTAAATCAAGTCAAATGCCTCCCGACACTCCTGCGCACCCGAATGTTGTACAAGCCTCTCGTCACTTCGGCACAACTCCGTCTGCGTTCCGTCGTTTAGCAATCCGTGAAAGATTCAAGCGCGTTCGAGTCGGCAATAAAGACACTTACGATTTGAAGGAGATGAACGAGTGGTGGGAGAGACAGGCGAAAGCGGCGTGAGCCACAAGAAAATTGTGAGCTAAACTTGCGCCGAAAGGGCAGGGTGGAGCTCGTTGCGTGTTACAAGGAAACCCTCAGCCAGTGCACCGCAGGCCACACATCGACCGCGGTACTGATTGTCCTTACCAATCTCCAGGACCTCAATTGGGGTGTTTTCTCGTTTGCACATTGGGCAGTTGCCGATAGCTTGCATGACGGCTCTCCGAATTTTGGTAGCGCCAACGGGAATCGAACCCGTAGTCTTTGCCTTGAAAGGGCAACGTGTTAACCGATTACACTATGGCGCCACCGCGTCCGACCAGTTTACCGTGTTCTGCTCACAGCGCCAAGTGCGGTCCGTTGAACTTGAGCGCCGCCGATCTTGTAACGTTTATGCGCTGATGCTGTTTTGTGACCTGTAACGCTCATTGACGCATCCTCGTTGACGCCTTTTTCCGCGAAGTTGGTGATCGCCGTACGACGAAAATCGTGAGGTTGCGCTCCTCGATAGTTGCGGGTCTTCGGGTTGAACCAGCCGAGTTTTAATTTCGCGCAAGCCATGCGCCACTCCTGCCGGAAGTTTGTCATATCGAATACAGGAGAGCCGTGCGGACGAAGTTTCATATTCACTAAGAAGGCCGTCTCAGCGTACGGCTTACCACTCTTATCTGTTAGTGCGAGGGAGTACGCCTCTTTGTTCTTCGTCAAAAATCCTGGCATTCGCAGAACGTTGTCTTTGTCGACCATGTCCCACGTCATCGCCGCCGCTTGACCCGAGCGCATACCCGTCAGATTCAGGAACCGAATGAGTTGACGGTATGCGGGTAGTTCTGCCAGCAGATTGCTCAAATCTTGGTCGGTGAACTTGCCCTGTTTTACGTTATCGACCTTGGTGCCGAGAATTGGAAAGTACGGGATGTCCGCCTTCGAAATTTTCTGAGTCTTCTTGAAGGCGTGGTGAAAGATAGCACTCAGGTACTTAAGCCGTTTGTCCGTGGTCGCCTTCACCCCATTCTCAACCCACGTGGTAGCCTCTTTCTCGATCTTCGCCTTCTCCACATCTGACAGCGGCTTGCGTCTGCTGCCCGTCGCCTTCATCGTCCGCAACGCGATTTCTTTCTGCAAGGTTTCTGCTTGGCTCTCCAAAACCTGCGCTAGCGATTCCCGCCATTTGCGAAACTCCGTCAACCGTCCGCCGATTGCCGATACCCGGATGTTCTTGAAGAACATATCGAGGTCGCGTTGGATGGCGGACGCGCCTCCGTTCTTCGGCACGTGCCCGAGGTTCTTGCCGTTGGCGAGATAATCGTCTCGAATCTCCTCGTACCTCAGGCCGCTTGTCTCTCGATGCCCGATCTTCGCCTGCGTTTCCCACTCTTTCAACTTCTCGGCTGCTTCCTCAAGGTCGGACGTATCCGTGGAGCGAAAGCGCTTCTGGCCATCGATAGTCAGATACATCTGATACGTCTTTGACTTTGCGCTAGGGAGCCTTACGCCGCCGCCTTTGACTTCGTGATCCATGCAGCACCTCGTATTCCGCCCGTTTTCGGTACGAAACCAGTCCAGTGCAACTCAGGTGCAACTGTCAAGAGAAACCTTCATACTACAATGATATTGTGCTTGTTTTTCCGCCCTTTCAAGGCCGAAATACGGGTTCGATTCCCGTTAGCGCTACCAAATAATCTTTCCCTCATGGATGGTCGAGGCTGTGCTATACGAGTCAGCGATCCGGCTATAATCGTGCCACTATTCCTAGGATTGAATAACGCCACACGTCCATGAGGAGCCGCCTTGAGCTTTGCTGAAAAACATCTCATTCAGGGTGAAACGATCCAATATCAGACCAAGCTGCATTGGATCGTCATGCTTGGCCACGCAGGCCTTACGGCGTTTTTCCTCTTGGCGGGCGCCGCTCTTCTGGTATTTTCCTGGAACACCAGGCACAGTGCCGATTCGCATTCCAATATTTTGGTTTGGCTGGCTCTCGCCGCATTCCTTGTCGCGGCAATTCTCCTTGGAGTTGGCCTCATCAAGCGTAGCGCCACGGTGATGGTGCTCACCAATAAGAGAGTGATCGTAAAAACCGGCCTCGCAAGCCGCCGCACCATCGAACTGCTACTATCAAGAATTGAAAGCATCGCCGTGGAAGAGCCTGCGATCGGCCGAGTCCTCGGCTACGGAACGGTCGTGATTCGCGGCACCGGCGGCACTCCTGAAATCTTCGAGAAAATTTCCCACCCGCTCGAATTCCGCGAACAAGTCCAAAGCCAGATTTCAAGCGGCCAAAAACAAGCCTAATTGGTTTTCGAGCGAACCCGCCCCGTTTGGAATTATAGATAGGGACCGAGTAAACTTAGGATTGCATCTGTTCGGAGGCCGCCATGGCAAGTCTGTTGCGCACGTCTAATCCAGCTCTAAACGAAAGAGCTTTCAAAGGGCAGGTAGCGATCGGCGAGGCCATGACGCTACAAGGCACCGTCAACAAGACAGGCCTTCTCTTGCTATGCGTCGTTGCTACTGCCGCATGGACCTGGGGTCTCGCACACTCCGAAACGTCGGGAGCCGCCATCCCCTGGATGGTAGGCGGCCTCATCGGTGGTTTCGTCGTTGCGCTGGTGACTATTTTCAAGAAAACCTGGTCGCCTTTCACAGCGCCGCTTTATGCCCTACTCGAGGGCTTGGCCCTCGGAGGCATTTCCGCGGTCTTCGAGAAAACCTATCACGGCATCGCCGTTCAGGCCGTAGGCCTCACGCTCGGTGTACTCTTCGTCATGCTCCTCGCTTATAAAACGGGTCTAATCCGCGCCACGCAAGGCTTTAAGATTGGCGTGATTGCAGCGACAGGCGGCATTGCCGTTTTTTACTTAGTCGAAATGGTCTTGAGCTTCTTCTTTCATTTCCAATTTTCGGCGATCAACGGCGGCAGCTTCTTGGGAATCGCTTTCAGCCTGTTCGTGGTCGTCATCGCTGCATTGAATCTCGTCCTTGATTTCGACATGATCGAAACCGGTGTCCGGGGCGGTGCTCCGAAGTACATGGAGTGGTACGGCGCATTTGGCCTGATGGTCACTCTGATTTGGCTCTATCTGGAAATGCTCCGGCTGCTTGCCAAAGCGAACCGCAGGTAGCCTGGCCGGGGTGCCCAAGAAGACTCAGCAGCAACCTGAAATGTCGGGGCCTTAGCGGTTCCGGACTAGAAACTTGTCTGTAAGCGAACCGCATAACTTCGCGGCGGCCCAATCGCGTTTCCCGAAAACAGGCCCGCGAAATCAATCACATTGAGCCGGTTGTTCAGATTCGTAGCATCAAACTGCACTCTCACATTCAGCTTATCGGTTTTCCAAAGCTCCGCGCCGAGCGACGCGTCAATCGAAAGCGACGGCCGCACTCGCCCCTTATCGAAGTTCACGCGGCTCACGACGGCAGGCCCATACAGGGCAAGTGCCAGGGCTTCATCGCCGGAAAATTCAAAGGGCAATCCGGATCCGTACTCTCCGCCGACGCCTCCCCACAAGCGCTTTGTGAATTCGTACCGCACGCGGGTTCGCACGGTATTTCGCTGATCCTGCGAATCCCAAAAACGGCCGGTCAGCTGGCTCAAAGCGTTGCTTGCATCGTCGCCCAAAAAAAGGCCGCCGGTCACGGGCAAATACGCCGATCCCACAATGTAGGAATAACTCAGAAAACCACTGAAACGATTCCAGTGAGGAAGTTCCAGCTTTCCTTCCGCCCCGTAGATGTATGCCTTCGCAAATGCGATGGGAAAGCTTACTGCCGTGCTTAGCAGCTGATCGTCGTCTGCGAAGTTGTTCACGCGGCGATCGAAAACATTGGCGTCAAATCTCAACTGGCCAAAGAAGTCTTTGGTCAGCCCAACTTCATAGTAGTTCCCGTGAGAAGGCTGCACGGGCAACCGCAGCACAATCGGATCGAGTGAGACTACCGCGGATGAACTCGAGATAAGAATGTTTTCGAACGAGGGCGTTTGGAATATTCGGTCGTAGGACGCGTGTAAAACGATGCCCAGGCTGGGAATGTAACGCCCCACGCTCAGCCGCGGACTGACGGCATTCTGATTCAACAGCAATTGGTAATGATCCCAGCGCAGCCCGGCGCTGATCGTCCAATTGCCCAGGCGGATTTGGTCCTGCACAAACGCAGCCTGCTCCAGGTCCGGTTTACTGCCGGTGAAACTGAACGTGGCTGGCGTTCCAGGATCGAATTGCGCGAAGTCCGTAATCACGTCGCTGAAATTCTCGTGCAAAAACGCCGAATCGGATTCAACCCCGGCTTTCCACTCTTGCCTGCCGTGATGCACGGAAACCGTTCCCTTGAAATATCCTTCGCGAAAGTAATTGTGCTGGAAGGCTATGACAGGAGTGGAGTATGGATTGGAATAAAGATCGTTTGAGTTCTCGCGCACCATTCCGCGGAAATCAGCGACAGCATTGGGCGAAAAAATGTGCTCATACGAAACGATTCCCATGGTTTCGAAATTGTCCGCGTTCTGAAGCTGAGCCTCGAGCGGCTGTGTCGGATCAAATGGGTCCGCGTGAGGAGTCTGTTGCACCTGTTCGTTAGGGATTTCATACCGTGAGAGTTCGTGACGAACCGAAAATGTCAGCCGGTCCCGGCTGGTCAAATCTCTCTCGTAGCGGACAAAAAAATCGCCCGTCGTACCCGTATTCGTGAAATTCTCCGGCACCACGGGATTCAGGTAATGACTGGTCATGTCTCCGCTGGCGCTGACGCTCAGGGTATTTTTTCCCCAGACGTACTGTCCCATCGCGTAGGAGCCAGCCGTGTCGAAACTGCCTCCCGACAGGACGATTTCGCCGTGAAAGCCGTCGCGCGTGTCTCTCGCCGTATTCAGTTCCACTATGCCGCCCATCTTCCGTCCGTACTCCGCGGGAAACGTCGCGGTGTAAATGCTCATGGACTCAACGTCATCCGCCCCGATTTCCGGCCCAAAGCTCGGCGATCGATTGTCGGTCAGCGGAATTCCATCCACCACAAATTGCGTCTGATATTCCGAGCCGCGCGGATGCAGCACGGCGTTCCCCTCATACAGCCAACCGGGCTGAGAATTCACCAAATCCTGCAGCGACCGTCCAGGAAGCGATCCCACTCGGTTTTCAATCGTGTCCGTACCAATGCGATTGATCGTTCCGGTGCGGTAAGGATCGATGAGCGTATCCGAATCCTTCACAACCATGGTGTCACTCGCTGCGGCGATGCTGAGCTTGGCCGTGAACGCGAGTGGAATCGCAGAACGAATCTGGACGGAATCGGTAAACGCCACGAAACCGGAATGCTCGACGCGCAGCCGGTAAACTCCAAATGGCAAGCGCTTTGCCACAAGATTTCCGGCGTCATCGGTCTCGAACCTCTCTTGAAACTGGTTCGCCTCGCACACCAGCTCGACTGAGCTTCTCGTCCCAAGCCCGGAGGGGTCTGTCACGCTCAGCCGCAGCTCACCCGTATTGCTCTGCCCAAAGAGCGGAGAGACGCTGGCCAAAAATAGCAGTAGACATCGCTTCATTCGTGACTGGCCCCGATGGAGAGATCCCTAATCGCGCTGCGTGAGGTGCCTGGGCAGTCGAAGTCCCTATTAGGATGGCACACCGCTCCCCGGCCGCCCCTCAGCGTGCTCATCTGAATATTCCCCTGCTCCCTGTCTTGTTCAGGTTTCTTTTCATATTTAAGGTAGCGGGTAGGAACAGTATCCGCAATCGCGGCACCAGAGATCATCACCCCATGTTAAGGATGCTCTCGAAGACCGCCTTCACATATGGTCTGTTCTGGACAACCTGATTTAGCCACCGCGCTGGGCGATATCGCCACGGACTGGATCTCCGCCTATAAAAAATATTTTCACACGCAAAGCCCCCTTTCCAGCCATTCCAGCTTCACTTCCGACCATCTCTAACAGTTAGATAGCCGAACCTTGTGGGATTCATCGGCCCTGCCGGACTCCAACGCTTCTTGTGCGAAGCTTCCGCCGGCACCGCAATCGCTTGCCCGTTCCGAGCACTTTCGGCAAAATACCAGCCTGCTATATTCGGAATGCAAAGTGACGCCTCCACATGCCAAGCCGGGCGCGATCTTCACCATCGGCCACTCGAGTCTCGATTTGGACGATTTCGTCGCTATCCTTGCTGGCCGCGCAATCAATGTCGTCTGTGACGTGCGCAGCCGCCCCGGCAGCTATCGTTTTCCCCAGTTCAACCGCGAGTCTCTGGAAGCCTGCCTCGCGGCCTCAAAAATTCAATATGAATTTCTGGGCGAGGCTCTCGGCGGACGGCCTTCCGATCCGCGCGCCTACTACTCGGATGGCATCGTCAATTACGAAGAACGCCGCAAAGCCGCCGATTTTTCTGCTGGAATGGATCGCGCGTTAGAGCTTGCCCGCGCTTCTAATATCGTTCTGATGTGTGCCGAGGAAGATCCACTGCAATGTCATCGTTTCCTGATGGTCTGCCCCGCGCTACTCGATCGGAGCGTTGCGCCCGTGCATATTCGCCGTGGAGGCGAACTGGAATCGCAGCGCGAGGCCGAAGACCGCCTTCTCAAATTGCATGACCTCACGGCTTTCGACAGCAGCTCCCTGTTTGTCTCGGAGCGCGACACGGCCGTCAAGGATGCGCTCCGCCTTCAGGCGAAAGAATTTGCTTTCCGTGCATCTCCTGAAGCCATCGAGTACTTCTGACTTTATGGAGATCCTCCTCTCTACGATCGGATTCGCTGGAAAAACTGCCGAGGAATTCTTCCGCCTTCTCGAGCAGGCCCAAGCGGAAAAGGTCATCGATATCCGGCTGAACCGGAGCGGGCAGCTTTCCGGTTTCGCCAAGCATCCCGACCTTGAATTTTTTCTGCAGAAAGTTGCCCGCATCGATTATTCCCACGAGCCACAGCTCGCTCCAACTTCCGAGTTGCTCGACGCCTATCGCGACTCCCGGGATTGGCCGGCCTACGAAACTGGATTTCTGAGCCTGATGCGAGAGCGCGGAGTCCCGCAGACGTTCGACGCGGGCGTATGGCCAAGGCGAGCGACCCTGCTTTGTTCTGAACCCGGTCCCGAGCAATGTCATCGCCGTCTTGTCGCCGATCTGCTTGCCGCGCATTGGCGAGGGCAGGGCCACAGCGTCGAGATTCTCCATCTAGTCGCGGCTCGCCTGCAATCTTCGAAGCTTCGCCGCAAAAAGCCGAAATCTTTGCCATGAACAAGCTGCTTATCACGGAAATCACGCGTATGGGGCCGGCCTTCTGCGTCATCGGCCTGCATCGCGAGAATGGCAAAATTCGTTCCGTTCGTCCCGTTACCTCGACGGCCAACAGTTGGCTGCATTTTCCCTATCATCGCGGCGATGTGGTGCAATGCGAACTCGCTCCTTTTTGCGGCGCCAAGCCGCATATAGAAGATCGTGTCTCGACACGCGGCTTTCAGAAAGAATCAGCTGTTCCCGAACCGGAGGTCGTCGCTTTTCTGCGTAAGGCGGAAATCGCGGGCTCTCTGCCCGATCTTTTTGGCTGCGCACTCCATGAAAACAGGAACGGCACTGGATTGCATGCGACGCCTCTCGAACCAATGCGCTCCATTTGCGGAACCGAGACCAAAAATCTTCGCCTCGAACTTTGCGCAAACGAACTTCGCGCTACTCTGGTTCTTTCTTCGGGCGAGGTCTTGCGCGATCTTCCCGTCGTCGACCGCGATTGGCGGGACTTCATCGATTCCGCCCTGGCCGAGGGTAAGGGCGCGAATCGCGTCGGCCGCCTCCAGCGCTTCCTCAACTCCCAATTCCATTACAAGATCCTCTCTTGCCCGCACCACTTCATCCGTCTGGGACTGACTCGGCCCTATCATGATCTCTGCTGGCTTATGCTGGACACCTTGTTCCCGCTGCCCAAGCAGGAATGGCTGGAGGAGTTGTGATGGCCCCGATCGCGGATGAAGATCGTTGGCAGCGCCTTATCGAAGAATGTTTCCAGCGGGAGGCCGGCTCTCAAGCATCCCTTCCCAGTTCCTCGCAGAATCTCATCGAAACTGGCGTGCTAGACTCCATGGGTTGGGTTGGTTTCCTGCGTGCTTTGGAATCCGCCAGCGGCGTGAGCGACTTGGGCGCGCTGCTCACGGAGCAAACTCCATCTTTCGAGAGTATCTTTCGGGCCTTCAAGAACGCTCGATCCGTAAGATCTTCTGGGACCGGTCCCTCCTCGAAACAGGAACCCGTAACGCAATCCGCGGTCATTATTGCAAGTTCTTCCGCGGCCCTTGGCTCCCGCAGAATTCCTTCCGAGCAGGTGGACCGGGCCTTCGGCATGCCTGCCGGTAAACTTCGCCTTCGTGCAGGAATCGAATCGCTTGCTTATGCCGCGGAAGACGAAAATGAACTCACCCTCGGCGCGGGCGCCGCGCAGCGAGCGCTTCGGGCCGCCGCTTGCGGCCCTGAAGAACTCGATTGGATTATCGCTACCACGGAAACCCAGCGCGGTTACCCTTCCCTCGCCGCGCAGCTTCACTCTCAACTCCTTCCTCGCGAAAACTGTGGGGCGCTTGATGTCGGAGGCGCGTGCCTCGGCCTCGTGAACGCGCTCGCTGTCGCTCAAGGACTCATCGCCTTGGGACAAGCCCGCACCATAGCCGTCATCACCTCCGACGTTCATAGCCGCACCTTCAAGCCTGGCGTGGTGGCGGGGGAGTTCGGAGGTTTGTTCGGCGACGGCGCCAGCGCATTTCTTTTGCGCGCAAAAAACGGCGTCGCGCCACAACCAACTTACGGCCTCGGAGAATTTTTCTTTGGTTGCGCGGGGCAATACGCAGGGGCCATTCGCGTAGCGGATGTCCCCAACGGAAACATCGAAGTGCACTTTGATGGGGAAGCTCTCTCCCGAGCGGCCATCACCAGGTTGGAAAACGTAATCCGGGACATCGAACTCCGCAGCGGCATCGCACGGTCCTCGCTGCAAGGTCTGGCAACTCACCAGCCCAATCCACGTCTTGTCACCCTGCTCGCCAAGCAGTGCGGTCTCCCGCTTGGAAAATTTCCAGTTGTCGCTCGTCAGTTCGGTAACCTGGGCTCTTCCACCTGTGGAGTTGCCCTTGACGCGATTCTGCAATCGACGTCGAGCCGGCAGGCCGATAAGTGTGGACCTATATTCATGGCATCCCTCGGTCCAGGCCTTCTTTTCGGAGGTGGATGGCTTGTTCCCGCCTAGCTCTGCACCGTGTTTCTAAGGTAGCGACCTGTAACGTTTTGTTACATCCCCCCGGCTCCTTGATCGAGCTCCATTCCAAACATCCTCATAAGCAACAGAAAATAAACGTGTTATCTAGATGTGCCTCTTGGCTCCCTTCGTGCACATCTCTGTGCGACTAAGACGGGATTCATCCCGGTGCAGAGGTGTAAGAATGCAGCGAAGAAGCAAAAGGGCGCAACAAGGATTCTCACTGGTGGAGTTAGTCACCGTTGTCGGGATCACATTTGTCCTGGCAAGCATGGCCATCATGTCGACCAGAAGTTCGACCTACGCCTCGCGGGCCAATGATGCCATGTTCGAAATCATCACCCAACTGCGCACGGCGAGGGAAATCGCTGTTACAAAGCGCCGCAACGTATTGATTACATTCACCGCTCCGAACCAGATTCAGATTGCGGTCCAGACGCTCCCGGGCGAGGCCGCGGCTACGGTCATTGCACCTGTCTTCCTCAACGACGGGGTTCCTGGTGGCAACACTTTCTACGTTTATCCCGGACTGCCCGACACACCTATGGGCTTCGGCAATGCCACTGCACTTAACTTCTCCCCCGCGAGCGGCGGCACCGCAGGCCTGGCCATCATGTTCAGCACTTCCGGAAGCCTGGTTGGAACGACCGGATCTTCCGGTTTCAGCACGGTTGGAAATAACAATCCGGTCAACGCCTCGATCTTCACCGGCATTGCCGGCCAGCCTAATACCGCGCGCGCCGTCACTGTCATGGGGACCACTGGGCGCGTTCGCTCTTATTCCTGGACTGGCGGAGCGACGGGCGGCACGGTCGCGAATTGGCAAGAAGAGCAGTAGGAGAGAAGCCCATTTATGAAGACACAGCGCAAACGCTCTCGACACTTAGCTGGTTTCACGCTTCTGGAAGCCATGATCTCGATATTCGTACTGACCTTTGGCGTGCTATCGCTGGCCGCGGTCTACGCCCAAGGCATCTTTTTCGCCAGCCTTTCTCAATACGACTACGTAGCCGAGAAGAAGGCCGAGCAGGCCGTCGAAGCCATCTTCACGGCCCGCGATATCAAGCAGCTGACCTGGGCTTCTATCCAAAATGTCAGTAACAACGGCGTTTTTCTGGATGGCCCGCAACCCATCCTGCTTCCTGGCACCGACGGCCTAGTAGGTACGGCTACCGATCAGGCTTCCGCCAATGAAGTTATCACCATCGGCCCTGGCCCTGACGGAATTCTCGGCACTGCCGACGACCAAGTCGTGAACCTTAATCCCTGGATGAAGCGCACCATCGCCATTACGGCTGTGACCGGTGAAACCAACCTTCGCATGATCACCGTCACCATCACCTATCAGGTTGGCAAGATGAGTCGCAATTACACGCTGATCAGCTACATCTCAGCGTTCGCTTAGAGGACTTATGAGGACTTTGGACATGAAGAAACAATCGGGCTTCACGCTAGTGGAATTCTCAGTGGCCATGGCCATCACCTTGGTCTCCCTGTTGGCTACCGTCATGGCCTTCAGAATGGCCACGTATTCAAACCAGAACGTCACCCAGCGCGAGGATATGGCCGACAACATCCGCGCCGGACTGAACCTTCTCGAGCAGGACGTCATCATGACCGGCATGGGCGTCCCCACCGGCGGCATCACGATCCCGACCTTCACGGCCACTACGTCTTGCCCGGGCGGCACTTCCAACCTGGCCCGTCCGCTCCCGACTGGAGCAGGTACCTTTCCCGTTTGCAACACAACTTTGCCGGCCATCGAGCCTGGCAATGGTCTGGGACCTTTCATTACTGCCCCGGATGCTACTTCGAGCGTGAATACCGATGTTCTTACGGTCGTCTATGAGGACAACACGGCAAGCTCCACTGGAACCATCATCGGCATGAACGCTCAGCCGATCAACGGGACCAGCTGTCCCGCCGGCGCCATTTCGGCTACCGGGAATTCGGTCACATTTGACTCTACCTGCTTCAACCTCACCAGCCTCGCTGCCAGCGGCGTACAGATCAATCCCGGCGACCTGATCATGTTCAGCAACGCGAACGGCAAGGCTCTTCAGGTAGTCACGAGCGTGTCCGGCCAAACACTGGGTTTCTCCTCTGGCGATGCCTTCCATCTCAACGGAATCACCAGTGCGAACGGCGGCACGATCAAATACCTGCAGAACACCACCGTCAATGGCGTGACCGGGGTTGTCACCTATCTTGGTACCTATCCGCAAACTTCGGCCACCCGCATTTGGATGGTTTCCTACTGGCTTGATAACGTGACCGACCCGATCCACATCCGGCTCGATCGTGCGGTTAATTTCAACGCTCCGCAGCCCGTCGGAGAAACACTTGAGAACCTGCAATTTACCTTCAATTTCAACGACGGCATTGCTGTCAATGAGCTCACCGTACCCACCGGCTATTCCGAGAGCCAGATTCGGTCTGTAAATCTTTTTATGAGTACGCGCTCGACCAGCATGCTCGGTCAGACCAAACAGTACGCCCGTGAAAATTTCCAGACGCAGCTCAGCCTTCGCAGCATGGCCTACGTCAACCGGTATCAATGAGGAGCCTTACAATGAATGCCCCGAATAAACTGATGCGACGCGATTCCGGCATCGCTCTGCTCACCACCCTGTTGCTGATGCTGCTCATGTCCAGCCTGCTGGTTGGCTTCGTCCTGCTCATTAGTTCCGGGCAGAAGCTCAGCGGCTACAACAATGACTACAGCAAGTCTTTCTATGCGGCCGAAGCTGGCATGGAGAAGTTGACGGCCGATATCGGCACGCTCTTCGACACAAACTATTCGCCCACCGGCGCTCAGATTAGCGCTTTGACTACGACTCCCCCGGGGCTCGCCGGCATCAACTACATTCAATACAACGGGGCCAGCGGCTACAACATCAGTTTTCCGACGGACGCCAACGGCAACCCTCTCGCCACCACCAACGTGATTGACTCCGGTGCGTACGCAGGTATGACGGCGCTCCAGACTCTATACACTCTCAATGTGACGGCGCGCACGACCTCTGGCTCTGAAGTGAAGCTGCAGCGCACCACGCAAACAGTCGGCATTCCCATGTTTCAATTCGGCATCTTCTCGGCAACCGACCTGAGCTTCTTTGCCGGCCCAGTCTTCAGTTTTGGCGGCCGCACCGCGACCAATGGAAACCTGTTCCTAGCCGCGAACCCCGGCCCTCTAACCCTTTCAGAGCCGGTCTCGGCCTATCTAAACGTAATCCGCACCAATCTTTCCAATGGGTATTCCACCTCCAGCTCCTACAACGGCACCGTAAACGTTTTCAACGGCAGCGGCACCCGTCCGCTGGCAGAGACCGAAGGCAGCTTGGTGGGGACAATCGGCTCTGCGACGAACACCAACTGGCCGACTATCTCTCTCGGCAGCGCCGATTACGCCGGCAACTTGCGGAATGGCGCCACTGGCGCGGACCAGCTGAATCTAGGCATCGTGCTGCTTGGAAATGGCACGACGCAGCCCGTGGACATGATCCGTCGGCCAGTCGTCGGCGAGAGCGCTTCCGTCACGAACCTACGGTACTTCGCTCAGGCCAGTATTCAAGTTCTGCTCTCGGATAACCCAACAGATATCATGTCGATTCCCTGCGTCGATACCACCACACAGCCAGTTAACTTGGCACAGCTCACCGTACCTGTTACCGGTTGGACGGCACTTGGCGGCAATCCGGCGGCGCTCTATACGAAAATGAACACCAATAATACGGCTGGTTACCAAACGCTGCCCGTCCCCCTAGCAGCTTCTGGAGCCGCATCGGGCGCGTCGGCGTACAGCGCGGGCGGAACCGCGAGCCTCAATGGAAATGGCTACTGGTTGACGACTCCCACCGGCGCCGGCTACACCACCGCTTCGGGCCTGCCTGTCATTCAAGGCTTTATCAAGATCGAAGTCCAAACCGCGTATGGGAATCCTTGCGGAACCTGGAAAGACGTGACCCTGGAAGTCTTAAGCTATGGTTATGCAGGCCGCAACATCAACCCTCAGGGCACTGGACTCGCGTCGGGGACACAATATGGCGCATCCGAGCCGCTGCTCGCGCTGCCAACGACCCAAGTGCTTTCCCCATATAGCGCGACTTTCCCCTGCCAGTACGACGTACATCCGAACGCGATTATCCGATTGGAGCGCGTGCGCGACAATCCGTCCAACTACACGCCGGGAAATCAGTGCGGCGTGACTATTACGGCTAACAAAGTCACGGGCGCTCCGTCGAGCCCTGCGGATTACTGGCCCAATACGCTATTCGACACGCGCGAAGGTACTCTCCGCGATGCGACCCCTACCGGCAGTTTGGGCGCGGGCGCAAACCTCATTAACTATTCGCAGATGGTCACATTGGGCGGCGTCATGCAGTACGTCGAAATTGATGCCAAGAACCTAGCCGCTTATCTGGCCGGAACAGGAGTCTACTCCGGAGGCTCTGGCCATCTTGCTTATGACAGCGTCAACGCGCCTAATGACTATCTGCTTTACGTCTCCGACCGGCGCGGCAATTATACGGGCTCCGCGCTGACGAATGCGTGGCCGCCGCTTTCCCCCAGCAATCACGAAACTGGCGAATATGGCTGGGATGATTTTGTGAACCCTGCCAGCGCAAACGGATGCCCGAACGGTACCCAAGATACTGGCGAGGATCTCGACGGCTTGGGCACCACAGGCTTCTACACCTACGGGCAGAACCCCACCTACGTCATGGACGCCGGAGTCGTGCCCACCAACTCGACCTGGGTCGCTAACCAAATAGGCGGTGGGACCGGCCTCAGCTATGGGCAGTACGGCACGTTTAGTCTGGCTGGACCTGGCAATCTGTATGGCATATCGACCACGGCCAATGCCATAACAGCTAATCCAGGCTGTACTGTCACTTCGCCCTCGACGATATGGCCCATGGATTACGTCATTCATGCCAATGAAGCCCGCGAGAATCCCAACCCGTTTTTCCGCCGCGCCGTCAAGATTATGGACGGCAATCTTTTGACCGCTCTCGGAACCTGCCCGGGCGCGGTTCCTTGCGGCTTGGCCATTGCCACGGAAAATCCCGCATACATCCAGGGAGACTTCAATGCCAATTCCGCCGGTGGCGGCTTCGGCGACCCTAACGTCGCGGTCTCTGTAAACGCGGACGCTGTCACGTTTTTGTCTAACGGCTTCAACGACGTCAATACCTTTGCCTTTCCTTATGCGGACGCCGCTGGAAACATCGTGCGCATCGCCACCAACACCGGGAACAATGCCTATTATCGGACCGCTATTATGGCCGGCAAAGGTGTCTCCTTCCCGCAGCCGACCGGCACAGCCGCCGACTTCGGTACCGACGGCGGAGTCCACAACTTCCTTCGTTATATTGAAAACTGGGGAGGCGGGACGGTTGCGGGCGCCACGATCGGTGGCCAAGCTCTGAATTATCGCGGCTCCATCATCAGCATGTATTACAACCGCCAGGCAGTTGGTCTTTATAAATGCTGCACCACGGTCTATTCACCGCCGTCCCGCGGCTACGCCTTCGACACGGAGTTCCTGACTCCTTCTCTGTTGCCGCCGCGCACGCCGCTCTTCCGCGACGTGAACACCACTGGCTTTACGCAGCTTCTTCTGCCTAGTCAGTAGAACGCAGCCAACGGCTGCACCCTCGACCGGCCCCGGCTACCCCACCGGGGCCGGTTGCTTTTTACCAGGCCTTACCGTGGAACGAGACTTCAAGATGCGTAACCCCTTCGTGCGCGGTAGGGGAGTACGCCGACAGACGTTGCCGTTGAGCAGGATTGGATGGAAACGCCAAGCTACTGCGTTCTGATCCAGCAAACCGAAGTGGAGACGTCCGAAATCTTGTTCTGCTGTTTTAGGTAGCTTCCCACGGGCGAGTTCCAATCAATGGGGTCGCCATCATGCAAAGAGTCGACGTTGGGGACACCGTTGCACAGACCTTTCACTGCGCAAGTGGTTGCGAACTCGTGGATTTCGTAGGATTTCGTTGACGGATGAAAAGTCCGGCAGGATATAGAACGGGAATGCACGGCGTGAGGATCATTGCGAAATCGATCATTCATCAATTTGATCTTGGCTGCTATGGCTTGCAACTGTTGTGGACCCTCGGAAGCGTCTTTCCACGGATGCACTGTCGAACCATTTATGACGACACCCTGGTTCGTGACAGCGAATGTTCTATCCTTAAAAAACCACCACGGGGCTTCACTGCAACGCAGGTCCTCATTAAGCCGGCAGATCATGTAGCTATAGCCGCGCTTTAATTTCCCACATTCCGCCAGTATCTGAAACGTGAGGACTCCCGTACTCTCAATCAGATACCGCCCTGTTCCCGTATACATGCATGCCCCGCCCGCGGAACCGGTAGGAAAGTTTATGACGTAGCTATCGCCCGTGGGCTTGCCCGCAACCATCGCTTCAGAGAAACTTGGTTCCGGCTGAGTCACCTCAACCGTCATCGGCCGCCCGGTTTTGTCGATCGATGCAACCGGCGCTATTGTTGGCGTGAAGATTCCGTCTCCGCGCGCAGGTTGCGAATCGTTCCCAGCCCGAGCGATTGGGGTGCCGATGAACGCCGCCAGCCATAAAAGTGCCGCGATGTGAGAAAAGCTCTTCAACTCAGCCCTCTCCCTTAAAAGGTATGAGGAATTTCAACAGTTCAGCCGTAAATCTCCGACAAGGAAAAGCCTACAGCAAACCATTTCAAAAAACTCTTTCTGACGAAAATACAGGATTCCTGTTGATAAACAGTCTCGACGCTTAACGCTAGCAAGGCCGTTCTTGGCTAGCGCGGCAGATAAAGGCTAACTCCTGCCAACTCGGCTTACAGGGCGCGTCCGGTTACCGCTGCGTGCCTTCGGTCAGTTCAAATCGTCGAACCTAAGCCGGTTGCCAGAGCGGATCGCTTGCTCAGGTCCGCCGGACTCGTTGGGGCTTTAGCTAACTATCTGAAAATAAAACGGTTACGTGTTCACTCAGAGCATGAGCCACTGTTCCAAAACGGGAGTCATCTCATAAGTGCGCCTTGTGATAGTTTCAGGCATCGGTGTATTTAAGTAACTGGTTGAATACGGAGGAACTTCAAAATTTCATGAACCAAACGGCTTGCCGTGGCGTCTGGCAGGTGTACGGGGAGGGCGAGCGTTTCCAGCTCGCACAAGAGACATAATGCAGGAGCTGGTCCTGATCCAGCCAGGCCGTACCGCCGAGAACGAGTTCGCGCAAGAAGCGGCTGCGGCTGCTCTCCGCCGCGAATTCGAGGAGCGGCTCGCGGAATGCGGGCCGCTGGCCTATCGCGTCGCGCGCGGTGTGCTGCGCAACACCGCGGATGCCGAAGACGTGGCGCAAGAAGCACTGCTTCGCGCGTATCGGCGCTTTGAACGTTTGCGCGATCGCACGCGGTTTCGCGCTTGGCTGGTGCGCATCGCCTTTCGGCTTGCGATTGACCGGGCGCGCTCCTCGAAGCGCCGCGAAGTGCGCGAAACGCTTTGGTCGCAACGTGCGCCGCGGCCTTCGACCGAAGACGTGGCGGCCACGAGCGAATTTCAAGAGCATCTCGACCGCGCCATAGACGAGCTTCCGGAGAAACACCGGCTTGTGCTTCTGCTCGCGGCGATGCAGGGTCACACACTGGAAGAGGTAGCGGCGATGCTTGCACTGCCGATGGGAACCGTGAAATCCAGATTGTTTTTTGCACGAAAGCAGCTTGCGGAGAAATTGCGATGCCATGCGAAAACTATAGAGAAGCGTTGACCGAAGCAGCCGCCACCGATTCTGCGCCGTCACGCGAATTGCGTTCGCACCTGGGCGCTTGCGCATCCTGCCGCGCCGCCTTTGCCGATGAGCAGCGCCTGTTCGCCGCCATCGACACCGGCCTGCGCGCCAGTGCCAACACCGATGTTCCGCCTACTTTTCTTCCGCACGTCCGAGCAAACCTCGAAAAGGTTTCGGACTCACAGCGCGGCTGGATGCCGTTTCTGATCTTTGCCGCCGCCAGCGCCACGATTGTGCTAATGCTTTTCATCGCCACACGCCCGCGTCACGCAATGAGTGATACACAGGCCAGGCAGATTCTTTCGGCGTCGCCTCGCGAAAAGCCCGAGACAAGCGCTCGCAGCGAAGCGAGTGGGACACGAGCGATTGCTGCCTCCTCCCATTCCTACCGCGCTGAGCCCCTGAGAAATCCCCCTCCAGCGAATTCCGGGTCCTCATCTCAGTTTGAGGTCCTCGTGCCTCCGGAAGAGCGCGAAGCGCTCGCCCGGTTTATCAGCTTGCAGCCGGAGCGAACCGAGGTGGTCATCGCTGTCGTGACTCCGGCCCGGGACGACAAAGATATGCTGTTGAACGTGAAGCCGCTGGAGATTGCCGAGCTTGCCGTAACGCCACTCGAAGCACTTGCGAGCGAAGTACCCGATGGCGATGAAGAAAAGCAGTAGCGAACGGTCGATCAAAATAACGTCTACATGGAGGATGAAATGAGAACCAGTTCCGTGCAAGTGGCGTCGCTTCTGCTGCTAGGTATGCTCTCGCCGATGGTCTTGGCGCAAGACAAACCCAAGGTGGACGAGAAGGCAAGAGTCGAAGCGCCATCCACACCGATCAAAGTGCAGATCGTTTGCACGGAGTTTGAGGGCGACAAGAAGACCAAGAGTCTGCCCTACGTGATGTACATGAACGCTCCTGACGCGACCGAGCTTCGATCTGGCTGGACCAAATTCCGCATCGGGAGCCGGCTGCCCGTTTATGTGGGCAAGAATGAAATGCAGTACGTGGATGTGGGCACGAATGTCGATGCTCGGGCCGCCTACACGGGCGACAGCCACGTACTGCTTCAAATAACTCTGGAACGCTCCTGGGTGGAAGGTGAGGTTTCTGTTCCAGTGACAAAATCTGACGCTTCTCCGTCAGACCCTACAGGAGGTCACTTCCAGGAGCCGATCATACGTGGATTCAAATCGGAGCTGGATATGAAATTGCGCGACGGGCAGCCCGTCGAGAGCACGGTTGCGACGGATCCTATAAGCGGCAAAGTGGTGAAAGTTGAAATCAGTTTTACCGTCGTGAAATAGTTTCTAGGCTTTTGAGTTTTGCTTCAGGACATTTTTCAATGCGGCGGACAGTTCCCTGAACTGGAAGTTGTAGCCGAGCTTTTGCAATCGTTGCGGGAGGACGCGCTGGCTGGATAGGAGCAGGGCGTCGGCCATTTCGCCGAGGACGAGGCGCAGGGCGAAGGCCGGGGCGGGGAAGATGGCTGGACGGTGCATGGCACTGGCTAGAGTTTTCGTCAACTCGGCGTTTTGTACTGGTTGCGGGGAGATCACGTTGATCGCGCCGCGGACGTTTCCGTTCTCGATCGCCAAGCGCAGGATTTCAACTACATCTTCCAGCGTGATCCAGGACATCCATTGCTGGCCCGAGCCAATTTTTCCGCCTGCGAAGAAACGGAAGGGAAGCATCATGGCGGGGAGTGCGCCTCCATTTCGGGCGAGGACGATTCCGAAGCGCGCGAGGACGACGCGAATACCGATCGCCTCTGCCTTGAGTGCTTCGGCTTCCCAGTCCTTCGCCATGTTCGAGAGGAAATCGTTCCCCGGTTGGCTTTCTTCGGTAAGAAGTTCATCGCCGCGATTGCCGTATACCCCCGTCGCGGACGCGGAAACTAGAACTCTGGGGCGCGCATTCATTTTCGCAAGTGCGGCGACCAGCGCGCGTGTGGTATCGATACGGCTGGAGTGCAAAACCGCTTTGCGTTCGGCGCTCCAGCGGCCATCGGCGATCGATGCTCCCGCAAGATTTACGACGGCGTCTGCGCCAACGGCGGCGCCGCCGAGTTCTCCCGTCGCTGGATTCCAGGCGACTTGAAACCCATCGTTCAGGGAATCTTTCGTGACGGTGCCTGGCCTCACGAGTCTGCAAACCGTGTGGCCAGACTTAACGAGCGCGGGCACCAGAGTGCTTCCAACCAGGCCACTCGATCCTGTTACGAGAATTTTCATCGCGATTTGCCCGGTCCCATTGCACAAAAATAAGAAAACAAGCTATGCCAGAACGCTACGCAAGCATCGGCCCTTGGTCAAGGGATAGAAGTGTTCAAAGCGATTCTCTGGTTCAAAAGTATCGAAACCATCTCAACCCGCTGGTCTGTTGGCGCTAACCGCGCAGGCTATGGCCGGGCGCACTTGCGCGGGTTACAATTCACTTGTGAGCCTCTCTTCACAGACCGCGCGCGTGAAAGTGCTGTTTTTCGGGCGCCTCAAAGAAATTGTCGGCCACGCGGAGGACTCGGTCGAGTTGCCGGATGGCGCGCCGATCGAAGCGCTTTTCTCTCACTACGGCGTGAATCACCCCGAACTCGCGCGATTTCGTGCTTCGCTGGTAGCTTCGCGGAATCAGGAATTTGCCGCTTGGAGCACGCCCCTGCATTCCGGCGATGAAGTAGCGTTTTTGCCGCCGGTGAGCGGCGGCTAGCGCGATTCTCATGAACAAATCTCTACAACCTGATTTGCTTGCGCTGGTGCGCGACCCTATCGACCCCCGCACACTGATCGCCCACGTCCGCGCCGCCGAAGATGGCGCCATCGTTACGTTCGATGGCTGCGTGCGCAATCACTCCCATGGGCGGCGCACGCTGTTCCTGGATTACGAAGCGTATGAATCCATGGCGCTCTTAAAAATGCGGGAAATCGCTGGGCAGATCCACGAGCAATTTCCGATTCACCTGGTCGCCATCGCTCACCGGCTTGGGCGGCTGGAAATTGGCGAGACGAGCGTGTTTATCGCCGTGAGTTCGGCGCACCGCCCTGCGGCTTTTGAGGCTTGCCGGTTTGCGATTGACACCCTCAAGCGGACTGTGCCGATCTGGAAGAAGGAGTATTTCGAGGACGGGGCCGTTTGGGCCGATGGCGAAATGCCTCCAGCGCCACTGGAGACACGCACGGCGAAACCTGCATCTTAGTGAATCAATGATCTCTAGAACCCCTCGCGCCTTCGCTGCAGCCGCTGCTCTCATTGCGGCGATTCTTGCGGCGGGGATGGCCTTCGCCCAGGACAAGCCGGACCGGCCGCCGTGGGCGCAGCCGAAACCCAAGCTACCCGCCAACTCCGCCTCCGCCGACGCTACTGCTCCAGTGCCGCCAACGCTGCCGTCGTCAACGCCTCCACCCCCTGGAAGCATTGTGCCAACGCCGGAGCAGCCGCTCAGGCCGCCGGAAGACGCGGAAGCGCAGCGCGGCAAGATCAAGGTTAAGGTGGAACTCGTAAATGTTCTGGCCAGTGTTCTGGACGATCACAGCCGGCCGTCGCCCGATCTGCCGATTGAAGCATTCCAGGTTTACGAAGAAGGCGTGGCCCAGAAAATCGAAGTATTTGAATCCGAGACCAAGCTGCCCTTGGACCTTGCGCTGATGATTGATTCGAGTATGAGCGCGAACATGGAAATCGCTTTCGAAAAAGAAGCTGCGGCGCATTTTATTCGCCAGGTGCTGCGGCCGGGCGACAGCCTTTCGGTCTTTGGCTTTGATGAAAATGTGACGCAGGTAGCTGCATTCTCGGACAACGTGGCGACCTTGCAGGCCGCGGTGCGAAAGATTCCGCCTGGGGCGGGCACTTCGATTTACGATGCTGTGCTTCTCGGAGCGAAGGCGCTCGAACACCGCGGCGAAGAACGCCGCCGGGTCATTATTTTGGTTACCGACGCGGGAGAGACCACGAGCCGCGCCGACTTCGATGCCGCGCGCAAGGAAGCGGTGCGCTCAGGAACGCTGCTTTACACGATTGTGATTCGGCCGATCAAGAATGAGAGTGGCCGCAACACGGCGGGCGAGCACGCGCTAACGACGATTACCGAAACTACCGGCGGCGACATGTTTTTTCCGGACACGCCGAAGGAGCTGGACGTGATTTTCGATTTGATCGACCGCGAATTGCGAACGCAATACAGGCTTGGCTATTACCCGACGCCACGCGGGCCGGCCAGTACGTATCGCAACATCGAAGTGAAAGTTCTGAACGGGAACTACCACGTGCGCGCGCGCAAGACGTATCTCACTGGCCCTCAGTAAGCCCCGGTTCACGCCGGAATTGCATTTAGGGAGTGAGAAGGGGCGCGGTACCGCACCCGCCCCAGCGATACCCCATGATTTCCATAAATCCTGCATCTAAAAAAGAGCGAGTTTTTGTAAGCTCTTTAGAATCAGCATTTGCGGGCTTCCGCAAGTGCTGATTCCAAGGGACATTTCCCGCGCCGTTTGCGGCGATAGCGAGCCCACGGTACTGCGATTCGAGAGGCTATTGTGGTTTCTTGATGTCGGCGCCGGCTTGTTCGATGCTGCCTTTGAGGAGCTCGGTTTTAACTTCGGATTTTTGGCCGGCGAGAACTTCGACGACCGTCTCGAACGTGCGATAGCCGGGCAGTTCGATTTTGATCGTGTGCTTTCCGGGGCTGACGAGCAGGGAATGAAATTTTCCGCCGAGCTCGCTGGCGTGGCCGACGTAATTGCCATCGAGAAAGACGGCAGCGCGTTTTGGCTGAACGGTGACCTTCAGTTCGGAAGTTACATCGGGAGTTTTTGCACCGGGAAGCAGCTGCATGCTCACCTGGACTTCCTGAACCTGGCCGGGCTCGATGACGAGCTCGCGCGTGAAATCCGTGTAGCCTGCCTGGCGGACCAAGATTTGGTGTTTGCCTGGGAGCAACAGGACTTTTTTGTCGCCCTTGAGCTCTTTTACGTAACCGACATAGTTGCCGTCGATCCACACGCCGGAGTCCCGATCCAGTTGCGTATCGCCTTCGAAGCGAACTTCTCCCATGACTTTGCTGTTTTGTGCGGAGACGATTGCTGTGCCGAGCGGGAACAAGAACAGCGCAAACAAACTCGCCGCGGTCTTGAGGTGCCACTTTTTGAGCATGATGCTCCCTCGCATTCAGGCCGGGAAATTATCTTAACTCGGATGCGAAGGAGATGCCTTCAAAAACGTGGGCTATCAAGAAGAAATGCCCGGTACCAAATTTGGATGGCCCGGACGCAGCCTTTTCTTTGGCGCTGGTGATAGAGTGAAGGGCGGAAGGGCTTCTGAAGCTCTGGGCGGGGCAAGTCCCGCCCTTACAGGGGAGTGGGCTGGCTTTTTTCATGAGCAAAGACTACCTCGAGGCCGCGATGGAAATCGCCCTGGAAGCGGGCAAAATTCTGCGTGAAGAGTTCGACCGGCCCGCACAGATCAGTTACAAGGGTGACGTCGATCTAGTGACGCAAGCGGACAAACGCTCCGAGCTAGCGATCGTAACGCGACTAACAAAATATTTTCCAGACCACTCGATCGCCGCGGAGGAGGGAACCGGGCACGAAAGCGGCTCGGAATTCCGCTGGCACGTGGACCCGCTGGATGGCACGACTAATTTCGCCCACGGGTATCCTTGTTTTTCTGTTTCGATTGCCCTTGCGCAGCGAGGGGCTTTGCTTGCCGGGGTGGTCTACAATCCGTTCTACGACGAGCTGTTTGCCGCAGCCCGAGGCGCAGGCGCCACTCTGAACGGCAAGAGGATTTTCGTCTCGAAAGTCGATGTTCTGGCCACAAGTCTTCTGTGCACCGGTTTTCCCGTGCACAAACGCCTCGCGAATTCGAACATTCATTACTACTGGGATTTCACGCTGCGTTCGCACGGTGTGCGTCGCGACGGCTCTGCGGCGCTGGATTTGGCGAGCGTCGCGGCCGGGCGCTTCGATGGATTTTGGGAGTTTGGGCTGAAGGCGTGGGATACGGCCGCCGGCGTTTTGCTGATTGAGGAAGCTGGCGGCAAAGTCAGCGACTTCGCAGGGCAGCCTTATCAGTTGGGCGGGCCCGTCATTCTGGGCACGAATGGCGTGATTCACGAAGAGGCGCGTGGAGTGGCATTCGAGATTTCCCAGCGGGATCCGTCCGCTCCTCTGCGCCGGTAATTCGTTTCCTACACTGCAATTTCCTCTTACAAAAAGCTATCAGCCCTCTTACAACTTTTTAATGCCCTGCACTCTAACCTTTTTCGGCAACGAGACTCAAAACTTTATTGGGAACGATTCAGCGTTCTCTTCCTCTCGAAGACGCTAGACATCCGACACCGACAATTCCGTTGCCAAGCAGCAAGTATTGGAGAGAGACATGCGCGCGTTCATACAGAAACGAATGCCTATTCTGGCTGTTTTGAGTGCAGTACTTTTTACGCTAATAGTTCCGCCGGCTTCGCTGGCTGACGATGATAAGGACATGAAAAACCCGCCAGCAAAAGCCGCCGCTGCGAAGACGGATGCTCCAGCTGCCGGATTGACAGAGCGCGAGAAGATGCTACTGGACCGCGTGGAACAACTCGAGAAGCGCGTGGCGGAGCTCGAAGCGAAAGAGCCTGCAGGCGCTCCACCGGCTGCTCCTGCGGGACCAACGGAGGCTAATGTAGTGGCGGCCGGGGCGCCAGGCACGAATACGGCCGCAGGGAGCGCAGCTTCGCCGGCGCCAACGAATGGTGTGAAAACCCCTGGCGCAATTGCGCCAGGAACAGGATTCGCTACTCCGGCCAGCCAGGATCAGGCGACGCCCGCAAGTTCGGCTACCGTAGCAACAACCGGAAAGCCAGGATATGTAGAACCTTTTTCGGATGCGGACTGGACCTGGCTGAACGGCAGCCCCCGCACAAAGGAGATATTCTGGGACTCGAAATTCTTTACTCCAGAAATCAGGGTCGACACGAATTATGTCGCCGATTTCAACCATCCTACCGATCACACCATCGGGGGGTCGAGCGAGCTGTTTCGGTCGTACGAAGTTCAGCTGGAGCAACTCGGCGTAGGCGGCGACTTTCACTATGACAACGTGCGTGCCAGGCTGATGACTCAGTTTGGCATGTATTCCGTAACGACGCCCCGAAATGATCCGAGTCCAGGGCACGGCCAATGGGATTTAGACAATGCGTACCGGTATCTGTCGGAAGCCTACGGCGGGTACCACATCAACGTGCTGCACGGGATCAACATCGACGCGGGGATCTTCATGTCCTACATCGGCCTGTTCAGTTACTACAACTTTGACAATTGGGCGTACCAGCCTTCTTATGTTTCCTCCAATACTCCGTGGTTCTTTAATGGCGTACGCGTGCAGATTTTTCCGACCGCGCATTTGAAGATCGAGCCATGGTTCATCAATGGCTGGCAGTCCTACGCTTCGGCTAATCACACGCCGGGAGTAGGGGGACAGATTAAATGGACTCCGACGAATTGGATCAACGTCATTTCGAATAACTACGGGGTTGGACAAGATGATCTCTTTACCCCTGGTCGCCGGCGCATCCACACGGACAACAGTATCGAGGTCAAGTACTTCGACAAGCCCGTGAAAACCCTGGACAAGATGGCGTTCACGCTGACTGGCGACCTGGGTTGCGAATATGGCGCGGGGGTGAGTTGCTACGGCGATAAAAAGGGAGGGCCCAAGCAGAGCTTTATCGGTTACATGCTGTACAACCGTTTTTGGTTCCACAACGATCTGTTCGGGCTAACGGTCGGCGGCGGGCAGATCAACAATCCTGGACGCTATTTAGTCCTGCTTCCCCCTATCAACGGAGAGACCGCCATTACGGCCGCCACGAATTCTCCCTACTTTACCGAGAATCCTGGGGATCCCTTCAAGGCTTGGGACTCGTCCGTCACCTTCGACTATATGCCGAAGCAATATATTACATTTCGCTGGGAGTATGATTATCGGCATGCCAGCGTTCCTTACTGGACGGGTGCGGGTGGCATCACGCCCCCTGGCGGAAATAATGGTTCTCCGCAATTCTACACATGCAGCAATGGCAGCTCTTCGGGCCAAGCGCTTCTCGGGCCTGCGGAAACGGCCTGCGGTGGCGGGATCAACAGTGTGTGGTTCCCGGATCTTCGGAAGAATGAGTCCTTTATCGATTTGTCCATTCTCATCAAGTTCTAAGGGCTCAGAGGGCTGAGGATGGCAACGCTGCTGCCCGAGCGCGTCAGGTTGGCACCAATTGACGCGCTCCAGCAAACATGGAGCACTCGCAGGTTTTTGGGGAGCCGGAAACACTAGTGGATTTATATGCGGGCCACCAAATCCCGACCGCAATGGAGGAAAGCTATCGGACTTTTTCCGGGTTCAGGCGACGTGCTGGTGCCGTTACTTCCCGACAAGACGGCTTGCAGTCAAATTCGATTGCGTCAGTTCCTTGACGTTGAGCTCACCTTTCTTGTCCTTGTCCAATCTCTCGAATTCCGCTTCCATAAACTTCATGAACTCCTGCTTGGAGACTAAACCGTTCTTGTTGCTATCCATAAGTGGCAGCAATTGTTTGACCCCGTCCTCACCAATCGCCAGTTTGTTTTGCGGCTTCGGAACCGATGCTTTTTGCGCGGCCGCAGTCCCAAACATGGTCCCAGTCACTATCAACACTGCAATGATGACGACTATCCAAAGCCTCGCTTTTCGCATCAGCATGGGTGACTCCTTAGAACTATTCCCTGATTCGCGGACAGCAGATGCTACCGTTCGGGATCAAGCATGTATTGGCCGGGATGGGCAGTTTTGACTTCCCGGATTTGGCGAATGTACACCCACTGGCTTTGAGCCCGCTTACGCAAATTATGCATGCACGAAATCTAAATTATTGGACCTTCCGTGGGTACAAGGCTCTCGGCGCCATTTCCGCTTGCGCCGAGACCACGCCGGTGCACACGCCGTCACGATTACATCACACCTTTTTCGATCTTCGCGCCCGGTGACGGAGCGTCGGTATACCTTATAAAGATGGCCGCGGCGTGGGTCCTCGGTCCTGCTGAGGAGGATTGTCCGCATGTACAAGTTGGCTGCTTTGCTCACGATATGGCTTGCGCTTTCGCCGGCCTGGAGCCCACAAAATGAATCCTTGAACGATTGTTACAGCCGCTGCAACGCACCGCCAATAGACCCGGAAATGCAGAGGCAGGAGATTGTGAACCTGGAAAAGGAAGCGGCGCACGCGATCCAGTTGAGCGACGGAACATTTTTCCGCCGAGTTTATAGCGACGACTATACAGGAACGCTGTCGCGTGGCGAGACGGTCAACAAAACGGGATTCATCAACGCGGTGCAGTCGACCACGGTCAAGTACGAAGCCTTCAACGCCACGGATATCAGGATCCATATATTCCGGGAAACGGCGGTGGCCACGTGCCTGTGGTCGGCGCGGGCCGTCGTCCGAGGCCAGAGCGTGAACAGCCAGATGCGCGTCATGCACATTTATGTAAACAGCGGAAGCGGTTGGAAGGTTGTGGCCGGACAGACGAGTCCGCTTCCACCCTACACACAGCAATCTCTCTGATTGTTCTTTCAAACGGCGGATGTGGCGCGAAGCCTGGGAAACTACCGCGCAAGGATACCGCCCTGAGAATTGTTGTCTTGGTTCGTTATTTTTTTTACAGGCTGGCGGCGATCACTCATAGCGCAGGGCGACCATGGGGTCCACGCGGATCGCTCGCCGAGCGGGAACGTAGCATGCGAGGAGCGCAACGCTCACTAGGAGAAGCGCCACGCCGAAGAAAGTTGCTGGATCGCTGGGCTTGACGCCGTAGAGCAGACTCGAGATCAGTTTGGTCAACGCGAAGGCGCCGACGAGTCCAAAGGCAACGCCGGCAAATGCCAGTTGCGCGCCGCGGCCGATTACCAGGCGCCAGATATCGCCCGATTGTGCACCCAGAGCCATGCGAATACCGATCTCGTTGGTGCGCAGACTGACGACGTAACTCATCACGCCGTAAATGCCCATCGCGGCCAGAAGAAGAGCCATGGCCGCGAAGACTCCGAGAAGAAACGTGGAGAATCGCCGCGGCGAGACTGAATCCGAAAACAAATTGTCTAACGTCATCACGTGAGTTACGGGAAGAATGGGGTCGAATTTACGGACTTCGCCGATCGCGGCGTGCGCCAAGACTACTGGATCAGACGCCGTTCGAATCACCATGTACCGCGGCCAACCCTGGCTGTAGTAGAGATCTAACGTTGGCGCCGCATCGAGGCCATATTGGTGCACGTTTCCGACGACCCCCACAATCGTCAGCCAGCAAGGCTTCGGATCGAGCGAACACAGATTTAGACGTTTGCCGATAGGATCCCCGCTGGGGAAAAACCTTTGCGCGATGGCTTCATTCACGACGATGGTTTGACTGCTGTAATCGTGTGCATCAAGCGGCCGGCCCATCCGCAACGGAATTCCCATAGCCGCAAAATAGCCGGGGCTTGCGCTGCGCGTTTCTGCAATAGGCCGCGCCCCGTTTGGAGGAAGCGGCTGCCCCTCCACCAGGAATCTGGATGCGGACCTCATCGCCGAGCCTAACGGCAGAACAGTGACTCCGCCGACGGCTTTTACTCCCGGCAATGCTCGAATTTTCTGAGCGAGATCGTCGAACTGCAGCGACTGTTTGCGAGCGAGCGCGAGCTGCTGGTCGGTTGTTAATTTGTTCTGTTCGTCAGGCGACAATTGGGGTTGGTCCATCTCCATCGCTAGAATGTGATCGCGCCGGAAACCTGGATCAACTTCCACTAGCCGATGAAAGCTGCGAATCAGCAGGCCGGCCCCGACGAGCGGAACGAGCGCGAGTGCAATTTCGGAAACGACGAGCAGGCTGCGGATTTTTTGTCCGCCAGCGGCGCCGGCAGTTCTTGTTCCTTCTTTCAAAATACCGTGCAGATCTTGTTTCAGAGTCAGGATTGCCGGAATTAGGCCGCAGATGATTCCCGTGAGAAAACTCACTGCAAGCGTGAAGCCCAGCACCGGGATGTTAAGTCCGGTATCTTTTACGTCCGGGAGATCAGCCGGAACGAACGCGCCGAGCACGCGAAGGCTGGCGGCGGCGAGAAGAACCCCCAGAGCGCCTCCCAGCAGCGAAAGCAAAACGCTCTCGGTGAGCAGTTGGGCGAGCAGCCGCGAGCGGCTCGCGCCCAGCGCCACTCGAAGCGCGATCTCCTTTTGGCGAACCGCATTGCGGGCCAAAAGCAAATTCACGATGTTGGCGCAAGCTACCAGAAGTACAAGTCCCACGGCTCCGAAGAGAACCAGCAGCGCCACTCGCATTTTTACCGCCGACGGGTTTTCCATTGGTGCCACCAGCACGCCCCAATTTTTGTGCGTGTCGGGAAAGGCTTGCTCTTCCTGACGATTGAGCGCGGAAAGCTCAGCTTGGGCTTGCGAAATGCCGACACCCGTTTTGAGGCGCGCGAGGATATTGAAGTCGTGATGCAAGTGGCTCGTCGGATCGTCACCGTATTCGCTGACCGGCATCCAGAGATCTGTCGTGGGCACCAAGCGAAATTCAGCGGGCAAGACGCCCACGAGCGTGAAGCCTCTTCCATCCAGCGTGACGGTGCGTCCTACGACCGATGGGTCCGACCCAAAATGGTTTTGCCACAAACGGTGGCTAATTAAAACGACCGGTGCACTCCCCGGTTTGTCTTCTTCCGGATTAAATGTGCGTCCAACAACCGGACGGATTCCCAGCAACGGAAAAAGTCCGGCGGTTGCGAGGCTCGCTTCGAGGCGCTCGGCTTGGCCGTCGCCGGTCAAATTGAATCCGTTTGGTGGATCCACATACGCCCCCATCGCCGAAAAACTTCCCGCCTGGCGCTGAAAATCCTGAAAATCGCCCGACGACATCGGAGTCTGCGGAAATGCAGGGAGGTAGGTGTTCCACACTTGAACGAGTGCGCTGGGATCGCGATAGGGTAGCGGCCGCAGCAGGACATTTTCCACCACGCTGAAAATCGCGGTGTTTGCGCCGATGCCCAGCCCCAGCGTTAAGACCGTGACTGCGGCGAATCCGGGGCTTTTCCGAAGCGCTCGAAAAGCATACCGCAAATCCTGCCAGAGGGTTTCCATAGTGTCTCCCTGTTCGCCGCAGCGTTAGACGCGCTCGCCGAAACGGCGTTTCGTGCGCCTCGTGACATATTACGATGCCGCAGGAGAGGTCTTTGTTGTTTTGGTTTTCGACCTGGCAAAAGGAGTGTTCATCGAGCGGGACTTTGGCGTGGCGCTCGGGAGGCGAAGGCGTCGAACTCAAATTCCAGCAGTAGAGGCAAGTGCTGGGCGAAATAGGTCCAGTCGTGGCCGCCGGGATAAAGATGAAACTCGTGAGGAATGTGGCGCGAAGTCAGCAGCTTGTCGAGAGCCGCCGCTCCCACATCAAAGCCGTAATCATCTTCGGAGCCGCAATCAAAGTAAATCTTCAGTCCAGCGAGGTTTGCGGTGCGAGCGATGGATACGGGATCGTTTTGATTCCAGAACGCGGGATCGAACGGTGAACCGAACGCATCGCCTAGAACGCGAAGTTGGCGCGTTTGCTGGGAATTTAGGGCACTGGTTTTGGGCCACTGTTCGACGAGCGCCGCGCTATGGGCGCCCACGGCCACGAAAAGCTGCGGGTGACGGAACGCGATGTGCAGTGCGCCGTAGCCGCCCATCGAGATCCCGGCAATGCCGCGCGAACCGCGTCCGGTCTGCGCGCGATACCTCTTTTCGACGCCGGGCAAAAACTCCTGAAGGAAAAAATCCTCGTAGCGGCGCTGGCCGTCGCGGGAATTGATATAGAAACTTGCGCCGGCGGCGGGGGTCACGATCAAAAACTCGCCTAACGCATGCTGCTCCCACAAGTCTTCGATAAGATTCATTCCGCCCGAATGAATGAGGAACTGATCGTTGTCGCCCAAGCCGTGGAGCAGGTAGAGGATGGGATAGCGACGCGTTTTCTCCAGGTCATAGCTGGGCGGAAGGAGCACGCAATATGGGACGGCCCGAGCGATTATCTTGCTTGGCTGTGAGAGGCATTCGGCGCGTCCAGTGGCTAGCGCCGAAGGCGCAAGAAGGCCAAAGACGGCCGAGGCAAACAGCAGCGCCACCAACGCAGCGCGCCGAATTTTATTCATACCGCAGGGCCTCGACGGGGTTCAGCTTCGCTGCACGGGAAGCCGGATAGAGGCCCGCGATCAGGCTCACGATCACAGCAAACGCGATTGCCCCGAGCACCAGCCACCATGGCACGGAGAAAACGTGTGCCGACGGCAAATTCTGCCGGTGTAAATAAACATTTGTGCCCCACGTGAGCGCTCTTCCAATAAACCAACCAAAGACCACGCCGAGAGCTCCGCCGAACAATCCCATCACGCCAGCTTCCACGAAGAAAAGTTGTTTTACGTCGCGATCCGCCGCGCCGAGGGCTTTCAAAATGCCGATCTCGCGCCGGCGCTCGAGAATGGCCATCACGAGCGTGTTGATGATGCCCAGGGTCGCCACGGCCAGCGCAAGGCTGCCGAATATCGCCAGCAGTAGATCGAAAATCGTGAAAAATAATCTTAGATTGCGCGTGGCATCTAGCAGCGAAAACGCGCCGAATCCCATATTCTTGACGGCAGTCTCGATTCCTTCGACAAGCGCAGGGCTTTTCACGCGCACCGTCAAGCTCGCATACACCGGTTTTCCGTTTGTCGCGCGTACGGCGTCTCGCAGATCGTTTACCTGCGCCGCTCGCAAGGCAGAGGCCACTTCCAGCGGAATCAGCAGGCGTCCGCTGCCGAATCCCCCAAATCCCGCGGCCGGCTCCGTCTCGACAATCCCAACGATGTGCAACTTTTTCTCGCGCGGAACGATCGAAAATCCTCCCGCCCCTGGGTCAGCTGCATTGCTGCCCTTGGCGCCGGCCGCGGCACTCTCTGGCGGGAGCGCTTCCCGCTCGGCGTAACGCACTACGAGATCTTTTCCGATGAGCGAAGCAGTCTGTTCCGACAAATCTTTCGCGAATTCGATTTGCAGAATCGCTTCGTCGGCATTTGGTCCAGAAAAAAAACTTCCCTGGATCCCATCAAACGAGCCGTTGCCGCGCGAGGAATCCGGCACTCCGGCCACAATCGTCGAATAGGGGCTTCCGTTGTAGCGCACTTCCGTCGGAAAACGAATTTGCGGATAGACTTCGAGTACGTTTGGCAGGCGCGCGAGCTCGTTTCGGGCGTCATCGTCCAGGACGCGGTCTGGTTTCGACGGCACGAGATTCGCGGCAGGCCGTCGCATTGGCTGCATATTTCTCCGCGGCATTACGACGACAGTGTCGAAGAGCCCGGAATTGGAAAGGCGCTTCGTTGCTAGTTCCTGCAAACCCACTCCAAGAGAAAGCATTGCCACGAGCGAAGCCACACCCACGGCTACGCCGAGCGTCGTGAGCGAGTTTCGCAGCACCGCTTCTCGCAAGTTTCGCAGCGCGAGTTCGCCGAGGTCGCCGGCCTTCATGATTTCACCCCGTCAGTCAGCAATTTTCCGTCGGCGAGCGCGGCGATGCGGTCGGCGAATCGTTCCGCCAGCGGCCGTTCGTGCGTTACCATCACGATGGTCATGCCCAACTTTTGCTGAATTTCCTTCAGCAGCAGCATGATGGATTCTCCGGTCGCGCTGTCCAAATTTCCTGTGGGCTCATCCGCGAATAGAAGAGATGGCCGGTTTACGAGGGCTCGCGCCAGAGCGGCTCGCTGTTGTTCGCCGCCGGACATTTCGCTCGGACGGTGAGTCAGCCGCTTCTCCAGGCTCACGCGCTCCAACGCTTCTTGCACTCGCGCTCCGCGCTCGGCGCGATCCACTTCCGCAAGCCGCAGCGGCAGTTCTACATTTTCTTCGAGCGTCATGCGTGGCAGAAGGTTGAAGGACTGAAAAACCATCCCGACGGTCCGGCTTCTATAGCGCGCCAGCTCGAGCGAGCTCAGCTCCGAGAGATTTCTGCCGTTTGCAAAAATCGCGCCCCCGGTTGGCTGGTCTAGCCCGGCCATCAAGTTCAGCAGTGTGGACTTTCCCGATCCTGAACTTCCGAGCAGCGCGACGAATTCTCCCGCGCGAATTTCGAGCGTCACGTCGTCCACGGCGCGGATCACCGCAGCGCCCATTTCGTAGTGCCGCGAAACTCGGTCCGCGTGCACGGCAATGCCATTACCGGTGGTCATCATCGTCCCTCGATGGTACTACGCATCCACCGGCCTTCAGGTTACCAACTGGCGTGCGCGGTGCGCCCGGCTCTTCTCTCTCTCGGCTACCGCCCGTGAAAGGGACAGAAATGGCGCTCCGAAAAATCATCTTGACACGGAAATGCCTTACTGCTAGTTTTCTAGCATAGTTGCTGGAAAACTAGCATATGACGCAAAAACCCAAGCTGAACGCCCTTTCCCGCCGCGAACGCCAGATCATGGACATCCTTTATAAGCTCGAACGCGCCTCCGTCGGCCAAGTCCTCGCCGAGATCGCCGGGAAGCCCAGCTATTCCACCGTCCGCGCCCAGCTGCGCGTGCTCGAAGAAAAAGGCCATGTCCGCCACGAAGAACACGGCTTGCGCTATGTCTACGTTCCGGCCGTGCCGCGTGAGGTTGCGCGGCGTTCCGCGCTCCGCCATCTTGTCGAAACATTTTTCGACGGCTCGACGGAAAAGGTCGTGGCCGCACTTCTCGGCGGCGAAGTCGCACGCATCTCCCCTGAAGAACTTGACCGCATCGCCCGGCTCATTTCCAAAAGCCGAAAGGAGAATTGACTATGCGCACATTCGCGAGTTCCGAACCCGCACTCGCGTTTCTCTTCGCCTGCGGCATCAAGGCCACGGTTCTCCTCGTGTTCGCATGGATTGTTGCGTTCGCCCTTCGCAATCGTTCCTCCGCCGCCGAACGCCACCATGTCTGGGCAGCCGCCATTCTCGCCTCGCTGGCGCTTCCGTTCTTCGCCCTGGTGCTGCCTGCCTGGCGTTCCGTCACGCTCGGGAACGCCGCTGGGCTTTGGAATCCGGCGCGCGCGAGTGGAGCGAGCACTAGCGCTCACACAATTCCTTCCGTCATTATCAATGTCCGATCGGGCTCGCCGATCTTCAACCAGCTTGCCGTCTTTACGCTCCAGGCATGGGCTCTCGGCTTCTCATTCATTTTTCTCAGGCTCGCCGCAGGACTGGCGCGCCTCGCGTGGGTCTCTGCGCACTCGAGACCACTTTTCGACAACGACTGGATGCGCAGAGTCTTAGAGCTTTCCGAGTCCCACAAAATCTCACGTTCCGTCCGTCTTCTCCAATGCAGCAGCCCGCTTGCCATGCCGCTGACATGGGGAATTTCCCGCCCCGTCATCGTTCTTCCCTCAAGCGCCGCACATTGGGATGACGAACGGCGGCGCATAGTTCTTTCACATGAACTCGCGCACATCGCCCGCCAGGACTGGTTTCTGCAGATTTGCGCCGAGCTGGCCCGCTCCATCTACTGGTTTCACCCGCTCGTGTGGCTGGCCGCAGCGCGGCTCCGCCAGGAAAGCGAACGCGCCTCCGATGACGCCGTGTTGCTCTCGGGAATCGCGCCGTCGCACTACGCCAGCCAATTACTCGATCTCGCAAGGACACTGGAAAATTCCGGCCGCGCCTGGTCCACTGCTCTGGCCATCGCACGTCCCTCGAATCTTGAAAGGAGATTTGCCGCCATGTTAAATCCGTCCATCGATCGAAGCCGTTTATCCCGCAGAACAAAATTGTTCGTTCCATTTTTCGCTTTGTTCCTCTTGCTCCCGCTCGCCACTCTTCACCTGAGGGCTCAAAATCTTTCCGGAAAGGTCGCGGGCTCCATCCACGATCCAAGCGGCTCGGGTGTAGCCAACGCGACCATTATCATGTCGAGCCACGCGGCCAACACCATCGACATGACCACCTCCGACCGCGACGGCAACTTCAGTTTCAAAGCCTTGCCTTCCGGCGAGTACGAACTAAAGGCCATGAAGCCCGGATTCCAGGTCTATCGGCTTCCGCAGGTCAATCTCGTATCCGGTAGCGATTTCTCTCAAAACATCTCCCTGGAAATCGCCACCATCATGGAGGAAGTCCACGTGGTTCCCGCTGGCACCAGACAGCCGCTTCCTGTAGGCACCACCGGCAAGCCTTCGCGGCTCCGACTCGGCGGCGACCTTGAGGCTTCTAGCCGCATCACAAAAGTCCAACCGGTCTATCCCGATTCCGCCAAGTCTGCTGGCATAAGCGGCACCGTTATTCTTCACGCCGTCATCAGCAAGGATGGCAAGCCGCTGTCTCTTCGCGTCATGAACGGTCAGATCGATCCGGATCTCGCCCGCTCCGCCGTCGAAGCCGTCAGCCAGTGGCGCTATACTCCCACCCTCCTCAACGGAGAACCCATCGAAGTCGACACCACCATCACGGTGATCTACTCTCTTGAATCCTCTAATTAGTGTTCCAGATAAAGGACGCAGCCGGAAAGTAGACGGCAAGTGTATCTGAAGTCAGATCTAAGCTTCTTAGCGCTGTTTCTGTTAACCGCGCTCACATCGATTAGCTGTTCTGCGAGACGCCCAATCGGAATCACGGGCCCTCCTTTTCGGCTGGAGCCAGTGGACGGCGAGTCAATTCTTTTTTCGCCTTCAATCCCAGATTCCCATGCAAACAATTCTGCAATTAACATCACGATGAACGTTCCTGCGCCCGATGGATCGGGGGGGACGAATTGTCTCGCCGAAGAGGGCCCATTTCGGGTGGAACTTGCAAAGAAACACTCGGATTCTGTTCAAATCACCCTGCCTTCAACCGAACGATGGCTTAGAGACGTCAACGGTCTTGTCGATCCGGACGGCAACACGGTTGAAGCGCTGTACATTTTCCTAGCCAAGCTGGATCAACTGCAGCAAGACGGATGCTTCCGGGGCGCCGGCCCCACGATTCGTGAATTCATTGTGCAAAGCCTGCCGATGAAGCCGCCTGAAAGCCTATTCAGTTACTACGGATATCGCCCGGATCGGAGCAGTCTGGATCTAAAGCCAGGTATGCGGCTGAAGATTGAACGTGCCTATTTCCGAGCAGCAAAGACCACCGAGGAGACTCACTCGACCCAGAATTTCGCGGGTCTAAGCACGGTCAATTTCGACATGGAGTCGGGGAACGATGGAAAAATTCACTTCCATCAGGTTGGCGATGTTCGATTCCGTCCGGCCTCTTTGAAAGGACATGATCAAGACGCAGGTTCAGAGTTGGAATTGACTGGCATTCCGCCGGAATCTCACTTTCGTTTAGTTTTCTATACCTTATTGGTTTCCAAAGAGCAGAAACTCTCGGCGGCTATTGTCGGAGCAAGCAGTGCGAGCCAGTTAGATGAATTTGACCATGAACTACGATTGGGACCGGTTGGTGGATGCAAGAACTTTGCTGCCACTCATGGAGTTGCCTGCGTTGAGTTCAGCGGATTAGTAACTGTGACCTGCCAGATTAGAGTGGAGTTGAACGGCAAATCCAAATTAATCGACTGGGGAACGCGCGTAAAGGACTTGTTGGCTAAAGACTCTCTCGGGTCCCTCACGATTCAACGTAAATTCATGAACTCCTACCATAATGTCCGATTCGATCCTCGGGATTTGAGCGTTCTGTCGCTCGCTTTGGTAGGTGGCGATCGCTTGAGGTGGTCGAAGGATACGACCAGCGGCCGCTGAAGAGGAGCCTTTTATGTTTAGGAGGCAGTTGCCCATGGGAGCTTGTCGAAACTGATGGAATGCCCGACGTTAATTATTTGCTGCGGACTTAGCCCGAATCGTTTTTGGGTGCCCGACTTGTAACAGCTCTTCGGCAAATCTTCGAAATAACAGGGCGTACGCTGCGTTGACGGCAGATTCCGCCGATGTTACGCTCCCGCCGCAGTCCACGATCACGCATGCGCGCTGTCGACCTCATCCGCAAAAAACGCGATTCTGGTGAACACTCCCGCGCGGAGATTGACTTCCTGATCTCCGGCTACACGGGCGGCGATATTCCCGACTACCAGATGGCTGCCTGGCTGATGGCCGCCTGGATTCGCGGCCTTAGTCGTTCCGAGACCGCCGAGCTCACCGAAGCCATGCTCCATTCCGGAGAGGTCGTCAATCTCGACCGCCTTCCGGGGAAAAAAGTCGACAAGCATTCTACCGGAGGCGTCGGCGACAAAACCTCTCTGATCCTCGCGCCGATTGTTGCCGCGGGGGGTCTCACCGTTCCGATGATCAGCGGACGGGGCTTAGGACATACCGGCGGCACGCTCGATAAACTCGAGTCCATCCCCGGCTTCAACGTAAATCTCTCGCTCGATGAGTTCCTCAGCGTTCTCGGCGAATGTGGAATGGGCCTCGTCGGCCAAACCGCGGAAATCGCTCCTGCCGACAAAAAAATCTACGCACTTCGTGATGCTACTTCCACAGTGGAGAATATAGGTCTCATCTGTGCCTCGATCATGAGTAAAAAGCTAGCGGAAGGCATCGACGCTCTTGTGCTCGACGTCAAAACCGGGTCCGGCGCCTTCATGAAGCGCGAAGAAGATGCCGTTCGGCTCGCCGAAGTCATGGTTGAGACCGGTCGGCGCATGGGCAAAAAAGTCGTAGCGCTCATCACCGACATGAACCAGCCGCTCGGCCGCATGGCGGGCCACTCCAACGAGGTTGCCGAGTGCATCGAAGTCCTCAGCGGTGGCGGTCCCGCCGATCTCGTCGAATTGAGCATCGGGCTTTCTGCTTGGATGTTTTTTCTTGGCGACCTCACCAAATCCGTCGAAGACGGCCGCCATCTTGCCGAAAAGATGATCGCCACCGGGCAGGCCAAGGAAAAATTCAAGCAAGGCATTCGCCTCCAGGGTGGCGACGAGCGTGTCATCGACGATCCACAACTTCTCCCGCAAGCTCGTTCCCGGGCCGACGTCCCGAGCCCTTCCGCGGGCTTTATCACTGCAACAAATTGCGAACAGCTTGGCACGGCCCTCGCCACGCTTGGTGGGGGACGCGAAAAAAAGGAAGACGCCATCGACCACGCCGTCGGCCTCGAATTCCACAAACGCATCGGCGACCGCGTAGAAAAAAGCGAGCGTCTCGCCACAATTCATTACAATAGCGGCCGAAAGCTGGCTGAGGCGCAAAGCTTGATCGCTGCCAGCTACGAAATCGGCGGAAGCGAGCCGCGCGAAAAGTTGCCGCTCATTCACCGTATTCTCGGTGAGTAAGGCCGAGGTTGGCGGTTTCGTCGCAGCCGTTGGTCATAAACTTGTTCGGCAGAAAGAGGTCCACGCATGGGACGGTACACCGGGGTGCTCGGCCTCCTCACGATGCTCGGCCTTGCGTATCTCTTTTCCACCGACCGCAAAGCGATCAAGCTCAAAACCGTTCTCTGGGGCCTCGGTCTCCAACTCTCTTTCGCGATTTTTGTGCTGCGCTTCAGCATCGGCCGCTTTCTTTTTGAGTGGGCTGGGCACTACGTCAACCTGCTTCTCAGCTATGCGTTCTATGGCTCGCAATTCGTGTTCGGCGAACTCGGTCTGCCTTCGGCTCCCTCTCCCGGTTTCGCAGCTTCTCCTGAGCACTTTGTGTTTGCCTTCCAGGTTTTGCCCACGATTATTTTCATCGCCGCTTTTTTCGCGCTGCTCTACCACGTCGGCGTCATGCAACTCATCATCCGCCTCGCGGCTTGGGTCATGACGCGCGTCATGGGCGCCAGCGGCGCCGAATCTCTCAACGTGGCCGCCAGCATCTTCATGGGGCAGACCGAGGCTCCGCTCACCATCCGTCCCTTTTTGAATAAGCTCACAAAATCCGAGCTGATGGTCGTCATGACCAGCGGCATGGCCCACGTTTCCGGCGGCATCATGGCGGCTTACATCGCTTTCGGCATCAAAGCCGAGCACCTTCTTACCGCCGTCATCATGACAGCGCCAGGCACGCTGCTCATGGCTAAGATGCTTGTGCCGGAAACGGAGCAGCCTCTCACCGCCGGCCGCGTCGAAATGCCGGAAATGGAGAAGGAAACCAATTTCCTCGGCGCGATTTCGCGCGGCACGGTAGATGGTCTTCATCTCGCTTTGAATGTCGGCGCGATGCTCATCTCCTTTATTGCGCTTCTCTATCTCGTCAACGGCATCATGGGTGGCATCCACAATTGGATCTGGTGGTTTCCCTCGAGCCTGTCGCAAGTTTTCGGCTGGGTGTTCGCTCCGGTAGCCTGGATCATCGGCATCCCCTGGCGCGATTGTGCCCAGATGGGCAATCTTCTCGGCACGCGCATGGTCATCAACGAGGTCGTCGCATTCCAACACCTCGGTGAAATAAAAGATACGCTCGACCCGCGCACCTTCACCATTGCCACGTTCGCACTTTGCGGCTTCGCAAACTTCAGCTCCATCGGCATCCAAATCGGCGGCATCGGCGCGCTGGCGCCCGAACAACGCGGCCAACTCGCCAAATTTGGCATACGCGCCATGCTAGCCGGCACCATGGCAAACTTAATGTCCGCCTCGATAGTTGGCATCCTTTCGTGATTTTCGGCGGTGTTCGCAGTGGCGCAGCATGCTCTGCGCCACCATGGGGGCTCAATTAGTGCAACTAGGCTAACTCAAGGTAAAATCCCAACGACAGAATGAGCCCTTCACGAAAATCTGCGAAAAAAACAAAGCCCGAGTCCGAATTCGAACGCGCGGAATCCGCCGCACAGTTCATTCTCTCCAAAACCAATCTCCGCCCCAAAATCGCACTGGTCCTGGGCTCCGGCCTCGGCGCTTTCGCCGACGAATTTGGAAGTCCTCGAAGAATCCCCTACGCCGGAATTCCGCATTTCCCTCGTTCGACCGCCATCGGCCACGCCGGCCAGCTCGTGCTCGGTATGGTCGGCGATGTTCCCGTGGCCGGGATGCAGGGCCGCGTGCACCTCTATGAAGGCTATTCCGCCAAAGAGGCTGCGTTTCCGATTCGCGTCTTCGCCCGCCTGGGCGTCAAAGCGGTAATTCTTACCAATGCTGCCGGGGGCATCAAGCTCGAATTCGTGCAAGGCCAGCTCGTGGTGATCAAGGATCACATCAATCTGCAAGGTGTGAGCCCTCTTACAGGTCCCAACGACGAACGCCTGGGCCAGCGTTTTCCGGACATGACCGTGGCCTACGACAGAAGATTTCGCGAAATTACCGTCGGTGAAGGAAACCGCAATCGCATCGGCCTCTACGAAGGCGTGTACGCCGCGCTGCCGGGTCCAAGCTACGAAACCCCGGCTGAGATACGGTACCTGCGGACCATCGGCGCGGATCTGGTCGGCATGTCCACGGTTCCGGAAGTGATTGCCGCTCGCCACTCTGGCATCCGCGTGCTGGGCATCTCTTGCGTAACCAACGCGGCCGCGGGCATTCTCGATCAGCCGCTGGACCACAAGGAAGTTCTCGAAACCGCGGAACGCGTCAAAAGTCAATTCATCGCGTTGCTGAAAATCGTGATTCCGCGCATCGCCGCGGAGCTTGGCGGATGAAAGCAGGTTCTTTGGAGGGCCGCAGCATGACAGAACATGACGCACTCGTCGAAGCCGCACTGCAAGCGCGCGAAAATGCGCATGCACCGTTTTCGAATTTTCGCGTTGGCGCTGCGTTGCATGCCACCTCCGGCAGAATCTTCGGTGGGTGCAACGTGGAAAACGCCACTTACGGTTTGACCGTCTGCGCCGAGCGCATTGCGATCTTTAAAGCTATGAGCGAAGGCGAGCGCAACTTTGACGCTATTGCTGTGGTCACCGATACGGACACGCTCACGCCTCCCTGTGGCGCTTGCCGCCAGTTGATCTGGGAATTTTGCGGCGATGTCCCCGTAATTCTGTCAAATCTAAAAGGCAAAACCGAAACGATCCAGATGCGCGACCTTTTTCCGAAGCCGTTTGATTCCTCCAACCTCTAAGAATCGAAAAGAAACTATGAACTCACTTCATGTTGCCGCGATAAGAAAGGGAATTGGATTCGTTTGTACATTGGTTGTCGGCGTGTCCGCAATTGTAAGCACTGCCAGAGCGCAGGCACCAGACAAAGAGGCCGTTTGGGTCGATCTGCTCATCACTAACGCCACCATCGTCACGATGGATGGCGAGCGCCACATCATCGAGAATGGCCAGATCGCCGTTCGCGGCGACAGCATTTACGTCGTCGGCAAAGGTCCGCTCTTCCCGAAGGGTACACAAGCCAAACAAACCATCGATGCTAAAGGCGCGCTTGTTCTACCCGGGTTCATCAATGGGCACACCCATGTTCCCATGACGCTGCTCCGCGGGCTGCACGATGACGTGACGCTCGACGATTGGCTTCGGAAATATATTTTCCCCGCCGAAGCGAAAAACGTGACCGAAGATTTCGTGCGCTGGGGCACGCGCCTCGCCGCCGCCGAACAAATTCGTTCCGGCGTCACCACTTTCGCGGACATGTACTATTTCGAGGATGCGGTAGCGGAGGAGACCAAAGCTGCAGGAATGCGCGGCGTCCTTGGCGAGACCTTCATTGACTTCCCCGCGCCTGACAACAAAACCAATGCGGCCATGCTCGAATACACTGAAAAATTTCTGAAACGCTGGCAGGGCGATGCGCTGATTCACGCCGCGGCCGCTCCGCATTCGATTTACACATGCTCTCGAAAGACGCTCCAGGACTCCGCCGCTCTGGCGCGCAAATATCACGCGCCGATTCTGATTCACCTCGCTGAAATGAAAAAAGAGCTGGACGACAGTTTGAAACAGAACGGCCTGACTCCTGTCCAGTATCTCGAAAAGCTGGGCATCCTTGGTCCCGACGTGGTCGCGGCCCACTGCATTTTCGTCGACGAAAAAGACCAGAAGATTCTCGCCGGCCGGCAGGTCGGCTGCGTCCACAATCCCTCGAGCAACATGATGCTCGCGAGCGGCGTAGCACCCGTGGTCGAAGAGCGTGCCGCGGGCATCGCCGTCGGCCTGGGCACCGACGGCCCTGCCGGAAGCAACAACGACCTCGACCTGATGGAAGAGATGGACCTTGCCGCGAAGCTGCAAAAAATCACCAAGATGGATCCGCGCGCGCTCGGCGCAAAATCTGTCGTCGAAATGGCTACCATCGAGGGCGCGCGAGCGCTCCACATGGAAAAAGAGATCGGCTCGCTCGAAGTTGGAAAAAAGGCCGATATCATTTTGATCTCGCTCGAGGAGCCAAACGCCGTTCCCATGTACGACATCTACGCGCAACTTGCTTACGCCCTAAAGGGCAGCGACGTAGAAACGGTCGTGATCGGCGGCCGCATCGTGATGCGCGACAAAAAGCTCCTGACGCTCGACGAGCCCGAAATCCTCGCGAAGGGCCGCCAGTACGGCAAAAAAGTGGAAGCTTCCCTGAAGTAGCACGGCGATGAACACGTCCTACAACCAAGTTGCGGGGCAGAGCGTGGAGCGGCTTGCTGCCTTGAGCGACGGCATCTTCGGCGTGGCCATGACGTTGCTCCTTCTGGAACTTCATGTGCCTGTAAGAGAGCCGGGTATGAGCGAAGCTACCCTGCGGCACGCGCTTGTGCTGCTTGCGCCCCAACTTCTTGTCTACCTAATGAGCTTTCTGACGCTCGGCATTTTTTGGGTGGGCCAGCAGACGCAGCTCAATCACCTAGAGCGTTCGGAGCGCCACCTCACCTGGATGCATCTGGCGTTTCTTTTCCTGGTCACGCTCATGCCGTTTTCCACGAGGCTTTTGACGGAGTTCATCGCCTATCGAACGGCGCTGATCGCTTACTGGGCTAACATACTTCTGCTCGGTGCCATGCTGTACCTCAGCTGGGGACGCGCGACGCGCGCTGGGCTGGTCAAGAGCGATACACCGCCGAAAGTTGTGGACGCCATTTGCCGCCGCATCTGGACGGCCCAAGCGTTCTACGCGTTTGGGGCTCTGCTCTGCGTGCTCCACCCATACTGGAGTATCGGGTTCATCGTTTTCATGCAACTTTATTACGCCATCGCGCCGCGCTATACAGGCACAAAACGAAACGAGGTTGCCTAGATGGACCGGGCGAAGTATTCAAAGATGCTCGAGACGGCGATAGAAGAAGCGCGACGCGGACTCGCCGAGGGTGGAATACCGATCGGTGCGGCCCTTTTCGATAGCGCTGGAAAACTCCTCGGAAGCGGTCACAACCGCAGGGTGCAAGACGGCGATCCCTCGGCGCATGGGGAGACCGATGCATTCCGCAAGACTGGCCGCCAGCGAAGCTACCGCGACAAAATCATGGTGACAACGCTTGCGCCGTGCTGGTATTGCAGCGGGCTAATCCGTCAATTCGGAATTGGGACCGTCGTCGTTGGTGAATCCGTAAATTTTCGTGGCGGGATCGACTGGCTGCAGGAACACGGAATCAAAGTGATTGATCTTGCGTCTAAAGAATGTGTGCAGATGCTCGCGAAATTCATCGCGGAGAATCCCGCGCTGTGGCACGAAGACATCGGCGAAGAGTGAGCTGCGCTGTTTTGCCAAGCGACGAGCAATCGGTGAAAGCGTGAATCTTCCATGAAGCGAAGAATCATTACGAAAATATGGTTTCTGGTTGCGTTCTGTTACGTAGCAGAGGGAACTCTTGCGTTCACGCTGCATGCGAAGGCCACCGCGGCGGATGAGATCCCAAAGCTCGCGGCGCTGATGGAGTGGAATCCGGGGACGGTCGTCGCAGACATCGGCGCGGGAGATGGAAGCTACACTTTTGCCGCGGTGGAACAAGTTGGCCCGACGGGAAAGGTGTTTGCGACGGAGATTGATGAGGAAAAACTCAAGGCGCTGAGGGCCGAGGTTAAAAAACGGGATTTCAAAAACGTTGCTGTGGTTGAGAGCGGGGAGGCGGAAACGAATTTGCCGGTGTCGTGCTGCGACGCGATCTTTTTGCGGCGCGTCTACCACCATTTGACGAAACCCGTCGAGTTCGATAGGAGTCTGCTTCGCGCACTAAAGCCGGGAGGGAAGCTCGCGATTATCGATTTTCCGCCTCATCCCGAGTACGGCAAGGTGAAGGGCGTGCCGAAGGACCGCGAAGACCATGGGATCCAGCAGAAAATCTTGATCGATGAATTGACCAAGGCAGGATTTCAGCTCGAAAAACTTGTAAATGATTGGCCAACAACGGATTATTGCGTTTTGTTCGTGAAAAAGTGATCCGCGAACAACAAGTTGGAATTGCCCCTTGCTAGATAAGGCTCGGGTCCAAAGGCCTGCCACTTGACGAGGAACGGCAAAAAATGAGGATTAAGCGAATTCATTGTAGGTGTCGTATTTGACGGCGATGTCGCGGACTTCCTGCAGGGTCATATCGCGGAGGATTTTGCCGTCCTCGAGGATGGTTTCGAGCGCGTTGACGCCGAGCCGGGAGTTATCGGGATTGGGAGCGTCGTTGTCGACTTCGACGGTGGCGAACTCCCTGCCGATGTGGATCAGATTAAAGCGGCCGCCTTTGCTGGCTTTGGATGGATCGGTTTTGGGGTTTTTATAGACGTTGTGCCATTTGCCTGCGCGGTCGATGGCCGAACATTTCAAGGCGAATTTCAGCGTGTCGCGATTTACCTGCTGAAGCAGGGCGCCGCCCATGCCGTAGCTCCAAATATCCTGGGACCAGCCTTTGCGGGTGAGCTGGCCGGTGATGTTTTGAATGGTATAGAAATTCACGCCGTCGCCTTGAATGAAGCGCACGTTGGGAACGGTGGTCTTCCACCCTTTTTTGTTCACTTCATAGCCGAAAACTTCCGCGACGATTTTGAAGAGTTCTTCGAGAACGGCGACGGCATCTCCGGAGTCCGGGCGAATAACGAGGGTTCCTTTACGCTGGAGAATTTTGTCACGCAGCGCGCCGCCCCAGAGATTGCGCACGGCGTTGTAAACATCGTAGGAGTCGCTGACGCAGGCGACGAGGCCTTCGGGGCAATTTTCCAGCATGTTGGCGTAGGCTTGGCCTTCGTTGGCTTCGCCCCACGCGGTGATTGTGGAATGTTCGGAGGCGGGAATGCTGTAACCGGCGCAGTTGAGCGGATCTTTTGCGGTGAGATCGGCGGAATAAAACTGGTTGAGAAGCTGGATGGCGGCCAGCGTATCCGTGCCCAAGAAATTTAAAAGATGAGCGGCGCCGCCGATGGCCGCGGACTCTTTGGAGGAGACGCCACGGAAGCCGAAGTCGTGAAGCTTGAAGGGAAGAAGCGAGGGATCGCCAGTGCGGACGAGAGCCCTGCCGATGACTTGCTTAATGGCGCGGGAAAGTGTCGCGACAGTGATGGGATACCATACTTGCAGTAGAACGGTTTCGGCCCAGTTGGTGAGCCAGTAGAACTCGGGGTCGGTATTCTCGACGGTGATGAGCGCGTTCAGACTTTTGACGACGGTGCCTTCCTTGACGGCGCGAATGCGCAGGGGCAGGCGTCCGCCGTGTTTTGCGTAGAGGGATTTGAAGCCTTCATAGTTGAAGGACTTAGGGTGGCCGCCAAAGTGGGCGTGAGCGACGCCGCGAGCCTCTTCGACGTCGTCCAAAGTGAAAACCTGACCGGCGAAGTTCGATTTGACTATGTACTGGAGCATCGCCAGCATCGTTTCGTCGAACATGCCGCCCCGGGACTCCACGTAGGAATAGATGTGCCTCGTGTCCGGCGGGTATTGCCACCAGTGGGTGAGCTTGTAGGAGTCGGTGTTGAGAATCGGATTCAGGCGAAGGGACTGCATGGCTCTCCTTGGGGGAGGAAATAGAATAGCAGAAGAGATGCCGGGCATTCGGTGACGGGTGAACTACGTCTGGTGAACGGCCCCGCACGAACTGCCTTGCAGGCTCGAAGCGAATCAGAGGGTCAGATAGATGACTTGGATTGTCACTCGTCGCGCAGGACTTGCATGGGTTCCACGCGGGAGGCGCGGATGGAGGGGAGCAGGGAGGCGATGGCCGAGACAATCAGAACCAGGAAGATGACTGCGCCGAGAGTGGGGAGGTCGGTCGGCGAGACTCCGTAAAGGAGGCCAGCGAGGACGCGGGACGAGGCGGCGGCCAGGGCGAACCCGACCAGGCAGCCTAGGAGGCACACGACGAGTCCTTGCCAAAGGAATTGACGGACGATTTGGCCGCGCAACGCGCCGAGGGCGAGACGAAGGCCGACTTCGCGTTGGCGAACATTGACGGAGTAACTGAGCGTGCCGTAAAGGCCGATGCACGCGAGCGAGAGGGCGGTAGCAGCGAAAAAGGTTAGGAGAATCGTGCGGAGGCGGCCCTCCGCGAGGGCATCGGAGAAATGCTGATCGAGAGGCGCGAAATCGAAGGCTGAACGGAGCGGTTCGATGTCGCGAAGCTGGCGACGGATGGTTTCGGCCATGCTCATCGGAGCGTTATGAGTGCGCACCAGGAAGTAGGTGCCGGGCTCTGCAAACGGAGCACACCAGTAAGCAGTGGGGACGGGAGCGAGATCGAGACCGCTCTCGCGGGCGTCGCCGGAGATGCCGACGATTTCGGCGGCGCCGGAGTAGCCCATATTTATAGATTGCACATGATGTCCGAGCGTAGGCTGTCCTGGGAAATAAGCGTCGGCAAAGGCGCGATTGACAACCACGGTGGGCGGGCCATCGGTTTCGCGGCAGGCTTCGCCGGCGAGTAGAGGGATGCGCATCGTGGCGAAGTAGCTGGCGGAGACCAAGCGGTTATCGGCGATGAGCTTGGGCTCGCTCTCGGAGCGGCCCTCGAGGAGCTTAAGTTCCGTTTCATATTTGAAGGGCACTCCGGGCGCGCCCACGGAGATAGCGGCGGCTTCGACCCCAGGCGTGGCGCGCAGAGTTTCGAGGACGCGGTCGGTGAACTGGCGCAGTTTCTTCATGTCGCCGGTTTCGCCATAGTTCATGCTGAGCTGGAAGGCAAGAATATGGCTGGAATCAAAGCCGCGTGTGACACGGCCAAGCTGCTGAAAGCTGCGAAGAAGCAGGCCGGCGCCGGCGAGCAGGGTGACCGCGAGAGCGACCTGGATGCCGACGAGAAGCCACTGGAGCCGATTTCGTGCCGAGACTTGCGAGCGGCTTGATTGCGCAAGCGAGGCAGAGAGATTGCGGCGCGTACCGCGAACGGCGGGAATCAGTCCGCAAAGAAAAGTCACTACCACCGAGCAGGCCAAAGAATAGAGGACGATGCGAGCGTCGAGATGGATTTCTTCGACACGAGGAAGCTGCGCAGCCAGAGCGCGAAAGATGTCAGACGCTGCCGCGGCGAGAAACAGACCGAGGCCCGAGCCGATGAGAGCCAAGAGAAAGGTCTCGGTCAGCAGTTGAGTGATGAGGGCGCCGCGAGGCGCGCCCAAGGAGAAGCGGACGGAGATTTCGTGCTGACGCTGAGTCGAGCGAGACAAGAGCAGAGCCACAATATTGGTACACGCGATGAACAGCAGCAGAGTGACGGAGCCAAAGAGCAGCCAGAGGGAACGGCGCGAATCAGCGATAGTGGTTTCCTTGAGCGGCTCGATGCCTACGGAGAGCTCCGCGTCGGTCTTGGGAAACTGGCGGCCAAGCTGTGCTTGCACCGTGGCGAGATTGGCGCGGGCTTGTGTAACCGTTACGCCAGGTTTGAGCCTGCCGATGACGATGAACCAGTTGTTTTCCCGAGCCGGACCGTAAGAAAGGCCGGCAGGAATGGGGCACCACAAATCGGCTTCGCGATTCGGAAAAAGGAAAGAGGGAGGCATAACGCCCACGATAGGATTTAGATGACCATCGAGGCGCAGATTTTTTCCGACGACGTTGGGATCGGCGTTGAAGCGGCGACGCCAGAAGCGATCGCTGATTAGGACAGCGGCCGGCCCGTTGAGGGTCTCCTCGTCGGGGGTAAATTCACGGCCCAGCGCAGGCGTGACTTCCCAGACCTCAAAAAAAAGAGGAGAAACCCAGGCGCGAGTTACCTTTTCCGGCAGAGGGCCGGTGGATTCGGAAACGTCTTCGGTGTAGTAGCCGGTGAGCGCCTGGAAGGTGGAATTGAGATGATTCCAGTCTTCGAGACGAACCGGAGCAACCAAATGGAGTGGACGGGGATTTTTCGGATCGTATTGCTCGACGCGCATGAGCTGATCACCGTCGGGGAATGGGAGTGGTTTAAGGAGGATGGCGTCGATGGCGGAGAAGACGGCGCTGTTTGCGCCGATGGCGAGAGCTAGCGTGAGAATGACGGCGACGGAAAACGTTGGAGATTTGCGAATGAAGCGGAAGGCGGATTTGAGATTGGCGACGGTGGCGTCGAGGATGAGTATACGGTAGACGTCGCGTAGTTCTTCTTTTACTTGTTCGGAGCCGCCGAATTCGAGAATGGCGCGGCGGCGGGCTTCCTCAGGCGTCATGCCCGCGGCGATATTTTCGTCGGTGAGCTCGTCGATGTGAAAGCGGAGTTCGGAATTCATTTGCGCGTCGGAGGCGCGCTTCGGAAGGATGGATTTCCACCAGGACACAACAACCTCCTACTGTGCGGTTTGCATAATACTGGCCACCGCACCGGCCAACCGATTCCAGTTCGATTCCTCGTTCTCCAGTTGCTTGCGGCCTTTAGCGGACAGTCTGTAAAACTTGGCTTGCCTGCCCTTGTCAGAGGCGCCCCACTCGGCTTCAAGCCAGCCGCGCTTTTCGAGGCGGTGCAGGGCCGGATAGAGCGAGCCTTGCTGGACCTGCAGGACTTCCTTGGAGATTTGGCGGATTCGCAGCGAGATGCCGTAACCGTGGACCGGGCCGAGGGCCACAATTTTCAGAATGAGCATGTCGAGAGTGCCTTGGAGCAGGTCGGATTTCTCGATGGGCATCGCGCCTCCTAGACATTCTACATATATGACAGGAATAGGTAGAATGTCAAGGAGAGAGCTCGTGGTGAGCGTCCGTGTGGAACGCTCAGCACGAAAAGATAGTTTGCCTTGCGCTTCCTCTCAGGGGAAAACAAACGAGAAGGGGCGGCCTGCAATCGGATTCTGGCGAAGCGGCTTAGGAGTTCCAGGCGACGCGGGACAGTTGCTTTTTACGAGATTCCCATTCGCTGCCGGAGAGGATGCGCGGAGCGACGTCGATCAGGCGCGGAATGAGGCGGAAGATGGCGGCGGCGGTCCAAGGACGACCGTCGCGGGTGCGGTAGTCGCGGACGTTGAGGGCGTCGGCCATGCTGTTGAACGAGACGTCTTGGACAATCAGCTCGGCCAGAAATTTGAGGGTTTGCGTCTCGAGCGGATCGTCTTCGAGGTGATGGCCGTCTGCGGCGATGCGCAGGCCAAAGGGAATCTCTTCGGAACCTGGAATTTCCTCGGGAGGCTCGGGCGAAGATGAGGTCTCGACTTCGCGTTCCCATTCAAGAGCGATGAGGGTCCAGCCGGCATCGTGCATTTTTGAGAGATACATGGAGGTAGGTAGGATAGTGACTTTCTCTCGGATGCGTTCGTGCTTTCTCATGACAGCCTCCTTCGGCGAAAAGCGAGGAACGGTGGCAAGGCCCAAACTCAAGAGATGAGGCAATCCAGTAACCGAATTTGCATTTCGCGTAACTCAATGAAAAATAAAGATTTATTCTCAGGCACGGACGGGCAGAAAGCCTCTAAGCGTTCGCTCGTGGGATGAAGTTGTCGCGTTGCCGGACAGTTTACTCGGAAGATTCATGAGGCGTGAAAATTCTTGACCAGCTTGGGGGCTAGAAGAGTATGCTTTGCCGGTCGTTGAACCCACCACAACGTCCACTCCCAGAACTCGGCCCAGAAAGCAGCGCGGTGCCCCATGGAAAGCGAGGCTCACCGTTTGGAAGATCGTTCTCCAGTGCACGTAGCCGTAGACTTATCAGGTTTGGATATCCACACGGTGGCTCAGCAGGGCGTCACGGAAAACGTGAGCGCCCGAGGCGCGCGCGTGGTGACCAGCAAGCCCTGGCATCCCAATGATCATGTAACGGTGAGATCACTTTTGGGGAACCTAAGGTCAAGAGCGCGCGTGGTTTATTGCCAGCCTTTGGGGAAAGACTCGTTTGCGATTGGTTTAGAATTGTTTGTGAGCGTTGGCGAGTGGACTATGCCACAGATGCAGCAGCGTAACCTGGCTTACGGCACAAAGTAATTGGTTTAACTCACGAGCCTGGCGCCGCCAGTCTTAAGATTCCGGCTTAGGAATTGGAACTATCGTGCGGTCCTTGCCTCGGTTTGCGGGCGAAGGACCCAGCCGACTTGGTGCATCGACACGTTATTGGTTATTGGGTCGCAAAAGCCGCGTCATCCGGGCCAGCGCCGCCGGGCAAGACAAGCTGGTTGCAGGCCACGCGAAAGGAGTCGTACCAGGTTCGCGTGAAACTGGCGAGGAGTTCTTCCACGGTGCGGCCGCCAATCGTAATGCCGGAGTGAATCACCTCTCCCCAAGTATGGATGCGGGTGCCTTCCTGCCGTTCTTCAAAAGTGACCCATTGAGCCAGGGCAACGCCGATAGCGTGATCAATCCAGCCCACTTTCTTTCCTGGGACGCATGTGGTAATGACGTGGTCGATGACGGCATTGACGGGACGCAGAAGTTCAATTTGGAGACGGCTGCCGGGCTCCCAGGGATTGCCGTCGCGCCAGCGTAGTTCGCCGTAGACGTTGGCGAAGGTGTTCCAGCGATGGGTATCGGAAAAAACGAGCCAAGCAAGCGCGGGGCTGGCTTTGGTAATGACGGAATATTCAAATCTTGACATGACGGGCTACTGATTTCTCCTTGCTAGGTTTTTTGATTGGGGCCGAGCCAACCGCTGAGGCAGTGGCGAAGAATATTTATACGTTGTTTCTTTAACGCTGTCAAGAATATAATTGGGACAACTGAGGGCCAGAAGGAGTGGCGAATGCCGAGGAAAGCCGATAAACAGTTGGAAGGGCGAATTGTGGATGCTGCCTATCAGCTGTGGAGCAAAGGTGGCGAACACGCGGTCACTATGCGCGCCGTGGCCCTGGCGGCGAAGACGACCACGCCGACGCTCTATGAGCGGTTCCGGGATAAGCACGACCTGATCGAGTTTCTGAGGGTGCGGGCGCGGGAGAGGATGTACGAGGCGCTGCAGCCGGCGGATTCCGCGGCGGAGGCCTGCCGGCTGGGGTTGGAGTTCACGCTCACGAATGGGAATGAATATTTACTGCTGACGTCGGATTGGGCGAGGCGGCTTGCGCGCAAGGAGCGCATGCCTTCCTACGAGTTTTTGAAACAGAGGCTGGCGGAGGATTTGGGAGGCACGGCGGAAAACTACGCGGGGCTAGCAATGGCACTGGTCGCGCAGGTACACGGGACGGCGATTTTGCTGTTGGGGGAAGGAGTCGAAGAGCATATCGCTCAGCAGTTCAAGTATGCATGCCTTGAAGCCTGCCAGGCGCTGATTGAGTGCGGGGGAAAGAAAATAGGCGGAGGCGCGAAGCAGTGAAGCAATGCCGCAGCATTCGGGACTTGAGTTGCTGAGCGGAACTGGCCGGGAAATTCCGTATGGCTGCGAACCTCCCACTGGATGAAAAAACCTTCTCGGGAAATTATCTTATTTGTCGCGGCGCTTCGCTTTGACTAGAACGTCGACGGAATCGGGGCGGCCATTCCAGAAATCCAGGCGGATGCGGCCGTCGGGAAGCTGCGTGACGGTCGCGGGGATTGCACTCGTGGTGAGATACCAACCTAGAGGGAGGACCACGGCGTTACGGGGCCTGCCTAAACTGCGGTCGAAAACCAATTCGCCGCCATCGAGTTTGTAACTGGTTGGCGCAGTGTATGTCTCAGAGATGCGCAGCCTGATAGACTGGCCCTTTTTCACCGGTGGGAATGGAATTAGCACCACTTGCGTCGAGGGACTAACAGGCTCTCCGGCGTCGATTTTTGCCGCGGCGAGGTCGGCGCCAGTCATCATTTTTGTGGCGAGTTTTTCGCCGGTATCCAGAATGTAGGCGGACGGATCGGAGACAGTGCTGCCCTGGCGGACGACATTCAGGTATTTGTCGGCGCCCTCGTGGGATTCGGTGTAGTCGTGGTAGAGGCTGAAGGCGTGAGTTTCTGGCTGCTGGAGGAAGTAGACGATATCGCGATCCTGGTGGGCGCGCTCGGAGAGACGTGATCGCTCGGATTCTCCTTCAAAAGGTGACTCCCAACTGCGGGCCTGTGTTGCGGGGTGTGGCGCGGCCGCTGGCCCCGTCTGAGCGCCCAGCTTGCCCTTGAGAATCAACGGCGCTTCGCCTGAGCCGGCGTTGATGAAGGAAACTGCGATGCGGCCGTCGGGTTCGGGCAGGACTTGCGACGGCACATTGCAGCCAACCAGCTCGTAGCCCGCCGGTAGGACAATCTTGTTTCGCTTGATGCCTAGCGGACGATTGAAAATGATGGCGTCGCCATCGCGGTAGTAACTCTTCGTGTCTTTATAGGTCTTGAGGATAAGCACTCGACCTTGTCCATCGGCGGGCACGGGCCGAGCCAGAGAAATCTTGATGAAGTTGGTGTCGGCATCGGCGTCTGACATGAGCGGGTCTTTGCGGGCATCGGCGCCGCTAACGACTTCGAAAGGAAGCGGATCGCCGGTCATGGAGTCGAAGACGGCTTCCTCGCTTGCCGCGCTGCCCTTGCGGATGGGGTTGTAGAAATACTTCGCGCCGGGGGTGGTGGCGGTGACTTCGTAATAGATTTTGAAACTGGCGGATTCGGGCGCGAGGAGTTCGTAACGCGTGTATTCATCCGTTTCGCTTTGCTTTGGCGAGGAGGACGTGGCTGCGGAGGGTGCGGATGTTTGTTGAGCGCGGAGCCAGCCGCACCCAAATACTGTGAGGACCAATGCCGCGGCGACAATTACTCTGCGCATAATCGACTCTCCTTGTTTGTGGCACAGACACGGCTTGCGAGGGTGCATCATCCTCGACTTCGCGGTTTGAGTAAAGAGCGGGAAGAGTTGACAGAGCGGGAAGGGTGCGAGCGCGATACGAGAACGGAGCGGGGCGAATCAGAGGCGCATGAGAGGTCGCATCTTAAACCGTCCGATAATATTGAAAAACCGGAAGAAAAAAGGCCTACGCAAAAGGTAGAATCACATCACACAAGGATTGAGGAGAAAAACCATGGCGAAGAAACCGACGGTCGAAGATGCGCGCTTGATACTTGAATTGTACAGCCTGAAGCGCGAACCCGAGATGCGCAAGGCGCGGCAGTGGTGGCTGACGACATTTTGGCCAAACAATGCGGATGAGTACGTGAAGGTGGCCATGGCGATGGGGACGGAGGAGAACAACTGGTTGAGGCAGGTGCTCAGTTATTGGGGAATTGCGGGGTCGTTCGTGATGAACGGTGTGCTTAGCGAAAAGCTATTTTTTACGCCGTCCTTTTGCGGCGAATTGTTCTTCATTTTCGCGAAGGTTCGGCCCTTTTTGAAGGAGCTTAGAGAGAAGACCAAAAACCCCGAAATGTTTCTAAACGTGGAAAAAGTCATTATGGGCTCGAAAATTGGGCGCGAGCAGTTTGCAAAGGTGGAACCGCGGGTTCAGGCTCTGCGGCCGAAAGCTTAAAATAATGATGGCGTTTGCCGAGGTCACATTGCGAGGGATTGCGCTCAAGATTAAGGTGTCCATCTTCTTAGGAGGAATGCTTTTTCTTTCTGGAGTAGTCCGCGCGGCGGATTGCGGAGACGGCGTGAATCTCCGGTTAAGTTCACCGGAGACCGCTCAGGGCACGCTTTTGCTGGCGGAGATTCACAGCGCGAAACCGCTGGGGGAAGTCAGCGGCAGATGGAACGATCGGGACGTTCCTTTTTGGCAGGAACGCGGAAAGAAGGACAGGGCCGCGAGTGCCGACGTCTGGAACGCACTGTTAGGTGTGGATTTGGAAAAAGCAGCAGGGAAGTACGAATTTACAGTCGCAGGCCAACTGCAAGGCGGCGAACCCTTCAGCTGCCGCGCGATGGTTGAAGTTACAGAAGGGCACTTCGCCACGGAAAGCCTGACGGTGAAGAAGCAGTTTGTCGAGCCGAACCCTGAGCAAGAGGCGCGTGCGGCGGCGGAGACGAAGCGGCTGCGAGAGATTTATGATCGTGTAACGCCGGAGCGTTTGTGGAATGGAAAATTCCAAATGCCGCTCACCGGGGACTTCAAGGGGAGCAACTTCGGAAAGCGGCGTATCTTGAATGGGCACGCCGGCTCGCCGCACAGTGGTGTGGACTTTCCCGCGCCGACCGGTACGCCGGTGCATGCGGCACAAAAAGGGCGCGTAGTGCTGGCGGAAGAGCTGTACTTTTCGGGGAACTCAGTCATTGTTGACCACGGGTTGGGGATTTATACGTTCTATTGCCACTTCTCTGAGATCGACGCGAAAGTTGGCGATGAGGTGGAAGCAGGAACGGTTCTGGGTAAGGTCGGAGCGACGGGCCGAGTGACCGGGCCGCATCTCCACTGGGGCTTGCAAGTCGAGCACGCACGGGTGAACGCGCTGGATATCGTGAAGGTGCTGTGAAAATGCCGGGAAACAATTGGGCTGGCATGACAGATCTGATTGACATGCCTACTTTGAGGAAGCTGCACCAGCCTTGCTGTATTTGACCTTGAGGTTAAATACAAATGCTTCGGTGAGCGTTCGCGATGAAGAAAATTGCCTAACGAGAGAAAAATCGTCGGGTTGATTTCGGACACGCACGGATTGTTGCGCGAGGAAGCCGTCCGCGCTCTGCGCGGTTCGGACCTGATTCTCCACGCCGGAGATGTAGGCGGGCCGGGGATTTTGGAGACTTTGAAAACACTTGCTCCGGTGGTAGCGGTGAGGGGAAATGTCGATACGGGAGAGTGGGGGCAAACCCTGCGCTTGACGGAAGTCATTCAATCCGGTTCCGTCGTGATCTATATGCTACACATTCTGCAAGACTTGGACATAGATCCAGCCGGAGGCGGATTCCACATTGTGGTCAGTGGACATTCCCACAAAGCTAGCCAGACCGAGAAGGAAGGTGTGCTTTACGTCAATCCAGGCAGCGCTGGCCCAAAACGTTTTCAGCTCCCTGTAACAGTTGCTCGTCTAGACTTGGGTGTCAGGCCATGGAAGGTCGAATTCATCGATCTCGGGGAGAAGAATTAGGCGTCCTCGCCGTCCATCCTCTAAGTTAAAGAATACAATGAAGTTAAGTGGGAGCTGGGGACACGTGAGAGGGCATTATCAGAATAGGCAATCGGTGAACGCCGATTTTGCGCTGGAGCGAAACGTTCGGCGATTCGCGTGCACTAATTCGCGGTGGAATTTTCCTAAAATGGTGTTGAACTATCACGGGTAACGTACTAGAGTACCGGAGCAAACGGGGTCAATTTGGTACCGTCCCGCTATTGCAGCGCATGGTGCCAAAGTCCAGAATACGAACAATGTGGACGACGTTCGTACTAGTTTCCTCGCTCGTTTCGACCGTTCACTTCAGCGCCACATATGTGTGGGTGATGACGCTGAAGCCAGTCCCGTATGGGCAGGCTTAGGTCCCCGAGTCGTCAAGTTCAATCGAGAGGTTAGTGTCTCTCATGGCCATACTTCATTTTCGCTGTAAAGAGCGGCGCCGGACGTTGCGAGTAAGTATCACAGTGCCGATCACCGTGCACGGGCAGGATGAGAACGGCGACAAGTTTCGCGTGAAGGCGAAGTCGCAATCGGTGAACCGCCACGGGGCGCTGCTGCAGATCGATCAGGTGGTGGTTGTAGGGCAGATGCTCATTCTTGTGAATGAGAACAGCGACCGGACCGTGGAATCCAGAGTAGTTTCCGTCAGGCGCGACCGAGAAAGTAAAACGTTTGTCGGCGTGGAGTTTATTTCGGCGGACTCGAATTTTTGGCACATGAGTTTTCCTCTGCCTGGCGCCAGGCCCCTTCGCCGTACCGCTGATAGCAAGGCGACCGCTTAGTTATAAAAAAATCAGAGATCAACGGAAACAAAAACCATCTCTTTAACGAGAGGGCTTTTTCTTTTTGGGGCGTGGTTTTTGAGAGCGCGCCTTTGCCGCAGGCTTTTTGGTGGATTTTCGTCTCCTAGGGCCCTTGCCGCTGGCGAGGGCTTCGCGGGTTTTCTTGGGGAGTTTGGCCACCACCATGTCGTAGGATTCGCGCAGCAAAAATGCGAGTTCGTCGGCCGGCAGAGCGTCTTTGGTTTCCAGAGCGATCCATTTCGCGCGAGCCAGGTAAGGGGCGGGAATGATGCCAGGGCGTTCCGTCAACTCGGCGAATTTTTCTGGCGAAACCTTAAAACAGAGCCAAATCTTGGCGGGTTTCAGCACCGTGACGGCGTGAATCTTGCCGGCCACTTTGAAGACCAGATCGTCGCCCCACTGTATCTGTTCCGTGGTTTTGGGAAACGAAAGGCAGAGATCGCGGATCCAGTCGATATCCATTGGGCGATCTCCGTCCAAAGCTAGCGAAAATTATGGAATTGCTGGCGCCCAGGCGAGGCCGTCCACGCCGGGAGTGAGCTTAATCGGCTGAAGCAGTTTGTGGCCGGGGACGTCCAGCACTTCAATTGTTCCAGCTTGAGGGCAGCTCACGAAGGCAAACTTGCCATCCGGCGTGAGAAGGAGTTCTCCCGAAGCGGGGGGAATATCGAAGGACTCCTCAAGCTTTGCGCTGGCAATGTCGATGACGAAGATTTTTCCGGCTGGAGAATCGGCCAACAACTTGCGCCCGTCGGCCGTTGGCGAAGAGGAATAAACAGTTGAGGGGACGGCAATCCAACTGGAGACAGCGTTTCTAGCGGTGTCGATAACGGCGATACGCGGGGTGTCCTGATCGTGAGTGAAAACGCGTTTGCCGTCGGCGGAAATCGAAATGCGCTGCACCGTTTTTGCCACGGGAATAACAGTGAGGAGCGCGCGCTTCTGGAGGTCCAGCACGCTAACGCTGCCTGCAGCTACATTGGCGGTGTAGGCGCGCCGGCCATCGGGAGAGAGGACGACCATGTGGGATTCGATCGCACCAGTGGGAATTTCCGCGATGATTTTGCGCGTGGCGGGATCGATGACGTCAACGGACTTGGAGAGCTCCGCGGTGATATACAGAAGGCCGTCGGGGCCGAATTCGGCCCGGTGAGGACGAAGCGGCTTGCCGAGGTCGATGGTGGCGGCGAGTTTGCGGTCGCGCAAATCGACGATGTCGATGGTGGTGCCGTCGGTGCCGGGCTTGCCGACGCCGGAATTGCCGTAGATGGGGACGTAAGCGAAGCGGGAGTCGGGCGACACGGCCACTTCGTGGCCATTGACTCCGACAGTGACCTTTAGAAGCTCCTGGTGGGTTTCTGGATCGATGAGCAGAGCGGTGTGCTCCCGCTGGTTAGCCACGACCAGCATTCCATGGGTGGCAGGAGCGGGGCCGCGACCCCCTCCGGCTGCCAGAGCCAGGAACAAGAAGGAAGCGATCAGCCACGAAATGGTTGCGGACATTGTTTGCCTCGTTTGGGTATCTTCCCCGACGGATCGGAACAAATCCCGGCGCATTATACCAGTGCAATCCGGTATAGATCAGGGTTGTTTGACGTTGGGATAATGGAATCACTGGATTGGCACGACTGCTTGGTCCTTTTAACCTACGCGTCGTAAGACCCAGCCTGGAATGAGGAGAACATGCTTCTGGAGACGACCGCCGCCAAGGTTTCTTATGTTGCGGGATTGACAGTTTTGCTGACTTCGCTCGGGTGCTGGGTAGTGTTGGGCCACCAGGAAAGCTCGCCCGTGTCATCGACGGCTGAGGCTGTGATGAAGGACGAAGCGTTTGTGAGGGTGGCAGCCCGTGGGGGCTTGGCCGAGATCGAATTAGGCAAGCTAGCAATGGATCAGGGATCAAACGAAGGGGTGAAGGCTTTCGGAACTCGGATGGTGGCCGAGCATACAAAAGCAGGCGACGAGTTGAAGAAAGCGGCTAAAGAGGAGAACATCGGGCTGCCGACGGATCTCTCTGCCAAGGACCAAACCACCTATGACAGGCTCTCCAAATTAAGCGGCGCTGATTTTGACCAGGCCTACGCGCAAGACATGGTGAAAGATCACCAGCAGGATTTGCGGGATTTTCAGCGAGAGGCAAACCACGGTAATGACGATGTAATCAGAAGCTTTGCTTCGGCAACCGTTCCGATGATCCAGCAACACTTGGATCAAGCAAAGGAAATGCTGAGGGCCGTCTTGCCCGCAAGCGGCCGACGCACGACTGGAAATCCCAGCCGACAGGCACGCGGACACTAAAGGCCGCAGAATAGGCATTGCTTCCTCACCCCTGGGCAGACGAACCGGCGTCCCAGACTATCGGGACGCCGGTTTTTTACGATGGATTGCGATTTTCGCAAAGGTGCAAAATTTCGCGAACATACTGTGCCGCAGCGAATGCGTGATACCCTGACGCGCATCGCGGAGTTATGGCATGAGACTGTTCCATGGCAGGCTAATGGCAATCTATGGCGCACTGATAATTTCGAGTGCGCTTTTTTCGACGCGGGACACGGTCCTTGCCGGGGCTTTTCAATCGCCTGGCATTCCTAGCACCAACAATTCGAGCGAACAGAGACGCGACTGGCCGGCGTACGGTGGAGCGTCGGAAAATACGCATTACTCGAGCCTTGCACAAATCGATCGCACGAATGTCAAAGAACTCACGGTTGCATGGAGCTTCGACACGGGTGAACAGGGCGGGTTAGAAACTAGTCCGATCATCGTCGACGGCATACTCTATGGAATCACGCCGACGCAGAGGGTGTTCGCGCTGGATGCGGCGAGCGGGAAGCTTTTGTGGAAATTTGATTCGGGGGTTAAGGGAACGCAACCGGATCGCGGGCTGGCTTATTGGTCGAGTGAGAAAGACAAGCGCATCCTCGTTGGTGTGATGAACTTTCTGTATGCGCTCGACGCCAGCACGGGAAAGCCGATCGCCACGTTTGGGAAAGAAGGCCGGATTGACTTAAGGGAAGATCTCGGGCGGAATCCGGAAACGCAGTCGGTGGTTTTGACGAGTCCGGGGATTGTCTACAAGAATTTGATTATCCTGGGGGGGCGCAATCCCGAAACGTTGCCGGCGGCGCCTGGGTATGTGCGCGCGTACGATGTGCGAACGGGGAAGTTGCGCTGGACATTTCACACAATTCCGCATCCTGGCGAATTTGGGTACGAAACGTGGCCCAAAGAGGCGTGGAAATACAGTGGGGCGGCGAACAATTGGGCGGGGATGGCGGTCGACCGGAAGCGCGGAATACTTTATGTGCCGACAGGATCGGCGGCGTTTGACTTCTATGGCGGCGACCGTGTGGGTGACGATCTCTTCGCAAACTGCCTGATTGCTTTGAATGCGGAAACGGGCGAGAGAGTGTGGCATTTTCAGGGAGTGCGGCACGATTTGTGGGACCGCGATTTTCCCTCGCCGCCCACGCTCGTGACAGTGAATCGCGACGGTAAGGATGTCGATGCCGTGGCGCAGACGACGAAGCAGGGATTTGTTTATTTGTTCGACCGGGTTAGTGGAAAGCCGGTCTTTCCCATCGAGTACCACAAATATCCGCAGAGTGATGTGCCCGGCGAGCTTGCGGCTGCTTCACAGCCATTGCCGACCAGGCCAGCGCCATTTGCGCGGCAATTTCTCAGCGAGGATATGCTGACCAATCGCACTCCTGAAGCGCACGCGTGGGCGCTCGAGAAATTTAGAAAATTCCGTAGTGAAGGACAATTTGTTCCGTTCAGCGTGGGAAAGGATACGGTGATCTTTCCGGGATTCGATGGAGGGGCCGAGTGGGGTGGCTCCGCCGTTGATATGCAAACGGCGATTCTTTACGTGAACGCAAACGAAATGGCCTGGACGGGAGCGCTGGCGCCGAACACCGGTGAAAACAGTCCCAAGGGCCTGTATATGAGCCAGTGCGGCGTTTGCCACGGGGAGAAAATGACGGGGTCGCCGCCGGCGATGCCGTCGCTTGTCGGTGTCGGCGACCGACTTTCAGGAGGACAGATCGCAGCCACCATTAAGAGCGGCAAAGGACGGATGCCGGCGTTCCCGAATTTGGATGACGGACAGCTTTCTGCGCTTGTGGATTTTCTGTTGAGCGGAAGGTCCAAGGAACTGGCGAGCTCAGAGGCTACGCCGCAGGACATGAAGTTCCGGTTTACGGGCTATCACAAGTTTTTGGACCCGGACGGGTACCCGGCCATCGCGCCACCCTGGGGAACACTCAGTGCGATCAATTTGAACACCGGCGAATACGTCTGGAAAACAAATCTAGGCGAGTATCCAGAACTTGCAGCAAAGGGATTGAAGAACACGGGCACGGAAAACTATGGAGGCCCCGTGGTGACGGCCGGAGGGCTGGTGTTTATCGGGGCGAGCGATTTTGACAAGAAATTCCACGCATACGACAAAGCTACAGGCGAATTGCTGTGGGAAACGACGCTTCCTTTCTCAGGGAACGCAACTCCGGCGATCTACGCCGTGAATGGGCGGGAATATGTTGTGATCGCTGCGGGCGGCGGGAAGGATCTCAAGTCACCCTCCGGCGGAGTGTACGTCGCATTCGCGCTCCGGAAGTAAATATGGAGACAAGCCGCATAGGCTTCGGGCAGTCCGGGAGCACAATCGAGGCCGCCCAATGGCCTCAGTGCAACGCGGCGGTGACCGAATAGATCGGTGGGAGATGCGCCGAGAGAACGTGCCAGGAATCGCCAGCATCTCGCGTTTGAAAAAGCATTCCACCCGTCGTGCCGAAGTAAACCCCGGCAGGGTCGCGGTCGTCGGAAGTCATCGCTTCGCGCAAGATGAGGTCGTAGGCATCGGACTGAGGCAAGCCCTTGGTCAGAAACTTCCACGACTTGCCGCCATTGCGGCTGCGCGCGACGCGGAGCTTTCCTTGAGGAACGTAGCGCTCTTCTGGGGAATGGATAGGAATTGTGAAGAGGGTGTCTTTTTCGGCGGCGGGAACGGCCAAACCGAAACCGAACCGCGACGGAAGACCCTTCGAGATGTCGGTCCACTCCTCGGAGGTAAATCCAGCGCGGTAGACGCCGCAATGATTTTGCTGGTAGAGCGATTCCGGGTCACGCGGATGCGCTTTCAGTTTGTGGACGCACTGGCCGACTTCAGGGAATTTCTCAGGTCCAAAATCGACAAGGACGTTTCCGTTGAATGGCGACCAGGTTTTTCCGCCGTCGCTAGAGCGAAACGCGCCTGCCGCGGAAATCCCGACAATGAGGCGGCCTTTGCCGAGGCACTGAATTGAATGCACCATCATGCCGCCCGCTCCTGGGTTCCACTTCTCACGCGTCGGATGATTGCACAAGCCGGCGACCATCTCCCAATTCGCGCCATGGTCGCCGCTGCGGAAGAGCACACCAGGATCGGCGCCGAGATAAACGGCGCCGGGCTCGTCTTCCGCGCCCGGTGCGACATGCCAGATGCGTTTGAGAGTGGCATCCGGAGTCGCTTTCAGTTCCATTCCTTTTTCAGTGACCTGCCACGATTTGCCGGTAATGCCTTTGATCTCGAGACCTTTTTCAGAGATTTGCCACGTCTTGCCGTTGTCCGTACTGGCGTGAAGATGTGGACCGAACCAGGCGTTTCCTACCGCAGCGTAGTGGCGCTTCGGGTCACGAGAATCCTGCACGACATGATGCACTTCCTGGCCGCCGAAAAATGGGCCGTCGCAATCCCACTTCTTGCGGTCCTTGGAGGTGAAGGCAAAGGCGCCTTTGCGAGTGCCGATCCAGATTCTTAGAGAAGATTTACCCGCCATGGAATTCCTCCGGCAAGAGCGATGGGCCCAAACGCGACGGTAATACGTATTTTATCGCATAAGAGTAAGTGGTTGAAGAAAGTTAATGCTTCTCCCTGGGCTGAGCTGCATCTGCTCAGAGGACTCGGGGACGGCTCCAGCGGATGGCGGCACGCGGGGGCCTTGCTAGGTGCGGTTGGGGGAGTTTCTGATTGTACGCTTGTCCAAAGATTTTGCTGTCAAAGTCCGGAGAGATGACTTATCAAAGAAGGCGAGTCATGGCTCATTCGAGCCGAACGAACCTCTTTGGTGCGTTTGCCGCGATCAGGTCGGTTTAGCATCACGGCAAAGGTGCAAACGGTGGATCGAGGAACATCTGGCAGTCCGAGCCAAAAATCGGACGAGGAGGAGTGGTTCATGAAAGTAAAAATTCTAGGTGTAGTGATTCTAGCAGCCTTGATTTTGGCGGTGGCCTTTAGCGCCTCTGCCCCGGCAGCACCCAATACCGCCAGTGCGAATGCAGTGCCTGCTCCGGCGCCAGCACCCGAACCAGCCAAGGCCGTTCCGGCGGACCATCCGGAAATTCACGACGCGATCAATTCGCTGCGCCACGCGAGAGAACATCTGGATCACGCCGCGCACGATTTCGGCGGCCACAAAGTGGAGGCAATCCGGGCGATCGACGAAGCGCTTCACCAGCTCGACGTCTGCTTGAAATATGACAGGTAAGACTTAGCGCCTTCTCAAAGGCTTTTCCGGCAGCGCCTCGCAAGCTGCAAGTGCGAGGCGCTGCCTTTTGTTTTGGAAGCGAGTCTTTCGAAGAATCCGGCTCCTTTTCTTCAAGGTGTGGGCTCCGCGCGCCGCCATCCCAGCGAATCGGCTTGCCAGTCCAGAGTCATCCGTGTTCCCCCGTGTTGTATTACAATCGCGCGTCGGTAGCATGCCAAGGAGAGAACCTAATGCTGGATCGCAGAAGATTCATGAGTGCTTGTTCGGGGCTGGGGCTGGGCGGGACGCTGTTTCCCGGCGTCCTTTGGGCGCAAGCGCAGACCCAGGGGGCGACAAAGATTACCAAGGAGATGATCGACAACGCCGCGACGATTGCGGATGTGCCCATCCCAGAGGAAACCAAAGAGATGATGCTCGACAACCTGAACCAGCGAGCCAAAGGCTACGAAGCAATATATGCCTTGCACATTTCGAATTCCGTCGAGCCCTGCCTAGTGTTTGATCCAGTCGTGCCGGGGATGAAATTTGAGACCGAGCCGCGGCCTTCGCGGATATCGAAGCCGTCGATTCTGGCCGCGCCTGGCACGCCCAAGAATTTAGAGGAAGTAGCCTTTGCGAGCGTGCGCGAACTAGCGGAGTTGGTGCGAACGAAAAAAGTGTCTTCGATGGCGTTGACGGAAATGTATCTGGAACGCTTGAAGCGCTACGACCCTAAACTGAAATTTGTGGTCACGCTGACGGAAGTGCGCGCTCGGGCTCGGGCGAAAGAGGCGGATCGCGAGATAGCCGCGGGCAAATATCGCGGGCCGCTGCACGGATTGCCGTGGGGCGCAAAAGATCTGCTAGCGGCAAAGGGTTATCGCACGACGTGGGGCGCGGGCGGATTTGAAGACCAGATGATCGATGAAGACGCCACCGTGGTGAAACGGCTAGATGAAGCAGGCGCGGTGTTGGTGGCAAAGCTTACGCTCGGAGCGCTGGCGTTGGGCGACAACTGGTTCGGCGGCGTGACGCGCAATCCTTGGAATCCGGGGCAAGGGTCGAGCGGATCGTCGGCAGGGCCGGCTTCCGCGACGGCCGCGGGATGCGTGGCTTTCAGCATCGGATCGGAAACGCTAGGCTCGATTTCGTCGCCGTCGACGCGGTGCGGCTGCACGGGTTTGCGGCCATCCTTCGGGCTTGTGCCGCGGACCGGGGCAATGGCGCTCTCCTGGAGCATGGACAAGCTTGGGCCGATTTGCCGCGCGGTGGAGGATTGCGCCCTGGTCCTGGAAGCGATTTACGGACCGGACGGCGCGGACCCTAGCGTGAAGAATGCGGCGTTCCACTGGGATGCGGCGCTTGATTGGCGGAAGCTGCGCGTAGGTTATCTGAAGGCGGATTTCGAGCCGAGGCCGCAAGATCCATCGATCGAGGCCAAGCAGGAGCCTGCGGCGACGGCGGAAGAGCAAAAGAAGCGAGATGAACAGAAGCGGCGCCTAGAGGCTGGACGGGCGCGAGCGGAATACGACAGAAAATATAACGATGCGGCGCTCGCGAAGCTGAAAGGGATGGGTGTCAATCTCATTCCGGTGGAGATGCCGAAATTTCCCTACCAATCCATGGTGATCATGTTGTCGGCAGAAGCAGCGGCGGCGTTTGATGAGTTGACGCGGACAGGGAAAGACAAGTTGCTTACCTCGCAAAAGCCGACTGACTGGCCCAATTCATTTCGTTCGTCGAGATTCATTCCGGCGGTCGAGTACATCCAGGCGAGCCGGGCGCGGCGGATGGCGATGGAAGCGGTTGCGAAGGTGTTTGAGGGGGTAGACGTGATTGTAGCGCCGACAAACGGCGGCGAACAACTCGTCATTACGAATCTGACCGGCCATCCATCCGTAATTTTGCCAAATGGTTTCCGCGGCGACGATGCTCCGAAGCCTCCAACGGATGATCCTAGCGATTTTCAAAATGTGGGTGGAGCGGGGACGCCGGTAAGCCTCACATTCCTTGGGAATTTATACGGGGAAGCGAAGCTGCTGGCATTTGCCCGCGCCTACCAAGAGGCGACGGCATTTCACCGGAAGCATCCGCAGTTGTAAGAATTCCGGGGCAAGGACAGGGTCGACGGGATCGAGCTGACTGGTCAGATGCCTGGTCAGGTTCGTGTCTTCGGCGCAGTGCCCGATGATTTGCTGGCAGTTTCCAGCGGCGAAAATCGCCTCCGGGCATTGAACCAATGCATCTCTAAAGTCGTATATCAATTTAGGAGAGTGAGTCGCGATGGAAGGTGAACCTAGTGCGCCGGGAACACCCTAGTACCGCCGAAGATTGACCGAGGCTGAAAGGAGAAGTAGGATTTTCGCAACTTGCACTCTGTTTGGCTCGTCGCACGAAAAAGGAGACTCTGTGTACTGTTCAAAATGTGGAAGCGAGATTTCTGCGACAACGGCGTTTTGCTCCACGTGCGGTCAAGCCATCTCGGGCCTGGTGCCAGCCATTCCTTCCCTATCCCCTGTTGATCCAAATCAGTATGCACCGGTCGTGTCTTCCAGCTATCGGGGCTTGCAATACGGCGGCGTGGCTTATGCCGGTTTCTGGTTGCGGTTCGTTGCTTTCCTTATCGATGGAGTCGTTGCCCTAGTGGCATTTGTGATCCTCTTGATTCCCCTCTTCATATTGACTGGCGCCGGGGCCGCCCTTAGCAGGATAGGTTCCGACGAGGACATAAACGATAATGTGGGAGCCTTCTTAGGCATTGGATTCGTTCTCGGATTCATTGGAATTATCATTGTTGTTAGCTGGCTGTATTACGCGCTCTCGGAGAGTTCTTCGTGGCAGGCCACACTGGGAAAGAAGATGCTCCATCTGAAGGTCACCGACATGACCGGGCAGCCTATTTCTTTTGGCAGGGCTTCGGGCCGCTTTTTCGCAAGAATCGTCACGAAACTGATTCCTCTCGGAATCGGTTACATGCTCGCGGGTTTCACCGAGAAAAAGCAGGCCATCCACGACATGATTGCGAGCTGCCTGGTTCTGCGCAACGTGTAGCGCTATTTTGAGGATGGGCTCACGGAATCCGGCTTGCGGCGGTAGGGCCGGTTTAGGCGTGACGGACGGATTCCATCGGGTCGGCTCGCATCCATGGACGGGCGGCGGAGTAGGCTGTAAGAACTGTCATGGCTGCCATGGTGAATGCGACGGCGAGAAACACACTCCATTCCACAGGATGAATGCCATACAGTTGCGATCGGACGAGTGCGGCGACGATGACTCCGCAAAGGATTCCTAAGCCGACGCCTGCGGCTGTCACTAAACTCGTTTGGCGCAGAATCATTTTCCACAGATCGCGCGGCGCAGCCCCCAGCGCCACGCGAATGCCCAACTCCTTTTTTCTTTCACTTACGGAATAAAAGACCGCTCCGTACAGCCCCACCGTTGCCAGTACAAAGGCCAGTCCACCGAAAACGCTGGTGCAAACCAGAATAAGTCGCGGGATGTAGAGCGAGAAATTCGTCCAGTCATCCATGGTCAGGGTCTGGATGATAAGTCGGGGGTCAAGCTTCTTTAGAGCTGCGGACATCGGCGTGAGCCACTGATGCGGGTTTCCCTGTGTCCGCGCCATGAGGTAGACGACAGACTCGTAGTGCTGATTTAAGTCGAAATACATGAAGGGGCGGGCAGGTTCGTCGATATCAATGTACTTGCCGTCGCCGACCACACCCACGACAGTTACGAGTCGATTGCCGTTTTCGATGCGCGCTGTCTTGCCGATGGGATTTTCCCCGGGCCAATATTTTTCCGCCATCAAATGATTGATGACAATCACGGTGGGAGCTTTTGCCGTGTCCGTGGCGGTGAACAGGCGCCCTGTCAAAACCGGGATTCCGAGAGTGGAAAAGTATTTCTCGTCAACCGCGACAGACGAAATGGTGGCCGCCTGCTGGCTCGCTTCGCGCGAACCCTCCACACGAACCTGCTCGCCATGTCCGCCATTCCCGCTTAAGGGCAGGTCGCTGGCCATGCCGATCGAATCCACACCATAGATTTGCGCGGCGGCCTCGCGCATCCTCGGGTACATACTTCGACCTTCCGCTTCAGAGTAACCATTAGCTTGCAGATCGATGGTCAGCATTGCGATGTTGCGCGCCGAGAACCCAAGATTGACGCGCTCGAGATTGACCAGGCTGCGAAGGCACAAGCCCACACCGATGAGCACTACCGTGCAAACCGCTACCTGGATAACCACTAGCGCGTTGCGAATTTTTCCTTTGCGCGTTCCGCCTACCGCGATTTCGCCGCTGAGCGCTCCCGCCAGATTGGGGGAGGAACTGTAGAGTCCCGGCAAGAGGCCGGTTGCAAGACCGAACACAAAAACCAGCGCCACGCATGCTTCCGCGACTCGAATGTCCGGCCGAAAATCAATCGTCAGGGGAATCACTCCAAGGCCAGGGAAATACGGTTTAAATTGCATCAGCTGCTTGAGTCCAAGCCACGCGAGCAGGAAGCCGGCGAGTCCACCGCCGGCCGCAAGGAGCGTGCTGTCCAGGAGGAGGTCGCGAATCAACCGCACGCGGGTGGCTCCCATCGCCGCGCGCACCAGGATTTCGTGGCGGCGCGCGCTGGCTAGCGCAAGCAGCAGATTAGCGACGTTTGAACACGCCGCGAACAAGACGAGTGCCACTATTGCCAGAAGAATCGCCGAGATGATTTTTGCCGAGGACACTGAGTCCACAGGCAGCATGCTCGTTTCCGTGATCTGCGCGACTCGGTCTTTGTCGGTCTCCGGATAAGCTGCGGCGAGTTGCTTGGATAACAATTGCATGTCCGCCAGGGCTTGCGGGCGAGTCACGCCAGGTTTCAGCCGGCCTATTAGACCGAGAGAATGAACGGTGCGGTCGGTACGCCAATCTTGCGTTTGGTGACTGAGGGCCGAGTCTATAGACAGGGGATACCAGATATCCGGCAGGTCGCTGAAAATGGTCCCGACGAAGTTCTTCGGCGCGACGCCGATAATGGTTAGAGGCACACGATCTATTGTCACGGTCTTGCCAACGATGTTCGGATCGGCTCCCAGCCACTTCCAATAGGGATAGCTTAAGACGGCCAGCGCGGATGATTTGTCGTCCTCGCCTCTGGTGAACAACTTGCCCAAAATGGGCTGCACTCCAAGCACAGAGAAATAATTATCCGAGACCGCATTCATCAGCCCTGATTTGACGCGGCCTTCGTAGGAAATAGGGCGTACCGCGATGGAGTATGGGAAAGCCAGGATGTCCGAGAACACGTGATTGTTGTCGCGATAATATTTGTAGTCGTCGTAGTTGGTGCCGGTGAATTCTTCCGTTGGTGTGGTTGCGTATACTGACACCAGTTGCTTGGGCCCAGAAACAGCGGGTGGGCGCAACAGCAGCGCGTTGAAGACGCTGAATCCTACCGTTTCGGATGACATTGCAATGGCCAAGGAAAAGATGGCAATGGACGTGAGTTTCCAATGCTTCCTTAGAATGCGCAGTGAAAACCGGATGCTGGGCCAAAGCGCCATCTTGCCCTCCGTCGTAAACTCGTTCCGCGAGACCCATGGACGATCGGGTCGATGTTTTGCCAGATGCAATTCAGTGAGCCGGAGTTGCCGCGGCGTTTGATTTCTACGACACGTGGGCGTTCGTCGCGCCCAGGCTTTCAGGGCATCAGAGCCCTTTTTTGCATGGGATAGCCCTTCTCGACCCAATCCGCCGCAAAGCTCGTCGGTAAGGCAAGGACGCGTACGTGCGTGAATCCCATTTCGTGCAGAGTACTGTAAGCGGGCCGGATGTTAGGGCAGCGATCGAACGGGCAGCATCCGCAATAGATGACCAGACTCGCGGATCGCGGCAGCGTGGCGAGCCATTTTTTTAATTCCGCGAGGCCTTCCTCTTTGGAGGCGGTGCCGTGGAAGGATGCGTCCGGAACGTGGCCGCCCTCGAACAGCGTTCGGAAGCCCACGTAAACAATCGTCGGGGAGTTTGTGCCCTTCGCGCCGGAAAGTTCGCGCACGAGGTCAGCCGCTTGCAGGAGCTGTGAATTAGGCCAGGGATCGGCTGCCTTTTCTTGAGCCGAGGCGTCGCTTTGCGCAGGCTGGAGGACAGACGCAAGCGGCAGCGTACCCGAAATACCAATCGCACAAAGCACGGCGCCACTAGAAAGTTTGGATCGAAACGGCATGCTCGGGGGCCTCCGAGCACGATTGTAGGGCTAAATCGCCCCAGCGGCGATGCATTTTCATCCGGACCGCGGCCGGCTACAACCGCCCGACCGTGCCAAACATTACTTCTTCAGTTCCGCGCGCGTGCGTTGGAGCTTGATGGCGGTGGTGCGCAGCGTCTCCGGCACGTTCTTGTTGCTGGTCAATTTCTTGAGGTCCATGACATTGACCATCGGGAGCATGTGTAGAGAAACGTCCAGCGGGGTCTTCGGGTTGTTGAGAAGATTGCGAACCACGGCGTAGTTTTTACGAAACTTGCGGTTGCTGGCGATCAGCCGAAGAATCTCATCCGTGAGGCTCGTCATGGTCGCAAAGGCCTCGACTTCTTGATCCGTAAGCCGAGGGGATTGCAGCACGGCGCGCTGGACGACCTTGTTCGAATCGCGAATCAGCGTGCGCCGCGCTTCGGATCCGCCTTTGATTGCGAACTGCACGCGCTCGGAAACGCTCATCTTTGCGAGACGCTCGATCAGCGTCTGGCGCTTGACGATGTCCGGCTCGGCTTCGGCTGCCGCTTCCGCAAGAGCAGCTGCGTCCATGGCGGAACCCAGCAGTTCGTGCAATTGATGTTTCTGATCCGCAGTGATGGAAGTGGAATGCTCGAGCGCGGCCGCCAGCGCGGGAGATTCGCTGACGCGCTCCAATTCTTCCATGAGCGCCGTGATGCCGAGCGAAGAGAGATGGCGCGCAACCGGGACCAGATAATCCGCCGAGCAGTTTTTGTTCTGCACCATGGCGTCGCAGACGCCCGGTTTGTCCGCGAGATGTTTTCCGGCGTAGGCGAAGAGCGCGGGGATTGCCTTTTCGCGCTTTAGCGCTTCGACAAAGGTTTCCGCGGGTTGCGAGAGAATGGCCTGCTGGGCGCGTTCGGAAACCATTTCGTCGGGATCTCCGGCGAGCACGGCGAGAATTTCCGCACGATCGGCGGGTGCGAGATGCGCTCCGCCGGAGCACACCGCAATTTTGCGCTCGCGGGGAGCGCGGCCTGCGCGAAGGTCTTCAAGAACTTCAGGGCTGAGGGGTTCCACCGGACGCCTGCCTCAAATCTTTCTCGGTCAAGACTATTGTACCGGAGGCTCCGGGGGTTCCAACGGGCGGCATAGCGCGCCCGTTCAATTCCAGCAACACCGCCGAAGAGTCGGCCGCGGTTACTTCAAACTGCTGCCTTGCGGAAAAGTGGTGCGTTTCTCCTGCGGAAAACTCGGCATCGAGCAGCAGCGTGCCGTCGGCCAGAATACGCAAGCGCGTAGCGGCCGACGTGGAAACAGCGAGATCCAATGGGGCAGCGGCCGAAGAACTCCCAGGGTCAGCGGCCGGTATCACGGTTGCTGTTCCAGCCTGCGTTTGCGCCGGCAAGAGCGCGGAGGAAGAAGTTCGCTTCGCGGCGCGATGAGCGGCATAACGCCGCCAGCCATAAATTCCGCCTGCAATAAGACCGGCGAGCACGGCAAGCAACGCCAACACAGCGAGGATCGGAATCCAGACAGGCGGACGGGGAATCTTGTTTTCGTAAGGCTGAGGAACAGGCAAGTTCTGTTCGCCGTGTGCCATGTCGTATTCGGCGAGCAGGTTTTCTTCGTCGAGGCCCAAATAACGCGCGATGGAGCGCACAAACCCGCGATTGAAAATGCCGCCGGGGAGCTTGTCCCACTCCTCATTTTCGAGAGCTTCGAGAAAGCGCGGGCCGATGCGCGTAGCCGTAGTGACTTCCTTCAGCGAAACTTCGCGCATCTCGCGCTCGCGCTTCAGGCGTTCGCCAAAAGTTCCCGTAGCCATGAATCGAAACCTATCCTCGCCGATCCATCTGACATGCGCGGAGAGCATGTTGCCGCTCAATGCGCAAAAAAATCCCCTCGACGGCACTATAGGCGGTGTCGCGCGGCAGTGTCAAACAACTGGAATTCTATAGGAACTCTCCGAATAGCCCATTGAAGGCAGCATGAACTGGCATCGGTTTCAATCCGGTCATGGGGCCGCGTCGTTCGAGATTGCAGATCTTCATTGCAGATCTTCTCCGCAATACTTTTCCCCTGAAAATGGCCCTGAAACACGCCGAGCGCTCTCTCAGAATCGTCGTCTATATCGGAAACTACGAAGCGCTGTAATATAGTCGTGCTTTTTTCTCCGCTGCCACGATTCTAACGCAGGAATGATGTATATATTTGTCTTGGGTGCCCGGAGCCCACGCAGTTTGTGCTTCACGGCCAAGGCGTTAGAGAACCTCTTGGAAGAAAAAATACTAACTCCTCGCGACAACCCACCCGCGGCTGCGCCTTTGCCCCACGCGGGATTTTGGATCCGCTCTGTCGCCGCAATAATCGATCTGATACTTCTCGTGGTTCCCTTCGCGATCTTTGTTTCTTTTTCGGCTGCCGCAATGGGAATCTCGAATCCGTTCTTCAATCATCGCGCGGGAACGCCTCTCAACGAGACGCTCACACAGTGGGGACCGACGTTCCTTTTCCTCTGCGTTTGTTTCTTCGCGGCGGAAAGCTGGCTGTACTTTGCGCTTTCGGAAAGTTCGCGTTGGCATGCGACTCTCGGCAAGCGGTTCTTGGGACTGTATGTCGCCGACGCTGCCGGCAAGCCAGTGGATTTCTGGCGGGCCAGCCTGCGCTTTTGCGGCGGACGTTTGCTGGCTCACATACCTGTCCTTGGCGGTTACTATTTTGTGATCGACTGCCTCTTCGTCGGTTTGGCGCCCAGCAAGCGCGCTCTGCACGACATGCTTTCCGGTTGCCTGGTCTTGCGCGAAGGCGCTCACAGCTCGTTTGTTCGATGAATGCCCGATGAGGCTGCTGGCTTGCTGGTACGTCCTGTACCAGCCGATGGCAAGATAGCCACGCCTGTACCACGAGATTCTTGCACCCTTTTTTGCGACGCGCCTATACTGGCAAAGATTCGAGGACCAGCCGCGAATCGCGCTCGTGGTGTTGTCTTCCGCGGCGGCGATAGACTGGCCTTTAAAACTTTCAAAGCGGGGATCAACCGAGCGTGGACGAAGTAAAGCAGTTTCCAGCCGTGGAACGCCGCCGCAATCCCGCGGTTTCCGCTGAGCAACGCGAAGCCGGCGAAGTCGCCATCTTCCAGGAGTTGGGGAAGGCGCTGACTTCTTCGCTGCAGCTCGACCAGGTTCTCCGCACCATCATGGAGAAAATCGACGAGTTTCTCCGCCCGGACAACTGGTCTTTGCTTCTGCTGGACGAAACGAAACAAGAACTCTATTTCGAGTTGGCCGTCGGCAAGGCTTCTCAAGCCCTGAAAGACGTTCGCATCAAGGTGGGGCAGGGAATTGCCGGCTGGGTAGCGCAGCACGGCGAAACCGTAGTGGTTGCGGACACTTCAAAAGACACGAGATTTTTCTCTCAGGTAGACGAGAAGACCAAGACCGAAACGCAATCTATCGTCGCGGTCCCCGTTAAATTCCGCGACACTTGCTTGGGCGTCATCGAGCTGATCAATTGCCTCGGCCCGGAAGGGTTCGACGAGCGCGACCTCAAGCTGCTCGAAGCCCTATCGGATTTCGCGGCCATCGCGCTCGAAAATGCACGCCACGTGAAGCGAATTCACGAGCTAACCATCACCGACGATTGCACCAGCCTGTACAACGCGCGGCACATGGGTTTTATCCTCGAAACGGAAATCTACCGTTCGCAACGCTATAACTATCAATTTTCTCTCGTATTCATCGACCTGGACCACTTCAAGCAGGTGAACGACACGCACGGGCATCTGGTCGGCTCGCGCCTCCTCGCGGAAATTGGCAATGCGCTCAAAGCTCATTGCCGCCTGATTGATTTTGCTTTTCGCTACGGCGGCGACGAATTCGTGATTCTCTTGCCGCAGACGGCCAAGGACAATGCGCTCAACGTCGCGCGCCGCCTCCATAAACTCATACGCGAAACTCGCTGGCTCGACGAGGATGGGTTGGGCATCCGTGTCACACCAAGCCTCGGAGTCGCCTCCTATCCCACGGATTCGCGCACCAAAGAGGGCCTTTTGCACCTCGCCGATGAAGCCATGTACTTGGTGAAAAATACGAACCGCGACAGCGTGGCTGCGGCCAACATCGGGATCCTGCCGGACACGACTGCCGCCGCAGCTGAATCCGCTGGCTAGATTTTTCGGGCCCTTCTCGCTTTCCCCCGCCTTCTATACAGTCCCTGAGAATTTTGCTTAACTGAACCTATGCGAAGAAGCGAAGCGGCGCGGTATGCGCGCTGGTCGGCGGCGGTGGCGCTGCTGCTGGCCTGTCTGACGGCCGGCGTGTACCTGAAGCGCGGCTGGCAAAGAATCATCGAACGCAAAGCGGCGCCCGCGCCGGCGCCTGAGAATGTGGAGAAGCAATCCAGTGGATTGACGTTCTCGAAGATGGACGGACCTCGCAAGATTTTCACCGTGGAAGCCTCGAAGTCGACCGATTTCAAGGACCAGAATGCCAGTTTGCTAGAGCACGTCGTCGTCACGATTTTTGGAAAATTAGGCGATCGGCACGACACGATTCACACGCAGAGCTGCCAGTACAGCAAGGGTAGCGGCGGCGTCACATGCAATGGCGATGTGCAGATCGATTTGGAGAGCGCGGCCGACGCGGCCCGCAGCGCAAAAGATCACGCCATCGAGCCGCAAATTGTGCATGTCGAAACCCGAGGCGTGAATTTCGATCAGGGGACTGGCGCTGCAAAAACTGACCAGGCTGTGACATTTACATTTCCCAGCGGGAGCGGCGATGCCGTGGGCGCGGAATACAACTCCGAAGAAGGCACGCTCCAGCTGCTGCAAAACGTCCGGTTGAAACTCCAACCAGTCTCGAAAAAGGACTCCGGAAAAAAGCCCTCGAAACCAGGAACAGCGCAAGAGGTTTTGGTTAAAGGCAGCAGCCTCGACTTCGGCCGCGACGCGAGATTGCTCCACGTCTTGGGTCCGGCAGAAGCCGTTTCCAGCGACGCCCGATTGACGGCCGGAGAGTTCACGCTCGAATTGGACTCCGCGTTTCGTGCACGGAGGCTCGTGGCCATTCCCGGCTTGAACGGCAAGGCTCCGGAACTGACCTCGCAAAGCGGTGCCGACGCGATGGTCATCGACGCGGACAAAATGACCGCACTGATAGCTCCCGAGGGGTGGGTCACTCGAGTCGACGGGACCGGCAGCGTGCATGGCGTGCGTCACGGCCAAGAGGAAGAGGACGAAGTCCACGCGGATGCAGGCTCGCTGGATTTCAGGCCCAAAGCGAATCGCGCCAAAGAAATGAATCTCAACGGCGGTGTTTTTCTCAAAACGCGCATGACCAAGAACAGCGACACGCGAGTCCTCCAGACAGGCGCGCTTCGCATGGAGTTCAGCGAGGGAAAAGAGGGCCAACCCGCCAAGCCCTCCAGCGCCGAGACGCTCACCGCGGGAAGCATGGAATGGACCGACGCCGCGGCGCAACCCAACGCTGCTCCTACGCGCACGAAGTTGCAGGCCGACAAGCTACAGTTGGCGTTTGGAGAACAGGGCAAGCCCAAACAGCTGGATGCCACCGGCAACGTCCAAACGGAGCGCGCCCTGGCCGGTCACCAACTCCAGTCGGCAACGGCCAAAAGCGGAGTAGCTCAACTTCTCGCCTCGGGTGGCTGGTCCCAAATGGATTTGCAAGATGACGTGAAGTTGAAAGAAGCGGATCGCAACGCGCAGGCAGATCACGCCACTTTCATGCACGCCGGGCAGACGGCGGCTTTGACTGGACACGCCGTCGCTCGTGACGCGACCACCGAGACGCAAGCTCCGCGAATCTTCTTCACCGCAACAAGCGGCGACATTCGCGCCGAAGGCGGCGTGCGCTCGACCGACTTTTCGCCCAACGGAAACGCTGTGCAACTTGCCCAAGTTCCGGCCAACATTACTTCGGACACGATGCAGGGCAACTCGAAAACGGGACGTGCCGTCTATACCGGCCACGCCCGTCTCTGGCAGGGCGATTCCGTTCTGGAAGCCGATTCCATCGAGCTTCTCCGCGGGTCGAAGGTGCTGAATGCCGCCGGCCGGGTCCGCGCGGTTTTCCCCCAAACACCCGCACCGGCGCAACCCGGCACTCTGCAATCCGGCACGCAACAATCTGGCTCGAAACCCTCATCCGCAAATAAAACCGTTCTGTGGCACGCGAGCTCCGGAACGCTCACGTACAACGATGTCACCAGCCTCGCCCATCTCGAAAAGAACGTGATCGTCCAATCCCCCGATCAGAAAATTCGCGCCCCCATCATGGATTTGTACTTCACGCGCGGCACCAACAGCTCTCTAAGCGGCTCAACCGGTGGCACAAACCGAACTCCTTCGACTCCTGGACCCCAGCAGATCAGCCGTGCGGTCGGAACTGGCGGTGTCATCGTCGATCAAGCCGGCCGCCGCGCCACCGCCGACCGCGGAGAATACACCGCAGCCGACGGTAAGTTCGTCATGACCGGAGGAGATCCCACGCTTTACGACAGCACCGAAGGCACCACCAAGGGCCGTCAATTGACCTTCTATTTAGCGGATGATACGATCATCGTCGACTCTGAAAATGGTTCGCGCACGTTGACGAAACACCGAGTCGAGAAATGACGCGGCCGCCGAGCGGCCGTTCGTGACGAGGTATGCTGAAACTCCAGGCCGTTGAGTTGAGCAAGTCGTACCGCGGTCGCAAGGTCGTTGATGACGTTGAACTGGAGATCGGCCAGGGTGAAGTCGTAGGGCTCTTGGGACCCAACGGCGCCGGCAAGACCACTACCTTCTATATTCTAGTTGGTCTTGCCCGGCCAGACTCCGGCCATGTTCTCTTGAACGGCGGCGAAATCACCGACCTACCCATGTACCTCAGGGCCCGCAGTGGCATCAGCTACCTTCCTCAGGAACCCTCGGTTTTCCGCCAACTGACCAGCGAAGAAAATCTGCTCGCCGTTCTCGAAACCCTCCCTCTCACGCCGGAGCAGCAACGAGACCGTCTGGAAGAGCTTTTAGTGCAAATGGGACTCGAAACCGTACGCACCAGCAAAGCCTACACTCTCTCCGGGGGAGAGCGCCGCCGCCTTGAAATCGCCCGCTCGCTCACATTGCAGCCATCTTTTATCCTCCTTGACGAACCTTTTTCCGGAATCGACCCTCTAACCGTGAAGGATCTCCAGGAGATCATCCGGGGCCTCAGCCGCTCCGGCATCGGCATCCTAATCACTGACCATAACGTCAGGGAAACACTTAACGTGACGGACCGCGCATACATCGTGAATCATGGCAAGATAATGGCTAAGGGCACTCCGCTTGAGTTAAGCAACGACGCGGAAGTGCGCCGAGTTTACCTGGGCGATCATTTCCGCCTGAACTAAAACTCTTAATTGGGGACTTTGAAGGGATAATCGGAACCGATCATGGCCTGGCAGGGACTCAAGCTCAACCTAAGGGTGGCGCAGAAGCAGATTCTGACGCCCGGACTCGTGCAAATGGTGAGCGTCCTCGCCCTGAATCGCCTCGAACTCCGCGAGATGATCAACCAGGAGATGATCGCCAACCCCGTCCTCGAAGAGCTCAGCGAAGAGGCCACGCAGAGCGACAACTACAGCGACGAAACCTTTCTCAAAGCCGAAACCGAGAAACTCCCGGAGAAGCCCGAAGCCAATCCTTTCGACGAATTCGATGTCGGCAGTTTTTTCAATCAATATCTCGACACCGGCGGCGATGGCGGCCAATCGCAGGAAAGAGAAGTCTCCGAGCGCCCCTCCTTTGAAAAGTTCCTTTCCTCTCCCAGCGGCCTTACCGACCATCTCGCCTGGCAGTTGAGCATGACCATCTGCTCCGAGCCCGTCACCGAGCTCGCCGAGAGCATCATTGGCAACCTGGACGAGAACGGGTACTTAACTGCCTCGACGGAAGAACTCGTCCAGAGTGGCAAATTTACACAGGACGATCTCGATGACGCCCTGGCCGTCGTCCAGGACTTCGATCCCATCGGCGTCGGCGCGCGCGATTTGCGCGAATGTCTGCTGCTCCAACTGAAAGCCTTCGATCCTACGAATACGCTTGCCCAGCAAATCGTCTCCGAACATTTGAAGCAAGTGCAGTCCAACCAGTTGAAGGAAATTGCCCGCGCGCTAAACCGTCCTCTGGAAGTCATCAAACGATCGCTGGAAGTGATCAAGAAGCTCGACCCCCGGCCGGGCCTGCGTTACAACAAAACCGAGCCGCGACTCGTCGAGCCGGACGTTTATTTCCGCAAAGTGGACGACACCTGGCAGGTCTTCCTGAATGAGGATGACATGCCGCAGCTTCGCCTTAGTCCCACGTACCGCCGTCTCCTCGCGCGCGACGCCGCGGATCGTGACGTTCGCAATTACGTCAAGGAACGCTTCACTGCCGCCATCCAGCTGATGAAAAATATCGAGCAGCGCAAGCACACCATCCTGCGCGTCTGCCAATCTATCATCGCCCGCCAGGGGGACTATCTCACCCACGGCCCGGACGCGCTCAAGCCTATGATGATTAAGGAAGTCGCCGAAGAAGTTGGCGTGCACCCTTCGACGGTGAGCCGCGCGGTCGCCAGCAAGTACGCGCACACCTCGCAAGGTGTTCTCGAGCTACGCTCCTTCTTCAGCGAGTCTGTGAATGGCCCCGAGGGTGGCGCAATGTCGCTGCTCACTCTCAAGCGGCTCGTCAAAAAAATGATTGAAGAGGAAGATACTTCTAAGCCGCTCACCGACGAACAGATCGCTAAAAAGCTCGACGACGCCGGCATCCACGTTACCCGCCGCACCGTCGCCAAATATCGCGAAGACATGCGCATTCCCAGCACTCACCAGCGCCGGGTGAAGAGCTGAGCGCCCGCCTCACGTGAAGCAACCCACCCGACACGACACGCGCCACCTCGTTATCCTCACCGGCGTTTCCGGCTCCGGAAAAAGCACCGTCCTCCGCGCCTTCGAAGACATGGGCTTCTACTGTGTCGATAACCTCCCCGTCGAGCTGATGCCCATTTTTGCGGAATTGCACGCCGCCGGCGAAGGCGACTTTGGCCGCGCCGCCTTGCTGGTGGATGCGCGCGAAGGAGCGCAACTCGAAAAGCTCCCCGCTCTGCTGAAGCACCTTCGCAAGGATCATCCCATCACGCTGGTCTTCATCGATGCCAGCGATGACGCGCTCCTCCGCCGCTATAGCGAGACGCGCCGGCCTCACCCCCTCGGCAAAGCTTTGTCCGTTCGCGAAAGTCTGCGCCACGAGCGCACGCTCATGGAGCCCATCCGCAAGCTGGCCGATGTGGTGATTGACTCCACGCAGTTCAACGTCCATGAACTCCGTCACTTTGTTACCGAGCGCTTCAAGAATCCCGACCACCGCCCCATGCTGGTCTCCGTCGTTAGCTTTGGCTACAAGTACGGCGTGCCCACCGACTCCGACCTGGTTTTCGACGTGCGCTTTCTGCCAAACCCGCATTTCGTCCCGGCCTTGCGCCGCTACACTGGCAAAGATCCCAAAGTCCAGAAGTACATTCGCTCGTTCCCGCAAAGCGGCGAATTTCTCCGTCGCATCGAAAGCCTCCTCACCTACCTGATCCCGCACTACATCAGCGAAGGCAAAAGTTATTTGACGATCTCCATCGGCTGCACTGGCGGCAAACACCGTTCCGTCATGCTCAGCGAAGAGATCAAGAAATCGCTGGCGAAGCGCGGCTTTTCCGCGAAAGTCACTCACCGCGACATTGAGAAATAGATTTTTGTCCGCGCTATGCCGCAGAGCTAAGACGGCCTGCCTGTCTTGGCGTTTCACCCTTCTCGAAAACTAGAAGCGCCGTCTCACTTCGAATCCACGAGTGACGCCCATTCCTTGGCGTCAATCCCGGCATGCGGAACTAGAAAGCGGCTTAATTTGTAACGTCTCTTTGCTATTCCTCGCAGCTCATTACCGCTCTCAACGAACGGGATGAGGCGCGAGGCACGGCGAGCGAGCGACGAGCGCCGTTCGCGAAACGCCTCGCCGTCTTCCGGTCGAAACTGAGCCCAAGCAATCGATTGAACGAATCCCGCCGGGCCGAAGCGATCCGAGCGGAGCACGTCTTCTACAAACACGCGGATTGGCCCGGGAAACACATTCAAGGCATCGTGGAACGCCACCACGCCAAGTGGCATTACGTGAGGAAAAAATCCGTCCAGATCGTTTTTAGCGCCTCGATAGCTGTGATCGCCGTCAATCCACAGCATGCGGATGGGCCGGTTCCACGATTTCGACACTTCTTTCGAGTACGCAGCGTGCGACTCCACGTGACCTGAAACTCCGGCGGCATGGATGTGCCTGAGAAAATCCTGATAGGAGGACGCCTCCGGATCGGCGCCGTGATCCAAAAGAATAGGCGAATTATGTGGATCAATGGCGACAACGGGGCCACAACCATAATGGGAGGCAACCTTAGCGAGCATGACGGTGGAGCGTCCCTTGAAACTGCCAATCTCCACGATCGTGCCTTTCGCCGGCACGCATGCTGCGAGCAAGCCCAGAAAGCGGGCTTCCTTCTCCGTGAGATGTCCTGAAACCTTCCGAGTTTCTTCCCACGCATCGTTAAGAACAGTTTCCAGATCAGCGGGAATCTTGAGAGTAGCCAACAGTCGTCTCCGTGAGCTTGAAAATCGCAAAGGGGCTGCGGATGATGCGGCCGCGCAAACTGTCCGGCTCGTGGGCGGTCCGCACCGTCTTAGAATACCATCCGAAATTCACCGGCGTTCTGCTGCCAGCGTTTACAGAAGGCTCGAGACGCAACAGCGCTTTCTGGCGGACGAAAGGAGAGGCCTTCGTTGATAGTGGTGCGGGTTGGCTGCGCGGCCGATTTCCATTTTTTCTCTCTCCAATCACGCCCTCGAAAACTTGACACACCCCAAGGCCGCGCACTAGCGTACCAAGTGGCATATTCAGGGAGCCTCCAGCGTGGCCCGTTTGTTTTCACCGCAACTGAAGAGACTATTGAGCTACGTCCGGCCATATCGCCTCCGGATGACGCTGGGAGTGGTGTTGCTCGCTCTCGTAGCCGTGGCCGAGGGCCTCATTGCCTTGATGATTGCCCTTGTCTTTGACCGTGTCTTGAACCCCAGCGCAGCCGATTCGAGCCTTCCCTTGCTGAAGATTCCGCATGTCGGCCGCACGGTTTATCTCAATCAATTCTTCCCGCCCTCCATTCACAACGTTTGGACGGTTTTTTCGATCTCTCTTCTGGTCATCTATTTTTTCAAGGCCCTGGCGGAGTTTGCCGGCGGCTTCTTGATTCAATCCATCGGTCATTCGGCCATCACTGATCTTCGCAATCAGTTGTATTCGAGGCTCATCAGGCAGCCTATCGCCTTCTTTCAGCACCAGCCTGCGGGCCGTCTAATCTCCGCGGTGATCAATGACGTCGAGCGCGCTCGCCCGGCGCTTTCGGAGTATTTGGCGGACGTCTTCCGACAGGGATTTACTCTCCTCGCTTTCCTCACCGTGCTTTTTTCCATCGATTGGAGAATGACGTTGGGCTCGATCGTTCTCCTCCCCCTCGTGGTCTGGCCCGTAGGAAAACTCGGTCGCAGGATTCGGCGCTCGGTTGCCAACAGCCAGGACCGCCTCGGCGAGCTCAGCCAGGTCCTTCAAGAAACGGTGAGCGGCAACCGTGTCGTCAAAGCCTTCGGCATGGAAGGCTTCGAAATCAATAAGTTCCGCGAGGCGGCGCGGCACCTCTTGCGCGAAACGCTGCGTTGGGTGCGTGCCTATGCCGTCAGCTCTCCGTTGATGGATTTGCTGCAACCCGTGGTCATCGCGCTGCTCTTGCTCTACGCGCGCGACAAGATTCGCCTGCAGCAGATCACCATGGGTCTCTTTGTGACCTTCGTTTACGCGCTCCTGAGATCCTATGAGCCCGTAAAAAGGATGGGAGCCATTTACCAGCAGTTCCAGCAGGCACAAGGCGCCACCACACAAGTGTTTGCCTATCTCGATCTCCCCGAGGAAGTGCTCGATTCGCCGGATGCCACTCGCCTCCCGGCCTTTTCAAAGGAAATCGTGTTCGAGTCTGTCAGTTTTTCTTACGACTCCGCGCCCCTGCTCCGCGCGATAAACTTTGAAGCGCTTAAAGGCGAGGTTGTTGCCATTGTTGGCTCCAGCGGAGCCGGAAAAACAACCTTGGTTAACTTGTTGCCGCGCTTCTATGAGCTGACTTCCGGTTCCATTCGCATCGATGCTCTCGATATTCGCCGAGTCACGATCCGCTCCCTCCGCGAACAAATCGCCATGGTCTCTCAGGAAAATATTCTCTTCCACGACACGGTTTGGAACAACGTCTGCTATGGCCTCACCAACGTTCCCAAGGAACGTGTCGTCGCCGCTGCACAAGCCGCCCTGGCCCACGATTTCATCATGGAATTGCCGAAGCAGTACGACACCGTCATCGGCGAGCGCGGAACCCGTTTGAGCGGAGGCCAAAGGCAGCGCATTGCCATCGCACGTGCCATACTTAAAGACTCTCCCATCCTCATTCTCGACGAAGCAACTTCGGAGCTGGATGCGGAGTCCGAAATGTATGTGCAAAAAGCTCTCGCCAATCTGATGGTTGGACGCACGACTTTCGTCATCGCGCACCGCCTGGCCACCATTCGCCGTGCGGATAAAATTCTCGTTCTCGAGGACGGCCAAATCCGGGAGTGCGGCACCCACACGGAACTCATGGTGCGCGGTGGAACCTATGCACGCTTGCACGATTTGCAGTTTGCGGATGATGACATTCTCGCGCCGGCACAGGCAGCTCCGGCAAATGAAACGGCACCAGCGGAAACCTTATGACTCAGTCCTCTGTATTACCTAAAGATGTCTTGGCAAAAAAAGCCGGCGAATGTTTTTCCATGACCGGCTACTCCCAGGCCCGCAGCGAGCAAAATGGATGGGCCGTCCGCGTAAGCGTAAAAAGCGTCAATCATCGCTTCCTGGATCTGAAGCTGCGCCTTCCCGAAGGCTTCGATCTCTATGAACTGCGCTTGCGCCAGGTCCTGCGAGAGCGTATTCACCGCGGCCACGTCGAGGTCCACGTCAATGTCGATCCCGCTGCCACCGCCCCCGTCCAGGTGAATCGCGAGCTTGCGCAAACCTATATGCGCGTCGCCGAAGAATTCCGCCAGCAGTCTCGAGCAGCGGCCGACGTGGATGTCGTCGCCATCCTGCGTTTGCCCGGAGTCATCGCCGGCCTCTCTGCCGCGGTCCCCGAATCGGAAGAAGATCAAGAACATCTCGGCCAAGCACTGGACAACTGCTTGCTCGAAGCACTCCATAAGCTGGATGATATGCGCCGTGCCGAAGGCCGCCATCTGATCGAAGATTTGCGCACTCGTTTGGCGCGCATCAGCCAGGAGGCCGAAAAAGTCCGCGAACTTGCCGCAACGCTTCGCCCCGTTTTTGCCCGGCGTCTCGAAACACGCCTCAAGGAACTGCTCGGCGGCGCGGGGATCGATCCTGCCCGCCTCGCCCAAGAAGCCGCACTGCTTGCGGAACGCAGCGATGTCAGTGAAGAATTAGACCGCCTGCGCAGCCATCTCCTGCAGTTCGGAGAACTGCTGGATGGGGCCGGCGAAATGGGGAAAAAGCTGGACTTTCTTCTGCAAGAAATGCACCGCGAAGCAAACACCTTGCTGTCAAAAACCCCTGGCGTCGAGAGTGAAGCGCTTGCCATTACCGGGATCGCGCTTGAAATCAAGGCCGAGATCGAAAAACTTCGGGAGCAGGTGCAGAACATCGAATGAGCGCGGAGAGCAAGCTTGCCCCGCTGGTGCTGATCGTTTCGGGCCCGTCGGGCTCGGGGAAATCGACGCTGGTGCAGAGAATTTTGGAGTTGCCCGGAACGATGCCTTCGGTATCGTGTACCACCCGGTCGCGCCGCGCGACCGAAGCCACCGGGAAATGCTATGATTTCGTCACGGTAGAGGAATTCGACGCCATGGTCGCGCGCGGCGAATTTTTAGAATATGCGCGCGTCTTCGGCAAGCATTCGTACGGCACCCCGAAGAAGTGGCTCGAAGAATCACGGAAGAAGGGTCTCGACCTCGTCCTCGAGATTGACGTGCAAGGCGCGGCGCAGGTAAAAGAAAAGCTGCCCGAATCGGTTGCCATTTTTATTTTGCCCCCGTCTCGCGCAGAACTCGAGCGGCGCTTGCGCGGCCGGGCCCAGGATTCCGACGAGGAAATTGCGCGGCGTTTGGCGAAGGCGCGGGACGAGATTGCAGCTGCCGGACGTTTTTACGATTATTGCATTTTGAACGAAGACGTGAAGCACGCGGGAGACGAAGCGCAAGCTATCGTAATTGCGATTCGCTGTTCCGCCGCGCGTCGCAGACCACGGGTGGAAGAACTTCTGGCATCGTTTGGGGGGAAAGACTGAAATGACTGTGCAGACAAAAGCTCCGGAGAGCCAGTTTGCTTATGTTGTGCTTGCGGCGAGACGCGCTCGCCAAATCATGGCGGGGGCGCCGTCGCTCATTGAAAACCCGAGAACGCTCAAGGCGACTCGCATCGCTTGCGAAGAACTAGAGCACAGCCTCATCGAATACGAATTCACCGAGCCGTCTTCGATCGACGAAGACAAAGACGGCAACAAGCGCCGCAAGTAGTCGACCCGCAGGGTCGTGACTGCCCGTCGCTGGCGCGGAATTTGTAGGGGCACGGCATGCCGCGCCCGAGCTTGGCAAAATGTTTTGAGATAGCAACCGATGCGAATCACTTTAGGCGTAACCGGCGGCGTAGCGGCCTACAAAGCCGCCGAATTAGTCCGCCTCCTTCAACAAGACGGTTTCACCGTGCAAGTAGTCATGACGCGCGGCGCGCGCGAATTTGTCACGCCTTTGACCTTCGCGGCGCTCAGCGGCCAAAAAGTAATCACCGACCTCTTCGAAAAATCATCCAATGGCGAAGCCAACGTCGAAAGCGCCATCGAGCATATCGCCGTTGCCCAGCGCACCGATCTTCTCCTCGTGGCCCCGGCGACCGCGGACATCCTCGCGAAACTCGCGCGCGGCATCGCCGATGATTTTCTTACCACTCTCTATCTGGCCACGACCGCGCCCGTTATAGTCGCCCCCGCAATGAACGTGAACATGTGGAACCATGCCGCCACCCAGGAAAATATCGAAATGTTGCGTGCCCGAGGCGTAAGAGTCGTGAATCCCGATGAAGGCTATCTAGCCTGTGGCATGACAGGCGCTGGCCGTCTGGCCGGACAACAGGAAATCGTCGCCGCCGTTCGCGAAACGCTTCATGCACAAAAAGATTTGCATGCCGAAACAATTCTGATCACCGCCGGTCCGACCTGTGAAGACCTCGATCCTATTCGCTACTTGACGAACCGCTCCTCCGGTAAAATGGGTTTCGCCGTTGCTGAAGCAGCCGCGCGCCGCGGCGCGAGAGTTATTCTCGTCAGCGGCCCTGTCAATTTAGAAACGCCAGCGGGTGTCGAGCGCATTGCCGTTCGAACTGCTGAACAAATGCGTGGCGCCGTCGTTGAGCGCCTGGCCGCATCCACGATCGCGATTTTTGCCGCCGCCGTCGCCGACTACCGCCCCGCCGAACTCCGTTCGGAAAAAATGAAACGGAGCAAAGAACCGCTGACCCTGCGTCTTGAGCCGACGCCGGATATTTTGGCCGAAGCCGCGCAAACGAAAGGTGACCGACTGATTGTTGGATTTGCCGCTGAGACAGATCACGTCGCGGAAAATGCGCGCAAAAAACTCGCTGCAAAAAACGCCGATCTAATCGTAGCCAATAACGTGACCGCCGAAGGCGCTGGCTTCGACCACGACACAAATATCGTCACCCTCTTTTCCCGCGATGGACGCGATTTGGCGCTGCCTAAACTGACCAAGTCTGACGTCGCCCAACGCATTCTCGACGAGGTGTTGCGCCTCCGCGGCGTCCTGCGAACCAAAACGGAATCTCATCGTTCCGCCGTCTGATTCCGCCATGACCGAGCGCATCCCCGAAGACCTCCAGAAAAAAGTTTCCGAACGATTGCACTTTTACGAGGATCTTGGCGTCCGCCTTTTCTACAAGCAGCGCGGGGATGCGCAAGTGCAGCCCGCCGCAGTGCCAGGCGCCGGGTTCGTCGCAGCAGCTGTTCGCGAACAAATCTCATATGAGGAAGCGGCTTTGCCAAAAATCACACGCAAACCGGAATTGCCCAAGACCGCCGAACCAGCGCCGCGAGTCGCGCCGCCCCAGGCCGCGCGAAGGCCCGATATTTTGCCCGTCCCCGCCGGACCATCGCTGTTCGAAGCGTTTGACAAGGTTCCCGACGACAATTTGCTCAGGATTCGCACCGACCTTGGCGAATGCACCCGCTGCAAGCTCCACAAAACTCGAAACAAAATTGTCTTTGGCGACGGCAATCCCGAAGCCGAACTCGTTTTCGTCGGCGAAGGCCCCGGCCACGATGAAGACATGCAAGGACTTCCATTCGTCGGCCGCGCTGGAAAACTTCTAACGCAAATGATCGAAGCGATGGGCCTTCAACGAAAGGACGTCTACATCTGCAACGTCGTCAAATGCCGCCCCCCGGAAAATCGCGCACCGGAACGGGATGAAGTCGAGCAATGTTCTCCCTTCCTCTTGCGCCAGATCGATGCCATCGCACCGAAAGTGATCGTTTGCCTCGGGAGTACCGCCGCGCAAACCGTTCTCGCTACAAACCGTGGCATCTCACAATTCCGCGGCCAGTGGCTCGAATTTCGAGGCAGAAAATTGATGGCCACGTATCACCCCGCCTATTTGCTTCGCAATCCGAGCGCAAAAAGCGAAGTCTGGAAAGATCTGCAAAAAGTCATGGCCGTTCTCGGCCTCGAACCGAAGAAAGGCAAGTCCGCCGAGGCGGGCAAGTCCTCGTAACTCGACATGGGAATTTTACTGGGCCTGCTGACGGCTCTTTCCTGGGGGAGTTCGGATTTTCTCGCGCGTTTCGCCATCGACCGCATCGGCACTCTTCGAACAATGCTGTACATGCAGTTCACCGGCTTCGTCCTGCTCACCATTTTTCTCCCCTGGTTCGGCGGCTGGGGCCATCTCGCCGACAGTTCCGGCTGGCAGCCGTGGGCCTGGGGCGCGCTGGCCGGCGCGCTGAATTTTGTCGCGACGCTGACACTCTACCGCTCCTTCGAAATCGGCAAACTCACCGTCGTCGCTCCCATCTCTGCGAGCTATCCAGTGCTCACCGTTCTCCTTGCACTCTTGAGCGGCGAGCATTTAAGGGCGGCGCGCGCGGTCGGCATCGCCAGCACGCTTCTCGGCGTCGTGCTTGTTGCCGGCGGAGAGAAAACTCCGAATGCAGATGATGCCGAAGGAGCGCGGCGCAGCGGAAAGGGAATTGGTCCGGCCCTGTGTTCCGCGATCGGATTCGGATTTTTGTTTTGGCTGCTCGGCACGCGGATCGTGCCCGCAACTGGAGCGGCGCAAACCGTTTGGCTTATTCGCCTGACAAGTTCGGCGCTCACCGCCGTGCTGATCCTCGCGGCGCGCGAACCAATCCGGCCGCCGACGGACCGCGTCGCCGGCTGGATTCTCGGCATGGGCTTGGCGGATACCGGCGCCTTCGTCATGAACAATTTCGGCATGCGCGTCGAGCAAGTCGCCGTCGTCAGCGTCCTGGCTTCGCTGTACGGCGCGGTCACCGTAGGCCTGGGCGCGATTTTCTTGCGTGAGCACGTTTCGCGCAGGGAGTGGCTCGGAATCATCGCGGTCTTCGCCGGTATCTTTCTAATCAGCCGATAGCGGCTACGCTTGTCAAAAATCACATCAAACTCAGAGCAAACTTAGCGGGTCCATATCGACCAGCACCGCCGTCTGCGGAATCTCCTGAGCATCGCAATACGCCATGGCTCCGCTCAGCAGCTTGGTCAAAATGGTGCGCTTCGGCGATTTCAGCAAAAACTGGAAACGATGCTCCTTCTTTAATCGCGCAAGAGGCGCAGTCGCTGGGCCGAGAATCCGCACGGTATGCCCGTCGTGCGGCGAAAAATATTCCGAGAGCTTGCGCGAAAAACGAATCGCCTTTTCGAGGCTAACGTCCCGCACAATCACATTCGCCAGCGACGTCAGCGGTGGATACGCCATCATTCGCCGAAAGTGCATCTCCCGCTCGAAAAACGAAGCGTAATCCTGCTTCACCGCGTCCTGAATCGCGTAATGCTCTGGATAATAGGTCTGAATCAATACGCGCCCGGCCAACTTCCCTCGCCCCGCGCGCCCCGCAACCTGCGTCAGCAATTGAAACGTTCGCTCTGCCGACCGAAAATCCGGCATGCTCAGCGAAGAATCCGCCGAAATCACGCCCACCAAGGTGACGCGCTGAAAGTCGTGCCCTTTCGCCAGCATCTGCGTCCCAACCAAAATGTCCAGAGCTCCGCCCGCAAATGCTCCCAGCGTTTCCTGGTACTGCCGCTTCGTCCGTGCCGTGTCGCGGTCAAGCCGAGCGATCCGCGCTTCGGGAAACTCCTTCCGCAATCGCTCTTCTAGGTGTTCCGAGCCTTCTCCAAAAAAATAAACGTACTGCGACTGGCACTTCGGACAAAGCTTGGGCACTTGCTGGACCGAGCCACAGTAATGGCATTCCAGCCGGTTGCGGCTCTTGTGATACGTCATCGAAATGCTGCAATTCACACACTGCACACCCGCCCCGCAACTCCTGCACAGCACCGACCACGAATACCCGCGACGGTTGATAAGCACTAGCGCCTGCGTTTTGTTGGCGAGGCACTCCTGTATCCCTGCGTGAAGCGCCGCGGAAATCGGGCTAGTTTGATGAGTCTTTTGAAAATCCTCCCGTAAATCAACAATTTCCACGCTCGCCAGCGCCCGATTCTCCACGCGCGAGGACAGTGTCAGCAGATCATATTTTCCGTTCGACGCATGGTGATACGTTTCAAGCGACGGTGTCGCCGATCCCAGTAGCGCCAGCGCTCCTTCGCTCTTGGCGCGCACGATCGCCACGTCGCGCCCGTGATACCGCGGCGTCTCTTCCTGCTTGTAACTGTTCTCCTGCTCTTCATCCACGATGATCAAGCCGAGATTCTGCAGCGGCGCAAACACCGCCGAACGCGTACCTACAACAACCCGCGCTTCACCGTTACGCACGCGCCACCACTCCCGAGCCCGTTCGACATCGCTCAACGCCGAATGCAAAACCGCGACACCCTCGTACTTCGCCCCAAACCACGACCGGCATTGCCGCCCAATCCACAGAGTCAGCGCAATTTCCGGCACCAAAATAATCGCCGTCTTCCCGCGCGCCAGCGTCTCTTGCACACACCGCAAATACACTTCCGTCTTCCCGCTCCCTGTCACGCCATGCAGCAGCTGCACTCCGAATTCGCCAAGCTCGAACCGCGCGCGAATGCTTCTCATCGCGCTTTCTTGTTCTTCATTCAAAGCATGCGCAGGAGGGGTATATCCCGTGTCAAACGGATCTTCTGCCGGATCCACAGGTTCTTCCCAGCTTTCGAGCAGTCCATCGGCTAGCATGCGCTCTATAAAACTCCGCGAAATTTGCGCCAGCTTCAGCAATTGCGGCACAGGCAGCGGTCCCCGCTCGGTTTCCAGCAGCGCGCGCACCTTCTCTTCTTTTTCCTTCAGCGTTTTTTCAGTTTTGTCCCCAAATCCCTTCCAAGCAACAATCGTCTGCGATTTTCTCTTTGTGTCCCGTAGAGTTTCTCGAATTTCAATCAGCCCAAAACGCTGCAACCGTTCGAGAGCTGCCCTCGATATGCCCATCTTCGCCGCAAAGCTGAACGGGACCGCGCCTTTTTTCCCCTTAGCCTTACCGAGAAATGCGGCTTCCGCGGAGGTCAAACCGTGAGAAAGTTCTCCTCCGCCGAGGCTCTCAGCCGCCCGGCACCCCTCGGCCGTCAAATGGATCTCGCGGCGCACATTTAGCTCCGTGAGCGGAGGCAGCATCGCGCGGAAAACCTCTCCGACAGGAGCAAGGTAATAATTAGCGATCCACTGCGCCAGCTCGATCAGCTTGGGAGTCAGCGCAGGCGAAAACTCCATAACTTTGGCGATTTCGCGAATCTTCGTATTCGCCGGCGGCTGATCGGCCATTTCGACAACCACGCCGACCATCGATTTTTTGCGGAAAGGGACGAGCACGCGTGTGCCAGGCTGCAGCGTATCGCCGAGCGACTCCGGAACAGCGTAGGTAAACGTCGTGCGAAGAGGCACCGGCAGAGCGACGTTGCAAAATGGCAAGGACATTGCGCGGTTTAGTGTATCAGCAGCCCGGAGGGTGAGTCTTCGAGGTCGACTTCGAGAAGCACGCCTTGTTGCGTGGAATTATCCGAATTGTTTCTGGAGAGCGCTTTACAGGACTGGCTTTGCTTTAGACGTCCGCACTGAACGACAAATATTTCCGGAAGCCGCGTACATCCAGCATTCCTAATTTGATAGAATTGACGGGCAATCGCGCTGTCCATTCAGCAGGCCCCGATGCCCTTCAGCTACAAAATCGACAAGGGACGCAAAATGGTTATGAGCACCGGATATGGCGTGTTTACTCTGGACGATGCGCTGGCACACCAGGAGAAACTCCGAAAGGACCACGACTTTGACCCTAGCTACTGTCAGCTTATGGACTTCACTCACGTCACCAAACTCGATCTCCGGGCGGAGGATGTGCGCCGGTTAGCCGAAGCTTCCATATTCGCGCACGATTCCAAACGAGCGATCCTCGCGACCAGCGACACAGCGTTTGGCTTTGCCCGGATGTTTGAAATTCTTCGCACCACCCGTGGCGAAAAGGGAATTCAGGCCTTCCGCAATCTTGACGACGCGCTGGACTGGGTTCTCGCCAAGGACACCGCGCCGTGAATTTCGTCCACTGAAAATCTCCGCGAGAATTTGCCGAGCACAAGCGAATGATAGTCCACACCGAATACGCCGACATTGTTTTGTCAGGTTCCCCGATGCGAACCTTCGTCGCCGCGCCAAAGGCCGAAGGTCTATACCCCGGGATCTGGTGCTATTCCGATATCTTCCAACTCACTCCTCCGCTGCTGCGCTTCTGCGTACGGCTGGCCGGGTATGGATTCGTGGCCGCTGCTCCGGAAATTTATCGCCGCATCGAACCGCCGGGAACCGTAATTCCGTTCGACGACGCCGGTCGCACACGCGGCCAGCAAGACGCCGCCAAAACTCCCGTCGCCCATTTCGATGCCGATTGCCGCGCCGGCCTGGACTGGCTCTCGAAACATCCCAAAGTTGCACGCGGCAAAATCGGCGTCGTCGGTTTCTGCATCGGCGGCCACCTCGCGTTCCGTGCTGCGTTCGAGCCCGATGTTCGCGCCACGGTCTGCTATTACGGCACTGGCATCCATGACGGCAAGCTCGGACAGGACCTAGATGCCGGGTCGCTGCTGCGCGCGAAAGAAATCCACGGCGAACTTCTGATGATTTTCGGTACCAAGGACCCGCACGTCCCCGATGCGGGCCGAGAAATCATTGATGGTGCGCTCAAAAACTCCGGCGCGAGCTTTAACACGCTGTTGTATCCAGCGGAGCATGCCTTCACGCGCGATGAAGACCCGCGTTTCGATCCCCAAGCGACGGACCTTGCCTTCGCGGAAATGATTCGTTTATTTCGCAAAGTCTTCCGCGACTAAAAAATACACGCAGCAAAGTTTTTAGTCGCCGGCAGTTGCGCCCTCAGGGAACTTGCGCGCCCTCGGTCCCCACGTACACGGCATACAAAGATTGGCTCGCGGCCATAAACAGCCGGTTTTTCTTCGCGCCGCCGAAACAGATGTTCGCACAACTTTCCGGAAGATGAATCTTTCCGATCAGCGTGGCGTCGGGTGCGAAAACATGCACGCCGTTGTAGTTTTCTCCCGCCCATCCCGCGGCAGACCAGATGTTGCCGTCCACGTCGCAGCGAATCCCGTCGGAATTACCCGGGGACATATCCACAAACATGCGCCCATTCTTGAGGCGCACGCCGTCCACAACGTCATACACGCGAATTTGGTGCGGGTCGGTGGGATGTTTTGGCACGCCGGTATCCACGATGTAAAGCAGTTTTTCGTCAGGCGAAAAACACAGCCCGTTGGGTTTGTCCATGTCGCTGGCAACGACGGTAGCCTCATGCGACTTGGGATCGAGCCGGTAAACGTTGGCCGGCACTTCAAATGGCGCTTTGTGGCCTTCGTAATTCGACATGATGCCATAGCCCGGATCGCTGAACCAGATCGCTCCGTCGGAATGCACCACCAGATCATTCGGCGCGTTTAGTTTTTTGCCCTGATAATTGTCCATCAGCACCGTGACGGTCCCGTCGTGCTCCGTGCGCGTCACGCGCCGCGAGTCGTGCTCGCAGGTGACCAGCCGCCCCTGGCGGTCACGGAAGTTGCCGTTGCTGTAGTTCGAAGGGCCGCGAAAAACGCTGACCTCGCCCGTGTCTTCGAGCCATCGCAACATGCGATTGTTCGGGATGTCGCTGAACAACAAATAGCGCCCATCGCCAAACCACACAGGACCTTCCGCCCAGCGAGTGCCCGTGTAAAGCCGCTCGACCGCCGCGTTGCCGACTTTATATTTGGCAAACCGCGGGTCAATCACTTCCACCGCGGGATCGGGATACAGCACTGGAGTTTTCTGTGCTTGCTCGCTGGCACGCGCCAGTGGATGAAGCGCCAGCGCCGTCGCGGCACTGGCCGTAAGGTTTATAAACGAACGCCTCTGCATCGTTCTGCCTCCAGCGGATCAATTTGCCCCGACGCACATTATCACGGGAGGTTCTGTGCGCCATAAGCGTTTTCCGCAGCTGCCGTTAGCAATCTTGGCGGCAGTTGGCGTACTCTCTCTCCGGGTTCAGATGCTCGCAACAGCAATACCAGATTGCCGCGTTCGGCGGAGGATTTTCATGAAACGGGGAGCTGTCCTTTTTTTGTTGCTGTGCGGACTGGCCATTGCGCCTGCATCTCTTCTCTCCAAAAAGAGCGCGGAGATTCAGGTGTGGCTGACGAACGCCGACAAATCGGCGCTCTTCGAGCTGCAGACATCATCTTTGCGTTTATCGAACGCGTCGAAGCAAGACCTCGCCATGGAGATCGACGACCAGAAGACTTTTCAAACCATCGATGGGTTCGGGTTTGCACTGACCGGCGGAAGCGCACAGCATCTTGCGCACATGGACGCAGTGAAAAGAGCGTCGCTGCTCAAAGAGCTCTTTGCCGTCGACGCCCGCAACATCGGCATCAGTTATTTGCGCATCAGCATCGGTTCCTCCGACCTGAACGATCATGTTTTTTCCTACGACGATCTGCCCGCCGGCGAAGCCGACCCCCAGTTGGCAAAATTCAGTCTGGCTCCTGATCGCCAGGATCTCATTCCGGTTTTGAAAGAAATTCTGGCCATCAATCCGAAAATTCAGCTGCTGGGCTCCCCGTGGTCGCCGCCCGCGTGGATGAAGACAAATAACAATCCGAAGGGTGGAAAACTAAGGACCGAAGACTACGCAAGCTATGCAAAATATTTTGTCAAATACGTCCAGGAGATGCAGGCGGAAGGCATCACCGTAGGCGCCATCACCATTCAGAACGAGCCGCTCAACCAGAATAATACTCCCAGCATGTTGATGAGCTCGGAAGAGGAAGCGTTATTCATCAAGGACGATCTGGGACCTGCGTTTCAGGCCGCCGGCATCCACACGAAAATCATCCTTTACGATCACAACTGCGATGTCCCCGAATACGCGCTCTCCATTCTCAACGATCCTCAAGCCAATCCCTTTGTCGACGGATCCGGTTTTCATCTCTACGGCGGAGAGATAAGCGCGATGTCCTCCGTGCACAACGCCTTCCCGAAAAAAAATCTCTACTTCACCGAATTCATGGCAGTCGAGCCTACCGAGAGCGGCAGAATCTCGATCGCGAAGCCTGTAGTCGGAACTTTCATTGGCGCTTTGCAGAATTGGAGCCGCAACGTCCTTCTGTGGAATCTTGCCGCCAATTCGAAGTTCGAACCCCACACCGATAACGGCGGATGCACCATCTGCCAGGGCGCCGTCACCATCGACGGCAACGAAGTCACACGAAATCTGGCGTACTACGCGATGGCCCACTTCTCCAAATTTGTGCGTCCGGGTTTCGTGCGCATCGCTTCCAGTTCTCCTTCTATGCTTCCGAATGTGGCCTTTAAGGCCCCAGACGGCAAGATCGTACTGATAGCTGTGAACGACGGAAACTCGCCTCAAGACTTCCTCGTCCGCTATCGCGGCAAGTCCTTTAGCACAACTCTGAAAAAAGGCGCTGTGGCTACATATGTCTGGTACCCGCAATCGGACCGCGTGATGTGAGCTGGTTCCAGACTTTCAGGCGCGGCCACGCTTCGGCGAGGGGATTTTCGAACCGCGGCACACCAGAATGGCGTAGTGCTCTTCCTGCATCGCGTAAGGATTGTTGAGGGTAGGGCCAGTCTGAACGCTTTGGCATACGCCCTCTGCGTCTGCCAGTTCGTAGTGTAGAAGGCCAGGCTCTCGCCCGTACGCGAAAAAATGTGCAGTTGAACTCAAAAGTGTGATGCGGATATTTCTTCAAATATCAAGCACTTGTCCATGTCGAGCATTTGTCTTCGGTATTGGTGGATGGAGAGAAGTATCGCGGCTACAGCCGGAATGAAGAGTGAGACGCGCCAGGGATCGGCAAGAGACCAGAGCTCCAGTTCGGGAAGGTAAACGGTAAAAATCACGAAGCCGAAAAGGTAGGCGACAAGAATCAGTGCGGAGTGGCTTTGAAACTGGGGATAAGAGCAGGTGAAGGGAATTTTTCGGAAACGGAAGAGCAAAAGTTCGACGAATACGATTGTGCAGAGCGTGAAGATGGCGGTGTGCAGAATTGCGGCGAAGAAACCCCAGAGAATGGCGGACGAGACGAAGCAGATTGGAACAAGCGGGGCTAGTGAAAAAGTGAGTAGGACTTTTCTCGCGATAGGGCGGGTTTGCAGCGCGTGGGAGTCAATCCAGAGAGCGAAGACCCAATTCGCGCGAAGGTCCGAGGGAACCTCGAAGGCGAGACGAATTCCGAGAATGATGCAGAAGCTCAGGATGTAGGAGATCGCGAGGAGGTCTTCGGAGGGATGGTGCAAGGAGGCTGCTCTGTTGGCGTGAAAAGCCGACGTTATGGACTGCGCGCCAACCACCAAGCCCATGGCCACAAACGCCGATGCAATTTGCAAATGCGCTTCGCTGCGCAACAGCGTTCGTGTGATGAAGTGGAAACAGGCGCGCTGGGGCGCGTCGCGAAGAATAGCGCGATCAAAGAGGTTGACGGGAAGCAGATGGAATTGCGAGCGCGGGAGAGGACCGACCTCGGCAGTTTCCGGGATGCGGATGAAGGAACGGCGGAAGCTGAGAGCATAAGAAAGAATGGCGACAATGAGAGAAAGTCCCAAAGCGAAGAGAGCCGTTCGCGTCATGGTTGCGAAAAACGGATTCGCGCCGTTGCCCCAGAGAGTTTGGCCTATGCCTAGGAACCAGACGGGTGGCAGCAGATTGATGGCCAGTTTGCTTATGCGCGCGACTTGAGCGAGGAAGGGAGGGGCAGCAAAGCTGGTGGCGAGAAGAGCCAGCAAGAAGAGCGCGATTACGAAACGGACGTACAGCGAGATTCTGCGGAAGTGAGCGTATGGCAGCGCGGCCATCAACAGGCCTATCAAGGCGAATACGGCAAAGAAACTGAAGGCGCTACCGAGGACTACTGTGACGGCGTGGCCAAGCGCGAAGCGGAGGAACACAGCGAAAGAGACCTGTGAACCGACCACGGCGATGGGGAAGAGGATAAAGCTGGCTGCATTTACGTCGAGCGTGAGAACGGTGGCGAGGAGGAGAATAGCAACGAGATTGCCGAGAAAAAGTCGGCGAAGAGAAATCGGCAGAGGAACAATGTTGGTGTAATCGCGGCGGTCAAGTAAAAGAGCGTCCCAGCGCCAGACTGCGGCTGCGCCGGTGACGACCATACTCAGGACGATGAAGAAATATTCGTCGGGAATGGTAGCCGTGAAGGGATCGAAGGCACCGTCGCCGCGAAGAAAGCGGATAAGCGAGCCGTACTTCTCGAAGAGGAGAAGCGAGACCATCACGCCGGGCATCGCCAGCAGAATGAGGATGACGCCGAGACCCACATCCATCTCGGAAGCTCCGGAGTCTCCTCCGCCATGAAAAACGCGGCCGGTGAACACTCGAAGAAGAGTGGGAAACGGGCGGCGGGAGTAAGGCTCCCAGACTGCGCGCAGGAATTGTCTTACGCTCGCGATCAAGAGGAAACCACCAAGTCGACGATATTGCCAGCAATTTGAGCGACATCCCGGTCTTCGACGAGTTGAAGGAAGATGTTTTCGAGCGAAGTTTGACCGATGCGCTGGCGAACTTCCTCGGTGGAACCGCTGGCAATAACCTGGCCTTTCCTGAGAATGAGCAAGCGCGAACAAACTTTTTCCACGACTTCCAGAACGTGTGAGCAATAAAAAATGGTCTTGCCCTTCGCGCTGAGCGATTGAATGAGATTTTTGAAAATGAGCGCAGAGGTCACATCGAGGCCGGAGAGAGGCTCGTCGAGGACCAGCACGTCTGGATTGTCCATCAGGGCGGAGATGAGCAGTATGCGCTGGCGCATGCCCTTGGAGTACGATCCCAGCGAAACGTGGCGATGTGGAAAAAGTGAGAAGAGTTCGAGAAAAGAATCGATTTTTGCTTTCATGCGCTGCGGTGGCATGCCTCGGAGGGTGCCGACCAGTTCCAGATATTCGAAGCCCGTTAGGTACGGATAGAGATTGGCTTCTTCGGGGACGTAGCCGAGGTGTTTGCGATAACCGACCAAATCCTGCTGGATATTTTTGCCCTCGAAGAGAACTTGGCCATTGGTAGGTTCCAGCAGGCCGATGAGCATCTTGACGGTGGTGCTTTTGCCGGACCCGTTCGGGCCCAAATAGCCGAGGACTTGGCCAGGCTCGAGACGGAAGTCGATGCTTTGAACGGCTAGCACCGAGCCGTAATACTTCGTCAGCCCTTGGGCTTCGAGCATTGGGCGCCTTCCTGCGAGCAAACAGACTTCCAGCGATCCCAGGATAGTTCGTTTGACACCATGCGGACGCAAAAAGTTTCCAGCCGGAAGGCCGCCTTCGCTCGCTAATGAGTTGGAGCACGTGCTGGCATTAGTGAGCTCTGTGCAAAACATGACAGACAGACAGTTTCCCCGCAGCAGACAATTTGCTCAGCACGCGACGGTTGGCATCGAGGCGTTAAGGTGCACCGGCGGCGCTGGCGAAACCACGAACGCAGCCTGGGACTGAGTGATGGAAGTAGCTTTTCGCGACCGCACGGATTAACTCCCCCAATCGCCAAATCTCCCGAGGACCCCCTCAAAAGTGCTCCGAAGGTCGAGATGCGGTTCGAAATGTTCACGGTCGAGGCGTTGTGTCAGCGGGCAAGGTTCTTGCCGCTCGTTGTGCTGAGCTTTTTCCTTAACCTCATACCTATGGTCTGGACACCGAGCGCGAACGCGCAAGTGTCCAAGTTTGAGAACTCCGGGGGAGAGATCTCTGGAACCGTCTTGCTCGAGGCGGACAGACGGCCCGCGACCCAGGTTGAGGTGAGTCTGAAATCGCGTGCAGCTGGAATATTTCGCACCGTTTTGACGGACCTGGATGGCCACTTCAAAGTGCGAGATCTTCCGCGCGGCACGTACGATATTGTGGTGGATGAGCAGGGGTTCGAGGCCGCAGAAGCCAGTACCGACCTCAATGGCCCCTCGACAAACCTTGTGGTGTACCTCAAGTCGAAATCGGGGTCTATTCCCCGGGGGAATTTCGCGGTTTCGGTGAGGGAATTGAAAATCCCCAACAAAGCGCGGACCGAATTTGAAAAAGGACTCGATCGCGCAGCAAAGAATGATCCTGCCGGGAGTCTTCGCCATTTCGAAAAGGCCGTGCAGGTGTTCCCCAAATATTTCGAGGCGTACTACAACATGGGGGCCGCGGACATGAGTCTGGGCCGCTTCGATGATGCTCTGAAGGCCTTTCAGACCTCTATCGATCTCAGTGGGGGACAGTACGCCCTGGCGGAATTCGGATATGGCTACGTTCTTTGTCTGCAAGGTAAAGCGGGCGAGGCGGAGAGAATCATCCGAAGGGGATTGGAATTTGATGACGCTTCGGCCGAAGGCTTCGTGATCCTTAGTGAAGCGTTGACGCGGCTCAACCGATTGGAGGAAGCGGAAAAAAGCGCACATGAGGCGCTTCTCCGGAACCAAAATTACACTGGCGCCTATCTTGCGCTAGCGGATGTGGCTGAAAAGAAGGGCGACGGTCGTGCAGAAGTCCAGGCCCTGGATAATTATCTGAAATTGCAGCCTAACAGTCCCGCGAGCGGGCTAGCTCGTCAACGGCGTGAGGCGGCTGCGAGAAGGCTAGCGAACTCCCTTCCGCAAAGTTCACCTTCCTTGAAAGAAAAGTAGAGGTATTGGTTTGGACTGCCGGCTCGCGGCCTCGGTCGCGGGAGGGCTTCAAGGTCGGTAAAGCTCGAAGAGGGGCACAGCATGCTCTGCCCCTACGGGAAACTCACAGGCGGGCGGCCAGTCCGGCAGAGGAATTCCGACCCTAGTGGTTTCGTCTGCGCCTCTAGATGGAGACCGTCGGAGTCTAGGCTGCGGGAGTAGCGCGTTTGCGCCAGAAGTAGTAGGCGGGAAGGCCGAGCACGAAGAGCGCGATGGCGATGGCCAGATTAGCGAACTTCGACGGGTCGAGCACGGCCTGATAAATTGCGTTGCCAACGATCGCAGCGGCAGCGAGGACGAAGAGCAGTGGCGTCCAGGGATAGCCTGGGACGCGGTAGGGGATGGCTAAGCCTTTGCCGGCGCGGCGTAGCGGGAAAATGGCGGCAGCGCCGAGGCCATAAAAAATCCATCCGATGAAGATGACGCCGCCGATCAGCTCGGCGAATTTGCCGGCACACGCTAGAACCGCGGACCACACTCCGAGTGCGACGATGGCGGAAGCGGGCGTCTGAAAGCGCGGATGCACTTCGGCTAGTTTTTTGAAGAATAGGTTGTCGTTGGCCATGGCGTAGAAAACGCGCGGAGCGGTGAGGATGACGCTGTTGGCGGCGCTAAAGGTGGAGATGAGGATGGTGAGAGCGACGATGATTTCAGCTCTGCGGCCGAGGACGACGCCTACAGAGGTGGAAGCAATGGTGTTGCTCGCGGTGGCTCCCGCAGGTCCGAGAGCGACTAGATACGCGAATACGGCGATGAGATAAAGACCCGCGAGCACTAGCGAGCCCAGCAGGAACGCGCGAGGGAAGGCTTTCTGCGGGTCGACGACTTCGCCGGCGCTGTACGTGCCGAATTGCCAGCCTTCGTAGGCCCACAGAACAGAGATCATGGCCAGACCAAAGCTGGAAAGAAGGGCGGTACCGTGCTGCGTTGAGCCAAAAGCGGATGGTATATCTCCGTAGTGGCGGCCGAGCGAGAGGAGGATGGCGCTGAGGATGACAATGATGGCGACTTTGATTAGGGTGGTCCAATTCTGAAGGTTGGAACTCTTGCGCGTGCCCCAGACGTTGACGGCAGTGACGACGGCGATCATGACAACGGACAGAAGGGTTTTTCCAAGAGCAGAGAGCGGGATAATTTCCGCAAGGTGCTCGGTGAAGGCGCGGGCTAACGCGGCGACCGAGCCGCTGGCGATGACGAGGAAAAGGCACCACCCATAGAGGAAGGCGGGGATGCGGCCGAAACCGTCGCGGATGAAACAGTAGAGGCCGCCGGCTTCTGGATTGGTCGCGGCTAGCTCGGCGTAAGTTAGCGCACCGAGAAGAGACAGCGTACCGCCGGCTATCCAGACCAGGAGAGAGTAGCCGACCGAGCCGTTTAGCTGGCGAAGGATCAGGCCGGGTGTTAAGAAAATGCCGGAGCCAATGACTGAGCCGATGAAGAGTAAAAAGAGGTCGCGGAGGCGAAGAGTGCGAAGGAGTGGCGGCATTAGCTGGTGGCGCGAACCTCGGCGTGCGTGTTCAAGGCATGCATCATAGCTGGAGTTGGGGAGCGGTCAATCGAAAGTTTGCGGGCGATTTAGTCCGACCGCGGCATGGCCGCAGTCGCTTGAGCGTCGTATCGCGGCAGTTGTGAAAAGCTGACAGGTTTCTGGAAGTCCGGATTCCAAAGGAGTTAGGGAATTGGCAAACAAAACAGAACGAACAAATCAAAGTCAAAGGCCCCACACGTAAAAGCCGACGTGCGCGGCACCCGCCTATTGGGGTACGCCGTCGTTGACCTGGGCAACATCCATGCGCAGTGTGCCGTTGTCGTTGAACAGCAGGCCGCTAAAGCGGAAGACCGAACCCACCCCCAGTTGCTTGGTGTTGAGCAGTTGCGTGCTGGAATCCACATAGACGATAACCGTGCTGGGGTTTGTGAGCAGAGTGGTTTGACCGGGCTGCACCGCTAGATTGGGGATCAAGTCGTAGGGGGCGAGCGAGATCGTGTAGGTCGTAAAGCTTCCTTCGCTGCCGGTGGAGGTGACGATGCCGTTGATCGTTTGAGGCATGAGCGTGATCGTTGTGGCTGGAATATAAGTAGGACCACCTTGTTCCGTGAGAGCATGAGCACTAAAGGAAACATTCTGGCCCGGGATCATGTTGGCGGTGGTGAAAACAGGGGCGAATGGAAGACTCTGGAGGTTGGTCAAGCGGGGAGAGATTTGAGCCACGCTATTATTGAAGCTGAAAGCGACGGCGCCGAGAATACGGTCCCCGGGAAACAAAAAACCTTGCACTTCCTGGCCGAAGGCAAACAGGGATGGCACAGAAGCGGCAACAAACGTGACCGGACCGTTCACGTCAGTTAAATTCGTAGGATTCGCATCCGACACGGAGATCCGGGTGGCCAGTAGTAAGCCATTCGGTTGAATGGCAAGGTCCATGTCTACCGGCATACCGGCAACGAGCGTGGAAAATGCCGCGACCCCTTGGTAGATAGTGTTGGAGTTGGTCACGACAGCCCACGTCGGGCCATCGGCAGCTGCAACGGTGAAGCTGTTGGTCATGCCGTTCACTGCAGAAATCTGTCCGACTAGACTGCTCATTTTGCCGTTTTGCACATTTATGGGCGAGGAGGCCAGCGTTACGGGCGTAACGGTGAAGGCCGCGCTTACCGCTGGATTCCCAGCCGTGAGAGGACAATTGGCCGGCACCACGGATTGCGAGACTTGGAGGTTCAAGAGCAGCCCCATCGCAGTTCCCGTGATGCGGATGGGCGCAGGCAAGGAAAACGTTGCAACTGGCGCTGCATTCGACTGAAATTCATCCGTCAGCAGCAACTGGGCGTTCGGTTGCACCATAATGCATGTGACTTGAGGGGGCAGAACCATGGCCGACGCCGCGGTGTACGTGTCCTGCGGGACGCTCACCGTTAGCAGTGGTTCGGCCGTACCGTTCACGTGGATGAATTCGGCCTGCTGCGGCGTCGTGAACAAACTGAAGGTCTTTCCAGACTGGCTGGTCAACGTGAGGTTGTTGAAGGTGACATTCATTTGCGAGAGCTGATCATTGGCCGTGCTGGAAACCATGACCGTAACCGACGTGTTTTGAGGTGTCGGAGGCATGCTAGACATGTTCATGCCACAACCTGCTGCGAACGTAGCCAGAAACGTCACGCCGATGGCTAGCAAGGACTTGGAAAGACGGGAATTGGGTCTGGGATAAAGGAGCGAGACGGGAGATTTCATGTGCCCTCCTGGGATATCAAACGCACATAGTCGCAACCGGCAGGGCAGCAGGCGGCGACGGCGAAGCTATTGTTAACTCACTTTGATAGTTAGACGAATACTAGCAAGGGCGAGTTTCGGTAAGTTTCATCAATTGTTATCTATTTAATATTTCGCGGCGATGAGCAACGTAGCGGTATCGCGCGGCCGCGCGCGGGCCGTAGGGGATGAGTCCGCTATCGGCAGAAATGCGTTCGCGGTCAGAAACTGGTTTCTTGGTCGGTGTCGCTAAATGTTCTGAATCCTACGTGAAGCAATCCAGCTTTCGCCGTTCATCAGTGCGCAGCGGATCGATGATTCTGGGACGTATCGTCGGCAAGCCGAAAATTACCGCACATTGGCCGTCAACATGCCCTTTGTGCCTGCCAATACATATCTGGAAGTTTAGAGTCCGAAGATGGGGGCGGCCATGAAGCAGAGAATGAAGATGACCAGGGTTAGCAGGGCGGCGAAGCGGCGGGGTGGGTCCAGGGGAGCAGGGTCGTAGATGGGGGCGATGCGGAGGAAGCGTTGAGCCAACAGGAGGCCAGCCCAAACGTACCAAACGAACCAGATGCGGCCGAGCGGAAGAAGGGCAAGCGGAACGAGGATACTGGTAATGCGGTGAAGGCGGGGGCTGATGGAGCGGAGGATGTGGCCGCCATCGAGTTGTCCGGCGGGCAGGAGATTTAGCGAGGTAACGAAGAGGCCGACCCAGGCAGCGCGGCCTGCTGGGGGAAGCAGAAGGAAATGGGGATTGACGCCGGGGTGAAATAGGGCGTCGAGAAGACGGAGGAGAAGTGGTGTGCCGAAGATGACGCTGTTTTGGTTGGGATCCGGATGAGCGATCGCGGGGACGATGCTGGAGTGAAGTACGCCGAAGATGAGGGCGGGTACGGCAAAGACAAGACCGGCGAACGGACCGGAGGCGCCAACGTCAAACAGGGCGCGGGTAGTGCGAATCGGAGAACGTATCAGGATGAACGCGCCGAAGGTACCGATGAGGTTGGGGAAGGGAACGAAAAACGGGTAGGTGGAATGAATATGATGCCGGCGGCAGGCGAAGAAATGGCCGAGTTCGTGGGCGAGGAGAATGGTTAGGAGAGTGGCGGCGAAGGGAAGTCCGGCGAGAAGGGCGGCGGGATCTTTGTAGAAGAGAGTGAAGGCGCGGAGGAATTCGTCGAGGGAGGCGGCTTGATGGTTGGCGTAGGCGATGGAGAATTGCGTGCCCGCAGCCAGGCAGGTGCAGAGCGTGAGGAGAAAGAGGACGACGGCGAGGATGAGGGATTTGAGGGAAGGCCGACGGAGAACCGGCACGTAAAACTGTGCTGGAGTGGAAAGAGAGCTCCAATCAGCGGGAAGCGGGAGTGAGTCTATTGTGGGGTCTGAAGGTGGTGTGCTCACAAAGAGTTCGGGAGTCCCAAAGAGATTCGCAAATACAAGTACAGCATAGTTGGAGGAGTTTGCGCCAGCGTGGGGAGACGGAGATGTGCGGCCTTCGGTGCAAGATGATAGATTTTATGAATATCTGCTTATGCCAACGAGAATCTAAGTTGGTAGCGAACTAAGGACGACATGCAAATCCTTGACAATATTCCGATTTGGGGGCCTCCGGATGAGGGGGCGGTGAGCCAGATTAAGACTTGCGCGAAAAGCGCCGATCGAGTGGCGCTGATGGCGGACCATCACAAAGGCTATGCCGTGCCGATTGGCGGCGTAGTGGCTATCGAAACTCGATCAGCCCAAGTGGCGTGGGTTTCGACATCGCATGCGGCAATAAAGCGGTTCTGCTCGACATGCCGGGCTCGTCTCTCCGGGCAAACATCGGAAAGATCATGGATGACCTGTGGAAAACAATTAGCTTTGGAGTTGGACGGCGCAATGCGGAACGCGTCGATCACGCGCTGTTTGATTCGGCTGCGTGGAAGTGCGAGGCGGCGGCTCCGTTGAAAGAGATGGCACGGCAACAGCTAGGGACGGTGGGTTCCGGAAATCACTATGTGGATTTGTTCACGGACGAACAGGACCGCGTTTGGATTGGAGTTCATTTCGGATCGCGCGGACTCGGGCACAAGATTGCGACTTGGTTCTTGAAGAAGGCTGGCGCTGCGGACGGAATGGACGTGGAGCCTTGCGTGATTGCTGCTGCTGGAGATCTTGGAGAGCAATATATCGAGTGCATGCAACTCGGCGGGGAATATGCCTATGCCGGGCGGGATTGGGTTTGCGAAAAAGTTGCCTCTTTGCTTGGAGCGCCCATTTTGGAAGAGGTTCACAACCATCACAATTTTGCTTGGCGCGAGACGCACGGCGGGGAAGAGTTGTGGGTGGTGCGCAAAGGAGCTACGCCAGCTTTCCCGGGACAAAAGGGATTTGTTGGCGGGACCATGGGTGAAACTTCAGTGATTCTGGAAGGCGCAGAAAGTGATGAGGCGAAATATTCGATGTACAGCACAGTTCATGGCGCGGGACGAGTGATGGGGAGGATGGAAGCAAAGGGAAAAGTGGACAAGAAGACGGGCGAAGTGAAGCGGGCGGGAAAAGTAACCAAAGAGATGATGCACGGTTGGCTGCAAAAGGCGAAGGTGGAGTTGCGAGGCGCGGGACTGGATGAATCGCCGGATTGCTACAAACGATTGCCAGAGGTGCTTGCAGAGCACGGGAAGAGTATCCGGATACTGCATACACTCACGCCAGTGGGAGTGGCCATGGCCGGCGCGGACGAATTCGATCCCTATAAGGATTGAGAACAAGTCCGCAGCATCTTGAGAGCCGCAAACGCGGAGTATTGGGTTACGACTTTTTTACGGCTTCGATGCCTTGGAGTTCTTTGCCGGGTTTGAAGCGGACGGCTTTTCCGGGTGGGATGCTGACTTCTTCGCCGGTGCGAGGATTGCGGCCGATGCCGGTCTTGCGGGGCTTGACGCTGAAGACACCAAAGCGGCGCAGCTCGATGCGCTGGCCGCGGCCGAGAGCTTGTTTCAAGGATTCGAAAACGGTTTCGACCGCCTGCTCGGCTTTAGTGCGGCTGATGAGAGTTTTGGCCACAACCGCATTCACGATGTCCAGCTTGATCACACACGCCTCCTGCTTCCGAGGCAAATGCTAGAGGGTGCGCCTCAGGTTGTCAAGACGAGATGGGTAATTTACACTGTGTTTCCTCTCGCTGTACTTTCTTTTGATGGTTTTCATTTGACGCTGCAAAATTTATTTTCTTTTTGAGGAGGCATGGATGTCCGTTAAGCCAGACCGCTGGATCCGCAAAATGGCGCTGGAACACAAAATGATCGAGCCGTTCACCGACCGGCAGGTGCGCGAGGGCGTGATCAGCTATGGAGTTTCGTCGTATGGCTACGACATCCGGGTGGCAGATGAATTTCAGATTTTTACGAATGTGAATTCGACGATTGTAGATCCGAAACATTTTGATCCGCGGTCGCTGGTGCCATTCAAGGGCGAGGCGTGCCTGATTCCGCCGAATTCTTTTGCGCTGGCGCGGTCGGTGGAGTATTTCCGGATTCCGAGGAATGTGCTGACGATCTGTTTGGGGAAGTCGACGTACGCGCGATGCGGGATCATTGTAAACGTGACGCCGTTTGAGCCGGAGTGGGAGGGGTTTGTTACGCTGGAGATCAGCAACACTACGCCTTTGCCGGCGAAGATTTACGCGAATGAAGGATTGTGCCAGGTGCTTTTCTTTGAGTCGGATGAAGATTGCGAAGTGAGCTACAAGGACAAGAAAGGGAAGTACCAGGCGCAGAGCGGGATCGTCTTGCCAAGGCTATAAAACTAAATATGAGTGGAAATTTGAGTCAGTTTGATGATGGCGACGGGATAATTGTGTTCGCGCCAGGCTTCGAGGCCGCCTTCAAGAGGGCGAATGCGGGTGATGCCTTGTTTTCTGAGGAGGAGCGCCACACGGGCGCTCGTGGCTTCGTTTGGTCAAGTGCAATAGAGGATGATTTCACGATCGTGGGGTAAAAGATCGTTTTTCTCCTCGAGCTCCTGGGCGTCCATGCGGAAGGCGCCGGGAATGGTTTCGGGATCGGCTTCGAAATCCATAGAATGGCGAAGGTCGACGATGACGAGGTCCTCCCCGGCGTCAAGCTTTTGTTTCAATTCTTCGACAGTAATCCTTGCGATGCGGAGTTCACGCATGAAGCGCTTGCGAGCCAGGAATTTGTAACCGAGATAAGATGCGAGCGCCCCCAGAAGGATCAAGACGAGCCAGCCTCCCAGAGAAGCAGCGCGCTCCGCGATGCGTTCAATCTCGCCGCTGAAAACATAACCCAGTCCCAGGAAAGTGCCAGCCCAGAGCATCGAGCCGGCGCAGTCGAAAATCAAAAAGCGTCTGAGGCGCATCTGGAAGACACCGGCCAGCGGCGGGGCGACGGTGCTGAGGCCGGGAAGGAACTTGGCGAAGATGAGGGAACGTGCGCCCTGCTTCGAGAAAACGCCTTCGGTGCGGCGGACGCAGGAGTCCGGCTCGATGGAGATTTTGCAGAGGAACTGAAGGACTTTGATGCCTTTGCGAAGGCCGAGTTGATACCAGAGTGAATCGGCACAAACGGCTGCAAAAGTGACCACGAAAAGCGAAGCAAAGATATTTAGTTGATGTGAGCCTGCGAGAGCGCCTGCGGCGAGGAGGAGTGGAAGCGAAGGTACAGGCACTCCAGCCTGTTCGGCGAAGACCCAAGCGAGCAGGACCACGTACCCATGATGGAGGAGGAACTCAATCGTGCGGTGCATTTGGCGGGGCTTGTTCCTCTGTAATTGATGTAACCGCTTACTGAGAGACGATAGGAGAAGTATGCCCCCAGCGGCCCGACATGACAAATTCAGATAAAGGCTTGCGTGTTCGCGGAGCCACTTCGCGGTCGTGCAACGGTTTAGGGAGCGAGGTCGGATCGCCGGGATAGCCGATGGCGATGGCTGCGATGGCCTCGCAATCTTCAGGAATTTGGAAGACTTGTTTGGCCTTAGCGGGATCAAAGCCGGCCATTTGATGGACGGCGAGACCTCTGGCTGTGGCTTCGACGCTGAGAAGGGCCGTGGCAGCGCCGGTGTCGTAAAAAGCATTGCGATTCGGATTGGCGTTGGGGAACTTGAGCCGCGACATGGCGAGAACGAGTACTGGCGCGCTCTTGGCCCAGCCGGCATTGAAGTCCACCAGAACGCTTAACATTTTTGCAAAGTCTTGGGGATTGTCTTTGGTGGCGACGAGATAGGCCCACGGTTGCTCGTTGTTGCTGGAGGGAGCCCAGCGGGCGGCTTCGAAAAGGCTGGCGAGAATTGCGGGCTCGACCGGTTTGTCGGAGAAGGCTCGCGGACTCCAGCGATCGCGAATGAGATCGTGAACGGGAAATTCGGTTGGAGCAGGTTTGTTCATGGAAAGCGTCCTTTGATAAGGTTCAGAGCATTGGATGAAACAGAACGCTTGGAGGGTGCGCGCTTGCGACCATTATTCAGAATTTATTTTCACGGGCCGATGCCGGCTGGAGCGAAGAGATTCGTTTCTCCGCTCCAGAAGGCCCCGGAGTCTTCAGAGGGCGAAGCCAGCGCTGCTGCAGTATTTTTTGTTCTTCGCCCCGGATCGGGGCGAGCCCGATTTATTTTTTCGCAGGAATCATTTCTGCGTCGATGACGATGGAGATTTCATCGCCGATCATGCCTGGGCCGTATGTGATGCCAAAGTCCTGGCGGGTGATTTTGGAACTTGCGTTAACGCCGATGCGCTGATTGCCCCAGGGATCTTTGACCGGAGCTGTCGGGCCGTCCACGTCCAAAACGGCTTCTTTCGTTGTGCCGCGAATGGTAAGGTCGCCGGTGACTCTTAGTTTACCCGGGGCGACTTGCTCGACGCGCTTGGATTTGAAAGTGATGGTGGGGAAGTGATCGGCGTCGAAGAAATGATCGCTGCGGAGATCCTTGTCGCGGTCGGGCTGGCGGGTGTCGACGGAATTCACGTCAATGGTGACTTCGACGGAGGACTTGGTGACGTCCTTGTCATCGAACTGGACGGTGCCTTTGAGACTGGTGAATGCACCGCGAACGGTGGAGATGGCCAGATGCTTGACGGAAAACTGCGCCGCCGAATGCGCGGGGTCGATTTGCCAGGTGGAAGTTGCCGCCGGGGCGGGCAGGGATAGAGCGGCTGCCAGTCCGGCGGTGACTGCGATCCGAGAGAAAATTTGGCCCATTGGTGTTGCCTCCTTAAGTGATCGTTGCGTTTGTGCAGAACTGAAATTTCGTGCGTCTATTCCGGTCCGCGAGCGCGGACTTCCTCCAACAGCTGGGCGAGAGTCTTTAAGCGTGCAGCGGGCAGGTGGTGGAACTGGCGCTTGTGAAGCTCGCGAACAGGCTGATCGAGACTTTTTAGAACAGTGAGTCCCGCGGGGGTGATGCGGGTTTTGATGACGCGACGGTCGTCGGTCTGGCGCTGGCGGGAGATGAGGCCGCGCTTTTCCATGCGGTCGAGGAGACGGGTCATGTCCGGGTCATGAGAAATCATGCGCTCGCCGATGCTGCTGCAGGCGAGGCCATCGGGCTCGGCACCACGGAGAATGCGAAGGACATTGTACTGCGTGCCGGTTAGGCCATGAGGTTTGAGGAGTTGCTCGGCCTCGAGGCCGAGGGAGTCGGCGGTCTTTTGGAGAGAAATGAAGAGGCGGTCCTCGACCGGGAGGGTGGGATGCGGGGCTGCGCGTCGACTCATGAACCCAAGATAGTCGTTATGACGACTAATGTCAAGAGGAAAGAATTGCGCTTGGGGGAGCGCGGACGGTGCGGGAAGCATGCTGTGAAAAGGCCCATCCGTGTGTATGTTTGGGCGTGTGCGGGCATGGCATGCCCTACGAGGGAATCGGTGGGCTAGGGTTTGCGGAGGGGGCGGACGTGAATTTCGCTTAGGAAACTTTGGGGGCTTTGGGTGACGATCATCGCGACGGCGTGGGCTACGTCTTCGGGCGAAAGGACCTTGGAAGGATCTTTCGAGTCGCGGGTGGAAAAGCCGGTTGCCACGCTTCCGGGGCAGATGACGCTGACGCGAATGTCGTGCTCGCGGAGGTCCTCGGCCATGCAGGCGGAAAGGCCCTGGAGGCCCCACTTCGAGGCGCAATAGATGCCTCCACCAGCGAAGGCGTTGCGGCCTGCGAGAGAACTGATGTTGATGATGTCGCCGGCGCCGCGCCGGATCATGGCCGGGACTACGGCGCGAGAGACGAGGAAAACGCTTTTGAGGTTGGTGTTGAGGACGCGGTCCCAATCGGCCTCTGTTTTTTCATGGGCTGGGCCGAAGAGGCCGATGCCGGCGTTGTTGACCAGGATAGAGATCGAGCCCAGGGCGGCTTGAGTTTTGTCCACCAGGACGGCTACATCGGCGGATTGAGACACGTCCGCGATCTGCGAATAGACAGGCGTACCTGATTTCTTCAGCTCAGCTTCGGTCACGGCAAGCGCCTGCGCCTCGCGGCCGCAGATGGCCACGGCCGCGCCTAGCTTGGCGAGGCGGAGCGCGACGGCGCGGCCTATGCCGCGGCTGCCGCCGGTGACCAGCGAGACAGCCCCGGAAAGTGGCGCGCTTTCGCCGGGAGATGAATTTATAGTTGTTTTTTGAGACATTTGAATTCTTCCTCTCGCTTGCCACCTTTTTTGTGCGAAACTCATCTTAGCATTCAGGAGTCTGGCAGTTCCCGCAGGGCTTGGGATCCTCGAAGCTGCGCCGGGAAGACGGGAAGAAGCTTGTGGGCGAAGGGGAATGCTTCCACAGGCTTTTTTGAATTTTCCTGAGATGACAGCTTGCGGATAGACCGGGGCTTTTCCTATAATTCCCAAGTTTTGGAATCAACGCAATCATTGGCATGAGCAGTGCACGCAAGAGCGGCAACGGAAAATCCAGATTTCATACTTGTGCGAGGAGAGTGGGAATGAGTGGAACACGCAAAGTGGCAGGCCTCGCGATGGTCGCGGCGCTTTGTCTGATTCTTGGGAACGGGCTGAGCGCGCTGGCGCAAACTCCGGCGGCGGGAGGGCAGGACGCCGGGGCGGGGAAGCAGCCGTATACGATGGCGGAGTACAACTCGTATCAGGCTTGCGCGAGTGAGAAGGTTCCAGCCACGCAGGTGAAGTGCCTCGATGATTTTGTCTCGAAATATCCTAATTCCGCACTACTGATCTACGTTTATCCGCTCTACGTCCAAGCCTACGGCCAGCTCAAGAACTATCAGAAAGTGATGGAATATTCGGACAAAGTTATCGGGCTGGGAGACAAGATTGACGCTGGCGGGCAATATCAAGCGCTGTACGCGCACTGCTTTGCGTACAACGCCTTGACCGCAGCTCAACAGGCAGATCCTGCAACCGCGAAAGCGGCGAGAGATGCAGCGGTCGCCGGATTAAAGGCGCTGGACGGAGTGAAGAAACCCGACAGCTTGACGGACGACGCGTTTGCTACGCAGAAAAAACAGATTCAGATTTATTTCAACGGTACCGCCGCGCAGGCTTCTGTGAACGTAAAAGATTATGCAGGGGCGATTCCGTTCTATAAGGCCGTGCAGGCCCTGAATCCAGATGACGGAATTACTAGTTACCGGTTGGGGCTGGCGTACGAAGCTCTGACGCCGCCGCAGCATATGGATGCTTTCTGGTCGATCGCGCGAGCAGTGACGGCGAAGGGCGCAACGCAAGCGCAATCTGCAAAAGTGAAGGACTATCTGCGAAAGCTGATCGTCAACTACCAACAAGCGGCGTGCGATAACTTGACCGACGCAGAGCTGGCTGAGCTGCTGCAACTGGCAGGCAGCTCGGCGGATCGTCCGGCGAGCTATAACCTGCCAAGCAGCGCGGACCTGGACGCGGCGCGGAAGGATATGACGATCGCTTCCGTGATGACAGACCTGAAGGCTGGAGGAGACAAGGCGAAAGTGACTTGGCTGGCATCATGCGGCCTGGAATTTCCCGGTGTGCCTGGCAAAGTGATTGAAAACATTCCCGGGGACGTCATCGAGCTCAAGGTGGCTTTCGTCACGAGCGACGCAGAATTTGATGCCAAGACGACACCGGATATGGATGTGAAAGTAGCTGGGCAGCCGGATGTGGCTCGGGTAGAGAAGGACAGTGCGATTCACTTTACGGGGACACTTGTTTCCTACGATCCGGACCCAGCGTTTATGCTGCACTGGGAAAAAGGCAAAGTGAACGAAGAGGACATTCCGAAGGAAAAGGCTGCACCGAAGAAGACGGTGCACAAGAAGCCCTCGAGCAAGTAGAGAAGTTTGGCAGAGGATATGTAACGAACGGCTCTCCGGCTTGGCCGGGGAGCCGTTTTCTTTGGGTGTGCCGAGCATGATCGACAGCTGGGAGGTGCATCTCCTCTTTACAACCAGATGGAGGTGAAGTGATAGCCGGTGAACAAGAACTGGATGTGAGGCAGGCAGTGTTCTGGCGAGCTGGCCAATGGCAGAGAAGCCCTAATCCATCAAGGGCACTGTCCAGCGGTTGTGCGTCGAAGGCGGTCGAACTTACCTCGGGAGAACTGCCATTGATCTTGGATTCAAGAATGCGGGGCGAGAAATCGCTCTTGATCAGGTGGCAGGAGTCAGCAGAAGGCGAAGCGCAAAGCAGGAAGTCCCACTAGCGAGCAGTGGATGCGCAGCATGCTGCGCATCCACAAGGGATATGCAGAAAATTCCTTTAGCGAGAATGATGGTTTTTTGAAGCGAGCTTGTATTCGTCGATTTTGCGGCTGAGCGTGTTGCGGTGAATGCCGAGGACTTGTGCGGCGCGGGATTGGTTGCCGTTGGCGCGGTCCAGGACGCGCTTGATGAAACGCTTCTCGAATTCGCCAACGGCTTCATCGAACAAGATGCCCCGGTCTACCATTTGAATGACAAGCCCCTCGAGTTGATCTTTCACGATCGCACGCTCCGCGGAATTTACTTTCCGTTTGTTCTGGGCCGGTTTGCAGCTATTGGTCGAGCTCGTGCCCAGCCAGGATGCGATAAGCCTCCCGGTATTTGGCACGCGTAGCGGCAACCACGTCGAGCGGAAGCTCCGGGCCAGGCGGGGTTTTGGGCCAGCGGATTCGCTCGAGATAGTCGCGGACAAATTGTTTGTCGAAAGAGGGTTGCGGGCCGCCGGGACTGTACTGAGCGGCGGGCCAGAAGCGGGAAGAGTCTGGAGTGAGGGCTTCGTCGATCCACATTAAGGAGTTGACTGCGTTGGGGGAGCCGAGGGTGCTGTCGAGGAGGCCGAACTCGAATTTGGTGTCGGCGAGGATTACGCCGCGAGGTTCGGCATAGGCGGCTGCGCGGCGGTAAATATCGATGCTGACGGCGCGGACGTGCTCGGCGAGATCTGTGCCGATGAGGGATGCAGCTTGGTCGAAAGAGATGTTTTCGTCGTGGCCGGTGGCGGCTTTCGTGGCTGGAGTGAAAATGGGTTCGGGGAGGCGATCGGATTCGCGCAAGCCAGTGGGAAGCGCGATACCGCCGATTTTTCCAGTGGCTTTGTAGTCTTTCCACCCGGAGCCGGAAACGTAGCCACGCACGACGCATTCGATCGGAAGAGGCTGCGTTTTGCGGACGACCATGGAGCGGCCGGCGAGCTCCTCGCGGAAGGCGTTAAATGCGGCTGGAAAGTCCGTGGAGCTTAGGACGTGATTGGGGATGACCTCTTTGAGGAGATCGAACCAGAAGAGGGAAAGTTGCGTGAGGACGCGGCCTTTGTCGGGAATGGGCGTGGGAAGAATCACGTCGAACGCCGAGAGCCGGTCCGTGGCGATGATCAGGAGCTTGTCGCCGAGGTCGTAGATATCGCGGACTTTCCCGCGCGCTGCGGGAGTGAGACCGGCGAAATGCGTTTCTTGAATGATGCGACTCACAGGACTTGCAGCCACAGAAAAGTTTCTCCCCAAAGGTGGGGAGCATTCTAGCGCAGCGCTTCGTTGAGGGAAAGCAGCAGGTAAAGGGAATTTGTGGAAAAAATCGTGCGGCGAAAGATTTATTTTTCTTATGGCCTCATGACGAACAGCCGAGAGGCTCCGTTTTGAAGATTTGCTCCCAATGGGCGCCGCCTTTCGTTCTGCGAAAAATGACGTAGCGATGAGTCTCTGTTTGGAGAGAGACGAGCTTGGCGACGAGTTCATCCTTGCCGTTTCCGAACAGGTCGGCGTGGTCCACGAAGCGAAGATGCTCCTCGTCAGTTTCAGTCTCGGAAACGTGAATCCAAAGAAGTTCGGGAATGAGTTTCTCGCCAGGTTGGCCGGCAACAAAAAACATAGTATGGACGGGGCCTTCGTTGCCGCCTGTGTCGAGGGTAAAAGACCCGATCAGGCTGGGCTGCGGGGAAGGTGCGAGGTAGGCGCGAGTGATGTATTCGACGCGGACGTTGGGCAGAAAAGCTTCGGGGATTCCGTGTTCGGTGAAAATCTCACGGGCCAAGGCAAGGGCAGTGGCGCGCTGCTCGGCGGTTGCTGCTTCACGCGATGCTACTCGGAAGTCTCTCTGTTCCACATTGGTGGCGAGCGCACGAACTTGGGCGCGAATTTTCATTGTGCCGGAGTAAGTCAGGCTAGCTGTGGCCCCGCTTCGATTCTGCTCTGCCACCTGACCCTCTCCGATGGAAGCTCCGCCGAATAGCAGGAAATACTTTCTACCTAGCTGTAGGTACTTTGCCGAGAAGTCTTCGGAAGTCAGCGCATCGGAGAGGCAGCTGGTCTGCACGGGCGTCAAATCGGATCCGTCTACTGTTGCGATCGGTTCGATGCGCAACAGGCCTCGAGGTTGTTCCTCGACGGCGAGCCAGACGCGCTCATTGGCGGAGTCTGCGTTTTGTGACGGATAAAAAATGCTGGCGAAAAATAAAATTACAAACGCGGCGTGGGTCCGCAGAACTGCAGGGTGCATGGACTGGTCTCGATTTCTCCGCCGCGGGGTGGAATTCTATCGCAAAAAGCGGCGCGCCGCATGTGACGCGCTGACGGCGCGCTGCTTGGTGCTTAGGCGGCCGAGGCTGCTTTCTGTTTGGGCGCGGGAGCTTCGTCGCCTTCCCATCGAACGCTGACGAGCTTGGAGACGCCGGGTTCTTGCATGGTGACGCCGTAGAGAACGGAGCCGGTCTCCATGGTCTTGCGGTTGTGAGTGACGATGATGAACTGGGTTTGGCCGCTCATGTCGCCGACGAGCCGGGTAAAGCGGCCGACGTTGGCTTCGTCGAGCGGAGCGTCCACTTCGTCGAGAATGCAGAAAGGGCTTGGCTGGTAGCGGAAGATGGCGATGAGCAACGCGAGCGCAGTCATGGCTTTTTCTCCGCCGGAGAGCAGGAGAACGTTTTGCATGCGCTTGCCGGGGGGCGAAGCGACTACGTCGATGCCCGCGTCGCCGGAGCTGTCTGGTTCGGTCAGGCGCATTTCCGCCATGCCGCCGCCGAAGATGGTGTGGAAGGCTTCGGAGAAATTGGCGTTGATGGCGTTGAACGCTTGCTCGAATTTTTCGCGAGAGACGAGGTCGAGCTCGGCGATGGCTTGCTGGGTGTCGGCGATGGATTTGAGGAGGTCGTCGCGCTCGCGCGTCAGGAACGTGAAGCGCTGGTCGCACTCGTTGAACTCTTCGAGCGCCATCATGTTAACGGGTCCCATGGCTTCGATGCGCTGCTTCATCTCGCGGTAGTTGGTTTCCGCGGTGATGAGTTCTTCGCCGGTCATGAAAGCGGCTTCCGTGGCGATTAGGTCCTCGGGCTGTGCGCTGACTTCCGTTAGGCAGGTTTCGCGCAGATGCTGACGATCGGAATCGTTGCGTGCGTGATCCACTTCGGCGTGGCTGCGTTTTTCGCGAAGCTCCTGAAGCGATTGCCGGCCCATGCGCAGATGATCTTCCATTTGCGTGACGCGGGTGCGGCCGGAGTCCCATTCCTGCTCAAGCTGGCGCTGACGGACTTCGATGCGGAGTTTTTCGCCGCGGAGGCCTTCGAGTTGTTGCGCGAGCTCTTCACTCTGCTTGGTTAGAGCAGCAGTCTCATCCCAAATCGAGGATTCTTGTTGCAGGAGCAGGGTTTCGCGGCGATCGAGTTCCGCGCGCTCTTCTCGCAAGCGCTCGGCAAGAGACTCGGCAGCGGAAAGCCGTTCGTTGATGGCGGCGAGTTCGGCGCGGGCGGTAGCGAGCTCGTTCTGTTCGGTGTGCACAGACCCACGAAGCTGCGCGAGTTGTACGGCGAGCCGAGTGCTCTCGGCTTCTGCTTCGGCCCGGCTGATGGCTGCGGCAGCGTGTTGATTCTTCGCACGTTCGGACCGCACTCTTGCTTCTTCGGAGTCCCTCTTGAAGCGCAAAAGCTCGTTCTGGCAAACGGTGAGCTCGAGGCCGAGCCGTGCCAGTTCGCTTTGCATGTGCTCGTGGCGGTGCGTTGCCGAGAAGACACTGCGTTCAGCGTCCCGCTGCTGCGCCGTGATCTGCTCGAGCGACTGCTCCGTTTCGCGAAGCTCCCCGTTCACTTGCGCAAGCGCGGCTTGGGCATCGCTCATCTCGTGTTCAAGCCGCAAGACTTCGGTGTCAAGCGTGCGGAGTTCGCGCTTCATGCCGAGAGGGCCGGCTTCATCGGCGCGGCCGCCGGTGACCATGCGGCCTTGGTAGCAAGTACCGTCCGGTGCGACGAAAGCGAATTGAGGATTATCGCGAGCCAGAGTTTCGGCTGACGCGGCGCTGTCGGTGAGATAAGCCGACCGGAGCCGCGGAAGGAACTGTTTTGCGGCGGCGCCGAGCGGATCACGGAAGCCAACTAGTTTGTCCAGGCGGGAGATGACGCCGTCTTCGATCCGAAAATTAATGATTGGCTCGTACTCCGCCAGGCGCAAATTGCGCAGCGAATCGACGAAGAAGGTGGCGCGGCCGCCGACTTCTTCGCGGAGGAGGGAAACGCCGGCGCGAGCGTGATCGTACGTTTCGACAACGACGTATTCGAGCTCGTCGCGGAGATATTGCTCGATGGCGACTTCGTGCTGTTCTTCGACTTCGGCGTAATCCGCGAGCACTCCCACAGCGTGAAAGTTCTGGCCGCTGCCGCGTTCGTTGGCCGCGAAGAGCTTTTGCACGGTTTCGGCGGTATACGAGCGATCGTTGAGAATTTGTGTGAGCGTTTCATGGCGCGCGCGAACGCCGGAGAGCGAATCGCGCAGTACATCGGCCTTCTGTGAGGTTGCTTCGCGTTGTTGGCGCAGTTCCGCGATGCGCGCTTGAAGAGCGACCGCATTTTGAGTGAGCGCATTGAGCTGGCCGCTGGCGGCTTCCCAGTCGTAAGCCGCCTGATCGGCTTCGTCGCGGATGCGAATAGAAGATTCGAGGAGATCGTGTTCGCTGGCTTCGCGTTTGTGGAGCGCATCGAGATGATGGACGAGGGCTTCTTCTGCTTGCTTTTGCTCGCCATGCAGACGAAGCAGGCTTTCGCCAGCTTCCGATGCGGAGCGGCGCAGCGCTTCAATTCTTGCTTCGGATTCCTGAATCTGTGTGGCTCGGGATTCTGCCCGGGTGGCAAGCTCTTCCAAGCGCCCAGAGAGAACGCCGGACTCTTCGCGTAGCGAGGTTACTGCCAGCTGTTGTGTGGTACTGCGAGCTGCCCACTCGGTCGCTTGCGCGGCCGCTTCCGCCATTTCGGAAGAGATTTGCGTACGCCGCGAGCTGAGTTCCGTGGCGCGTTGCTGGTTGAAACTGATGCGGTTCTCGGTGCGATCGACTTCCAGGGCCGTGGCGTTCAGCACATTCTGATTCTGGCGAATCTCGGCGTCGAGTTCGTAAATGCGCTGGTTGAGGAGGTCATGTTCACGTTCCTGCTGCTGGATGGTCTGGGCGTGCTGCGTTTCCGCCGCGGTGAATTCGGCGAGTTGTTTGGCGATGCGCTCCGCTTCGGCGTCCAACTCTCGCGCTTTTCCGGCGAGCATCTGACGAACAATGCCGCGCATCTGGTCGCGAATCTCAGAGTAACGCCGGGCTTTGGATGCTTGCCGCTTCAGCGAGCCGAGCTGCTTTTCCACTTCGACGACAATATCGTTCACGCGCGCGAGATTAAGCTTGGAAGATTCCAGTTTGGCTTCCGCGAGGCGTTTCTTGGTTTTGAACTTCGTGACGCCCGCAGCTTCTTCGATAATGGCGCGGCGCTCCATCGGTTTGGTAGAAAGGATCAGGCCGATGCGACCCTGCTCGATGATGGCGTAGGAATCGGGGCCGAGACCCACTCCCATGAACATTTCTTGAATGTCGCGGAGGCGCGCCATGCGGCCATTGATCAGGTATTCGCTCTGGCCGGAGCGGTACAGCCGGCGCGTGACGACTACTTCGCCTGGCTTAGTGGCTAGGACGGGCTTGTCACCGCCCTTTTTGCGGCGCTTGCCCTTCAGAAATTCAGGAACGGCGCCAGACGCTTGGTCCGTTTGTGACACAGAATCTTGCGATTCTGCTCCTTCTTGCTGCGATTCGAGGGCCGCGGCGGGGTCAAGCGAGAGAATTTGAACGTTTGGATCAGAACTTGCAGTTAGGTCGCTGTCCGTCGTGGTGGTCGTGGCCGTGGGGTCGGCAATACCTTCCATGGATGCGCCCTCGAGAACGAACCGGGCGGCTTCGGCCAACTCGGCGTCTTCCATGGTGATGGTCACTTCCGCCATGCCAAGAGGCGGCCGCTTAACCGTTCCGTTGAAGATGCAATCCGCCATGCGTCCAGCCCGCAGAGACTTGTGGCTTTGCTCACCCAGAACCCACGAGATGGCGTCCACAACGTTGGATTTGCCACAACCGTTGGGCCCGACGATGCAGGTCGTGCCGGAGCCGCTGAAGGTGACTACAGTTCGGTCGGAAAACGACTTAAAGCCAACGATTTCCACTTTTCGGAGCTTAAGCAAGATGTCCCCTTTTTGTCGTCAACCGTTTCGCGGCCGCAGCCAGTGCTGACCGCTTCGCGTTTGCCCCTAACGAATTTCGCCCTTCTAAATCCTCGAATACAACGTTCCAGACCGCAAACATCTTTTTTACAGCAAGGGCTGTGGGCAAAACGCGCGTAGAGAGACGACGCTTTGTTCCTCGAGGGGAGGGTCTTTCGAGCGACAAGTCGACCGGTTTGCGGTCGCTTAGACAAACGTGTGGCAGGTTCTCAGTCAGAGGCCCAGCCGCCTGGCGCGTGGATGGCGGTACGGGAAAAAAGATTACCACGACGATTCCTGAGTGTAAAGGGCTACGCAATGGGTAGTGCTAGATTGGCCGGAACCACAATCCGCCCCTCACGTGAGGCGGCGCCTCGACTGCGGTACCTCGCGGGTAGAATACTTTACGGGTACGGGGATATCCAAGATGTAACCCAAGCAACGTTTCTTCGGTGGCCACCGGAAAATTCGCCGTATGATGCACACAAGCAGAAAGAGAACGGCAAGGCGCAACTTGGGGGCCCAGCCACGTGAAAAAGCTGCGATTTCTCGTTTCACTGATTACCCAGAATAACGACTATCAACTTGAGCAGGCGGCTTCTGCAGAGACGGCCGCGCGAGAGCTGGGAATACCTGGAGGTGGTGTACGCCGACGGCGACACGATCACGCAGAGCACGCAAGCCCTCAAGTCCATCCAAGCCAATCCTAAATTGCGGCCAGACGGGATCATCGTCGAACCGGCGGGCGGAACGGGACTTCCGCAAGTAGCGAAGGCAGCGATTGAGGCGGGGGTCGCGTGGGGACTCGTCAATCACGACGCCGCGTATGTCTCGGAGTTGCGGCGGAGCACCAAGATTCCGATCTTTATAGTGACCAGCGATCACCTGGAGACCGGGAGAATTCAGGCGCGGCAATTAGCTGCGCTAATTCCCGAGGGTGGCGGCGTTTTGTACATAATTGGTCCTACGGAAAGTGCCACGGTGAAGGACCGCAAAGCGGGGTTCGAAGCCGTATGCCCGAAAAATCTTCGTATCACAGTGCTGCGTGGCAAATGGACAGAAGAGAGTGGCTACCGTAGTTTGGCGAATTGGCTGAAATTGGGAGGTTCAAGCAAGCTGAGCATTGTTGCCGTCACCGCGCAAAATGATGCAATGGCAATGGGTGCGAGAAAAGCCCTTCAGGAAATCAGCAATCCGCAAGAACGCGAAAAATGGCTGAGCCTGCCGTTTATGGGCGCCGACGGCTTGCCGAAGACAGGTCAGGTCTGGGTCCGGGCCGGCTCGCTGAGATCCACAGTGATCACGCCTCCGATGGCCGGGCAGGCCGTACAACTAATGGCCAACGCGCTGCGCACCGGGGCAACCGTTCCGGACCGCACCGTGACCATGCTGGAATCCTTTCCACCCCTCGCGAAACTCACGAAGCTCCAAACCGTTGGAAGCCAGCAGTAAACGCCTCTGGCCGGGAACACCAAAAATCCCTCGCAAACACCTAGGCTGGAATTTCGGGCCACGGCTACTTCAAATGCGCGTCATACCAGGAGAGAATGCGATGCACACGGTCCAGCAGGTGCTTCTCTTCCCGCAAACCGTGCGGCTCTCTTGGATAGTTCACAAGTTCCGTCTCGACTCCATAATGCTTTAACCCGCGATAAAGCTCCTGGCTTTGGTCGGGCGGATCCGTCGTGTCGGCTTCGCCCTGAAGTATGAGTGTCGGCGTCTTCGCATTCTTGAGCTGCGTGAAGGGGGAGCTATTGAGGAATTTCACGAGACTGTCTGACTCGTAGGGCACGCCGTAAAACCACTCATCGTAGGAAGGATGCTCCTCACTGCCATATTCTGAAATCAGATTGGAGAGGCCTGCACCCGATACGGCGGCTTTGAAATCGTTCGTCTGCGTGATGGCCCACTCCGCCATATAGCCGCCGTAAGACCATCCACCAATGCCAAGTTTCGCGGGATCGGCGATGCCGCGGTCAATCAAATCCTTCACGCCCCACATCACGTCCTTGAAGTCGGCGCCGCCCCAATCGCCGCGATTCATCTCGATGAATTCTTGGCCGTAGCCGACCGAGCCACGAATGTTGGGATAGAAAACCGCGTAGCCGCGCGCCGCCAGGAGCTGGCCCCAGACTTCGATCGAGTCTTGCCAGTTGCCAGTGGGTCCGCCATGGATTAGCGCGACGAGCGGCAGCTTGGATTTTGCATCGGCGCCAGCTGGTTTCAAGAGAGCCGCTTCAATCTGGAGACCGTCGAACGATTTATATTTGTAAAATTCGGGAGTGCTCAGCGTGAACTGTTTCCAGGAATCATTGAGGTGAGAAATCTGTTGCGGCGTATTTTTCTGATCCCACAGCCAGAGCTCGGGAGGTGTGGTCGCGGACTGGCCGGCGAAAACAACGTCGTCGGAGTCGGAGACGGCAAAGGCGTTGACATTGCCGGAAGGCGGATTAGCCGGGTTTTTGCTCATGCCTTCCGGAGAATAGCCGACAAACTTGTGCCGGAATCCCTCCGCGTAGAGGGCGAGCATGGATCCGTCTTTCGTCCACCGATGTTCCATGATGGCGCGGTCGAGGCTTGCGCCGGTGAGATTGCGAGTGGCCCGTTTGCCGATATCCAAGAGCATGAGGTCGTGCGGTGCGGGGCCATCCACGCGGCAGCCAATGTAACTGACTGTCATCCCATCGGGAGACACACGCAGGTCTCCAAACGGGCCGTGCGGCGCTAGAATCAGCTTGCGCGAGCCGTCCGAGACTGAGATTGAAAAGATGCGATGAGTCTCCTGGTCAGATTCCGGATGATCCGTGGCGCTGACGATAATGCGATCGCCCGCAGGCAGCCAGGCAAGCTCGCTGATTTCCCATTTGGACTCGGAAAGCGCTTTGGCTTCGCTTGTTGCCAATGCGAGCAGCCACAGCCGCGGCTGTTTGTCGTCTTTATCCACGACGTGTGCGTCGTCTTTGTCCTTTTCCTTCTTTTCCTCTCCATCGGTCTTGGCATCCGGCGCTAGAAACGCGATCTGTTTGCCGTCGGGAGACCAGGCGAAATTACGGACGCTTCGTTTGCCTTTGGTCAGAGCCGCGGCTTCTCCGCCGTCGATGCGCATCACGTAAATCTGCTGCTGCTCGTCGCGATTCGAAAGAAACGCGAGCTGCTTTCCGTCGGGGGACCAGCGCGGTGAGGATTCTTCCTTCGCTGAATATGTGAATTGCCGGACGGAGCCCGACGCTTTCTCATACAGCCAGATATGGCGCGCCCGGCGTTCACCCTTAGGCGGTTCCGTGACCACGAATGCGACCCGCGCGCCGTCGGGCGAGAATTGCAAATCGGAAATCGACCGCAAGTTGAGGGATGCTTCCGGCGTGAGCAGCTTTTTCGCATCCGCGGCCGGTTTTTCTTGAGCAACGGCGACTCCCGAGAGCGCCAAAGCTCCGAGGAAGCCGATACGCAACACGAGGCTGTTCATCGATGCACCTCTCGAGTGAGAACTTAGGACTCTAACGATCGGAAAGCCCACCGTCAATTTCGTCGGCAGTCATCCGCTAGTTCTTTTCGATTATTGACCCTGCAGCACCATCGCTACTCATAATGCGCCACCTAAAAGCGGATGAAGTCCGATTTGCGTGACCAGTGTGCAAGCATTCCTTGCGTAATGCGCATTCGCCTCCCCTAACGACAAAAAAGTTGTTGAGCGTAATCCGGAGAAACGCGCCGCGTGGCTTCTCGATACCGCTTTCAATGCGGACCCTTTCAGTCGCACATTTGCTTTCCTATACATCGCGAGTCCTTCTTCATTGCAGGTGTCTGGAAGCCTCGGCTACAATCTGACGTTTATCCCTTGGAGCAAAACGTCGTCTGAGCGCGATGCACGAAATACGCTTCCACAACACGCTGGGCGGAAAGATTGAAGCTTTCGCTCCGCAAAACGGCGACGAAGTCCGCATGTATACCTGCGGGCCGACGGTCTATGACTACGCGCATATCGGCAACTATCGCACCTTCGTGTTTCAGGACATTCTTCGACGATTCCTAAAACTGCGCGGTTTCAAGATGAAGCACGTCATGAACCTCACCGACGTGGACGACCGCATCATTGCCAACTCGGCTGCCGCCGGCGTGAGCATTCGTGACTACACGGAGAAGTACGCGCAGGCTTTTTTCGACGATTGCAAGACGCTCAGCATCGAAGCGCCCGAGCACTGGATACGCGCGACTGATCATATCGACGATATGGTTAAGCTCATCGCACGGCTTCAGGAAAAGAGTTACACCTATCCCAGCGAAGGTTCCATCTACTACCGCATCGCGAAGTTTCCGCACTACGGTCAGCTTTCCAATATTGACGTGGCGGGAATTCAGGCTGGCGCGCGGGTCGATGTCGACCGCTACGAAAAAGAGAGCGCGCGCGACTTTGCTTTGTGGAAAGCGCCAAAGCCTGGCGAGCATTTCTGGGAGACTCCGATCGGCAAGGGCCGCCCAGGTTGGCACATTGAATGTTCTGCGATGGCCATGAAGTATCTCGGGGAGACGCTGGACATTCACACTGGCGGCATTGATCTGGCGTTTCCGCACCACGAAAACGAAATAGCACAGAGCGAAGGGGCGACAAGGAAGCCCTTTGTGCGCTACTGGATGCACGCCGAGCATCTGCTTGTCGAAGGTGAGAAGATGTCCAAGTCCCTGGGCAATTTTTTTACGCTGCGTGATTTGTTCGCAAAGGGATACAAGCCCTCGGCGCTGCGCTTTGCTCTGGCCAGCGTGCCATATCGCAAGCAGCTCAATTTCACATTTGACGGATTGCAGCAGGCGGCAAGCTCCGTCGAGCGCCTGCGCAACTTTGCCGCGCGCTTGGCGCAGGGCAAATTTCCGGCGGGAAAGCAAAAGGGCATGGCCGCACGCATCGCCGAAGCGGCGGAAGAATTCGACGCCGGCCTGTCCGATGATTTGAACACGGCGCGAGCGCTGGCCGCTGCATTCGATCTCTTGCGCGAAACCAATATCGCGATGGACAAAGGCGACTTCCGCCAGGGAGATGTAGCCGCCGCCCAGGAATTTCTCGCGAACTTCGACCGCATCTTCGCTGTTATGGAGGACAACGACTCCGGCAAGCTGCGCGCCCTTGGTTTTGGCGCGGCCGACACCGGCCCGAACGATGCGGAAATCGAAAAACTCATCGCCGATCGCCAGGCGGCGCGCCAGCGCCGCGACTTCGCCGCCTCCGACCGCATCCGCAAAGAACTCGCGGATCGTGGTATACTTATTGAAGATTCAAAGGACGGCAGCGTACGTTGGAAACGCAAATGAAGCATTCTAATCTCTATCGGTTCCCTGGCAATTTCTCCCCGGCCGAGTTGCGTCCCAACCTCTTCGGCGTAGACTAAGAAACCTCTCTTCTAGCTGGGCGTGCACTGGGTATTGGTGTACGCACACGGCCTGTTTTTCGGTAGCTCATCCACATTCACTGCTGACCATTTTCCCCAGGAGGAAGAGATGATTGCCACAACAGAAACTAAACTACCGAAGCTAATTACCACTCTGCCGGGACCCAACGCCAAGCGCGTTGTGGAGAGCGACACCAAGTTCATGTCGCCGTCGTATACGCGGGATTATCCGCTGGTTGCCAAACGCGGGCACGGCGCGATTGTCGAGGACGTGGACGGCAACGCGTTTTTGGATTTTGCCGCGGGCATCGCCGTTTGCTCGACGGGGCACTGCCATCCAAAAGTCGTAGCGGCTATTCAGCAACAGGCTGCCGAGTTGATCCACATGTCCGGAACGGATTTTTACTACGAAAGCATGCCGCGTCTCGCCGAGCGCTTGGTGAACACTTTGTCTGGTGACGCGCCGAAAAAGGCCTTCTTTACCAATTCCGGCGCGGAAGCCGTCGAAGGCGCGATCAAGCTCGCGCGTTATGCCACGAAACGCGACAAAATGATCGCGTTTTATGGATGCTTTCACGGACGCACCATGGGCGCTCTCTCGCTGACCGCCTCGAAATCCACGCAGCGCAAAGGTTTCGGCGCTTTACTTTCAGGCGTCGAGCACATTCCTTTTCCGTATGCGTACCGCTGCGTGCACGGCCACACCGCGGAAACTTGCGGCCCGGAGATTCTCGAGTTGCTCGAGCAGCAAATCTTCAAGCGCCTCTTTGATCCGGAGGAAGTCGCGGGAATCATCATCGAACCGATTCAAGGCGAAGGCGGTTACGTCGTCGCGCCGAGCTTCTTTCTGCAAGAGTTGCAGCGCATTTGCCGCAAGCACGGCATCATGCTCATTGTTGACGAAGTGCAGTCCGGTATGGGCCGTACGGGAAAATGGTGGGCGCATCAATTCGCAGGGATCGAGCCCGACATCATTTGCAGTGCGAAAGGCATCGCCAGCGGCATGCCGCTCGGTGCTATCTTCGCGCCGGCCAGCATCATGAACTGGAAGCCCGGATCGCACGGAACGACTTTCGGCGGAAATCCAGTTTGCATCGCGGCGGCTTTGGCCACGGCGGAGCTCATCGAAAGCCAATACCTCGAGAATGCCCGTCGCATGGGCGATTATCTTTTCAATCGTCTCGCCGATTGGCCGAAAAAGTTCAAAATCGTCGGTGACGTTCGCGGACGCGGCTTGATGATAGGGGTTGAGATTGTTCGCGATAAGCGAACCAAGGAAAAAGCCGCTGACTTGCGCAATGTTATCGTCGAACTCGCCTTTCACAAGGGGCTATGCATTTTGGGCGCAGGCGAGAATGTCGTTCGGTTGTCGCCGCCGCTTCTTATTGACGAGGAACAGGCGGACTTCGCTGTTCGCACTCTCGAAGAGTGCATCCGCGAAGCGGAAACAAAAATCTAACGTCAATTTACGACTAATAGCACACATCATTGAGGTCAGTTGCAGGGGCGCATCATGCTGCGCCCCTGCTCGGCCAATTTTGCATCCTTAGTTTTCCTGGTGGAACGCCGCGGCTCCGAATACCCGTTCCGGTTCGACGTGGTCGCCATCGACAATTCCCGCGGCAGACCGCCAGTGCTGCGTTTGCATAAAGACGCATTCAGCCCCCAAATGTAAAATTCCACAGGAAAATCCTGCGGACGCCTTTTCAACACCGCTAGACGCGGTACAATCGGAGCGCAGGCGCGCTCTCTCCGCGCTTGAATCTATTACCCCTTTCGAGGAGGGCTGCTTTGCCGGAGTTGCGAAAAGACCCGATCACTGGCCGCTGGGTTATTATTTCCACCGAACGAGGAAAGCGTCCAAACGATTTTCTGCGCGAGACCGTTCCTTCGCCGCCAAACGCGAAGAATTGCCCGTTCTGCCCCGGCAACGAAGCCAAGACGCCGCCAGAGATTCTCGTCTACGGCCGAAGCAATGGCGGCGCGAACACTCCAGGCTGGACGGTCCGGGTCGTGCCCAACAAATTTCCGGCACTTGGCATTGAAGGAGATCTCGATCGCGAAGGCGAAGGCCTCTTTGACAAGATGAACGGCGTTGGCGCGCATGAGGTCATTGTGGAGACGCCCGACCACGTGGCGACTCTAGCCTCTCTGCCGGAGCGGGCCGTCGAAGACGTCCTCTGGGCTTACCGCGACCGTATGCTCGATCTGAAAAACGACAAAAGGTTCCGCTACGTTCTGATCTTCAAAAATCATGGCGAAGCCGCCGGAGCTTCCGTGGACCATACTCATTCGCAATTGATTGCGCTGCCCATTGTGCCGCGGCGCGTGCGGGAAGAGGTGGACAGTTGCTGGCACTACTACGACGAAAAAGAACGCTGCATCTTTTGCGACATCATTCGCCAGGAGCGGGATACCGGCGAGCGGGTGATCGGCGAAAACGACCACTTCATCACGCTCTCTCCGTATGCCCCGCGCTTTCCCTTCGAGATGTGGCTGCTCCCCAAGGTGCACGGCTCCTCGTATGAAAATAACCAAAGCACCATGTACGCAAGCCTGGCGCGAATGTTGAAAGATACGTTGATGCGCCTCGATGCTGTTTTGGACCGCCCGGCTTACAACTTCATGATTCACACCTCGCCCATCGGCGAAGAGATCAACGACCATTACCACTGGCACATCGAGATCATCCCCAAGCTGACCAAAGTCGCGGGATTTGAGTGGGGCACGGGCTTCTATATCAATCCGACCCCGCCGGAAGAATCCGCTCGCTTCCTGCGTGAAGCCAAAATAGCCTCGCCGCTGGCGCCAGCGAAAAAATAGCGTGGAGTACTCGCGCGGCGTGCCGCCAGTTTCCGGGCACCGCCAAAAATTTTGCTATACTTAGCAGTTTGGCGCGGTACCCAAGTGGCCCAAGGGAGAGGTCTGCAAAACCTCCATTCGTGGGTTCGAATCCCACCCGCGCCTCCAATTTTCAACCGTAGAATGTGTGAGGTAGAACGCTGCTTTTTCTCGTGTACCCGCCGTGTACCCCGTGCTTGGGGAGTTTGCGCAGCTATAAGAGGATCGAGGCCCCACGCACGGGTGAGGTCCGCTTCGAGTTGTTCCTGCCGCGATCGTACCCAGGGCGCGTAGTTTCTCTCTGTGGTCCGCACGCTTTCATGTCCAAGCAGGATGGAAACCCGCACAATTGGGACGCCTGCCAGAAGAAGTTCTACGGCAAAAGTATCGCGGAGGCGGTGTGGGTGGCCGCTAGTGACCTCCGCGGGTTCAAACAACCTGTTTAATCGTTTTCTCCAACTCCCGATAATCGTTTCCAGCTTTGATTCGCCATCCCAAAAATAGTAGTTGGCAGCAACCTTGGAAGCCCGATCTCCCTGAGCCAGGATCTTCCTGCGGAGGGCGCGACTGCGTTTGTGCTCCGCCCAACCCGCATAGTCACAGATGACGATGACGCCCAAAAGTTCGCTTGGTGGAGTTCCAATTGGAAATTTTGGAATAAAACGAAACGGGGCGCGGTCTTGGTTTCGCGGACATAACAACCAATGCCAAGAGACCGCACGACCGGATCCGTTCAGCCTTGGGCGCCTGGTCCCGGTGCGCAGGTCGCGCCGCGCAGGCTGCATGTCCCAAAAAGGAGACACAAATGAAACAATTCGATGCTGAGATTCAGAGCAATCGACGCTCATTCTTGAAAAAGGGCGCCTTGGCAGGAGGGGCAGTTGCGATCGGCACTGGATTAATGAGCAGCGACGCACGCGCATTTGACCACGACCACGACGGTGACGACCGGCTCACGCCAGGCGACGCCGCCATTCTCAGGTTTGCGCTCGCAGCCGAGCTGATCGAAGCGGACCTGTGGATTCAGTATGCGGAGCTGGGCGGTTTCACCCCTGGCGACCTGCCGCTGGAAACACTTCCGACCCCGCCGTCGAACAGCTATCAAAATGCTTTCCTGCAACTCGACGGCGATGGGCCGCAATACATCACCAGCAACACCCTGGATGAAGTCAGCCACGCGGCCTTCTTGAATGCCTACTTGCTATCAAAGGGCGCGGAGACCGTTGACTTCGATGCCTTCCGCACACTGCAAGGCAGCACCGCGACCGGATCCACGGGCATCGGCCGTCTCACCAACCTCATGCACCTTAACGTCGACACCAGCTGGTTCACCCGCTATCGCAGCTCGAAGAACCCGGACTTTGGCGCGACTTTTCCGCAAGCCCTGACCATCACCAACCATACCGCCATCCCTATCACCAATGCGGACTTCAACGACCCCAATCACATTCAAGTGATTGCCAACATCGCGGCCTTCCACTTCGGATACATCGAACAAGGAGGCTCCAGCCTCTATCCGGCGCTCGGTCGCAAAGCCAGCAGCCTGGAAGTGTTGAAAATCACTCAGGGCATTGGCGGAGACGAGATCGCGCACTTCCTCGAGTGGGTCGATTTTGCCGGCAATGCCGTTCAACAGCCTGTCGCACCGGTGACAGACCCCGCAACCGGTTTTACCTTTCCCAATTTCTTTCTGCCCATCAACCCCAACCAACCACCCAGCGCCAGCAACCCCAACAATGTGGCGATTCAGCCCAGCCTGATCTTTCCAGTCCCGTGCGAATTCATTAACGCGGATTTGCCGCACGTCTCGGTGATTCGACCGCTCGATGACAAATTCGGCGGCGCAGTGGCGACTATTGCGTCGTTCACAGCCGATGGGCTATTTGTTGGGCAGTCAAAGGAGTTCTTCAAAGTAGTGAACCAACTGGCGGAAGAGGCGGACGCGGCCAAACGCGAGTTCTAATTAACTGAAGCTTCGATTCCTTCGAGAATGGTCCCGGCTTTCCTGGCCCAACAGGAAGGCGCGGGATCATTCTTTGTCTGGAGGTTGGGCGAATAAGGCAGGGTGACTGAAACCAAGCTGCAGGTCTGGTCTCTGAACCTATCTACTTTGTGCCGCTGCCTACATTTTAGTCACCGTTGTAGGTGCGACCCACCTGGCGGTGGAAGACCGAGCTTCCGAATCACCATAAAGACGGCGAAAAACTCAAAGCTATTTCGTTTCACAGGAACCAACCGAAAGCAAGCGACCGCCGCCACCCTCCTTCTAATCACTGTATCACGCCATCAATTTACTTCTGCGCCATCCTAGGCGATCCAAAAGACTTCGGTTTCCACCTCTCGGATCACAGTTACGAAGATTTAACAAACAAAACGGGAATACGACGCGAGCAGGCCCGGTTAGATCATTTGCCGGGGGGGCAAATTCATTTTTTGCCCACTCCGTGCGTTTTTCAACGAATCGATTTTTCAGGAGGCCGATACGATGATCCGCAGACCCGCTTTTCTCCTTATATTGTCCTTAGCTGCGATGGCCGTGGCGTTCGTGGGCGTTGCACAAGACGCCCCAACCGAGGCACCCGCCGGCTTTGATACCCCGACGCTGGTCACCAATCCAGGGTCACAGAGTTCGAGCAATGGCATCGCCGAGCCACCCGGCGACACGTACGTTCACGACCAAAAGACTTACGAGGAGATCGAGGATGTAACCACCGGATTAGGTCCGCTGTATAACGGCCGATCGTGCGCGGAGTGCCATCAAAACCCCGTTAGCGGCGGCGCTAGCCAATTTACCGAGTTGCGCGTCGGTCACAACGATGCCAACGGCAATTTCGTGAACCCCACGGTGCCGATCGACAACGGCTTGAGCAGCATTACGGGGCGCTCCATCATCAATGATCGTGCCGTACTGCCCGCGGCCCAAGAACATATACCCGTTACCGAGAACATCCGCGCGTTGCGCGCAGCGCTCAATACTTTAGGCGATGGCTTCGTCGAGGCCATTGATGACAGCACGCTGCTGGCGATCGCTCAGCAGCAACCGGGCCTAAGTGACGGCAGGATTCATGGCCTGGCCAATGAGGTTCCCGTGCTGGAAGCCCCCGGGCAAAACCGCATCGGGCGCTTCGGATGGAAGGACCAGCACAGCAGCTTGCTGTCCTTTGTGGGCGACGCCTATCTGAACGAAATGGGCGTCACCAATCGCTTGCGTCCGCACGATACCACCACCATCGGCAAGATTACCCCGGACCCCGAAGACACCCCCGACAATCTGGGCCTCGCCGACATCGACCATTTTGCGCAATTCGTCCGCGGCACCAAGGTGCCACCGCGCGACACTACGCTGGCGGCCACCCCCGACGCCGTCGCGGGAGCGGCCCTATTCGAAAAGATTGGTTGCGCAACGTGCCACGTTTCGTCCATCGTTACAGCTCCCGCTGGAACGGTTATCAACGGCGGAGCCTTCAGCGTGCCGGCCGCTCTCGGAAACAAGATCATCCATCCCTATGGCGACTATTTGCTCCATGACATTGGGACCGGCGATGGCATCGTACAAAATCCTCCCCAGGAAACCGCAAATAAAATGCGCACCGCGCCGCTTTGGGGCCTCCGCGAAAGGCCGCGCTTCATGCATGACCTCCGATCCCTGACGCTAGGAGAGGCCATCGAGCGTCACCGTGGCGAGGCCGAAGACGTGGAGAGGCACTTCGACCGCCTATCGGCCGGCGAGAAGCAGCAGATCTTGACGTTCCTTAATTCGTTGTAGTTGAGACCTTGTAGTTTCGCGACCTCCACCGGGCACGGCAAATCCGATTTGCCGTGCCTGATCTTCGTGAATGCCAATCGCTGATATAACTGTGTTCAGCGGACTCGTGACGGCATCCCCGGGGTTCGCATATCTGGAGTTCTTGAACCGACGACGCGGAAAATATAGCGGCGACCCGATGCCATGTCTGTGTTTAGGCCGTTACTCTCGGCGCGCTCTGTCAGCCCGCAATTCTTAACGTACTGACAGTCAGCAAAACAGGCGTGTGGTGATGTGCTGAAATCCCAGCGAAAAGTGTGCCTTTCGCAATGACATTTTTCCCCAGCAAGTCCTTGTACGTCACGAACATTTCCTGGTGGAGGAAAACTAATTGAATCAACCGGATATCTTTTTGTGCGTAATTTAAGTCCGGTTCCTTTGGGTCTTGGTTGACGCAAATTGGGAGATCAGCGGGCATGCCCTTTCGAGTGAATCGAATGTATTTTCTGCAAGTTGGATGAATTCATAGTGAGCCTCTGTGTATTTCCCTTCGTCCACTAGTCCGCACGCATGTTGAAGGCGTTGTCCGTCCATTGAGGTTCGCCGGTCGTCTGCCGAGCGTCCCTGCATTAATCCATTTGAGGAGAGAATAGGACGCACAGCTTCGGCCCACCTGGGGTAACGCCCATCTTAGTGCCTTACCGCTCTCGGTTAGCGCAGTGAAGGTCCCTTCACGAGTTCCTTACGAATTATTTATGAATTCCTTACGACTTTCATTTACCGCCAGCAATAGCGTGAGTTGCGGCGTCTTGGATACGCTAGACGCACTTGGAGCGGTTCTGTCGTCGACCGAAAACATACTTGTGCTTGCCCAAATACAGAGTGCATACATCAATCAGGGTATTGCCCCGCCCAACGCCGACGCGCACGTTTCAAGAGGGGCCAAGTAAATGGCTAGATGGGTTTTCACATGCAAAAACTGCTCTAAGGTTGTCCCGCATACAGAGATAGGGCGCACGCTAATGGACTACTTCCTTCCTAAGAAACCTGAGGTTTCTACCGAAGGACTAGAGATGGAATGTCCTGAATGCAAGACTAAATACGTTTATCAACAAAATGAACTCTGGTATGAACGGAATTGATTGTTTCAGGGCCGACAGTTCGTCTCTACACGCATGCTGGATCAATCAGCTTTGCCGGCGTTGATTGTAGCGATGACGGTCTTGGTCGGAACATGCATCAATCGAAACTCATTCGTATTGCCTTTCGCGACTTCCTGTAATTTGTTGATCGCATTTTCGTGACCTACTATAGTGGCTTTCCAGATTAGCGTGCCGTCCGGCAAGACTTCGAAAGCATCGTACTTGCGATTCATAATCCTTCCATCACGAGCTTGAGCATAAGAGTTCTAACGAGGCCCAACGAATATTAGGGCACGCTGTTTTCCAAACTGACGAAAAGTGTAAATCCTTTAGATTTCTGGCGTTCTCATGTGTCGCGGGTCTCAAACAGAGACAGCCTGGTAGAAAATACAAGGCTGATGCCGCTTGGGCATCAAGTAAATACCTGAGGCTACTGCTTATAGATGTGAACTTTTTCCTCGACAACGACCGCAACGTATTTCCCTTGTTCCAAGAATTGCATTACCTGCTTTCCTTCCCGCGCTAGTTTTGCCCACCGTGATTTTGTATTCGGATTCTGTTCCAACCCGCGCAACTCGCGGTCTTCGAACCGGAAATCGATCTGTTTAAGCTTGCTCTTAGAAGTTTGGCGGATGGGATAGGTCTCGCCATCAAGATCGACGATTTTCTTCTTATCGATTAGGGCCTGTTGCCAGACGGATACCAGGACGGTTTCGAGACTCGCGGACATGAAACGAGGATAGCAAACTCGCGAGGGTCGTCGTGCCAGGAGCGATCAGCAGGGACCTTGCGAAATGCGGCTTACTCGAACGGAGAGATGCTGACATTTCTCGGTGAATAAAGAACCTGGCTAGATATGGAGTTGAGGCCGGGAACCTCAATCGAGAATTCAGTCGCTTCCGCCAGGTGCACAGGATTGAGCGGCTGCTTCATACGAATCTCTTGGGAAGCATCGTATTCGCGAAAGCCGTTATTCCTCACATGCGCAGGCAGGGCGGTGGCCGAATCCTGCAGATCTCAAGCGAGCAGAGTCAGATGGCCTATCCTGGCCTGAGCTTACAGCTGTTCGTACCGTGGACGTATCTGGGGTAAGTAGTGCCGCTCGGCGATACGGATAGCCATTGTCACCCTCAACTATTGTGCGCGCCGGCAGGCGATCAAGTGCTAGAAATTATAAGAAATACCTACGAGAGGTACCACGTTACTTCGAAGTCCGCCTTCATCCAATTTAAGAAGCACGTTGCCAGTAATCACCAGCCGGCCAACCAGACGGTACTTCAGACCAAGCGAACCCTCGGTGATGTTAACGTCCGTCGTTCGCTGCGCGATGTCCGGATGTGCCGTCCCAGGCGTATATGTCCCGCAGGTAGCGCCGGTCGGATCTGTGGGGCCGGAGCAGCTCCCAAGACCCATGTAGGGTTGAGAGACGAGCTCGGGGCTGTTGAACAAGCGCTGACCGTAAATATCAAACGCGGCCGTCAGTCGTTTCACGACGCGAATGTCGGCGCCCACAATGTAAACGAACCGGTTGGGAAGCTTGCCCGTGTTTGTCGGCGTTACGCCAGTAGCCCCGGGCACTATGTTGGTTCCGGCGAGTGTGGAATCGCCGTTCCATTCATAACCGACCTCCGCGTGCGGAGAGATGCGGGCCTTGTACGAGACGACTCCGAAGGGCTTCACGCCCGTGGCGCCAGAACCCAGAAAATTCAGTGCATCTCCAGTGGGTAGACGCACATCCACGCCGGCTGCCACGGCGAACCGCTCTCCGTTGTATACGGCGTATTTTCCGCGGAGAACTACGTCGCCGATTCCGGTTGCGCTGCCCGAATCAGAAAACTTGGCGTTGAGGCATGGCACCTGCGAGGCGCACTGAGAAGTGAGCACCGGATTAGTGGGATTAAAGGAATGCCATACATTGCCGGGGGCGCCGACCGCTGCAGGCGCAACAGAATTCGGAACAATCGTAGCTTCGGAAGTGACGGCCATCTGAACATTCAAAATCGGGATCGCGACCGAAAAATCGAGACGGTTTGTGATCCCGTAGGTCGCATAGATCGTGTATTGATGAATCGTGAGGTCAATGTTGTTCGACGTTTGTATAAAGTCGCGCACGAAGCACGGGTCCCCTGCATAACCATTCGCGGTTGTTAGCGCCGATTGGTTATCGCACGACGGGATGTTCTGCGGATTAGGTACAGGAAACGGTTGATGCTGGAGGACGGTCGGAATGTTGTTCAAGTTTTGTCCGTCAATCGAGCCGAAATTAAAGTATTGGTAGCTGAAGCCCAGGAATAGCTTGCGCCTTCCGATCGTGGTCGCGCGATTGCCCACGATTGGGCCGAGACTCTCATCGGTTGAAGGCGCGAACGTCTTCAGGGCCGGGTCATAAACGAAAGTGATACCGGAGGAGGGCGAAGCTATTGGCAACTGTGACGCCTGGATGCCGACGGCTTCATTGATGGGCGCGAAGGTAGCGAGGAAATCGCTCGAAAAATGAGCGTTGTGATGGTCTCCAGTGTACAACACCGACTGGGTTGGGTCCGTCGTTGTGCCGAATCCAAAGGGGCCATACACCTGCGGGATTTGGCAGACCAGCTTGTTACTCAACGTGCCGTTCAACGGGCACGTCTGGGCCGAGGTGTTCCCGGCGGCGAGAAAAGATAGGGCCGCAAGACCGACTATCATCCAGTTCTTCATATGACATCTCCCCCTTGTTGGATACTGCCCGTGCATTTCCATACCAGTTCTGCAGGTGTCGAGCGGGGTTTCCTCGTTGGGTTGTGCAGCAAACGCTTCCTGTACTTTCAACACAACAAATTTGCCACAAGAAGAGGCCCCACCGAGTCCACGCGATTCAAACGGCCCGTTTTTAGCAGGCCTGACAAGCCCCGCTTACTTATATGCAGTCGATTTCTCAGACAGCGCTCCAGCAATGGTCTTGTCAGGGTTAGACTTACTGGCCAGAGGATAGTGATTGGCGTAGCCGATTCATATCACCCGGTCGTGAGTTGGACCGAGTTTATCCACGAGGTCTATTTTGGTCAAGCAGTTGAGAAGGGAGGTTTGGGCGTTCCAACCTACTGAACGTTCGTAATCACCCAGGAGCCATTCGACTTTGCGAATTGAAAGGTCGTGCGGCCCTTGACGCTTTTTGGCTTCTCCCCTTGTGGAGTGTATTCCTGCGTAACCTCAGCCGTCACAGTAGCGGTGTTGCCGTCCGCGCCGATTTTCACACTCTCCGTTTGGACCTGCATGCGAATGGAGCTGGCCTTCCCAAACGAGGTTTTGTAACGTGTGTACAGATTGCCCATAGTGGGCCAAATCTGCTGCAGGCCGTCCGCATTTCTTTGCTCAAAAGCCTGTGCGTACCGCTTAACGAGGGCGAGCACGGCATCATTGTCAACAGTCCCTGAAGCTGGTGGAGGTGGGACAGGCGTTACCGCGGGAGGAGGCTGGTTCAGGGCCGCAAGCTTTGTGCCAATTTCGTCCACAAACCGCTGGGCTTCGCTTGCGTGTGCGCCGCCGGTTTTTGCGATGGATTGGAATCCAGTACGAGCCGCTTCCAGTCCACTCTTATCGTTTGTGTTCGAGGCCTGCTGATACTTCGCCACGATTTGTTGATACGCCGCTTCCGCGCGCTTGTTTGCCGCACGGTCATGAACTTCGCGGATCGCCCCAGGCATGTCGTTGACGAAGCTCTTGGCCTCTTCCGAGTGTGGCCCCGCACTATCGGCCAGCGCCTGGAACCCTCGTTGCAGGTTGCTGAGTTGCTGGGCCGCGGCATCGTCGTCGCCCTGTTTGAGCTGATTGAACTGGTTTTCCAATTGCGTGAGGCGGTTATGTTCGGCTTGATCGATCTCCGCGGAAAGCGCGCCAGCATCGCCGCCACTCTGCTGGATCTGACCAGCCATTTGACGGGCTGAATGGAAATCTCCGCGTTGCAAATCCTGACGAGCACCGTCTAGGTAACTGCTGAATAGTTTTGCTTGCACGTCCCGCAGCATTTTCTCAGCTTCGGGCTTCCGCGGTCCCTCCTGTGAAGCGAGGCGGCTAAGAATATCAGACGCGCTTTGGAGACTATTTATATCGCTCTTTTGAGCGGCCTGGCGCGCCCGCGAAAATAGCTTTTCTTCTTCCTGGCGTGCAGGAATTGTTCGAGTGAGATACTGTTGTGCATCGTTCTTGCGGAGCCCTCCGTCGCCTAGCGCAAGTATTTGATGCAGGTTCTTCTGCGCTTCTGCAAAGCGTCCGCCAGCGACATCATCGTTTGCCTGCTGCCACAGCTGCTCTTCCTTGCGCCGGAGGTCACGGAGGCTTTGATTTTGCATCGACTCTTCGATGCCAGCTTGCTTTTTCTTGATCTCGGCAGTTAGCGGACCATTCAAATCCGCCGCCGGTGCAAGGATTTTCAGCGCGCCTTCGAGGTCATTCGAAGCAACCAGCTTGTCAGCGGCATTCAGAGCGCCGCGCTGCTGAACCTCAAGCGGATTTGGCTCTGGCTTGGCGACCGGTTTCGCAACGGTCGGAGTGGATGCGGTTTCATGCGTGCGAAGCAACGTAGCTATGCGTATTAGTCCCCAAATCAGTCCCACAGCGCACAAAACCAAAACACCAATTCGCGCGGTCTTCTTCCTATTCGAAGGTGGAGCTGCCCCTACCACGGGGGCCTTCTCGGGGATTGAAACCTGAGGAACCGGTTGCTTGATCTCCCTCCGCGGAGGGGATATGGGGGGCAACCCAACGGTTGGAGAAGGAGTTGGAGAAGGCACAACTGGAGCTGTCGATTCGACAAGCGGTTCGGCAGTCGGTTTAGTAAAGGGTTTGGCGGGACGCTGAGGAGGTGCCGAGACCTGGGGAGCTTTGTCGACAGGTGGTGGCAAGGGCGGTGGAACTGCTGGTGGAGCTGCCGGCTGCGCAGGCAATAAAGCTGTCTGCCCCACGGACGCCTTGGCGTCAGACACTTCCGTTGGGGGGTGGTCTTTTTCGGGAGAGGCGACTTCCGGCTCCGGCGGGCGTTGCAACCAGGCATACTCTTTGGACAAGCTAACGGTTGGCGCGGATATTACCGTTGCCGCTGCGGCGGTTGCAGCAGATTTTGCTGCGTCCAACTCTTCACAGACACGCTGGACGCGAGGATCGAAGACCTCAAGGATCTTCGCCTCAACGACTAGGTCCAAAGTTTTTGTCGCCTCGACCAGTTTTCCTGCGCTAATCAGAGCACGAACTGCTCCCAGCTTTTCTTCCTGGTCTTTCTTTCTCTCGCGAGCCTCGAGCTCAACCCGGGCGGAATTTAACAATTGATTTACATCGGTGTCTGGCCCCAGAGTCATGAGCGTCTGTTTCGCAAGGTCTATCGCATCGCTAATCTTTCCCCGGTTGATCTTGACCTTGATTTCCCGAATTCTCTGTTCGATGTGTTGCCGGGTCTCTAGCTTCCGCTGCTGGCTATCCGCCTGCTCCCGCAACAGCTTCAGCTCCTTGTTGTCCGGGAATGTCTTGAGACCGGTCAAGGCCGCCTGATATGCCTCCTCAAAACGGCCCGATTCAAGCAGCTTCCTGACCTCCTGGAGACTTTTCTGCTGTTGAGTTTCCCGCTCGATTTCCGCGTGTTGGGCCTTCGAAAATTCAATGAGTCGGCTCAAATCCGTATTGCCGGGGAATTCTCGCTGGATCCTTTCTGATTGCGCAAGAACCTCGGCATATTTCTTTTCGCTGACCAGCTTTTTCAAGGCCGTCAATTCTCCCTGCACACGTTCGAGGCTGGCCTGTTTTTCCTTTTCCTGGAGGGCTAGAGCTCGCAGCTTGATGATCCCTGAATCCTTTGGGTGAGCTTCGCGAAGTCCGTCGAGCACGCCCATGGCGTCCACAAATCGCCGCGCAGCCAGATGATTCCTGGCGTCTGCAAGTTGGCGCTGCTTCTGTTGCTCCGCGCGATCCTCACGCGCTATTTCGGTTAGCTTTGCGATGTCATTGTCTTTTGGATACTGGCTTTGCAGCTTGGCGAGCAACGCTAAGCACTCTTCGTAATCATGAGACGTCAACAAACTCCGGGCTTCCGACAAACCTTTCAGTTTGCGCTGCTCGGACCGCTCCCCAAGCGTCGTCTCGAGGAGTTTGGTGACATCGTTGTCGTTGGGATGTTCGCCCAGCAGCCTTTCGAGCAACGCGATGCACCGGTCATAATCCCGCGAGTGCAGCAGACTCCTGGCTTCGGTAAGACCTTGCAGCTTGCGTTGTTCGGATTCGTCCTTGCTAACCACATCAAGGAGCTTCGGGATTTCGTCGTCCTCGGGAAACTGTTTCTGCAATTCCAAAAGCAACGCGTTGCACTCATCGTACCTGCGCCCAGCCAGTAGTTTTCTGGCCTTCGCGACGCTTTGCTGCCGCTGCTGTTCAGCTTTCTCCGCCTTGGCGGTTTCAAGTAACCTCAAGACATCGGCTTCGTCTGGAAATTCTTTCTGAAGAGAAGTCAGCCGGGAGATGCAATCGTCGTACCGCTTGGCTGCGAGAAGGCTTCGCGCCTCGCTCAAAGAATCCAATGTCCGCTGCTTTCGCTCGTCGTCGAGTACATTCTTTTGAAGCTGCAGGGTTTCGTCGTCCCCCGGGAACTCCTTGAGGATAGAGTTCAACAAAACGGTGCAAGCGTCGTGCCGCCTCGCTGCAAAAAGGCTTCGGGCTTCCGCAATGGACTGCGATCTTCGTTCCTTTCTCTGATCGTCGAAGACATTTTTTTGAAGTTGCAGTACTTCGTCGTCGCCCGGGAACTCTTTCAGGATGGAATTCAGCAGGGACGTACAATCTTCGTAGCGCCTCGCCGCCAGCAGGCTTCGAGCTTCCGCAACAGATTCCGTTCTTCGCTGTTTTCTCTGATCCTCAAGCACGGTTTCCTGCAGCCTGAGGATTTCATCGTCGCCGGGGAATTCTTTTCGAAGTTCAGCAAGAAGCGCCGTGCACTCGTCATAGCGTCGATTTGCCAGCATGCTGCGCGCACTTGCCAGACCCTGTGATCTTTTCTGGTTCGCCTGGTCTTCCTGGGCAGTCTCCAGCAGCCGGGGAATCTCGTCCTCATCGGGAAATTCTTTCCGCAATTCCGCCAGAAGCTGGATGCATTCCGCATAATTCTGTTGCGTCCACAGGCTGCGCGCCTGCTGCATTTTCTCGAAAAATTGTGCTCGTCTCTGGCGCTCTGCCTTTTCGTTAGTCACTTGTAGCTGAAGCGCTTTTGCCTGCTGGTTGGTGGATTCAGCTTCCAAGACTTTAGCGAGCAGCTCCTCGGCTTCTTCCAGGAGGCCTTGCGCCAAGCGCTGCTCGGCGGCGTCAATCCAGTCCGCGATTTGCCGAGCGCGGTCCAGTTCTTGCTGGATTCGCTTTAGCAGCTCTCGAGCGGGTTCAAAGGTGGGGTCCAACTGTAAGACAACTTCTGCCTCCATCCTCGCTTCTTGCGTTTTCCCTTCGGCGAATAACTCCTGCCCCTTTTCAATCTGCTGCTGCAATTTTGGTCTTATGAGGATACGCCTGAGCTCGGCATTAACCTTTTCCAGAAGATTCCGCGCCTGCGTGTTAGCTGAATCGATTTGGAGAGCCTGACGCAGAAAGTCGCGGGATTGAGAATAGTCACCCTTGTCGGACAAGTCGCGGGCCTGCGCGACCAACACAACGACCGACTCCGACTGCAGGCTTTTGCAGATCGGATCCAGATCGAGTAAGAGTTCCTCCATCGACTGATAGCGTTCGTCGGCGGATTTTTGCAAGACTCTTTGCACCACTTTTTCGAGGGCGGGAGGGCAGTCGGGGGCCACCTCAAGCAGGGGCTGCGGTTGCAGCTGGCAAATACTGTGCATCAAGCTTGCGGGGGTATGTCCTTTGAAGGGTCTCTGGTAAGCCAAAAGCTCATACAGCAGAACCCCGAACGACCAGATATCGGAGCGCGCATCGGCGTGCTCGCCATGATATTGCTCGGGAGACATGTAGGCGAATGTGCCGAGAAGCATGCCAGTTTGCGTCTTGGAGGTTTCGAGGACACGAGCGATGCCGAAGTCCACAACCTTCACCGTGCCATCTTTGGTAAGCATCACGTTGTCAGGCTTGATGTCTCTGTGGATAATTCCGCGCTTGTGGGCATAATCCAACGCGCGACACGCTTGCAATGCGTAGGTGAGCTTCAATGGGACAGGCAGGGGAGTTCGACGGCCGATCAGCTGGTCTAGACTCTCACCTTCCAACAATTCCATGGCTATATAAGGAACGCCGTCTGCGTCCCCCAAATCGTAAATCGTGACAATGTTGGGGTGCTGCAAGCCACCGGCCGACTGAGCTTCTTGGTAAAAGCGTTGCAGCAAGTCAGGATATTCGGCCAAACCCATAGTAATCGTCTTCAGCGCGACTAGGCGATTGATAAACGGGTCCCGGGCGCGGTAAACGACACCTCCGGCTCCACGTCCAAGCTCACCGAGAATTAGGTATTTGCCTAACTTCTCCAAGCCTATACCCCTGCAATCGCGAGCCCGTCAAAATTTATTGCGCTCTGGCTTTCCAAGCGAATTCTAAAGGCCAGCACAATCCCTTGCCTGTTAAATCCAACTGTATATAGTGAATGTTAGTCGCGCAATGGAGAGCCTCGACCCAGCCTTAGCCAGGAGGCCGGCCGCCGGTCCGAACTTTCCAATGTCTGACGCGTGATGGGAACTTACTCACACCATAACCTTCCGCCGTGCTCGCGGTTTGAGATCGAAGAGGTCTCGGTAACCCGAGCTTATTCCGGTCGGCCGCCAATGGAAGTCAACTCCATCGACATCAATCTTTCGTGGCTAATATACCTTAAAGAGGTACCAAAATCCTTGAAATGCCAGATTGGCCTCGCAACCATAAATGCCTGACAGAACGGAAAACCATGCGACGAGCCCACGCCTCGAGCAAAACCGGTCAGGAGGGTAGCTAAAGGCCACCAAAAGCGTGTCTCATGCAACAGGACCAACAAGAGGTCAGCCGCGGCAAGCGTGCATGGTGATTCGCCTCGCGCTTCTCCGGAGGACAAGTTTTCCATTCGCCCCAGCCTGCACAATCCAATATAATTTCGATCGCAGAAGTGCTTGGCCTATTTAGCCGGCGACGACGCAGGAGGTTACCATCACCTTGAAACCAAGCGCTCGCATCCTTACCGGTTCTCTTGCAAGCTGCGTGTTTCTATCTTTTTTTCTGATTGCTTCATCGCCAGCGCAGAATTCGACCTTCCATGATGCGCCCTCATCCGCAAAACAACAAAAAAATCCCTTCGAAGGCCAGCACCCTGCCTCTGTGAAGGCGGACTATCTTCACAACTGCGCCTCTTGTCACGGGCCAAACGGCGAGGGCACGGGAAATATTCCTGCGCTGGCCACTGGTAAAGCGCAGGGCGCGAGCGATGGCGAACTTTTCTGGTACATCACCAAGGGCGATCTGAACAACGGCATGCCGCCCTGGGTGAGCCTGCCGGAGGAACAGCGCTGGCAGATCATCAACTACCTCCGTGTCCTTGGCAGCCTCAAACCCGGCTCGCCGCGCGTGCAGCTATCCGCCGACGAAGCCGTCGCTGCTGCTTCGAATGCGCCTCCCCCCAAGGCGCCATTCACCGACTACCGCTTCGAAAAGCCCGGCACGGTTCGCAAGATCACACTAAAGGATTTGCCCGAGCCGCTCGCCACGTCGTCGTCCGGCAACGGCCCACAGCTCGTGCCGCGCCCAAAGGAAGCGTGGCCGCAGGTTCTACCGGGCTTCAAAGTGGAGCTCTATGCGTCTGGTCTTGATGAACCACGTCTGATTCGCACTGCGCCCAATGGCGATTTTTTCGTCGCCGAAAGCCACAGCGGCAGCATCCTGGTTTTTCGCGGAATCACTCCTGACGGCAAAGCCGCCCAGTCGGAGACCTTCGTCACTGGGCTCAATCGTCCCTTCGGCATCAACTTCTATCCTCCGGGGCCTGACCCGCAGTGGATCTACATTGGCAACACGGACTCGGTTATCCGCTTTCCTTATCGCAATGGCGATTTGAAAGCGCGCGGCCCCGCCGAGCACCTTGCGGATGTTCCCCCCGGTCCCGGTCACTGGACCCGCGACATTCAGTTCTCGCTCGACGGCAAGAAAATGTTCGTCTCCGTAGGCTCGGCCTCGAATATCGACGACCCCGACACCACGCCCGCGGAAAAGAATCGCGCCGATGTTCTCGAGTTCAACCCCGATGGTTCGTCGATGCGAGTCTACGCCTACGGCATCCGCAATTGCGTTGGGTTGGCGATCAATCCGAAGACCGGTGAGCCGTGGTGTTCGGTGAACGAGCGTGACGCGCTGGGCGACAATCTAGTTCCCGATTACATCACTCATGTCCAGGAAGGTGGCTTCTACGGCTGGCCCTGGTGGTACATGGGCGGCCAGCAGGATCCGCGCCACGAAGGCAAACATCCCGAACTGAAAGACAAAGTCATCACACCGGATGTAATCCTCCATCCACACAATGCTTCTCTGGAACTGACTTTTTATAACGGCAAACAATTCCCGGCCGAATATCAGGGCGATATTTTCGCCGCCGAGCACGGCTCGTGGAATCGCTCTGTCCGCGTGGGTTATGAACTCATTCGCGTGCCGCTACATCAAACCGGCCACGCCACCGGCGAATACGAGGATTTCATGACCGGCTTCGTCGTCGACAACGGCCACGTCTGGGGTCGCCCCGTCGGCGTAACCGTCGCTCCCGATGGCTCGCTGCTTGTCACCGACGACGGCTCAAAATCCATCTGGCACGTCAGCTACACCGGAAAGTAATCTAAGCACTGTCGCGCTTAGCGCACCGAACCCCGAGTCGTTTGCAGGGGAGTAGACCCGAAGGTACCTGCAACTCCCCGAGGCGACGCTCGCCAATCAGTAACCCAATTTTTTATCCACCACATTGAGCAACGGCTCATCCCTCCGAAACCGCCCATACTGCTCAAGGAAAAACTTCATCGCATTGTCCAGCCAATCCGGCGTATGGTCCGCGCAATGCGGAGATAGCAAGATGCTCTCCAGCTTGTAGAACGCGTGCCCTGCCGGCAACGGTTCATGATCAAACACGTCCAACGCGGCTCCTCGAATACGCCCAGCGGAAAGTGCGCCAATCATCGCCTCCTCATTGATCACCGGGCCGCGCCCGACATTGATCACCACCGCCGTCGGCTTCATCGCCGCAAACTCCGCCTCCCCAATCATGCCGCGCGTCTCCGCCGTCAGCGGCGCCGCCGTGATTAAATAGTCGCAACGCGAAATCATTTCCAGTCGCCGCTCCGGCGTAAAAGTTTCGGCAACCAGCCGATCTCCACTCGGCACCGTCGAAGCATGCCGCCTCACCGCAAGCACGTTCATTCCCATCGCACGCACTCTCTCCGCGATCGCACGCCCGATATCTCCATACCCAATAATTCCCACAGTCTTTCCAGATGCCCACTGAACGTCGTACGCCTCCCACACGCCAGCCATCTGATTCCGAATCATCCGCCGAAAATCCTTAGCGAAATACAAAATTGCTCCCAGCGTAAACTCTCCGAGCGATGCGCTAAACACTCCGGCTCCATTGGTAAGCGGCACCGCACTCTGCACGATCTCCGCGAACAACGTTCTCTCCAATCCCACGGAGCGCGAATGCACCCACCGCAAATTCGGGCACGTCGTAAACACCTGCTTAAACAACGCCAGCGGCCCCGACCAATTGAACAGCACGGTAGCGCGATCGGCCGCGTGTTCAAATATTTCAGCCGAATGTCCCGCCAAAATTTCCACATCCGCGAGCTGCTGTCTAAGCATCGCAAGCTGAGCCTCCGCCGGCTCAGCCGCGCTAACCAAAACCACAATCGTATCGTTTCTCATCGGTGTCGTCCCAACAGCGCAAAAGTCTACACCACAATCCAAGCCAGTCGTCTCCAACATCCGCTGTTCAAAGAATTCAAATCCGTTGTTTAAAAACTTGGAATTTGACACCACAAATTTCGACTTCCTACAATACTGCTGTTCCCATTGATGAATGGCAGTTGACCGAACGGGCTCAAAGTTCTACGGTTGACTGCATCGACTCACAAAGTTTCGGAAGGATTTCCGTGCCCCCAAAAGACCCCAGATCCTTGAGAAGTTACCGCTGGTACGGCCCCGACGATCTGCGCTCGTTCGGCCACCGGTCGCGCGCCGCGTCCATGGGTTGCACGCAAGCCGACTACGCAGGCAAACCGGTCATCGCGATCATTAACACCTGGGGCGACATCAACCCGTGCCACAGCCATCTTCGCCAGCGCGCCGAAGACGTCAAGAAGGGCATCTGGCAAGCTGGAGGTTTCCCCGTCGAAATGCCCGCGTTCACTCTTGGCGAGACGTTTCAGAAGCCCACCACGATGATGTATCGCAACCTCCTCGCGATGGAGACCGAGGAGCTGCTGCGCTCCTATCCCGCCGACGGCTGTGTCCTGATGGGCGGCTGCGACAAAACGACTCCAGCGCTTCTGATGGGCGCCATCAGCATGAATCTCCCCGCCATCTACGTTCCCGCAGGTCCAATGCTTCGCGGCAACTGGCGTGGCCAAATCCTCGGCAGCGGCTCCGATGTTTCAAAATATTGGGCAGAGCGCCGCGCCGGTAACATCGATCTGCAAGCCTGGACAGAAATCGAAAACGGCATTGCCCGCTCCGCTGGAACTTGCATGACCATGGGCACCGCCTCCACGATGACCAGCGTGACAGAAGTCTTGGGCTTTACGCTGCCCGGCGCAACTTCGATCCCTGCCGTCGATGCCAATCACCCAAAAATGGCAAATCGCTCTGGGCGCCGCATCGTCGAGATGGTTTGGGAAGATGTAAAGCCGCGCGATATCCTGCGCGACGCTTCCTTCAACAACACGATCGCCGCAGTCTTCGCTCTGGGCGGCTCGACAAACGCCGTAATCCACTTGATAGCCATGGCAGGGCGAGCAGGAATTAAGATCACTCTCGACCGCTTCGATCAATTTTCAAAGAAAACTCCCATGCTCGCCAACATTCGTCCAAGCGGCAAATACTTGATGGAAGATTTCTATTATGCCGGTGGTTTGCCAGCTCTGCTGAAAGCGATGTCGCCGCACTTGGATCTTACTTGCCTGACCGTCACGGGAAAAACTCTCGGCGAAAATATCTCGAACGCCGAGATCTACCATTCCGATGTCATCCGCAGCCTAGACAACCCCGTGCTCGCCTCCGGTGGCCTGGCCATCCTTTATGGCAATCTCGCCCCGAACGGTGCCGTCATTAAAGCCTCTGCCGCCGAACCGCACCTGCTCAAGCACACCGGCCGCGCTGTCGTCTTCGATAGTTTTGACGAAATGAATGCTCGCCTGGATGATCCCGCTCTCGACGTCGACGCGAACAGCGTCCTCGTTCTTCGCAATGCTGGCCCCAAAGGCGCCCCGGGAATGCCCGAATGGGGCAATCTCCAGCTTCCGCAAAAAATCCTGAAAACTGGCGTCCGCGACATGGTCCGCATTTCCGACGCCAGAATGAGCGGCACAAGCTACGGCGCCTGCGTTCTCCATGTCTCACCCGAATCCTTCGTCGGTGGCCCGCTTGCCTTGCTCAAAGAAGGCGACATGATCGAGCTCGACGTCCCGGCCCGCCAACTCAATATGCTCGTTGGCGACGATGAACTGGCCCGCCGCCGCGCCGCCTGGCGTCCAAAAGAAAGCATCTATCCCCGCGGCTACGGCAAACTTTTTATGCAACACATCAAGCAAGCTCACGAAGGCTGCGACTTCGATTTCTTGGAAGGTACCGCGCCCATCCCCGAGCCCGAGATTCATTGAGAATTTGGAGCCTCGCGCCGCTAGAGAGAGATGAGGGAAAAATTGCTTAAATTGCGGGAGCGTCAACCCGCTGAGGCAACGGTCGCTTTCCCGCTCCGACAGCCAGCATCAAAACACCCGAGAGGCAAAGACTCCCCACCAAGTAGAGCAGTCCCGCCGTGAAAGAATGCGTCCGGTTGACCAGGTAACCCATCATCAGAGGCCCAACAAACCCTCCGAGATTTCCAAGCGAGTTGATCAATCCGATGGAAGCAGCCGCTGCCGATTCGCTCAAAAAAGCCGTCGGCACTGCCCAAAAACACGGATGAAACGAAAAATAACAAGCTCCTACCAGCGTGAACAGTGCGACCGCGAGCGTCATGTTCGAACCAAAAATCACCGCAAGCAATAAAGTCACTCCGCAAAGAAAAATGGGAACCGCCGCATGCCAGCGTCGCTCGCAAGTCCTGTCGGAATGCCAGCCATTCGCCTGCTGCACCAAGAATCCCGCAACATAAGGCAGCGCGGCGAACAGCGTTACTCGAAGGTCGCTCTGCCCCGAGAGCCGCTTCAAAATCGTCGGCAGCCAAAACGAAATCCCGTACCCGCCTGTCGTCGCGCAAAAATAACTCAGCGTCAACAAAATGACGTCGCGCTGCCCAAATGCCTGCCAAATCGTATACGAGCGAATTTTCTTTTTCGCCTCCTTCTCCTTTTCCAACTCGCCGGTGATCCAATCGCGCTCGTCCTCGCGTAGCCAGTTCGCCCCTCGCGGCCAATCCGTCAGATAATAAATCGCAATCACGCCAAGCACGACCGCGGGGATGCCTTCCAATATGAACAACCATCGCCAGCCCCTTAGTCCAAGCCAGGAAATTCCCAGCAGCAATCCCGCAAGCGGCGAGCCAATCACGAATGAAAGAGGACTCGCTGCGTAGAAAACGGCTGTTGCCTTGGCGCGGTCCCGATACCGGAACCAGTGCGACAAATAAACAATCACCGCCGGGAAAAATCCCGCTTCCGCGGCGCCCACAAGAAAGCGCACCAAATAAAATTCCCGCGCCGTGTGGATAAACGCCATCAGCGCGGTTATGATTCCCCAGGAAATCATGATGCGGGCAATCCAGCGGCGCGCACTCCAGCGTTCGGCGATCAATGCGCCGGGAATTTCCAGCACCAGGTAGCCGATGAAAAACATGCCGGCTCCCAGGCCGACCACTTTGTCGTTGAATCCCAGGTCGCCCGGCATCTGCAGTGCCGCGGCGCCGACATTCATGCGGTCCAGGAAGGCGATGATATAAAGCAGGAAGAGAAATGGAAGGAGACGCCACGCAATTCGTTTTCGCGCGCGCTCAGCGACTCCCGGGGCGGTCGGTGTGACGTCCATCTTCTCTCGATTCGCAAACGCTCAACAATGCGGCGGAGCTATCCTGCACTAATTTCGTTCGACGCGGCATTAAATGTGCGCCGCGCAGTATACACAGAAAATGGACCAGGCTGAGCGTCATCGGCAGTCTGCTCCAGGAGTTAAAATGCGCGAGTACTCCATTGCAGCCATCCCTGCGGATGGCATCGGTCCTGAAGTGATTGCCGCTGGTCTCGAAGTGTTGCAGGCGCTCACGCAAAAGGCCGGCGGTTTTCGGTTAAAGATCGAAAAATTTCCTTGGGGTTCGGGCTACTACAAAAAACACGGCGCCATGATGCCCGCGAACGGCCTCGAACTCCTGCGCCCGTTCAGTGCGATCTATTTCGGTGCCGTCGGCGATCCCGATGTTCCCGACCACATCACGCTTTGGGGTTTGCGCCTCGCGATCTGCCAGGGATTCGACCAGTATGTCAATCTTCGCCCAACGCGCATTCTGCAAGGCTTGTCATCGCCTTTGCGTGATTGCAAACCGAACGATCTAGACTGGGTCATCGTTCGCGAAAACACCGAAGGCGAATATTCCGGTCAAGGCGGCCGCGCGCATCGCGGTTTTTCCGAAGAAGTCGCTACGGAAACTTCCATCTTCACGCGCCACGGCGTCACCCGTATCATGCGCTTCGCTTTTCAACTTGCCCAGCAACGCCCGCGTAAGCTGCTCACTGTCGTCACAAAATCCAACGCCCAGCGCCACGGCATGGTCTTCTGGGACGAGATCGCCGCCGAAGTCTCTAAAGGGTTTCCAGACGTAACCTGGGACAAGATGCTCGTCGACGCTATGACCACCCGCATGGTCGCCAAGCCCGCAAGCATTGACACTATCGTGGCCACAAATCTTCACGCCGATATCCTTTCCGATCTCGCTGCGGCCCTCGCTGGAAGCCTTGGTATCGCGCCCACTGGAAACATCGACCCCGAAGGCCGCTTTCCTTCCATGTTCGAACCCATTCACGGCGCTGCCTTTGACATTACCGGCAAAGGCATCGCCAATCCCATCGGGGCCTTCTGGACCGCCGCGATGATGCTCGACCATCTCGGCGAGAAAGACGCGGCCCTGCGATTGATGCACGCGGTCGAACGCGTCACCGCTTCCGGCCTTCACACTCCTGATCTCGGCGGCAAAGCCACCACACGCGAAGTCACCTCCGCGGTCTGTGACGCTATCCACACTTCCAACATCTGAGCGGGCGTCCACCGATCACGCCTCGACGCCCGGCCCAATCTCCACGACAAAATAAGTTGCCGCCGCTGCGCCGGTATTCTTGATTCCGTGCAGATCGTTGGAGTGCACGAACCCTACCGAGCCCGGTCCAAGATGGTAAATTGCGCCGTTTACGTTCAATTCCACTGTTCCTTCGCGAATCAGCCACATTTCGGAGTGCACGTGGCGGTGCGGCGGATGCGGCGCGGCTCCCGGCGGCAGCGTCGTTTCATGGACTTCGAGTGACTCTCCTGTCGCGAGTTTCCCCTTCAATACCTCGCGATACTGCGCATCGTTCGTCGTTTGCACCGGCAATTTGTCGAACGGGTACATCGCCGACGGCATCGCGCCGTCTTGCTGGGCGGACGCCTCGAGTGGAAGGATCGCTGGAAGCAGCGTCGCGGGAATCATTGAACACAAGTCACGCCGCGTCAGGGGCATGGTTTCTCCTATGGCGGATGCAGCGAAGTCGTCGAACCAGCGAAAACAATTCCAGGCGATCTGCCGCGCTCGCTCGAAACAAAGAATCTTAGTCATGTCCGCGTTTGTCAACGGGCGAAATCGTGCCAAACCCGGCCGCTAAACTCATTTAGGATCGGCCCCCGGCTGCACAAGGAAAGTGAAAATCAGCTACCTGTGGTTTCCTGACTTATTGGGCGTCCCGATTTGTGATCGCTACTCGAAACAACGGCTTCGATCTCTCCGACGGCTCCATCTCATAAGTCTGCGCCATTTTGCTGGCGTCATAATCTCGCCAGAGCCAGATCATCTGTTCAGGGAACTCGGCCGCGCCCTGGCCCGAATTGTGTGTGCCCTTACCGAAGCTGAAATGAAAATCGTAGCCCTTCAGCTTCAGAGCATTGGCGAGACGAATGTTCGCGAGCGCCCAGCTTCCGTAACGTTCCAACTCCAGGTCCTCGCTACCGTCCTGCAGCCACACGCGTAGATTGCGGTGCGCTTCATGCAAAACCTTCTCTGGAAAGTCCTGGCCGCCATCTGGAACCGCGGGATCTTCCTTCCATTGAATGCTGGCAAAGCTGCCAATCCAGGAGATCACCCGGCTAAACTGATCTGGCATCTGCCACGCCGCATTGAAGGAACAAATCCCGCCTGAGGAAAGGCCAGTAATCGCGCGGCTGTAAGCGTCCTTGCGGATATTGTATTTGGCCTCGACCTCCGCCAGCACCTCCCCATGCAGAAACCGCACGTAACGATCGCTTACCGTGTCATAAAGCGTGCTGCGCATGGAATCCTTTAGAGTCCGTTGCCACTCGTCCGAATATTTTTTTACTAAATTATAAGTCGCGGTGCCCGCCGAGCTTTCAATATCCCCCGGATTAATGAATACGCAGATCATCACGGGAATTGTTTTTTGCGCAATCAAGTTGTCAATGACGTTGAGCGCCGGATTATTCCCATGGCGGTCGAGATACCACTCGCCATCCTGAAACACCATAAGCGCCGCAGGCGTGTGCGGGTCGTATTGCGCGGGCACATAAATCCAATACTCACTCTTCATGCCATCGTAAATCCTGCTCGTGTGGAACAGCTTCGGCGAAAGCGCCCCGGCTGGAATTCCGGGCTGCTGGTAGGACAAAGGTCCAAACGCAGGCAAGTCCAGCCGGCCACCGAACTTCGCCCCATTGATGATGTAGTAGAACGAGTGCAGCTTTGCCACCGGCTCGATCTGGGCGCACGCGTACCAAAAATCCGAGCCGGACAAATTCTGCATCTGCGGCCCCGCGGCCCCATCAACGAAAAGCCCAGGCTTCGAAGGCGCCTCAATGGCAAAGAAAAAATCTGCCCCGTGTCCAATCCAGGCCGTTCCGTCCTTCAGTTCTTTGGCGTCGAGCGTGTTAGTGATAGCGTCTTTCAGCGCCGGGCTATTCGTTTTGGCGAGTTCAATGAGCTGTGTCGCCGTCGATTTTTCGACTGCCAGAGAAGGTCCACCCACCATCAGAAATAGAATGCCGGCAAGCCCGAGCCTATTTTGACACTTCATAGGAAAACACCTCTCGTTGAATTCCGCGACAAACCCGCGCAATGAGCCATAAACGAGTGGCTATGGTACAGCCGAGCGGCTGACGAACGAAGCGCGAAGAGTTTGAGAAACAGCTCTATGCATTTCGGACTGCCTGGAGGCGATCAGGAGTCTTGGCAGCTTGATAGATGGATTCGACCAGAGCAATGCTGCGCCGGCCCTCTACCCCGTCGCAAGCGCAGGCCCGTTTGTTTTGAATGGCTGCAAGAAAATCCTGGAGGACGGCCTGGTGGCCGCGGAAGTCACTGACGGCAGCAGACGAAGAGCTCTTGTTTTCATCCGGTGTGTAGGATTCGCTCGCGCCAGCTGGAGCGTTTCGGAGATCTGCCGCGATGATGCGGTCATGCTCGAGAATAACAGTGCCTTCGGTCCCGGAGATTTCGACACGCCGCGGGTAGCCGGGATACGCGGCGGTGGTAGCATGGAAAATTCCAAACGCGCCGCTGGCAAATTCGAGTGTGGCGACGGCGGTGTCTTCGGCTTCGATTTTATGCAGCACAGTTGCAGTTCGCGCTTGCACGCGAATGACATCACCAAGCAGCCAGAGCAGCAAATCGACAGTGTGGACACCCTGATTGATTAACGCGCCCCCGCCGTCGAGAGCAATTGTCCCGCGCCAGTGCGAATTGGCATAGTACTCAGGCGGGCGATACCACTTCACGCGAGCGTCCACGAATAGGACCCTGCCGAGCAAACGCTGCTCAATCCAACTTTTGAGCTGGCGAATCTGCGGCTTCATGCGGTCCTGAAAAATGACGCCCAGTTGAACCCCAGCCTGTTTCGCGGCTTCGATAAGAGCGTCCGCACGCACGGTGCTGATTTCGATCGGTTTTTCCGTGAGGACATGCAGGCCGCGGCGCGCAGCCGCGATACCTTGTCCGGCATGCAGTCCGGAAGGACTGCCAATGATTACCATATCCATCGGTCGGTGGTTCATGAAAGCGTTAAGGTCTTGATATGCCGTACCGCCGTGTTCGCGGCAAAGGCGCGCGATTTTTTCGGCGTTGGTCCCGTGGATCGCGGAGATTTCTACGCCCGGAATAGCGCGCGCCGCACGGGCATGAGTTTCCGTAATGTTGCCGCCGCCGATGAGGCCGATGTGAATAGTCATGGGAATCTGCGAATTGTGAAGCGCATCAATGATACGCCGCGACGAACTCCTTGTAAGCGGCTTCGGTAGCTTCGGGCGTGAGGATCGCCGAAGAGATCAAAATGCGATAACGGAAAGTCACGCCTGCGTGCGGAGCCAGCGAAAAATTCAGCTGCTCCTTACCGTTGCTGAAAACCTTTTGGCCGAGCGGGTTAGCGGCGAAAAGGCCGTAGCCGCGCGCGTGCCAGTAAGTGGGGAATCCGGGATTCTCGGGATGGTCGAGAATGGTGATTGTGACCGGCTCGTCGCCGACCTTGCCGCTCAAATTGCACCAGCGTCCCCGGGTGCCCCAAGCGGCGTCGCCTTTTTGGCCTTCGCTGGTCAGGTATGTGCCGTTGACGCCTGTGTTGTCCAGCTTGGCCACTGCAGTCGGTCGGCCGCTGGCGTCGGTGTAGACCTCGGGCTTGTCGGAAGGAATTTCGAGCGCACGGATGACGCGAAGACCCAGCATGCCGTCTTTTTCGTCAGGGAAGGAGACCTTCTCATCGAGCGCTTGGAGCGTGGTGATCCGGTCGACGCTGCGAAACCCGGGGCCGCCGCGGAAGACAAAGTGTGTATGTTCGTTGAGCAAAACTTTTTTCTCAAACGTGACCCAATCGGTTTCGACGTCGAGCTCGCCCTGCCGCGAACCACTTTTTGCCGAAACGATCGCGCGCTGCAGAATCGTTCCCATCTTCGGCGCATTTTCCGCTTTGATGGCGTCCGAATTATTCCAGAAATCCAGTCCATTCACGTTCTCGTAGTTGAACCAAAGCCCGGCATGATGCGGGTGATCCACACGTTCGCCGGGGCGCGACTCAAGCGGATACCCGCGCGTCACAATCGTGCCCTTGGCCGTGCGCAGCGGATAGAGCACGGGCTTTTTCAGCGTGGTGGGCCAAATGTAGGAAGTGAACGGTTTTCCATCGATCGCGATATCGACCCGCCGCTCCTGTTCGTTGACGACCACGGAGACGCCGTCGGGCGCAGCTGCCACTAAGGATGTCAGAAATAATGCTACGACGACGAGTATAAAAGATGCACCAGCAATAGGAATGCGCATATCCAACCGCTCCCTTCCGAGACGACCTGCTGCCAAAAGATGCCAAATCATAAGCCAACTCCAGAAATTCGGCCGTTGAGACTTACTAAACGCATCCTTTATCACTCTTGCGTTGACGCCGATTCTCGAGAGTCATAAAAGCATTACAGGGATAATCTCGGGTGGACCGCTTTCCGCTGATCCGACCAAAATATCTTCTCCACTGGAACCTGGCCGCAAAAACAGGTAGCTTTCCATCCACACCATGGATCCAGCGAGTCCCATTCCGGTATCTGGTAACCTGCCCCAACCGGCTAGTGCTGCGAGCGCCGGCGAAGCTTCGTTGCCAATCGTTTCCGCGCGCAGCGGCTACTTCCGCTGGGCCATCTGCGCACTGCTTCTCCTTGGAACCACCAAAAACTACATGGACCGGCAAGTCCTCGGAGTTCTCAAAACCACACTGCAGCACGACTTTGGATGGAACGAAATCGACTACGGCAACCTGGTGTTAGCTTTCCAGATTGCCTATGCAGCGGGCATGTTATTGATGGGCAGGCTGATCGACAGGCTTGGCACGCGCCTGGGATATGCGCTGGCGATGATTTTCTGGAGCCTCGCCTCCATGGGTACTGCGCTCGCAAATTCCTTTGGAGGCTTCGCGGTCTCCCGGTTCGCCCTGGGGTTTGGCGAAGCCGCCGTCTTTCCCGCCAGTATCAAGGCTGTTGCAGAGTGGTTTCCAAAGAAAGAACGAGCACTGGCCACTGGCATTTTTAATGCCGGAACAAACGCTGGCGCCATCCTCGCGGCGCTTCTCGTCCCTTGGATTGTGGTGCACTGGGGTTGGCGAGCAGCATTTATCGCCATAGGCGCATTAGGTTTTGTCTGGCTCGCGTTTTGGCTGATGATCTATCGTAAGCCAAGCGAACATCCAAGAGTTTCCAAGGCAGAATTACAATACATCTGCAGCGATCCGGCAGCTCCAGTTGGAAAAATCAGCTGGGCGCGCCTGATTCCTCTTCGGCAAACCTGGGCCTTCGTCGCAGGAAAATTTCTGACCGACCCGGTCTGGTGGTTCTATCTTTTCTGGGTGCCAGGTTTCTTGCAAAGCAAACATGGCTTGGCGCTGACCGGGCTTGGACTTCCGATTTTGGTGATTTACGTTATTTCGGACTTCGGTAGTGTCGCCGGAGGCTGGCTTTCCTCCTCTCTTATCAAACATGGCCGCAGCGTCAATTCCGCCCGCAAGACCGCCATGCTAATCTGCGCCATCGGCGTGATACCGGTTGTGTTCGCGTATCGCGTCGAAAGCACCTGGAACGCCGTTCTGCTTATCGGACTGGCCGCGGCCTGCCACCAGGCGTGGTCCGCCAATCTCTATACTCTCTCTTCGGACATGTTTCCCGTGCAAGCAGTAGGTTCGGTGAACGGCATCGGCGGCATGGCTGGCTCCATCGGCGGCATTTTCGTCGCATCCCTGGTTGGTCACGTACTTCAATGGACGGGCAGTTACAAAGTTCCGTTCCTAATCGCTAGCTCGGCCTACTTGCTGGCGCTCGCCGCGATTCATCTTCTGGCTCCGCGGCTTAAGCCGGCGATGATCGACTTTCAAACACAAACGTGATTCTGGAAATCGCCTGTGAGAACCGTGACAATGCTCCGGCAACCGTTCCCCATCTATCGAGCAGTTGAGGTGAGCAAATGGGCTTGACGATCAAACCGAAGAAGGATTGCCGCTGGGACGTCGTCAGTCTCGGCGAAATCATGCTCCGTTTTGACCCCGGCGATCGCCGCATCGCCACCGCGCGATCCTTCGAAGTCTTTGAGGGCGGCGGCGAATACAACGTCGCTCGCGGATTGAAACGCTGCTTCGGGATGGACGCTGCCGTCGTCACCGCGTTTGCCGATGATCCCGTCGGCCGGCTCCTTCAGGACTTTATCTATCAAGGCGGTGTCGACCAGTCGCTGATTCGCTGGGTCGAGCACGATGGCGTAGGCCAGGCCACGCGCAACGGCCTAAATTTCACCGAACGCGGTTTCGGCGTTCGCGCCGCCCTCGGAAGCTACGATCGCGGCCACACCGCCGTTTCCCAGTTAAAGCCCGGCGAAATCGATTGGGATGAGATTTTCGGAAAGTACGGTGCGCGCTGGTTTCATACCGGTGGCATTTTCTGCGCTCTCTCTGCGACCACTCCCGAAGTCGCCCTCGATGCCATGCAGTCCGCAAAGCGTCATGGCACAACCGTTTCCTACGACCTGAACTACCGCGCCTCTCTCTGGAAATCCCACGGCGGAAAGAAAACTGCGCAGGAAGTAAACCGCCGCATCGCCCCGCACGTGGACGTCATGCTCGGCAACGAAGAGGACTTCTCGGCGGCCCTGGGATTCGAGGTTCCCGGCATGGACGAGCATCACTCGACGTTCGAAGTCGAAGGCTTCAAACAAATGATCGACACGGTTGTGAAGGAATATCCCTTCCAGGTTGTCGCCACTACTCTGCGCAAAGCAAAAACCGCCACTCAAAATGACTGGGGTGCCATCTGCTATTGCGACGGCAAGTTCTACCAGGCAAAAACCCGTGAGAATCTTGAAATCTTCGATCGCGTCGGCGGCGGTGATTCCTTCGCGTCCGGCCTGATCTATGGTTTTCTGGCCGGACAAGATCCGCAGTGGGCTGTCGAGTGCGGCGCCGCGCACGGTGCGCTCGCCATGACCACGCCGGGCGACACTTCCATGGCCACGCTGCAGGAAGTCACGCAAGTGATGAAAGGAGTCGGAGCGCGCATCGCACGCTAAAGTCTCCTCCGAAAAAGGTGGCACCCATGGATAAACAAAAGGTCCGCGAACGCATCATCGAAATCGGAATCGTCCCGGTCGTGCGTGCCTCGTCCGCGGGCGAAGCGTGTCTTGCCGCCGAAGCCGTTTGCCAAGGTGGCATTCCCATCGTGGAAATCACCATGACGGTCCCGGGCGCCGTCGAACTGATCCGAGAACTCGTTAAGAACTGCGGCTCTGAAGTCCTCATAGGTGCCGGAACTGTGCTCAATCGAGACGCCGCGCGCCGCTGCATCGATGCCGGTGCGGAATTCCTGGTCAGCCCCGGCCTGAACTTTCAGACAGTCGCCTTTGCCGCCGGGGAAGGGAAGCTGATCATGGCCGGCGCGCTGACTCCCACCGAAGTCATGGCCGCGTGGGACGCCGGCGCCGACTTCATCAAAATCTTCCCCTGCGGCCAGGTGGGAGGTGCGAAATACATCAAGGCTCTGAAGGGTCCGTTCCCGCAAATCCCGTTTATTCCAACCGGCGGCGTCAATCTAAACACCGCTGCTGAATTTCTCGAAGCAGGGGCTGTGGCGTTGGGCATCGGCGGAGAACTGGTGCAAGCCGAGGCTTTGAAAGCAAACAAACCAGAGATCATCGTGGAAAACGCCAGAAAATTCCTTGCGATCGTAAAACACACACGCACACACTTGGCATCGTCACACGTTGCTGCCAAAAGCACGCCCTAACTCAAATTGGTAACGATTGTATAGAAGTTCCCTTACTGCGGCTGTCTTTCGCGCTCCGGCTGAAGCTCAAAAAAAATCTCGTGTCGTTCGCGTTTCGATGCAGCAGCAGTGCCGAAAGCCTGATGCGCTGCCCCCAAAAGTGGCGCGTCCTCATTGAGAACCACCGAGATCGGAATCTTGGACAGCACCGAACTCAGCCTCCCCTTGTCCGCGAACGCCTGGCAGAAACTGCTGTGCTCCAACTTCGAGAGTATTTTCAGAACGATCCCGCCCGCAAAATACACGCCGCCATACGCCAGAACGCGCAGCGCCAAATTCCCAGCCTCGGCTCCAAACGCGTCGATCCACCAATCCAGCACTTCGACGCACACCGGACACGTGCCCGCCAGCGCGTTCTGTGTGATCTCGCTCGCCGAAGCGCTTTCCACTTCGCTAAACGTTGGATGCACCACGGAAGGATTGAGAAACTCATGCAGCTTCCGGAAGCCACGCCCGGAAAATATCTCTTCGCACGAAACCCGTTCCATGCGCTTTTTCAGAAATTGCAGCAACTGAATCTCGCGCTCCGTGCGCGGAGCAAAATCCGCCGAACCGCCTTCCGAAGGGGACGCGCGATGTTGGGAGCCGTCCCCAATAATCATGGCCTCGCCAAGCCCTGTCCCCGCCGCAATTAAGGCCTGATTGCCGTTAAATTGCGGAGCACCCGCATTCAAAACCAGAAAATCCTGCGGCGTCAAATGAACCAGGCCATACGCTGTGGCTACAAGATCATTAATTAAAGTCAGTTGTTCGAGTTCGAGATTCAGTCTGCGGGCCAGCGAGGAATCCGTCAGCACCCATGGAATATTGTTCGACACCAGGCGGCCGTCAACCACCGCCCCAGCAACTCCGAAGCCCGCCGCGTCAATCTTTCCTTCGGGCGTCTCACCAGTCTCGCCAGCGCATTCACTAAAAAACCTTCCGATCAAGCTTTCAAGGCTTCCAAATTCAGACGTGGCGTAACGGCGCTTGAAAACAAGCTGTAAGGAAGAAGCGTGCTCTTCAAACACGGCCAGATTGCATTTGGTGCCGCCAATGTCTCCAGCGAGAATCACTTCGTCCCTCGCGCAGCCACCAAATCCTTAGAATACCGGCTGGGTGGCCGTCAAGTACAACTCAATTTTTACTTCACTCATTGGGAACTAGCCTAACACTGCCCCGTGTTTCCGCACTACTCGAAATTTTGCTTTATCGGAATCGCCGTATCACTAGATTGTGCCGGTCCGACCGGTAGAAACCCAGAACGTACAGGACGGCCTTTCCATTCGTGGAAAAAATCACCTGCCGGATGCGCAGCAACGGCTCTCGCCTCGGCACATCCAGAAGATCCGCCGTCCGTGGATCGGCTGCCGTCGCGTCCACCTCTTCGTCCGAATATCCGATTTCCACTTTGTAGTCGCGTTCCAAAATCCCAAAAAGCGATTCCCGCTGCAGCGGCGCCGAAAGTAATCCAGGGTATTGCGCTGCCGAAAGGTAACAAGTCTCCAGAGCAAACGGCTCCCCCGCCGCATGTCTCAAGCGTTCCAGCTTGATCACTCCGCTTTTCGGCGAAAGAGAAAGCCGGGCATTCGCCTCTTGCTCATCGTCAATAATCTTAGCGAAAAGCACTTTGGACACCGCCGTCATGCTGCGGCTGGCCATCTGTTCCGTGTAACTCATCAGCTTATTGAAATGAATCTTCGGCGCCGAGACAAATGTGCCGATCCCTCGCCGCCGTTCCACCACGCCTTCGCGCTCCAGCGAAGCCAGCGCGTGCCGCGCCGTCATCAGGCTCACCGAATGAATCTTTGCCAGGTCGCGCTCCGAAGGGACAGCATCCCCGGTGCGCAAGTCCCCGGCCTCGATTCGCTTCCGGAGGCTGCCCTGAATTCTTTGGTACGCCGGCAACCCGTTACTTCGACTTTGACTTTTAGCAGGCATTCCCGCTCCCGAAATTTAGAATCAGCCTACAACGAATCGCCGCTCTCTCGCAGCCTCGAGATTGTGAAAAAAGACGGAAACTCTGCTCAACCTGTTTCTTTCGTTGGATTTCCGTATCCCTACCCTCGGACCCTCTGCCCACTTCTACCAACAGCGCCGGACGCCGAGCGTCTGCCGAGGTCAGCTCCGCAAGGCGCCTGCCTCGCCGCTCCCGACCGCTCTGCAGTGATATAGAGCGCAGGCCTGCGCTGCTATACATCACCTGTCCCCGGTGCTATACGTCTCCACATCCACATTCCTTATAAATCATTACTTTTCGCTTGACAAGCTTAAAATCGTGCTATATAGCTATCCACCATTCGGCCATATAGCGGTGCTGGGGTGCTCGTTGCTTTGCAAAAGATCTCGACAGTTGAGGAGAGGCGGAATGGCCGTCGGGGACCTCGCCTCGGAGGAATTAACATGAAAAAACTGCAGTCTGTGGGGCTGATTGCTTTGTGTTTTGCGCTGCTTGCACTTCTGTGCGGAGTTCACGCGGCGTCGGCTCAGGATGTAACGGCTACCATTACGGGAACCATTACCGATCCAAGCGGCGCGCCCATCGTCGGCGCCACCGTGGCCGCCCACGATTCCGATCGTGGTACGAACTGGTCATCCGTCACCAATCAAGATGGCATCTACAACATCATTCGCATACCCGTTGGAAGCTACGATCTCAAAGTGGAAGCGAAAGGCTTCGAGACGGCTGTGCATGCGGCTTTCACTCTGGTACTCAATCAGACCGCGCGCATTGATGTGGTAATGAAGGTTGGATCTGTCACGGCCACCGTGGAAGTCACTGGAGAGACCCCGTTACTGCAGACAGAGAGCACCGCGGTCAGCAGCGTCGTCGACGCCCACACCATCACGAATTTGCCGCTCGCCGCCCGCAACTACGTTCAATTGTCCCTGCTTTCTCCTGGCGCCACAACCGTCAACCCCGAGAGCCTCTCTCAGCCCCAGCTAATGACCAATTCGGGCCGGCCCGACATTAACGGCAACCGAGAGCAGGCGGTTGGATTCCTTCTCGACGGTATCGTCAACCAAGAAGCAAAGAACAACGAGGTCGCCTACACGCCCAACGTGGATGCGATTGAAGAATTCAACATCGTCACGCAGAATCCCGGCGCCGATTTTGGGAACTATGCCGGAGGCGTGATAAGCGCAAGTATCAAAGCCGGAACGAATTCCTTCCACGGCGATGTCTTCGAATTTCTCCGCAACGACTTCATGAATTCCAACTCGAAAACGTCCTCCTGGGCTACTGGTGAAGTTCAGCCCAAGCCTACACTTCGCTATAACATGTTCGGGGGCACGGTCGGCGGTCCAATCATCAAGGACAAGCTCTTCTTTTTCGGCGACTACCAGGGCATGCGCATACCATCGAGCTCTCCCCAAAACGCTCAACTCTTTACGCAGAGTGAGCGCGCCGGAAACTTTGGACAACTCTGCACCCAATTGCCCGCCGAGGCAGGCGGTCCAAGTACATTTAGCGCCTCCGGCATTTGCAGCAATCCTGCCGGGCAACTTGTCGATCCCAACAATCACAACGCCCCGATTCCATTCAACTTGATGTCCAACTCGACTCTCACCGAGAGTCCTTTTGCGAGCGCTCTCTTTGCCGATACGAAGTACTACCCATTGCCGACCTCCGACATCGCTTACGGAGATAATTATTCCTTCAAGGCCGGAAACAACTTCAACAGCGATCAAGGTGACCTGAGGATCGATTACAAGCCTGAGGACAAGGACAGCGTCTTCGGCCGCTATTCCAAATTCGATACGAGCCAAGGGGTCTTCACCGGCCTTCCCTTCGCCAATGCTGGCGCTGCGGAAGGCACCGACGAGCCCGGCTGGAGCACCTCCGTCAACTGGACCCACTCGCTAACTCCCGCGATTCTGAACGAGGCTCGCGTCGGCGTTAACGTCTTCCGTTTCAATCAGGATCAGACGCCCACGACCGGACTTGGCAATGTCAGCCAACAACTCGGAATCGCCGGAGCGAATGCCCAGGCACCCGGTTTGCTTCAAGTCAGCATTCCTACGGGACTAGGTGGAAATGCGAATCTCGGACTCATCAACCTCTGGCAGATCTTCCGCGACACGGAGATTCAGCTCGAAGACAACGTAATTATTTCGCACGGTCGCCACACCCTTAAGACCGGTTTCCAATTCATCCGCGAACGCAACAACTACGTTTATCCCGGCAATGAGGGAGTCTTGGGCAATATCGCCATCAACTCCTTAACCGGCATAAACGCCGGCAATATCGTTCTGCCTGGCGCAACCGGAGCTTGCGGCGGTGGCTGTGAATCCGGAGTTGCTGACTTCTGGGCCGGAATTACCGCTTCTGGCGGAGAACGCGACAGCGGTTCCGCCACTCTCGAACAACTGCGCGGAAGTATTTTTGGCGGCTACTTTCAAGACGATTGGAAGCTCAAGCCGACCCTGACTCTCAACCTGGGCATTCGTTTTGAAGATCACACGCCCCAATACGAGGTAAACAACCGCGTGGTCAACTTCGGCCTCGAATCGGGTGCCATCGAAACCGTGGTTCCCGGCTCGACCGGCTATAGCGATCGCGCGCTCTATAACAATTACACCGGCCTCGGCGATTGGAATCCTCGCTTGGGCGTTGCCTGGTCCCCGCATTTCCTCAACGGCAAAACCGTATTCCGTGCGGCCTATGGCAGTTCCTCTTATCTGGAAGGAGGCGGAAGCAACGAAGAGCTCTCGCTCAATCTTCCTTACGGAAACTTTGAATCCACATATCCCAACGGAATCGGATCACTCGGACAAGCTTGGCAAAGTGCTCCGCCGTGTCCCTCGCCGCAAGAAAGCTGTTATGCGGACAGCAGAATCCGTATCTTCGACCAGAACTTCCGCCCTGCTCTGATCCAGCAGTGGAATATCACGATCGAGCAGCAGTTCAGTAACAACCTCACCTTCCAAATCGGCTATGTCGGCCAGAAGGGTTCGCACTTGCTGAATTTCGAGGACGTCGCACAGCGCGAAGGCTTGAACGCTGCGGGAACGCTCGCGCTTCCCGGCCAGCCCATCGTCGCAGAGGCTGCAGGACCTTTCCTCGGTGGACTTGGTGGCCCTTGCACGTTTAATCCTAACGGCTCTGTTTTTGGAACCCCGACCACCGGCACAGGCGGTACTGTTACCTACGCCGGAACCTGGAATTGCGGAACTCCAGGCTCTCTCTATAACGCCGACTCCGGCGGCAACGGCTTCAGTTCCTTCGGCGCTCTGGCCGGTGCGAACATGTCCAACTCCAACCAGCGCTACGACGCACTCCAAGCCGTTTTGAAGGAACGCGGCTACCATGGCCTTGATGGTCAGCTCGCCTATACCTATTCCAAGTGCCTCAGCAACTCGCCGGGCTACTTCGGCACAGGTTGGGGCAGCACCGCGGCGCAAAGCTCCGGTGGTCAGCCGGGCTGGGAGAACATCTACGCCCCGAACAATGACTGGGGGCCGTGCTACTACGACGACACCCATGTTTTCACCGGCTATTTCGCGTACCAGTTGCCTTTCGGCCACGGCAAGCAGTTCGGGAGCGACGCCAACAAGGTTGTCAACGCCATTATCGGCAACTGGCAAATCAGCGGCATTCTGACGCTGCACAGCGGATTTGCTCTCACTCTCAATGACTTCGGCGGCTGGAGCGCCTACGGCGACCACTCCGGCACCAACTCTGTCGAACCTTACACCCTCTCCGCTCTGCCGAATTGCAACGGCCCCATCGGCATCGAAGACAAGTTCGTACCCTTCAGTGGCGGCGTACCCGCGCACATACAGTGGTTTGCTACCAACAACATTTCGGCGGTCCCCAACGCAAATGTGCTAACGACCTATACGAATGGCGGCACCGTGGCAAATCCGGTCCCGGGCGCAGTCATAGGCAACGTCGCCACCGGCGGCGGCTCCTTCGGAACTTGCTCTGTCGGCAACGTCCGCGGACCTTGGACGAAGATCCTCGACGCCAGCGCGCAAAAAGAGTTCAGCATCGGCGAACGCAGAACTCTCCAGCTTCGTCTGGACGCCTTCAACGCCTTCAACACTCCCATTTGGACCTTCAGCGGCGGACCTGCTGGCGGCTCGTTTGATTCGAGCAGCGCATCGCTCGGACAAATCACTGGCTCTCAGGGCGCACGGCAGCTTCAAATCGCTCTGAAGTTCCTGTTCTAAGTTTCCACCTCAACACCCCAGGGAATGGCAGGCGCTTCGGCGCCTGCCGTTCTTTTTCTGGGCTGCTCTCTCGGGCAAGACTTGGATGTACAATCGAACCATGAATTGTTTCTTTTCACTCTTCACGGGCCTCGCGGTTTCGCTTCTTGTCTTTTCTGCCGCCAATGCGCAAGCTCCGTCCAAAGCGGCACCTGCCGCGGCGCCGCTGCCGCAGCAGAGTCCTCAGCGTGCCATTGCTCTTGCGGAATCCGGCCATTGCGCCGAAGCGCTCCCCCTTCTGAAAAAATCCATCCATCAAGTCACCGATCGCGATATTAAAAAGCGCATCGGCCTGCTCGGCTTGAACTGCGCCATGACCCACAACGCCCCCTACGATTCGCTCGATTTCCTAGCCATCCTCAATCGCGAGTTCCCTCGCGATCCCGATGTTCTTTACACCGCCGCCCACGCCTTCTCCGATCTTTCTCTCCGTGCCTCTCAGGACCTCGTTCGCGAAGCGCCCTTTTCCTACCAGGTTCACGAGCTAAACGCCGAAGCTCTCGAAACCCAGGGTAGATGGAAAGAAGCCGCCGCGGAATATCAGAAAATCATCGATATTGATCCCACGCTCCGCGGCATTCATGGCCGCCTCGGCCGCGCTCTTCTCTCCGCGCCGCAACCCACTCCCGAAGCCGTCGCGCAAGCCAAAAAAGATTTTGAAGACGAACTGGAAATTGATCCAAACAACGCCACCGCCGAATACGTTCTTGGCGAGCTCGCAAAAGGCGATGGCGATTTGTCTACCGCCGTCACTCACTACACCCGTGCCACAAAGATCGACGCCGGTTTTACGGAAGCATATCTCGGTCTCGGCTCCGCTCTTGTCGAGCGCCAGCAGTTCGCCGAAGCCATTCCTCCACTCGAAACCTACGAAAAACTAGCGCCAGACAGCCCCACCGGCCACTATCAATTAGCGCTCGCCTACAACGGCGTCGGTCGCAAAGACGACGCCAATCGCGAAGCTGCTCTGCAGCGCGACACAGCCAAGTCCCTCGAACAGCTCAAACGCCGCGTCGCCGAAGGCCTCGAGCACCAAAAGCCTCCGCAGTGAAATCCGCGCTCCTCATCTTTCCCTCCGCAGTCGCGCTCTGCCTCGTATTATCGGCGCTTTTCTTTCTCGCCTCCTCGTTCTCTATCTCCGCGCAATCTTCGCAATCCAGCAGTATCTCCCTTGCCACGGAAATGCGTGTTCGCGGCCCCGGCTGGTGGCCCACAAAAGGCCAGCCCGCCCGCGCCGAATATACCGGGCCCGACGCCTGCTCCGAGTGCCACGAACTCAAATCCGAAACCGCCCAGTCCACGCCCATGCTTCATGCCGCCGTCCGCGCTTCGGACTCGAGGAGCCTTCGCGAACACGCCAACTTGCCCTTTCAAACCGGCCCCTACACCTATCAACTCCTCACCACGCCTGAAAAAAGTACGCTCACCGTCGGCAACGCAACTTCTTCTCTTTCCGTCGATCTACTCTGGGCGCTAGGCTCCGGGCACATGGGCCAGACTTTCATCTACCAGCAAAGCGCCAAATTTTACGAAAGCCATGTCAGCTTCTACACTGCCTCTCAGGCTCTCGATATCACTCCCGGCCAATCCCATTCCATCCCCGCCACACTCGAAGACGCCGCCGGCCGCGCCATTCCTCCGAACGAAGCCCGCTTCTGCTTCGGCTGTCACACCACTGCCTCCACTGCAAGAAATCAATTCGATCCCAGCGCCGCGTTTCTCGGCGTCACCTGCGAAGCCTGCCACGGCCCCGGCGCCCAACACATCGCCGCAGCCCGCGCCAAAACAGAAAAGCGCGGCGATGGGTCAATCTTCAATCCCGCCCAACTCGCGCGCGTCGATTCCGTGGATTTTTGCGGCGCCTGCCATCGCACTTGGCAGGACGTAGTCTCCGGTCAAATGGTAGGAGCCGGCACGTTCAACGTCCGCTTCGCCCCCTATCGCCTTGAAAACAGCAAGTGCTGGGCGGGTGGCGACGCTCGCATCACCTGCATGTCCTGCCATGATCCTCACAAACCTCTCTCTCACGACGTCGCTTCCTACGATCAAAACTGTCTTGCGTGCCACGCTTCTAGCCCCACCGAGAAAAAATCCGAAACCCATCCCGGTGCTGCCTGCCCCGTAGCCACAAAAAATTGCGTCACCTGCCACATGCCCAAAGTCGAGCCGCCCAATCTCCACTCCACTTTCACCGACCACTGGATCCGCATCGCGCATCCAAGCTCCGCGTACCCCGAATAACCCATGCGCAACGATCTACATCTCCGCCGCGATTTTCTCCGCTATTTGGCAAGCGCCGCCGCAGCCGCCAGCGTCCCGCCGTTCCTCGGAGCACCTTCTCGGCTCAGCGCTGACAATCCGCTGCAAACTTTCCCCTTCTCCGAAATTCCCGCCTCCGCATCCGGCATAACGTTCGTCCACACCAGCGGCAAATCACCTCAAAAATTTCTCCCCGAATCCACCGGCCCCGGCTGCGCCTTCCTCGACTACGACAACGACGGCTGGATGGACATCTATCTCGTAAACAGCGGCCCCTGCGATTTCTGGACTCCGCCCACCCCGCTCCGCAACGCTCTCTACCGCAACAATCGCGACGGCACCTTTACCGACGTTACCGAAAAAGCCGGCGTCCCCGGCGGCGGCTATGGCATGGGCGTCGCCGTTGGCGACTACAACGCCGACGGCTTCCCCGATCTTTACGTCACGCAATACGGCCGCAGCATCCTCTATCGCAACAACGGCGATGGCACCTTCACCGACGTCACCGAAAAAGCCGGCGTAGCCGCTCCCGGCTGGGCCTCCAGCGCCGTTTGGTTCGACTACGACAACGACGGCCGCCTCGATCTCTTCGTCTGCCGCTTCGTCGATTTCACCAAACTCACTCACCACGTCTGCAACGCCCCCAATATCCCAGCCCTCGCCGGCATCAACGAATACTGCTATCCGCGCATCTTCAATCCCATGCCCAGCTGGCTGTTCCACAACAACGGCGACGGCACTTTCACCGACGTCAGCCAGAAAATGGGAATCGCCGAGAATCCCGGCAAATCCTGGGGCGTCGTGGCCACGGACATTAACAACGATGGCTTCCTCGATCTCTTCGTCGCCAACGACACTACCGCCAATTTCCTCTTCGCCAATCGCAAAGGAAGAAAATTCGAAGAAATCGGCTTCACCGCTGGCGTCGCCTACGGCCCCGGTGGAAAGGCTCGCTCAGGAATGGGCGTCGATTCAGCGGATTTCAATCAGGACGGATGGCTGGATCTCTTCGTCACAAATTTGGACCACGAGTTCTACGGCCTCTACCAAAACAAGCACGACGAATCCTTCGAAGACAAAGCCGGCCCCACCGGCGTCGCCCGTGCCACGCAAATGATGAGCGGCTGGGGCGCCAAATTTTTCGACTTCGACAACGACGGCCTCCTCGATCTCTTCGTAGCCAACGGCCATCCCGACGACGTCATCGACAAAATCAATCCCGGCGTAACCTACAGCGAACCTCTCCTGCTTTTCCAAAACAGCCCCGCAGGCCTAAAAAATATCAGCCAAGAGAGCGGCCCCGTTTTCACTCGCCCACTCAATGCCCGCGGCCTCGCCCTCGGCGATTTCGATAACGACGGCGCGGTCGACGTTCTGATCGGCGTAAACGACGGCGCGCCAGTCTTACTCCGCAATAACGCTGGAACAAAAAATCATTGGCTAGGCCTAAATCTGATCGGCAAAAAATCCAACCCCGACGCCATCGGCGCCCGCATCTCCTATCAAGCCGGCGATCTAAAGCAAACCCGTTTCAAGGTTGGCGGCGGCAGCTATCTCTCCTCCCACGACCCGCGCATCGTTCTGGGCCTAGCCAAACACGAAAAACTCGACTGGCTCGAAATCAAATGGCCCCAACCCAGCGGCCAAGTTCAACGCTTCACCGATCTCCCCATCGACCGCTACATCACCATCACCGAAAGCGACCCCGCTGGCGCTAACAACGTCAAGCATTAGCACCGTTTTCCCTGCACAAAATGCGAATCTGCCTCGAGAAGTAGTATTCTCATCTCGTTACGCTATATTTTATGAGTTCCTCACCCAAATCGACTGCGGAGTCTCTACTTCGGGGGATGGCCTCGGTATTGTTTGCGATAGCGTCGCTTGCATTTTGGATAGGGGGACAGGCCTTCCACGAATTTGCCAAGACAGAGCGAATCCTCGCTGAGATCGAAGGCATCGGTCTTGCGGTATTGTTTGCGGCCCTTGGTGCTATAGCGAATCATTTCGCGGAAACCAAAGAAGATGGAACCCCCACATCCGGAGTGAGTCTCTTCTAAAATAGTCTCACCTCGCCCTAATTGTCCGGTACGGAAAACCTAGATCTCCGCGGGTCGTAAGGCGACAAGCGGGCATATGATTGCGTTCATCGGGCGCCTCATCACCTGCGAATTCCACCGGCGTCACAGAACCTTTTTTGATGGCCTCTCACTGAGGCCAAGCGTCATCGACAAATCAGTCATCCCTTGCAATTTTTCGCGCGAAGCCCCTCCAGCCGACTGCACCGACTTCCCACGCTTCGCAGCCAATAACGTACCGCGCCAAATCCCGAGGTTCTGCCTCCGCTGGCGCTGAGCAAGGTGGACGTTTGCATCCCATTTTGCTCAAATCCTTTCCTGTTGCTTTCCCAAAGGAACTGTGGCATCCTTCCTGTTGGAAACCAAAACGTCGCTTACATGAAACAAAAAACAGACGTTCTGCAAGGCACCCTGGCCCTGATGGTTCTCAAGACTCTCGATGTCCTTGGACCGCTCCACGGCTACGGCATCGCTCGCCGCATCGAGCAAATCAGCGGCGATCTCCTCGCCGTGAATCAAGGCACTCTCTATCCCGTCCTTCTGAAACTCGAGCAAGAAGGCGCCATCGACTCCGAATGGGGCGCTTCGGAAAATAATCGCCGCGCCCGCTTCTATCAATTGACCAAGGACGGGCGAAAGCAGTTGCAGGCCGAAACCCAGGATTGGCAACAAACGGCAGCGATCATTGGGCGGTTCTTCGAGGTGAAACCGGAGGATTTGTCATGAAATCCCTGAAGCGATTTTTCACTCGGCTATTCAACTCGGCGGCTAGGCGCGCCCAGGAAGAACGCTTGCGAGAAGAGATTGCGGAACACATCGCTCTGCAAACCGCCGAAAATCTTCGCGCCGGTTTGTCACCGATCGAGGCCCGCCGCCAAGCCATGCTGAAGTTTGGCGGCGTCGAGGGTATGAAACAAGACTACCGCGCCGAGCGCGGTCTTCCGTGGATCGAAAATTTGTTGCTGGATTTGCGTTTTGCTCTCCGCATGTTGTGCAAATCCCCCGGCTTTACCGCCGTCGCCGTTGTGACCCTGGCCGTCACCATTGGCGCAAACTCCGTTGTCTTCGGCGTATTGAATGCCCTTATCCTGCGCCCATTGAATGTTCCTAATGCACACAGCCTCTACGCCATCGAACGCGGCCCCGATATGGCCGTGAATCACTCCTATCCCGACTATCGCGATCTGCGAGATCGTAACCGCAGCTTTGAAAATCTCGCGGCGTATAACGTTACCGGGGTCGGGCTCGATACTGGCCACAACCCGTCCTCCGCCTGGATTCTCGAAACCACCGGGAATTATTTCGACGCGCTCGGCATTGAGCCATATCTCGGCCGCTTCTTTCACGCTTCTGATGAGCACGGCCCCAACAGCGCCCCGTATATCGTCCTCACCTACGCATATTGGCACGCCCATTTTCAGGATGATCGCGGCGTAGTGGGGCGCGTGGTTCAGCTCAACAAACATCCTTTTACTATCCTCGGAGTAGCCCCACCTGAGTTCCGCGGGACGTTGCTGATCGTCTTTCCCGATTTCTGGGTGCCGCTCGTGAACCAGGAACAGGTCGAGGGCGAGGATGTCCTGGAGGCGCGCGGGAACCGCGGCCTTCTGATGGTGCTCGGCCATCTCAAGGCCGGTGTCACTCCCGCCCAGGCCGTCGCCGATCTCAACTCCGTTGGCTCCTATCTCGAAAAGACCTATCCGAAAGACGATGGCCACATGACCTTTACTTTGGCGCGTCCTGGTCTTGCCGGCGACTGGCTTGGCACTCCCATGCGTGCCTTCCTCACTGGATTGATGTTACTGGCGGGATTAATTCTGCTGGCCGCCTGCGCTAACCTGGGCAGCCTGTTTGCCGCGCGTGCCGCCGACCGTTCCCGGGAAGTTGCCGTACGCCTTGCACTCGGCTCCGGCCCAATGCGCATTCTTCGCCAACTCTTCACCGAAGCCGTCCTCGTTTCTCTTATAGGAGGCGCCGTCGGTCTATGGGGCAGCGTTCAGTTGTTGCACGGGCTGAGCGTATGGCAGCCGCTACCCACCGCTCCTCTGCAAGTCCCTGTAACTCCGGACGCAAACGTCTATGCAGTAGCTTTGCTCTTGAGCTTAGCGAGTGGATTCCTTTTCGGCGCGGTCCCCGTAAGGCAGGTGCTTCACACGGACCCCTATCAGGTCATCAAGTCCGGATCAACCAGCAAGATGGGCCGTCGCATCTCCATCCGAGATCTTTTGCTCGTCGTGCAAATTGCTATCTGCGCCGTGCTGGTCACTTCTTCGCTCGTCGCCGTGCGCGGTCTCGTGCGCTCGCTTCATAGCACGTTCGGCTTCGAGCCGCGCAATGCCATGCTGGTAGAGACAGCTCTGAGCATGGCCGGTTACAGCGCCGACACTGTGCCCGCCATGCAAAAACGCATGATCGAGGCGCTGGAAGCCATTCCCGGCGTAAAGTCCGTAGGCTTGGTCGATCGCCTCCCGCTCTATTACGGCGCGAACAGCACGCACGTCTTCACCGACAAGACAGCCGATCTCCTGCCAGCGAATGCCGCTGCCCAACCCGTTATCTACAACATCTCTCCCGAATATTTCGATGCGGCCCAGACAACCTTGTTGGGGGGCAGGACCTTCACTTGGCATGACGACAGAAACGCGCCACCCGTAGCCGTAGTCAACCGCGAATTTGCCGGCAAAATCTTTGGCTCTGCAACCAACGCGATCGGCGGTTATTTCAAGCGCCACGACGGAACCCGCATCCAAGTAGTAGGCATTGTCGAAGACGGCAAATATGGCAGCCTCGCCGAAGACTCGCAGCCGGCGATGTTTCTTCCCATCCTACAATCGCCTTCGAATCAGATGTGCCTGGTAGTGCGTTCCAGCGGCGATTCCCAGCAACTTGCGAAAGCCATCAAAAGCACTGTACAGGACCTCGACGCTGGGCTGCCCTTCAACCTCGTTTCGTGGAACAAGGAACTCGAGAGCGCCCTCTTTCCTTCGCGTATGGCCACGTTATCTCTAGGTGTTCTTGGCGCGATGGGTGCTCTTCTCTCCATGACCGGCATTTTCGGAATGGCCGCCTATTCCGTTAGCAAGCGCAAGAGGGAGCTGGGCATTCGCATGGCCCTCGGCGCCCAGCCCAAAGAGGTTTTGCGAGCCGCCTTGGGCCGCGCAGTCAAACTGCTGACGTTTGGCTCAGCTGCAGGATTACTTCTGGGGATTCTAGCGAGCCGGGTGCTCGCTTCCATCGTGTATCAGGCCACTCCCCGCGATCCGCTGGTATTAGCCGGTGTTGTTCTAGCTATGTCGCTGCTGGGTCTGCTCGCTACGTGGATTCCGGCGCAACGCGCCCTCTCGATCGATCCAATGATCCTGCTCCGCGAGGAATAAATAGTATTTAAGTCTTTTGCTGTTCGATCTCTGGTTGCGGCCAAGCTAGCAGCGACAAATCAATCACCCCTTGCAACTCCTCGCGCGAAGCCCCTCCCGCTGACTGCACCGACATGCCATGCATCACCGCCACAACGTACCTCGCTAAATCCCCAGGAACAGCCCCAACTGGCAAATCCCCCTCAACCTTCGCGCGTTCGAATCTCTCCCGCAGTGCCGCTTCTCCCGTCGCCCGCCGCGCAATCAGCTCTTTCCGTATCGGATCCGCCTCGTCCCCGCAAGCCAGCGCTCCCTGCACCATCAAGCATCCCTTAGGATTCTCTGGACTCGAAAGCATATCCGCCGCCCCCAGTAGCAACCGCTCCGTCACTGCCCGCGCCGTCGGCTCCTTCAGCGCTTCGGCCGTATAGCCCGTCATCTGCGCGTTATACCGGTCCAGCGCCTTCCGAAACAAAGCCTCCTTATTCCCAAACGTCGCATAGATGCTCGGCCTGTTTATCCCCATCGCTGCGGTCAAATCCGATAACGCCGTCCCTTCGTACCCCTTCTTCCAAAACACGCGGAGCGCGGCCTCGAGCGCTTCATCCGGGTCAAACGCCCTCGGCCGCCCCAGACGCGTTCCGCTCCGCCTAGCCGGTAACCGGCGGGAAACGCGCGGGTTACGCCGCGTTCTCTTTTTTGTATCCTTTTTCATAATTCAGCATCTTATCACACTGTTTCGTATCGAGCGGTAAGAAACTCATTGACACTGCCGCCGGAACAAGATATTTGCGTACCCAACGGTACATAAATAGAAAGCACAGGAGATCAAGCAAATGCCCAAACTAAAAGATCAAGTAGCCGTCGTAACCGGCGCCTCCAAAGGCATCGGCGCTGGCATCGCCAAGGCCCTCGCCGCCGAGGGCGCTTCCGTAGTCGTAAACTATTCCTCCAGCAAGTCGGGAGCGGACAAAGTCGTCGCCGAAATCACCAGCAAGGGCGGCAAAGCCATCGCCGTACAGGGCGACGTCTCCAAGCAAGCCGACGTCACCCGCCTCTTCGCTGAAACGAAAAAAACCTATGGCCACGTCGACATCCTCGTCAACAACGCCGGCGTCTACGCCTTTAGCCCGCTCGAGAGCGTCACCGAAGAATCCTTCCACACACATTTCAATCTCAACGTCCTCGGCCTGCTACTCGCTACCAAGGAAGCGCTCAAGCTCTTCACGGATAAGGGCGGCAGCGTCATCAATGTCGGCTCCGCGATCAGCAGGCTGACTCCTCCCAACACCTCCGTCTACACCGGAACCAAGGGCGCCGTCGACGTCATCACCCGCTCGCTTGCCAAGGAACTCGGCCCGCGCAAGATCCGCGTCAATTCCATCAACCCCGGGATGATCGAGACCGAAGGCGTCCACACCGCAGGCTTCGCTGAAGGTGATTTCCGCAAATTTGTTGAGTCGCAAGCCCCGCTGGGCCGCATCGGCCAAACCGACGACATCTCCCCCACTGCCGTCTATCTCGCTTCTTCCGACTCCAAATACATGACCGGCGAAATTCTCCCCGTCTCCGGCGGTCTCTAATCCGTATGCATTTGCGCGGCGCCAAACCCCGTCCGCGCATGGCCCAAGGCTTGTAGGGGAGCAGCGTGTTGCTCCCCTATTCACCAACATGTAAAAAACCGCTAGAATTCGCCCACGTGAAGGAGCACTCAAAATGAGCAAGCACGAAGGAAAAATAGCAGTCATCACCGGCGGCAACAGCGGCATCGGCCTGGCCACCGCGCAGCGCCTCGTCAACGAAGGCGCCTACGTCTTCATCACCGGCCGCCGTCAACCCGAACTAGACGCCGCCGTAAAACTAATCGGCAAAAACGTCACCGCTGTTCAAGGCGATGTCTCGAATCTCGCCGACCTCGATCGTCTCTATGCCACCGTCAAGCAGCAAAAAGGCCGCATCGACATTCTCTTTGCCAATGCTGGCCTCGGTGAATTCGCGCTACTCGGCTCCATCTCCGAAGCCCACTACGACAAGACTTTCAACATTAACGTGAAAGGCGTCCTCTTCACCGTCCAAAAGGCTCTTCCCCTTCTCGTTGACGGCGGCGCCATCGTTCTCAACGCCTCGATTGTCTCCTCGAAGGGCATGCCGGCCTTCAGCGTCTATAGCGCCACCAAGGCCGCCTTGCGCTCCTTCGCGCGCACTTGGACAGTCGATCTCAAAGACCGGAAAATCCGCGTCAATGCCGTAAGTCCCGGCCCGATTGAAACTCCCGGTGTCGATGGCTTGGCAAAGAACCCGGGCGACCTTGCCCAGATCAAAGCCAATCTCGCCAACGCCGTCCCCATGGGCCGTATGGGCACCTCCGACGAAATCGCCAAAGCCGTCTCGTTCCTCGCCTCCGACGACGCCAGTTTCATAACCGGCATCGAGCTCTTCGTCGATGGCGGCATGGCCCAGATCTAATCGCCCGCTCGCGCTGGCCGCGCCTCTCCCAGTTAAAGGAGAATCAGATGCAGCCGACGAGGGCGAAAAAGTTCGCCACCCCACTCTCGCGCCATCGCCATTTCAGGAACCCGGCCCTTCATGTCTCCGCTTTGCGCCATCCGCGCTCAGCCGAAAGAAATTCTATGTACCTTCGACATCAATACATGTGCAACAAATGTTACTAGCCCGGAACCCACCAAAAAATTCGATACTTTCTATCGAAAAGCGCCCTCTTGACAGCGGCACACTATGCGGCTAGCCTCTCTCCATTCGGACAGCAACATATGTTGCGAAAGCCGCCGAGTGGTCGCTCGCGGCGTCAGTCGGGGAACATGTTCTTGGGCACGAATCGAGTGGAGGACTGCCACATGGCCGCAATCGAACAACTCATCTCTTCTGTCGAAATCCAGGGGAAGCGCGCTTCTCGCCGCTGCAAGCTCTTCCTCTGTGCAACGCTTGTTGCACTTTTGGTAGGTGCGATGCCCGCGACATCCGCCGCGCAAACCGCCGGCACTGGCGCCCTTTCCGGCATTGTGACCGACGCCTCCGGATCCAGCATCTCCGGCGCGCAAGTGAAGGTCACCAGTGAAAGTTCCGGCGAAGTGCGAACGGCGTCCACCAACAACATCGGAGCCTTCAGTGTTCCCTTGCTTTTGCCAGGTGCCTACCGCGTCGACGTCACCAAGGACGGCTTCCGAACGGCGACAGTTCCGCACGCACAAATCATCGTCACGGAAACCAACGCGCTCAACATCCGCCTCGAAGTTGGCCAGGTCTCCGAGAAGGTTGTCGTCGAAGCGCAGGTCACCCAGCTCCAAACCGAATCGAGCACTCTCGGCCGCGTGACCACCGGCGAGCAGGTGCAGGCTCTGCCCCTCGCCATGCGCAATTTCACACAGATCATCGCTCTCAACCCGGGTGTCTCGGCGGAAATCGCTAACGCTGGTGAATTGGGACGGGGCGGCGGCGGAAACAACCAGGATCCCACCGTCTCCAGCGGAAACTGGGCCTCCGACAACAATTTCCAAATGAACGGCGTCGGTGTCAACGACATCCAGCAAAGCGGATACTTCAGCGCTGGCGTCGCCATCCCCAATCCCGACACCATCCAGGAGTTCAAAGTCCAAACCGGCCAGTACGATGCATCCTACGGCCGCAATGCCGGTGCCAACGTCGACGTCATCACCAAAGGTGGCACCAACGATTTCCATGGCGCCGCTTGGGAGTTCTTCCGCAATGACGATTTGAACGCGAATACATTCTTTCTTAACGCCGTTGGCGCTCCCCGGGCCGAACTGAAACAGAACCAATTCGGCGGCGACTTCGGTGGCCCGATAAAGAGGGATAAGTTGCAATTCTTTACCTCCTATCAAGGCACGCGCCAACGCAACGGCCTTGACGTCAACTGTTCATCCGTTATTAAGGAAGCGCCCCTGACCAACGACCGCTCAGCCGTCGCGCTTGGCGCTCTTTTTGCCGCCTACGGGCCCGGCACTGCTAATCCCACCGCTGTTACGGCTGTCGGTGGTGTTCAGGTAGCGGCGGACGGCTCCAACATTAATCCAGTCGCGCTCGCTCTTCTTAATACGAAGCTTCCCAACGGGAATTACTTGATTCCCACCCCGCAAACGATTAACACAAGCACCAGTGTTCCTTTCGACTCGCAAGGAACGGTTGCCTTCAGCCAAGCTTGTCCGTTCACCGAAGATCAGTTCATGACGAATGGTGACTGGGAAATTTCTCCCAGAAGCAAGCTGATGGCCCGCTTTTTCTTCGCGAATAGCGCTATCACCTACACCTTGCCCGAAACCAACCTTACCGCCGGTGGCTCACCCCCAGGCGCTCCTGTCAATCTCACCCAGGATTTCCGCAATTTCTCACTGACGCACACTTACATCTTCACGCCCACTCTTTTGAACGAAGCCGAAGTCGCTTATCACAGAATCTTTGCCACTTTCGCCCAGGCGATACCAGGTTTTACCTGGTCTGGCGTCGGTGCAACAGTTATCCCAGAGGACAACGACATTCCGGCCATCGCCATCGATGCTGCTGGCCCGACGGGATTGTCCCTCGGCGGAAATGGTCAAAACGTCCAAATTGCCGAAAATACCTTCACTTTCCAGGATTCCGTTTCATGGACAAAAGGCAAGCACACCTTCCGTTTTGGAGCGGGTGTTCAACGGGAACAAAACAACCAGGTCGGCTTTCACTATCTCTCGGGCGAACTGTTCCTGACTTGGGCGGATTTCATGCTCGGCCTCCCGGCAGGTCCTGTAGCCGGCGGTGGGAACGGCTCTCCCTTGGGCATCAGCAACCTTTACGGTTCTCTCGATCTGCTCGGCCTGTTTGACCGTGCCTATCGCGATTGGGAAGTCTGGAACTATGTTCAGGACGACTTCAAGGTGACTAAGCACCTCACTGTTAATCTTGGCCTGCGTTACGATCGCATCGGCGATTTTGGCGATGCACAAGGCCGAAATGCCGGCTTTGACCCCTCTCTCGCGGACACGAATCCTCCGGTGGGGGGCACTCTGGCTGGCACGACCCTGCCCAATAATTACGCTGGCACGGTACCTGCGGGTGTTATCAAGCTAGGGAACGACTTCGGTCTCAACGGAATCGGCCAGAATACCTGGAACCCTCGCATTGGCTTTGCCTACCAATTACCTTGGGACCGCGTGGTCATCCGCGGCGGCTACGGCGTTTATCATTCTCGTTCCACGGGCCAGCCCTTTCTCCAGTTGATCTCCGCTCCTCCTTACGGCCAAATCCGCGAATTCCTACCCAATGCCACTTTCTCCGAGCAGCAACCACTGCCTCTGAGTAACCCTACATTCCCGACTTTCGTTCCGTACTCACCCAGCACTACCAACTCCGTCACTTTTTTTGAGCCAAACTATCGCCCGCCGATGGTACAGGAGTACAGCTTGGGCACCCAGACACAGCTCACTCCCAGTCTGGTTCTAGAAATCGGTTATTCTGGCGCCCGTGGCCTTCATATCATCGACGAACGGTCCGTCAACCAGGCTGCCCTTGCCAGCCCCACCGATCCCATCAACGGCCAGACCACCAACACTTACGCTAACATCCAGCAACGCGTCCCCTACATCGGTTTTTCTAGTTCTCTCATGGAACAGATCGGTTCCGACGCAGCGTCCTGGTACAACGCACTCCTAGTCAGCCTCAACAAGCGTTTTAGTCACGGACTTCAATTTCAGGTCTCCTACACTTGGGCTAAGGATCTCTCCACGACATATGCCAGCACTACAGGGGCTAACGGTGGCTCGGCCGTTGGAAATCAGGACAACCTTGGCGTTGATTACGGGCCCGACAACTTCGTCCGTCCACAAAGAATCGTTGTCAACTACACCTATGAATTGCCCAAGCCCCATTGGAGCAATGCCTTTTCTCAGACGGCCCTGGGCGGTTGGTCGGTTCAGGGCGTCACAGTGTTTCAATCGGGCCACTACCTGACCGTTCTCGACACCAACCCGACAAACGCTTACGGCATTCCCTCAGACCGAGCTTCGCTCTCGGGAGCTTGCACTCCCGGCCAGTACGTAACGGCTGGCTCCATCACTTCCAAGCTGAGCGACTACATTAACAAGAATTGCTTCATGACTCCGGCTGTGATCGGCAGCGATGGAGTCGCGACCGGATTCGGTAACTCCGGCGTCGGAATTCTCCGCGGCCCTAGCGAACTGAACTTCGACTTCTCGCTGTTTAAACACTTCCCCCTGCACAAGATTAAGGACAGCGCTGACCTCGAGTTCCGTTCCGAGTTCTTCAACATCTTTAACCATCCGCTGTTTCAGGATCCCGACACAAATTTCAGCGATCCGTCCTTCGGCCAAATCACAAACACTTATGGCAACCCGCGCATCATTCAACTCGCTCTGAAACTGAGCTTCTAATCGGAGGCAACCTAGACATCGATAGGGATTTGGAAAGGCTAAATGCAAATGTTTGGACTCGGGCCGCCGCCCTCTGTGGCATGAGTTTCCGAACAGCCCAAAAACTGATACCTTGCCTCCTGCACGTTGAGGAACGCAAACTGCCTCAAGCGCAGCGTTAGAAAGCTAAGAGCAACACGCAGGCGCGAGGGCAGGATCAGGAGCGAGGGCGATGAAGCATACGGCAGCTGTAATCGGTGTGGGATTTGTGGGCAGGGCGCACGTGGATGCTCTGCGCAGGCTGGGAATTCCGATTCGCGGCATTCTCGGAAGCTCCAAAGAGCGCGGCGCCGAATCCAGCAAGGCTCTCGGCCTTGAGCACGCCTACGCCTCGCTCGACGAACTCGCGGCGGATCCCAAAGTCACCGCTGTTCACATTTGCACACCGAACTATGTCCATTTCGAACAGGCCGGCAAATTGCTCCGCGCCGGCAAGCACGTTCTCTGTGAAAAACCGCTCGCCATGGATTCCCGCGAGTCCGCCATGCTCGTGCAAATCGCCCGCGAAGCAAATCGCGTTGGTGGCGTCGCTTACAATCTTCGCTACTACCCGCTCTGCCAGGAAGCGCGCTCCCTGATCCAGAAAGGCGAGATCGGCACGCCGCACACCGCGCACGGCAGCTTCTTGCAGGACTGGCTTCTGCATCCCACGGATTGGAACTGGCGCCTCGAACAAAATCTAGGTGGCGAGCTCCGCGCCGTCTCCGATATCGGCACGCACGCCATGGATTTGTTGATGTTCTTGACCGGCAAAAAAATCACCGAGGTCTGCGCCGACCTCGCTACGGTTATTCCAGTTCGCCGCAAGCCGCGCGGACGCGTCGAAACCTTCAAGAAAGCCGACGCTTCCGCCTACGACGAAATGCCTATGACCACAGACGATTACGCCACCATGCTGCTTCATTTCCAGGATGGTTTGCGTGGTGTCGTCACTGTTTCGCAGGTCAGCGCCGGCCACAAGGCCAAACTGGGCTTCGGCATCGACGGTTCGAAAGCATCCTTGTGGTGGAACGCGGAAAACCCGAATGAAATGTGGATTGGCCGCCGCGATTCCGCGAATGGTTCAATGATCAAGGATCCTGCGCTGATGACCGCCGAAGCGCGACCCTATGCCGTCTATCCCGGCGGCCACACCGAAGGCTATCCCGACACGTTTATGCAGCTCTTCCGCGATTTCTACGAATACATTGCGGCCGGGGACTGGAAAGCGCCCCGAACATTTCCCACTTTTGAAACCGGCCACGACGAAATGTTGCTTTGCGACGCCGTTCTGAAAAGCTCGCAAACCAGAGCCTGGGAACCTGTCGAATGGGACTAAGGCAGCCCTGGTGTCTCATCAGCTGAGATTCCGCCGCGCGACGCGCCGTTACTTTTGCTGCGGTGGATAACGGTAACTCAAGCTCGGCGGCAGGCGGTCGGAACGCTGCCGCGTGTTGTATTCGAGCTGATAGCCGAGATGCTGCGCATCGTCCGGATATTCCTTGCCTGCGGGATACGGATAAGGCAGCAACGTGTGGCGCGGAAGTGGCTCGACGCTGAACGCGTACGCAGCGTAGAAATCCAGATCTTTCTCGAACCCGTTCGCGTAAAAGAAATAGTCGCGCACCCACCCGCCGGGAAGTACGGGCAAACTGCGGGGATCGAAGTCGAGCTTAATGCCTTCGCCCGAACCGAACACCACAAAGCGATCGTCAGCGGCGCTGAGTAAATCGAGCACATCACCGTAGCGCGTGTAGTTTCCTTCGGCGTGTGCGTACGGGCCGGTCATGCTGCGATTCGTGAAGGAATACGTTGTATCGCTTGCCGGAGTTAGCCGAATCTCGCGCGGGTAGCCGAGAAATTCCAGCGACGCGCGTGCGAGCGGAACTTCGGCGGTGCGAATTTCCCGCACTTCCGCTGTTTGATCGATGCGAATCGCGTCCCAATAAATCTTTAGGTTGCTGACGATGCGAATGCGCCGCGTGCCTCGAGGCAGTTTGCCGGTCAGGTCCGTGATCATCGTCCGTTCGAGACCTGCGGGGAAGCCCATGTCTTCGACGACGCGCGTCCACTTGTTATTTGCGTCGAGCGCTTCCACATACGGCGCGATGACTTTCACTCCTGCTTGATCGGCGGCGTACATCGAAGTTGCCGTGAAATAGTCGGTGTAACCATCGATGATCAGGCGCAGCGGTTTCGCTTCGTCCCATTTGCCGAGGTCGAGCTCGACCCAGTGGAGCTTCGCGAAACCGGCGAACGGCAAGCCTTCAAAATCGGTCACATATTTTCGATCACGCTGCGAGATCAAAGAGAGAACGTCTTTTCCGTGCTCATCCCACGCTCCGACCGGCGAATGGGCATCTTGCGCTGCGATGACGCGAAACTCGGGGAACGGCGGATTCGAAACAAACCGTTCGTTCGGGAAAACTTCGTACGCCGCGGGATGATCGATCGCGAGAAGCCTGAGCTGGTCGAGGTAAACGGTCTCTTCCATCGGCTCCATGAAACGGAAACTGAGCATCCCGTGTAGCGGACGAACGCTGTCAGCGCCAACTTTCAGATATTCGTCGGGATCGGGAACGTCGCGTTCGGCCACGCCGCGCTCGCCGGGGCCAACCCAGTGGCCGACAACTCCGGGACCGATCATATCGGCGATAAATTCATATTCCTTGCCGTTCCACGAAAATAGAACGGGGCAGGAGCTGCCGCGGCGATCGAGTTCGGCGATCGATTGCATTTTCTTCGCGGCGAGATTTATTTCGTCCTGCGGAACGCCCGTGGGCCAAAGTAGTCGAACGACTTCGGCGTTTTTCTCTTCGCCGAGGCCGGCAAGAATACTCGGCGCATTTTGACCCAGGTAGCCGCTCGCGCCCTGTACTTCCCACTTTTGATAGAGCGCGCCCGCATAGATTTCTACTTTTGTGCCGATGCCGTTTTTATTGTCGGCAAGAGGTTTGAGATCGATGCTCATCCAGTTGTGTTGATTGCCGCCTTCGTTGCGCAAAACGACGGGCGGACCCGAGAGTTGCGTGACGACGAGATCGGCGTCGCCGTTACCCGAGAAATCAGCGACGGCTAGCGCGCGGGGCTGTGAAAATTTGACGGCGTCGAGATGAACTTCCTTTGTCACGTCGGCCCAGCCTTTTGCGCCTAGATTGCGGAGGAGGCGTATTTCGCCGCCCGTGCTGGATTCCCCGGTGGCGACAAGATCGAGCCAGCCGTCATTGTCGTAATCAATCGCCGAAATTCCCCATCCCGCGTGCCAACCGAAATCTGGCAGCGGAACGCGCTCGAGATGCTTGCCGTCCACGTTGCGCCATAGACTGATGCCCGGTACGCCTGCGTGAGTGAAAGCGAGATCCATCCAGCCGTCTTTGTTGAAGTCGAAGGCAACGACGCCGACAGCGGGCGGAAGATTTTCCTTTTTGAAGTCGATGGCGGGAAGTGGAGTGAATTTTCCTTCGCGGGGATTCAGATAGATGGATGCGCCGTCCCCGCCCCCGGCAAAAACGAAATCGATGGCGCGGTCGTTGTTGAAATCAGTAGTGACGAGGCCCGCGCCAGTGGCGTCGAAGCCGAGACCGCTTTCGGCGGATACGTCGGTAAAAGTGCTGTTGCCGTTATTCCGCCAGAGAACGTTGTGTGCGGCTGATTCATGCGTGGCGGCCGCCGTGGGTTGCATGGTGACGTAGAGATCGAGATCGCCGTCGTGATCATAGTCCACCCACGTCAGGCCGACGCAGCCAGGTTCGCGGCGAATGCCGACTTTTTCAGTGACGTCTTCGAATTTTCCATCGCCATGGTTATGGAAAATCCGGATTCCATCCGTGAAGCAGACGGCGAGATCGGTGTGGCCGTCGTTGTCAAAATCTCCGGCAGCGCACCCGAAGCCAGCCACGTTGAGGTAGAGGCCTGATTCCTGGGTGACGTCGGAGAATTTACCACCTCCGAGATTGCGAAGCAGGCGGCTGCCGTTGGCTTTGTCTGCGGCGACGAGAAAAAGATCCGGTTTGCCGTCGCCGTCGTAATCGAAAACGCACGCGCCGACACTTGGACCAGGCGGAGAGTAATTTGCAGCGTGGCTTTGCACGATGGATGTGGAAGACAGCTGCGTGTAGTGAACGGAAATGGCGGGCGGCGCGTTTTGAACGGAGCTGCGCGGGAGTTCAGCGAGCGAAAAGCGTCCCTGATCGCCGTAGCCTGCGCCGAAAGGAGTGGCGACGTGGTCCGCGGTCATTTTCTGGAATTTGGCGAGATGCTCTTTGGCCGCTTCGACATTGCCGCTGCGCTGGTAAGCGCGGGCGATGCCAAATTCGGCAGAGGCGTGAAACGGAAAGATTGCGAGAGCTTTTTGAAAAGCGGCGATGGCGAGGTCGTAATGTTGAAGCTGCGAATTTAGATAGCCGACGAAATACCAGGGATCGGCTTCGTCGGCAATTTGCGTGACGTGAGTGAAGGCGGCGACGCCTTTTTCCGCGTCACCCAGATCCTTGTACACGAGCCCGAGGTTGTACCACGCGTATGGATCCTGCGGTAGTTTTTCAGCGCCCGCGGCCAATGCGGTGCGAGCCGGTTCGAGCTTTTGCTGGGCGAGCAGGGAGATGCCGAGGTTGACGCGGGCGACTTCAAAGGTCGGGTCGGCGGCGAGCGATTGTTCAAAGAGTTTCTGGGCGTCGGCAGGGCGCTGCTGGTTCATGTAAGCGACGCCTAGCGTGTTGAGGCGATAGGCTTCCGCCGGGTCCACATGGGAAGCGGGCTTTTGCGCGGCTGGCGAAGATCCGGTCCGTGCTTCGCGGGAGTGAAGAAATATGGCGGCGAAAAGTGAGAAGAGACAAACTACGAGTACGATACCAGAACGCCGAAGGAGAGCTTGCATTAGGGCATTTGTCCTTACACGCGAAGCGCGGCAACGGTGGCGAGCCGCAACGCGGAGCACTAAAGATTCTGTGTGCAGCGGGGGATAGCGTCAATGGTTTTTATAGTGGATTTCCTGATGCGCGCCGATTTATTTTCTTTCGCGCACAAGAACCTCGATAACGCGAGGATTCGGTATCGGGTTTGAGGCGCACAACCATACGAGCAACAGTGAGCTTAGAGGCGCGTTAACTAGCTGCCAAAGCGCGCTAGGGCAGAGAGACTAGGGGAAGATCTATAAAGCTTGCGTCGGCGCCGCTGTGGTAGATGCGTTGGGTGGCTTTGCGGTAGTCGGCTGGCTTGGCCCAGAAAATGTTGGGGATGAAGGTTTGGGGGTTGCGATCATAGAGCGGGAACCAACTGGATTGGATTTGGACCATGATGCGGTGGCCGGGCAGGAAGACGTGGTTAACGTTGGGAAGATTGAAGCGATAAAGGAGAGGTTTGTCGGAAGCGATTGGCTTGGATGTTTCGAGGCTTTCACGGTAGCGGCCGCGGAAAATGTCAGCGGAGATCATGAGTTCGTAGCCGCCGAGGTTGGGTTGGCTGGCAACTTCGTCGGGGTAGACGTCGATGAGTTTGACGACCCAATCGGAATCGGTGCCGCTGGTGGAAGCGATGAGGTTGGCGATGGGCTGGCCGCTGATTTTCACCGGAGCGGTGAGGACCTCAGAGGTAAAAGTTAGGACGTCGGGGCGGCCTGAGGACTCGCGTTGATCGTCGACCAACCACTGCGCCCAGGTTAGATCGGGAGTATATCCGATGGGCTGGCTGGGGCGCGCGCGGAAAGGGACTGGCTTGGCTGGATCGGAGATGTATTCGTCGAAAGGAGCGTCGGATGCGGAGGTCGGCGCGGTCACACTGAGTTTTGACCCCGCGCTTAGATAGAGCGGCGTGGACTTCGACGTGCAGCCGCTCGAACAGCTTGCGGGCCACGAGGGGAGACGCCGCCAAGCATTTGTGCCAGTCTCAAAGGCGGAGACGGGGGCGATGTCGGCTTTGGGCGCGCCGTCTTTTAGATATTGAGCGAGGAAAGGGCCGAGGATGTGCTGGCGGAAGTAGGTGCCCGTGTCGCTGCCGAATTTAATGGCGCCGAGAGAATAGGCGTCTTCAATTTCCTGGCCGTGATGCCACGGGCCCATGACTAGAAAAACCTTATCGTTGCTCGTGTCTTTGGGCTTGAGGGCTTTGTAAACTGCGATGGCGCCGTAAATGTCTTCTTGATCCCAGAGGCTGTGAACGAGCATCACGGGAACCTTTAGCGGCTGCGCGGCGAGGATTTTGTCCATGGCTTGCTCCTGCCAGAAGGAATCGTAGCTGGGATGCTCGAGAATTTTGCGCCAGAAGCCCATTTGTTCTAGGCCGTGACGTCGGCCGAGTTCTCCGGCTGAGCCTGCCTGCATGTAAAGGTCGTAATCGTCGAAATGGTCGGTCCACCAATGGGCGCTGTTGTCTCGCGTGCCGTCTTGTTCATAGATGTACGGCATGTTCTGTTCGCGGAAGGCGCCATTGTGGAACCAGTCGTCGCCCATCCATCCGTCGACCATGGGATTCATGGGGACGGAAACCTTCAGCGCTGGATGGGGATTGACGAGAGCCATCAGCGGCGTGAAGCCGTCGTAGGAAATGCCGAGGATGCCGACTTTGCCGTTGGACTCGGAAAGATTTTTGACGAGCCAGTCGATGGTGTCGTAAGTGTCAGTGGAGTGATCAACGTTTGTGGGATTGAGCGGTCCACGGAGCGGGCGGTTCATCACGTAGTCGCCTTCGGAGCCATACTTGCCGCGGACGTCCTGGACGACGCGGATGTAGCCGCCTTCAACGATGACGTCGGTGGCGTTATCGTAGCCCTCGAGGATGGGGCCGAGGTGCGAGCTGTTGGCGTGCGAAGTGAGATCGCTGGCGTTGTAGGGCGTGCGCGTTAGGAGGATGGGCGCGTTCTTGGCCCCTTTGGGAATGAGGATGACCGTGTGGAGTTTTACGCCGTCGCGCATCGAGATCATCACGTCGCGACGCGTGTAGTCGAAAGTGTCAGTGACGGGCTTTACCTGTGCAGGGGATTCGCTGGGTAGAGTGGTCGTGGATTGCGCGAAGGTAAAGGAAGAGAAGGAAAGGAAGCACACCGATGCAGCGAGCAAAGAAAGTCTGCGTGTGTGGTAATTTGAAAGCGTCATGAAGAATTCCCCCGTTTGACAGGAAGGTACGTTTGCTTTTTTGTGAGTGCGCAAAAGATTGCCAAGTTTTCTTGAAGCGACGGAATTATACCGAGGCGAGGAAGAGCATGCCAGCGGTCTAGCTGGCGGTCTGGGCCGCGGCATTCTAGACCGACAGAGGAGGTCTGGTTTACGTCTAGGGCTGATCGAAACGGCCTTGGCTTCAAGCCCTTCATTCTCAACGCCTGCCGACATTCTACACCTGTGAAAGGAAAGAGCGTAGAATGAGGATAGGTCAGACGTGAACCCTCCAATGCAAGCAGGTGCTCCTAGCAAGATCGTGAATTATCATTTTGGACGAATGCTTCGACTGGATTGCTGATCTGGAATGTGGGCATCAGCAGCATGTGCGGCACAATCCACCTTGGACCAATCGACATTGGGTAACAACACCTCAGGGACGGTTTGAGCACCTCGGGCACGAATTGCAATGTTTGGTTTGCTTGGTCCCTGTCTCCTCGATAAGGTTGTTCTGATCAGTTGGACGGAAGTATGCCGTCCGTATTTGTCCTGAGTCCATTGGTAACACTCGACCGTCCGCTCAAGAAATCTAAATCAAAGTTGACCAGTTGCGATAATACGAGTGTCGCCGATCCAGTAAGTAGTTTCCTACGATTGTAACGAAGAGGCCCAAATGACTGAGAACATAAACGTACAGTACGTTGGTTTCGAAGCGAAAGCACTTGTGCGTGAGTATAGCTTCATAGTGCGGCGGGGTTTAGACGAGACCAGCGAGTTTACCCTAACGATTGGAAACGAAGCGTTCGGTTCCAAGGGTGTGAAGTTTCAAGACGCTCCCGACATCTGCTCGCTCAGGCTCCATCGTGAGCTGGCTGTTTTCGGAAACCGCCCTCCCAAGGCAAATTACCGCATCAGCGAGACTGACTTGGATGAGTACCACACCGCGCACGCACCAAAGGCTTGGGGTTCCCCTTACAAGCCAAAGGTTAAGAGGGACCTCTAGTTTGTTGAGATGGCTCAATCGCTTGTGGCTTCTTGAGTTTTCGCTCTGCTTCCTTCGTTCCCCATTTGGTGTGGCCCGTTTAGTTTAGAACCTTTCAATTTCTAAGCTGTTCAATTTATGGGCACTCAAGCAGTGGGATAGCTATGTCGCAGATTCGTTGACACCGGTCTAAATTGTACTGTACTGCTCCGGCCTCGATGTCATCGTGGATGTCCGATGAAGAAGAAAACTAAGAAAGTTATGGGCGAAATGACACGTGCCAGTGTCAAAAAAGAAATGGCCAAGCCGCGCATGGCAAAGTCCGTACGCGAAGCGGACATAAATCTAGCTGCGCAAATCGCCCATCGGTAAGCCATAAGAGCACAAGCCGCAAGAAGAGCTCTTCTCACCTTCATTCAATCAACTCTTACCAAGTCACGCTCATAATAAAGCAATTGCACGCCAATCCCCGAAAGTCCTTCTGGCATGTTCTTCGACTCGACGTGAGTGACTCGGCCCGCGAATCGGCGAATTCCCCCGCTAGTGCCGGTGACGCGCTTTGGTATTTCTAGCAGAACTTCTACGGCTTCTCCAACAGACATGGCAAGACCGCTGGCGAAGTAAACGCCCCTTGTCGAGATGTTTATTGCCTTTGCGCGCTGCTCGCCCTCGGAAGGAGTCTCCATGCGATGAAAGGAAAGTGGAGTGTGCAGATTGAATCGTGGCGTGATTCGACGCTCGGATGTAGCCATGCCTTCTCCTTCATACGCCTGTGAAGGGGAGGCGGGCAGGATCAATCTGACTAAAGGGAGAACTACTGTCACACTCTACTGCCCAGAAGGCTGTCCAAAAGAGGACAGCGGGCAACGCTACGTCGCGATTACGCCTTCTCGGCTCAGACCGGCAAAGGGCGCTAAAGCGGGATTGCCGATCGTGCTATTAGTGACAGACGGCTGGAGACAAAAGGAGGAGGATTAATTGGTACTAAACAACGAGGCAGCCAATGGCAGATTTATGGTGGGCGGCACCCCTTACCGACGATCAGGCGAAAAATGTTCTTCTTTCCCTAAACCCGAACGCGGATGCAGTCAGCATTTATTCAACGCTCGAACGGTGTAAGAAGGACGCGTGGAAATTCGGCGTGTGCCTTAACGAGTTCTCCCTTCGAAATGGCTCTGAAGCCGCGAATGATGCTCGCGCCGCTTGGTCGGAGATCGTGACTCACAACTCCGCCGCCAATCCGAATTTGAACTACGAGCTTGATAGGAAGTCGTTTGATTTGCTCGCGGTCGATGTCCGTGTCGCTTGCTTAAAGCAATTGTTTTCGTATGCCCGTATGACGCACGGAAACGGGCGGGTATTGAGAATGGGAGTTGCAGCAACATTTTAAACGCAGTGGAATGACCAATCCTCGCAGGGTGGCGAAGAACCACCGCACAATCAAGAGCAGAGAGCACAGCCGGGATCCATCGCGCGAAAACCGCGCAATGGAGGAGAGGTTGGCTGTGCCATTGTGGAATGCGGATTGGAAACCGAAACATTAAAATATGCAATGGCATAAGACGGGCTCTGGCCTGCGAGGAAGGGGTGTGGGCCGTTTGAACGCGTGGGAGCGGGGGAAGGCGATTTTGATTTTGCATGTAATACGGATGGGGGCGGAGGAGTCTAGTGAAGTAAGTTTACTAGTGTCGACGGGATCTGCAGGGGGAGGCGGGCGATGACGGCTTGGCTTTCGGAGATGAGGCAGACGTTGCGGCGGCTAGCGAAGATGCCGGTATTTGTGCTGGCTGTGATTTTGTCGATTGGGCTGGGGATTGCGGCGAATGCGACGATTTTTTCGATGGTGAGCCGATTCGTGCTGAGTCCGGCGCCGGTGGGCGATCCTAATACGCTGGTGGCTTTGCACACGACTACGCGAGGCGAGTGCTGCAATCATTTTTCGTGGCCGCTTTTTAGCGATTTGCGGGAGCAGAGTAAATCGTTTTCTGGATTTGCGGCGTATCAGGACCTCCTGCCAGCCTCGATTGGAGGAAACGGCGAGCCGGAACGGGTTTGGGGTCAAGCGACGACGGCGAACTACTTTGATGTGGCGCAGCTAGGCATGACGCTGGGGCGAGGTTTTACGAGCGATGAGGAAAAGCTTCCGGTGATCGTGCTGGGGCATCGCTTGTGGCAGAGACGATTTGGCGCGGATCCGGCGATCGCCGGCAAGACAATCCTGCTGTCGGGAAACCAATTCACGGTGGTGGGGGTTGCGCCGCCTGCGTTTCGCGGGATTGATGTGCCGCTTGATCCGGAATTTTGGGTGACGCTGGGCAATTTGGATAAGTTGCTGCCGAAGACGAGCAATTACGAATCGTACGACTATCACTGGCTGGCTGTGGCCGGGCGATTGAAGCCAGGCGTGACGCGGGCGCAAGCGGCGGCGGAGCTTCAGGTGCTTGCGCAGCGGTTTGCACAGGCGCATGCGGAATCGGAGAAGGATGGGGGATTTCGTTTTGAAACGGCGGGAACGCTTTCGCCGCGGGATCGGGAAGCGGTGATGATATTTCTCGGTGCGCTCACGGTGGTGGTGCTGCTGGTTTTGTGTATTGCTTGCGCGAATGTGGCGAATCTTTTGCTTGCGCAGGTTTCGGGGCGGCAGCGGGAGATGGCGGTGCGGCTGGCCGTGGGTGCAACGCGCGGACAGTTGATGAGACAGCTGCTGACGGAGAGTGTGGTGCTTGCGCTGGGCGGCGGGCTGCTGGGCGTAGTGCTTTCGTTGTGGGCGACGCGGGCGCTTTCTACATTTCAGACGCCGGCGCCGGTGCCACTTGATCTTAGCTTGCGTGTGGACTGGAGAGTCTTGCTGTACACCTTCGCGGTGAGCGCGGGGAGCGGGTTGCTGTTTGGACTGGCGCCGGCGTGGGCCGCGTCTCGGACGATTCTATCGAGTGCGCTGAAAGGCGAGGACATGCTGGCGCGGCCGGGGAGGCGATGGACGCTGCGCAATGTGCTAGTTGTGGCGCAGATCGCGATGTCGCTGGTGCTACTTTGCGCGACGGGGCTTTTTTTGCGCAGCTTGCAAAGTGCGAACGGGATTGATGTTGGTTTTCGTTCGAACGGAATCTTGATGATGTCCGTCGATCCGCGGGAGCATGGGTATACGGCCGAGCGCACGGTGCAACTGCTTGGCCAACTGCGCGAGCGCGTGGCCGCGCTGCCGGGAGTGAGTTCGGCGGCCTGCACGGATGTTGCGCCGCTCTCGATGGGCAATCGGAGCGACGGGTTTAGTGTCGAGGGACGGCCAGAGACGCTGGATTTGAATTCGACCGTAGACCTTTATATGGCGACGGCGGGGTATTTCGACGCGATGGGGATTCCGCTGATTGCGGGACGCGATTTTGCGAACGAGGGCGCGACGGCGGCGAAAGTTGCGGTCGTGAACGAAGCGTTGGTGGCGCAATTGTTCAAGAAGGAAAACCCCATCGGGCAGCGCGTTTCGGGCGGAGGCGTGACTTATCAGGTTGTTGGGATTGTGAAGAACACCAAGTCGCGGACGCTGGGTGAACAGCAGAGACCAGTGCTTTATCGCTCGCTGGCGCAGAGCGTGGGGAGCGATCCGTCTTTTTTGGGATACACGGTGGTGGTCCGGTCGGAAGGGGATGCGGCAGGACTAGCGGGCGCGGTGCGCGGGGAGATTCGTGCGCTCGATCCGACGCTGGCGGTCTTCAACATAGAAACCATGGAAGAACATTTGCGCGGCGCGCTTTTTTTGCCCCGGCTGGCTGGGACGTTGTTCGGTGTTTTCGGGTGCGTGGGATTGGTGCTGGCGGCGGTGGGATTGTACGGCGTAGTGAGCTATTCGGTGAGCCGGCGAACGCGGGAGATTGGAATTCGGATGGCTCTGTGGGCGCAGTCGGGCGGCGTGCAGCGATTGATTGTGCGGCAGGGAATGGCGCTTACATTCGTTGCGGTAATGCTTGGATTGGGCGCGGCGTTTGCGGTGACGAAATTGTTCACGAGCATCCTATACGGAATTCGTCCGCACGATATTTTGACCTTCACCGTTGTGCCGGTGTTTCTTGCCGGCGTGGCGCTTCTGGCGTGTTGGATTCCGTCGCGGCGCGCGGCGCGCGTCGATCCTCTTGCCGCGCTGCGGTACGAATAACGCTTCCGTACTCTCCCTGTCGCTTATCACATAGCTTTTCCTGGTTTTGGATGGCGCTTGACCCAAAGTGGACGAGCACATACGCTCGAATGCTTGACTATGAACAAAATTATTCTTGGAACGATTGCGGAAATTCTTGAGGGAATCCGCGAGAGGAAGTTTTCGCCGGTCGAGGTTGTGAGGGCGCATCTTGACCGAATTTCGGAGTTGCAGCCGAAGCTGAATGCGTTTGTACATCTTGATGCTGACGGTGCGTTAAAGCAGGCGCGAGCTGCGGAGACGGCGGTGACGCGTGGCGAAGGTGCGGGGCCACTGCACGGCGTCCCTCTAACGATTAAGAGCTGCATTGATGCGGCGGGATGGCCGGCGCCTGCGGGGTCTTTGCTGCGAAAGGAGTATGTGGCGCAGATGGATGCGCCGCTGGTGGCGCGGCTGCGCTCGGCAGGCGCGATTATTTTGGGAAACACGAATACGCCTGAATATTTGATGGCGTATGAGACGGACAATTCGTTGAACGGGAAGACGACTAATCCGTGGAATTTGGAACGGTCGTCGGGGGGATCGAGCGGAGGCGAGGCCGCGGCGATAGCTTCTGGATGCTCGGCAGGCGGAGTGGGAAGCGATGGAGGCGGCTCGATACGCGTGCCGGCGCATTTTTGCGGGGTTTGCGGATTGAAGCCGACGCCGGGAAGGATTCCTGCGACGGGACATTTTCCGGAGGGCGGAGGTGCGTTTGGTTGGATTGGAGTGGTCGGGCCGATGGGGCGGACGGTCGCGGATGTGCGAGCTTTATTTGAAGTGATGGCGGGGCCGGACGCGGGGGATTCGTTGGCCTCGCCCGTGCCTGTGCGTACTTTAGGACAAAAAGACATTCGAGGACTGCGAATTGGGGTTTTGGAGAGTGAGGCGTTGGGATCGGCGACACCGGAGACAACGGCGGTGGTGGAGCGAGCCGCGAAGATATTGAGCGAGCAAGGATTTGTTATTGAGAAGAAGCGAATGAACGGGCTCGATCGAGCGATTGAAGTGTGGTGGTATTTTTTTGGGCCGGTGACCGCTGACTCGATTCGGAAGGGGGCTGTTGGTCAGGAAGAAGAGATGAGCCCGATGCTTCGCGAGTATGTTGCGTTGGCAACGGCGGAGATCGCAATGACGTACGACGGCTTTTTAAAAGCTTGCAGTGAACGTGATGGTTTGCGGGCGGAGATTTTGCGGCAGATGGAGAATGTGACGATTTTGTTGTCGCCGGTGTCGGCTGGGCCAGCGTTCCGGCACGGCGAAGGGAATTGGCGAACGGGCGAGAAGGAAAACTATCGGGAGACGATGAGGTATTCGCAGTGGTTGAACTTGGCGGGATTTCCGGGAGTTGCAGTTCCGGTCGGAGTGTCAGGCGAAGAATTGCCGATTGGGGTGCAGGTGATTGGGCGGCCATTCGAGGAAGAAAAGATTTTGGCTGTGGCGGAGGCGATTGAGCGCGGGCGAGGATCGTGGCAGGCGCCGAGCATTTAAGGTTGAGGGGGTTGTTTTAGTTCGGGATTGGGGATGGGGGAGTCGCCATATTTTTCGCGTTGTTTGTTTAGGCTGGCGTCGACTAGCTTTTTTGAGGTGGCGAGTTCGGCTTGAGCTTCTTCGCGGCGGCCGACGCGGAGAAGGATTTGCCCGCGAACGAAGTGGACGTTTTGACTGTCGGGGACGAGCTTCTCCGCGGCATCGAGGGCGGTGAGGGCTTCGCGACTTTTTCCTTGGCGTTGGTAAAGGCGGCCTAGGGCAAGGAGCGAAGCGGGTTGGCGGGGGTTGTAGCGGAGGGCTACGCGGAAAGAGTGTTCGGCTTCATCGTCTTTCTGCATCTTCAGATAGAGCAAGCCAAGCTGTTCGTAATTGTCCGGGAGATCGGGCTCGACGGCAATGTCTTTTCGAAATTCGGCTTCGGCGCGCTCGTTGTCTTCCTTCCTCATGTAAGCTAAGCCTAAGCTAAAATGCACAAAGGGTAAATAGTGATTCGCGGACTCGGCGAGTTCCAGTTCGGAGATGGCTTTGTCCATCTCTTCGCGATTGAGATAAGCCTTGCCAAGGATGAGGTGAAACTCTGGGGTCTCCCCGCCGACTTCGACGAGTCGGCTTAGTGCCTTTTCGTCGAGATCATTTTTTTCGGCGTTGTGTGCGGCGATGTCGAGGACGTAAAGATAAGTGAAGTCGCTGGACATTTTGGACCAAAGCGGTTCGAGGATGGAGACGGCGTCGGCGTAGTGTTCGGTGAAGACGTGGCAGAGTCCGAGGAGGTAGCGGGCTTGTTGGGAGTCGGGTTGGTCGCGGACGACCGAGGCCAGTGGGGCTATGGCGCCAGCGTAATCGCCGCGGCGGTATTTTACGAGACCGATGTTTAGGCGAATGCCCGACATTTTGGGTTCGAGCTTTTCGGCTTTTTGGAGGAGGGTGAGAGCATGGTCCCACTCTTTGCGTCGCATGGCGATGACGCCGAGATTGGCGTAAGCAGCGCCGGATTGCGGGTCGACGGAGAGGACGCGACGGAAGGCGGCTTCGGCGCCGACCAGATCGCCGGATTCAAGGGCCGCTTGGCCTTGCGCGAAGGAAGCCTGGGGGTCGATGACGGAAGCGTGGCTAGACCCGGGCGGGGAGGGCTGTTGGGATGCGGCGAGAGAGGAGCCTCGCGAGAGCGCCGCCCCGACACATAAGCAGAAAGCGCCAATTAAAACGATTGAGAGAGATTGCGCGAGGCGGGATCGGAGGTTAGAAGACATCGCTCGGTAGTGTCCAGCAGAGGAAGGAGGAATTCAAGCGGGGCGCGTGAACGTAAACGGGCGAGGAACGAGGACGGCGGTTAGCGTGATTGGGACCGGCACGCGATTTTCAGCTTGACACGGACGCAACGATGCTTTATTAATCCGATTTAATAAGTCACATTAGGTGCGTTTTCCAAAGTCGAGTGGTGGGGGCTGTCTCCGATGAGTAGCCTTCTACAAGCGGCAGATACCAGGGGTGCCCGCGGTAGCAGGCGTAATTGTGCCCACACTAGGCCCGTAATCCATTTCTAAAATTTCGGGGAGGTAGCAAAGTGAAGGGACACGGTCATAGTTTTTATTTTCCCAATATTCTGAAAAACCTGCCAAGAGCGGCACGGCTGCTGGTTTGCGCGATGATCGCGATTTTGTGCACCGCGTTTGTCGCAAAGGCGCAAGACACGGGGTATATAGCCGGAACAGTAACGGATAAGACCGGGGCGGCGGTTGCCGGTGCGGATGTTGTGATTTCCAGCACAAACGGCAGCGCAACGCACCCGACGACGACCAACGGGGACGGCGCTTATGTGGTTGCCGGCTTGCCGGGCGGGTCCTACAACATCGTGGTAACAGCCAAGGGATTTCAGAAATATACGGCGAAGAACGTGGTGCTGGACGTGGCGGCGAAAATCCGCGTGGACGTTCAGCTGACCGTCGGGCAGATCACGGAAGAAGTGGTGGTGACGGGCGAGAGCGTGGCGCAAGTCGAGACGCAATCTGCGGCTCTCTCGGATACGATTTCCGGCAAGCAGGTTAGCCAGCTGGAGCTCAACGGTCGCAATTTCACGCAGCTTGTCACCCTGACACCCGGCGTAGTCAACACCACATTCGCCAACACAGGCACAGACGCGGGTACGGTGGGCGTATACGGCAACGTTTCGTACGCCGTCAATGGTGGGCGAACTGAATACAACAACTGGGAGTTGGATGGCGGCGACAACATGGATAACGGCAGCAACTCGACGCTAAACGTTTATCCGAACGTAGAAGCCATTGCTGAGTTCAAAGTACTCACATCCAACTACGGGGCTCAGTATGGGCGCAATGGATCGGGCACGATCGAAGTGGAAACCAAGAGCGGAGGCACCGCTTTTCACGGAAGCGCTTTCGAGTACCTGCGAAACGATTTCTTCAATGCCAGGCCGTGGAGCTCGGGAAACATTCCCGGAGACCCCAATCCTCCGTACAAAAAACACGATTTTGGCTACACAATAGGCGGACCGGTCTACATACCTCACCACTACAATTCCGACAAGAAGAAGACCTTTTTCTTCTTTTCCCAGGAATGGCGCCGGGAGAAGAATCCTTCGGTAGTCGACCAAAACGTTCCGTCGGTTGCCGAGCGCGGCGGCAACTTTTCGGACTTGTGCCCAGGGCCTGATTGCCCAAACGTGGCGAACCCAGCGGCAGTGCCAATAACCGCTGCGGGCCAGGCACTCGAAGCCCTGATCCCGATGCCCAACACAACGCTCGGCGGTTTCCCGGCGTACGCCCAGACCGTTTCCACGCCCACCACGTGGCGTGAACAGCTCATACGCATCGATCACAACATCTCGGACAAATACCGGCTAACCTTCCGTTACATTCACGATTCATGGTCGACGGTGGTGCCCAATCCGCTGTGGGGCGTCGGCGAGTCCGATTTTAACAACATTCAGACCAATTTCGTGGGACCGGGCACGAGCTTTGTCGCGCGGTTGAATGCAAACTTTACGCCCACACTGCTCAATGAATTCGTGGCCAGCTACACCGCTGACCATATCTTCCTGACAGCGCTCAATGAGCCAACCGCGCTGCCCGCTGGTGCTATGGGTGCGCTCTTCGACAATGGCTTTGGTGGAAAGCTTCCCTCCATCAATCTTGGCGGTAACACTGCTTATGATGGCGGGAGCAGTGGCAATGGTGTGCTGGCCCAGGATACCGGATACTTCCCGTGGAATAATGCCAATCCGACCTATACCTATCGCGACAATTTGACCAAGATCGCGGGCAAACACACGTTGATCATGGGCGTTTATTTTGCGGCGGCACAGAAGAATGAGGACAACTCGCCCGACGTACAGGGCATCCTCACATTCAATGCCGGTTCTCCGATCAGCACGGGAAACTCCTTTGCGGACATGCTGATGGGAAACGTGGCGGAATATCAGCAGACGAATCTGGAGACCAAGTATTACAACCGCTACAAAATCGTGGAACCTTATTTCCAGGATGACTGGCGCGTAACTAAGCGGCTGACGCTGAACCTGGGTCTCCGAGTCAGTATCTTTGGTACTTATCGAGAGAAATTCCAGCATGCGTTCGCGTTCGATCCAAACGCATTCAGTGCATCGGCCGAGTCTACGCAGTTCTATGATGCGGCCAATCCGAACGATCCTTTGAATGGTGCGCTGGTAGGCGGTAACCCGTTTAACGGCATCGTTCAATGCGGTGGACAGGGGGGAACGGCGCTGATTCCCAGCACTGTTTCGGGGGCTTTCCCTGGGGCAACCGTGGGTTCATCTTCGAATGCAGGCTGCCTGAAAGGTCACCTCTTCAATCCGGGTCCGCGGATCGGGTTCGCTTTTGATCCCAAGGGTGACGGCAAGACGGCCATCCGCGGCGGTTACGGAATATTCTTCGAACACACCAACGGGAACGAAGGGAATACGGAATCGCTGGAGGGATCCGCGCCTTTCGTGCTGCAGTCTTCGCAATTCAACGTGACCGGTTACAATAACATAGGTGCAGGTGGCGGCTCGCTGTTTCCCCTGAACTTGACGGAAATTCCGACGCGTGTGCAATGGCCGTACGTGCAGCAGTGGAACTTGGACGTGCAGAGAGAGCTGCCCGAGCACGTGGTGTTGAGCGTTGCGTATGTGGGAAGCAAGGGCACGCATCTGACACTTCTGGCCGACGGCAATCAGCTTCTCCCAACGCCTGCGGGAAGCAATCCATTTGCCGCAGGCCAGCCAATCACGGCGGCGGACTGCAACAATATCGTGAATCCGGCCACGGGTTTGCCAAACCCCGCCGCAACATTAGGAAACGGCACGCCAGTTCCGAGTGCCGCCCTGAACAACCTTTTTGTGGCCTGTAATAACAGCGCTAATCTGGTGCGGACGGTGTACCCCGGTATAGGTAACGTTACAAATCTAGTGGACGGAGCAAACTCGATTTATAATGCGTTGCAAGTCTCCGCCCATCGTACGCTGGGAGATTTGCAGGTAAGCCTGGCCTACACCTACAGCCACTCGATTGACGATTCTTCCGATAGGTCTGATAACGCGTTCGTGGATTCTTACGACTACGCCCTAAACAGAGCCAGCTCCACATTCGATCAGCGCCATTCTCTATCCATTAGCTATGTCTATTCTTTGCCTTTCTTTAAGGGCGCGTCAGGATTAACTCATGCACTTTTGGGGGGCTGGCAGATCTCGGGCATTACTGTAGCCCAGACCGGCCTACCCTTCAGCATAACCAACAATACGACTTTCGGCGACAACGCCGGCGTCGGCAATGCCGAGGGCACTGGCTCGCGGCCTGACCTCGTGGGTAACCCATTCGCAGTCACGGCCGCCCAAAGAGCCGCGGTGGATTCCGGTTCGTTCGGGTACCTCTATTACAACCCCAGCGCCTTTGCGGTGCCGACAGGACTCACCTTCGGAAATGTGGGGCGCGATTCACTCTATCTGCCGGGCCGCCTGAATTTTGACTTCGGGGTTTTCAAGCAGTTCAAAATCAACGAACGGTCGGGATTCGATTTCAGATGGGAGAATTTCAACCTATTCAATCACACGCAATTCAATTCGATCGACTCGGGCCTTAACGATTCCAGCTTTTTGCAACTGAACGGCACACACGATCCGCGGCGCATGCAGTTTGGCTTGCGGTTTTACTTCTAGCGGAAATGGGAACGAGGAGGGCGATCCGACCAGGTCGGGTCGCCCTTTTTTTCTGATAATGGCCATCGCTTTTTTGTATACTCCCACCGCCAGTCCAGGAGGAGTGAAAACGACATGAAACGCCGAACATTTATAGGAACGTCGATTGCGGCAGCGGCACTTGCCGCGCGTCCCGCGTGGGTTTGGGGCGCTGAAGGGGACCATAAGGTCAACCCGATTGGACTACAGCTCTACACCGTCCGCGACTTACTGAAGACCAACTTCGATGGGACCATCGCGAAAGTTGCTGCGACCGGGTACAAAGAGGTTGAGTTTGCCGAAGACTACGGCGGCCATTCGCCAAAGGATCTTCGCGCGCTTCTTGACAAGGACGGCCTTGCGTCTCCCTCGGCGCACATTCGTTACGATTTGATTGAGCACAAGTGGCCTGAGACGCTCGATGCAGGGCACGTAATCGGATACCAATACATCGTGTGCCCGTGGATTGATGAGAAGCAACGCAACGCTGATGGGTGGAAGCGGGTGGTGGAGCTCTTTAATAAAGCGGGCGAGGCCAGCCAGAAGGCCGGAATCCAGTTTTGCTATCACAATCATTCCTTCGAGTTTTCGCCGGTCGATGGCCTTGACGGAAAATCTGCGTACGAGTACCTGCTGACGGAAACGGATCCGAATTTCGTGAAGATGGAGATGGATTTGTGCTGGATCAGCGTGGCAGGGAAGGATCCGGTGAGCTATTTCGACAAATACCCTGGACGCTTTCCGATGGTACACGTAAAGGACTACGTGAACGACCCCAACGCGACGAGCAGTTACGCTGGAGCGACGGGCTCGGTGGTATTCAAAGGCCGTTTGGCCGACGTTGGGCAAGGGACGATTGACTGGAAACGGATCTTCCGGCAGTCGGAGAAGGCGGGCATCAAACACTATTTTGTCGAGAATGATGACGCGAAATCACCGTTTGAGGACATCAAGATCAGCTACGACTATTTGAGCGCGCTGCGCTTCTAGTTTTGCGTGATTCAGCAGAGCGGAACAAACCCGAGTGCAGCCCTTGAAGCCACGGCTTTAGCAAGAAGAGAACTGAGTGCGACCAGGAGGATGTTATGGTCAAGAACCGTTTTTCGCGTCGTGAGTTTCTGCAGAGCACGGCTGGGGCTACGGGTGCACTGGCGGCGGCCCCGAGCATCTTCCTGAAACCGGAGCACATTCCGTCGGCGCTCGAACGCGTGGCGCCGAGCGACCGGTTGCGTTTCGGGATCATCGGGATTGGGATGCAGGGGTCGGGCCTCTTAACGGCTGCGGTGCAATTGCCTGGCGTCGAATGCGTGGCGGCTTGCGATCTGTACGATGGGAGGCACCTCCTGGCGCAAGAAATTGTCGGAAAGAAAATTCCGACGACTCGGCGTTACCAGGAATTGCTCGACAACAAAGAGATCGACTGCCTGATCGCGGCCGTGCCGGATCACTGGCACAAGCAGGTGGTGGTGGACGCGGTTAGCGCGGGCAAGGATATTTATTGCGAAAAGCCAATGTCGCATTCCGCGGCGGATGGTTTGGCGATGGTAGCCGCGGCGCAGAAAACCGGGCGCATCGTGCAGATTGGTTCGCAGCGCGTTAGCTCCGTGATTTGTGCGAAAGCCAAGGAGATGATTGCGCAAGGCACTATTGGGACGCTTACTCTGGTGGAAGGCTCGCTTGGGCGCAACGATCCTACGGGCGCGTGGGAGTATCCGCCACCACCGGATCTTTCTCCATCGAATCTGGATTGGGATACCTGGCAGGGCACAGTGCCCAAGGTGCCTTTTAATCCGAACATTTTCGCGCGCTGGCGTTGCTGGAAGGAGTACGGAACGGGGCTTGCCGGCGACTTGCTCGTGCACCTCGTCAGCGGAATGAACTTCATGCTGGGTTGGAATGCGCCGCCGAAAAAGGCCATGTCTCTCGGCGCGATTCTGCGCTTCCAGGATGGGCGGAACATGCCGGACGTGCACGCCACTCTTTTCGATTACGGAACCGCGCCCGTGTATTTGCGGCTAAATCTCGGATGCGAGACGCCAGAGATTTATCGCTTTCAGGGCTCGAAGGGCATTCTGGAAGTCACTGAATTCGCGATCAATTACTATCCGCAGACGGGCGAGGACTCTGCGCCGAGTTACTACACCTCCGGTTATCCGCAGAAGATGCGGGATGCGTATACGGCGGATTGGCACGCGAAAAACGATCCGGTTCCCGGCAAAGAGCCAGTTTTGGAAGGGTATACGTATCGCGGCGACTCCTGGGATGACGAAAAGCCGCATCTTTGGAGATATTTCCAGGGCGTCAAGAACCGGCAGCAGGTTACCGAGGACACCGTCTTTGGGAACAATGCTGCGCTCGCGTGCCACATGTCCAACGAATCGTACTTCCGCAAGAGCGCGGTGGTGTGGGACGCCGCGTCCGGTACGATTAAGACGGCCTAACGCGGGTTCTCGAAGGCATAGTAAGTCTGGGAGACCTTATGTGGCGGACCACATAAGATTTCCTCTGCGGCGTTTGGCGTTGTGGCGCTGGAGGTACGTCGGCAGCCTGGCAGCCGGAAGATACGCGGAAACGCCTCCGACGCCACATAATTCCCATCATAGGCCTCGGCTTGGGGCAGTTCTGGTAGTCCGTCGACCTACGGTTTTGGCCGCCCGCAGGAATCCGCAAGCGAATCCAGCGCCCAGAGTTCAACTTTTCCGAAGACGAGGTTCCCGAGCCATTTTCCATTTTCACTGACTTTGATGCTCTGATGCTGAAATTGTTTCCATTGGCAGCGGCGTGAACCGTCTGAAGTTCGCTGACCGCGGCCATTAAGATTTCTCCTCGGGGTCGGGGTCCGTATCCGGAATGGGATTCCCCAACAGCGCAGCCACTTTTTTTTGGACGTCGATGATGATGTGCGCCTTACGCAGATCCTC